>OLWT01001456.1_pt1 | contig 12086 bp, 9 predicted proteins | sample 1674001 | NCBI WGS metagenome assembly OLWT01 (sample SAMEA103958137, study PRJEB25191) | human gut metagenome | biome: human-associated habitat [ENVO:00009003]; feature: intestine environment [ENVO:2100002]; material: feces | place: Germany | collected 2013/2015 | reverse complement strand
TCAAAACCATCGCCGCAACGCTCCCTATCTGCCAGGTGCGCGGGCTTGCCTATTCAACCTTCACGATATTGAAGATTCTTCCGACGCAAGAGGCGGAGATATTTCAATACGATAATCCTGACGTCATTTTTATGCGCGATGGGAAGAATGTTGAGCTGCCCTATGTCAGCATGAACATTGACGGCAAAGAGATAACCCATACAAAGGTTAAGCTTCTTGAGAACGACACTTTCATTCTTATGAGCGATGGTGTAATTCATGCCGGCGTGCAGGCAGGCGGAATGTCTTATGCTTTCGGGTGGGAACGCGAAAACATTGTTGACTACATGGAAATTTTTTCGGATGTGGGTTTCTCTGCAAAAACGCTGTGCTCCATCCTGCTTGATGAATGCTACGCAAAGTATTCGGGATCTCCCGGCGACGACTCAACCGTCTGCGTTGTCAAACTCCGCAAGCGCAACCAAGTCAACCTTTTGATCGGACCGCCCGAAAATCCGGACGATTGCGACAGGATGATGTCTCTGTTCTTTTCAAAAGGCGGCAAGCATATCGTTTGCGGCGGAACAACAAGCAAAATTGCCGCAAAGTACCTCGGCAAACCGCTCAAGGTCAGTCTGGATTCGGGCGACGATCCGAGCATTCCGGCAAAAGGGGAAATCGAAGGTGTTGATCTCGTTACCGAAGGCGTTATAACCATGAACCGTGTGCTTGAATATGCCAAGGATCATATTGGCGAAAATGCACTCTACGGTGACTGGAGCTACAAGCGCGGAGGAGCCGCCGAGATTGCAAGGATGCTTTTTGACGAAGCGACGGATATAAACTTCTATGTCGGAAGAGCCGTAAATCCCGCACATCAGAACCCTGATCTGCCGATTAACTTCAACATTAAGATGAACCTTGTAAATGAGCTTGCGGAATGTCTCAAAAAAATGGGCAAGCGCATTAAGGTCAGCTACTTTTAATAAATAATTAATTAACCAACTTGGAGGAATATATGCGAAAGTTTGATACACAGGTTCAGTTTTTGAAATATAAAGTCTTGCGGGAGACTGCAAGACTTGCCTGGAAGGACACGCTGACGGAAAATCTTCTGGATTTGCCGAAGATCATTTCCCCCGGCAACACACCGTCAATCCGCTGCTGCATCTATAAGGAACGTGCAATACTCGGAGAACGCATCAAAATCGCAATGGGCGGAGACAAAACAAATCCGAATGTTATCGAGGTTATGGATATTGCCTGCGATGAATGCCCTGTCGGCGGATATGTAGTCACGGACTCCTGCCGCGGCTGCCTTGCTCATCGCTGCGAAGATGCATGCCCGCGCAATGCAATAACTTTCGATGACAAAAACCATACAGCGCATATCGATAAGCAGAAATGCGTCAACTGCGGTGCATGCGCAAAGGTCTGTCCTTACACCGCGATTGCCAACCGCAAACGTCCCTGCGAAAATGCCTGCAAAATCAAGGCTATTTCCATGGGAGAAAACTCTGCTGCGCATATCGATAATTCAAAGTGCATCTCCTGCGGTGCATGCGTTTATCAGTGTCCGTTCGGCGCGATCATGGATAAATCATTTATCCTTGACGCGATTGACATTATCAAAAAGAGCGAAGAAAATACCAACTATAAGACGTTTGCGGTTGTTGCACCCAGTATTTCGAGCCAGTTTACCTATGCAAAACTCGGACAGGTTATCACAGGGCTCAAAAAACTCGGTTTCCATACCGTTATTGAGGCTGCTCTCGGAGCGGATATGGTTGCAATGACCGAATCTGCGGAACTTGTTGAAAAGGGTTTCCTTACAAGCTCATGCTGCCCCGCATTCGTGAGTTATATTAAAAAATCCTTCCCTGATCTGATTCCGTTGATTTCACACAACCCGTCTCCCATGGCGGCAATTGCAAAATATCTGAAAGAGACGGATTCTCCCTGCAAGGTTGTGTTCATTGGGCCCTGCACGGCGAAAAAAGCGGAAGCGCAGCTTGAGGGCGTCAAGTCCTATGTTGACTGCGTGCTGACGTTTGAAGAGCTGCAGGCGTTGTTTGACAGCAAGGATATCGACATCACTGTCCTTGAAGAGGATGTTCTTGACAATGCTTCCTATTTCGGCAGGATTTTTGCCCGCAGCGGCGGTCTTGCGGATGCTGTTGCCGAAGCACTCAAAGAAACCGGACATGAGGATTTCGCACTCAACCCCGTAGCCTGCGACGGAATCGAAGCCTGCCGTGCGGCGCTGATGAAAAAGTCCCGCGGTCTGCTTAAGGAGAACTTCATCGAGGGCATGGCTTGCTCCGGCGGTTGTATCGGCGGCGCAGGCTGTCTGACACACGGTGAAAAGAATAAGGCCGAGGTTGACAAGTACGGTAAAGAAGCATACGAAAAAACAATTTCGGATGCGGTTTCCATACTTAAGAAAAAATAATTCAACGCACAATCAACAATTAAGTTTTTGTTGATCCAAACGTAAAACGGACATGCTCGCCGGGAAGTGAGCACGTCCGTTTCTATTTTTCATGTGATTTCATGTGATTGAATCGGGAATCGTGTCAACGCCCCGATTCAGCAAGGATTATCCAAGGTATTCTTTTGCATCCTCTTCGCCGGAAAGAACACGAATTGCGCTGCCTGCGAGCGCATCAAGTTCGCTTTCACCGGGATAAACGCATATCGGAGCAATAAATGAAACCATATCCGAGATGTACTTGCAGAGAGGCTTGCTGTATGCAAGGCCGCCGGTCAGCAGGATCGCTTCAACATTGCCTTTAAGCACGGTTGCCATTTCGCCGATCGTTTTAGCAACATTATACCCGAGAGCCTCGAAAACCATCTTTGCCTTCTCATCTCCGGCGAGCATAGCGTTTTCAACATCGAGAGCAGAATTTGTGCCCATGTGCGCAACAAATCCGCCGGTCTTTGAGCAGAAGCCGTAAAGCTGTTCTTTTGTATAATCACCGCTGAAGCACATATCGAGAACGAGTTTCATAGGAATTGAACCTGTGCGTTCGGGGCTGAACGGGCCTTCACCTGCGATTGCATCGTTAACGTCAATAACAACACCCTTTTCAGATGCCGCAACACTGATGCCGCCGCCCATATGTGCAACGATAAGGTTCGTGTTGTTGTAATCTTTTTCATGCTCCTTGCAGTATTTCCTTGCAGTTGCCTTAATGTTGAGGCAATGGAAAACGCAGGTGCGCTCTACATCGGGCAGACCTGTTACACGCGCAATGTCATTCCTTTCGTCAACAACAACGGGATCGGCGATAAAGCAAGGCTTTCCGTATTCTTCACCAAGTTCATGGGCAAAGATTCCGCCAAGAGCGGAAGCATGACGGCTTGCACTGGGCAAATGGTAAAGATCGTCAAGAAGTTTTTCGTTGATCGTGTAGACACCGCTCTTAAGAGGACGAACAATGCCTCCCCTGCCGACAAATGCATCCATTGTCGCAAGGTCAATATTCTCTTTTGCAAGCAGATCTTTGATAAGCTTCATGCGCATGGGAGCCTGAGCAATAACTCCGCCCCAAGCTGCAATTTCTTCGGCAGTGTGGCGTACGACACCCTCGTAAACAAGTTTTTCGCCCTCGAAAACTCCGATTTTGGTTGAAGTTGAGCCGGGATTGATCGCAAGTACGCGATAATTCTGTGACATAATATTTCTCCCTTCGTGATTACAGGTTGATTAAAGCGCGGCATATCCGCAGGACGGACGCCGCACGAACTTCCATCTTTTTAATTATATTTCATTTTTTCCTTAATAGCAAGTATATTTAGGGAAACAAAGCGAATTATTCAAAGCATTCCTCAAAAACAAGTGCTGCCGATTTAAATTCGGTTCAGTCTGATTATCGTGCCGCATTCGAAAAGCTCTGCTTCATTTTCGTCATGAGTAATAATAACGCGGGTCGCGAACGCATCAATAAACCTTGGAACAATGCGCTTTTTCATGGCATTATCAAGACCTTTCAGCGGCTCATCGAGAATTGCGGCATCTCTGCCCAATCCGCTTCTTGCAAATGCGATTGCGCGCGCAAGCGCAACTCTGCGGCACATTCCGCCGGAAAGTTCTCTTACGGAAAAATCTTCAAATCCGTTTAGTTCAACATCCCTCAGTGCTGTTTCGGCAATCTTGTGAACATTTGTTTTTTCAATCTGCGTTCCGATAAGCGGAATTTCAACATTCTGCCTTGCCGTTCTGTGCTGCAAAAGTCTGTCTTCTTGGAAAACAACTGCAAACCGCTTGTTGTTCAACCCCAATATTTCACCGGAATTCGGTTTTTCAAGACCAAGGAGAATCCGAAGCAATGTTGTCTTTCCGCTTCCGCTCGCTCCCATAACCGCAATTGCGCCGCCGTCCGGAATTTCCATGCAAAAATCAACAAGAACGGGGTGTTCGCCGTCATATGAAAAGCAGACTTTGTTCAACTTAATCATATGTTTCGTTCCTCATCTCTGCCGTATTCGGCATATGCATCGGATTTATATTGCAGTTCGGCCTCACAGCTTGCATGCCCGTGTTCAAGGCTCTCGCTTCGCCTCCCGGCCGCGCCTTCCGTGTTCTTATTTTTAAAGAGTTTATGCACAAGTAGTTTTTCAAACAGCACACTGATAAGCACAACGGAAGCTGTCCACGCAAAAAGCTCTGCCGTTTCGAGATAAAGCTTGCTTTCATATAATGCTCGTCCGACGCTGTTTTTGCTGAGCGCAATTACTTCAGCCGCAACGCAGGATTTCCATGCGAAACCAAGACCTGTCGTTGCCGCGGCGGATAAGTAGGGACGAACGGCGGGAAAGTATATTTCCCGAAGTGTTTTTTTCCTGCCGAAAGCATATGCATGCGCAAGCTCCGTCATTTTTTTATCCGTTTGACGCAGTCCTTCACAGACATTAGACCAGCAAATCGGCAGCACCGCAAGAAAAGCAACCGCAGAGGGAGTCACATTGGACGAAAAATACAGCAGGATGAGCACAATGAACGAAGTTACGGGCGTTGCCTTTATGATGTTTTTGAGCGGAGTCAGAAGCACGTCGGCAGCACGTGAAAACGCCGTCAGTGTGCCTGCAAGTAAGCCTGCTGCCATGCCGGCTGCAAAGCCTGCCGCAACGCGCAAAAGGGTATGCAGAATGCTGCGGTAAAACTCCGTTGTTTGCGCAAGCCCGCAAAAACTGCGCACAACCGCCCAAGGCGACGGCAGCAGCAGCTCACTGCCGATCAAAAAACTGAGCAGCTGCCAAACAAGAAGCCAAAACACAATTGCGGCAGTCATGCGAAGCAATGCTCCGCCGCGATGCCGCATTTTATTCCCGTATTTATCTTTTTTGCGTTCAATTGCCATTAAAATCAAATGCAAATTTCAATCCGCTGAGCCGATGTCGGTCATGCAGCCGACATCGGCTCAGCCTCAATATATATGTTCATTCTGTCATGTTTAACACTAAATACCCCGTGTTCAACTCAGATTCCGTAATAAAAATCCTTGTCGGGGAGTTTGCCGCCGATGCTCTTCGGGTTTGCCTCAAACAGAACAGTGAGCATACCTTCAACCGCTTTATGCATCGCTTCACCTTTGCTGAAACTGATGTTGCAGTTCGGAATTGCTTTTTTTGCAATCTCGACATTCCCGAGAATTCCGACATCAACGATAAGCTTTGCGGCTTCATCGATATTCTCATTTACGAATGCGGAGCTCTTTTCATATTCCCGCAAAAACTGTTCAATTGCCTCCGGATGTTCGTTCACAAAGCTTTTGCGCGCAATAACAACGCCCTGAACAAGCTCCGTTGAGCAAACCTTGTTCCATTCCTCGGTGAGGTTCAATGCAATGCGCAGGTTGTCGTTTCCGGCAAGAGTTGACGTCACGTTCGGTTCCGGAAGCATGCCGATTTCGGCACTGCCGTTTGCAAGCATGGTTGCCAGCGCAGCGTGCTCGCCGACATAGTTTACCTCAACAGACCCCGCGACTCCGTTTTTATCAAGCAGATAATTAAGGATGTATTCGGGAGTTGCACCCTGTCCGGTCGCATAAACAGTTTTGCCTGCAAGATCAGCCACAGAGTTCACCTCGGAACCCGCTTCAACAACATAGAGAACACCGAGCGTGCTGACTGCAAGCACCGATATATCGCCATCCAGCTTGTTGTAAAGCACGGATGCAAGATTTACGGGAACGGCCGCAACATCGACTTCGCCGGAAATGATGCGCGGATTCAATGCATCGGGCGATGCTTCAATTGAAACCGTGTAATTTGGGTAATTCTGCTTATCTGCCAGTTTCACCATGCCAATTCCGGTCGGGCCTTTCAGAGCGGCAATGCGTATTTCCGTATCATCCTGCTTTTTTGAGCAGGCGGCGAATGCTGCCAGCGAAAAAAGCATCACGGCAGCGGTGATCATTGCGACAATTCGTTTCATTAAGTTCTTTTTCATGTCCTTCTTCATAACTTTTTCTCCTTTTCACTCTTTTCAGCGGTATTATCAGAGCAAAATATACTCTCACAGCCTTCGGATTTTCTCCGTAAGTCTTTGCAATTCTGCTTTGAATAATGCTTGGATTGTCCGTTTGCGTGTAAAGCAGGCTTTCGGGTTATACTAAGGGAACTTTGATTTACGGTTATTCGCGCAGAAAAGGCTCAGGTTCGAGCCGTTTTAACGCAAAACCGATTATTCCAAGGCAATACGCCCGTCGGCAGCGGCTTTAAATGCAGATTGTGCACGCTGTTATACTCTGCCTGCGCAATCAACAAAGCGTCATGCTCCGTTCTGCGGCGCGAAACGGAATGTCAATACGGCGGCTGCATTACACACCTGCATTATAGGATTATTTTTGCGGCGCGTCAACAGGAGTTTTCGAAATATAAATTTCCGAATGCTTCCGGTGCGTGAAATGCACCAATAATCCCGATTTGTACCCCCTGCCCTGCAGCTGCCACAATCAATACATGTTTTTGGGTATGATTCGGAAAAAAATATTTGCGGTAAACTATAGTTCGTGGTATCATTATAAGGACATAATGAACTCTGCTCGAAACGTTGCGGTTCGGTACATCCGAAATGCCTCGATTCGCTGCAGGATCATACAACCGAGGAGGCTGCATTGAAGAATAAAAAATTTAACTATTTTACAATAGTCATCTACGTTTTGATCATCGCTGCGCTTGTTGTTTTCGTAACAAGCGGCAACGAAAGCGTCAATAAAAAGCCCGATGAGCTGAAAACAACCGATTTTTACCAGCTCGTGCGTGAAGGCTTGCCTGACAGCTACGATGATTTTGCCAATGGATTTGAGAACACGAAAATCGCTGCCGTTCAGGTCACGGAGGAAACTCTTTACGGCCTGTATGTGCCGAACGGGGAATCTGAAAGCAGCGAAGATTTCAGCAAAAAACTTGAAAAGTTCAAAAAGGGTAAAACCTATGATTTCAGCGTGACGGTTCAGTCTGCCGAAGCCTTCCAGAAGGAAATGGCCAGCCTGATTGCGGGCAAGTACCCTAATTCCGGTTTGATTGCAGACAATATCACCGTGCTTGACTACGGTTTCTATTGTCAGCTTAACCCTACCCCTCAGGTCAGCTGGATACTTGTGCTTCTCCCCTATCTTATCATCGGCGGAGTGCTCTTGGCATTTATTTTCTTTATGAATCGTGCAAACAACAAGCAGGGCATGAATTTCGGCAAGAGCCGCGCAAAGACGGCGGATGAACTCGGAAACAATGTCACGTTTGAAGATGTTGCCGGAGCCGATGAAGAAAAACAGGAGCTGCGCGAGATTGTCGATTTTCTGCGCAATCCGAAAGCTTTCACCGAAATGGGTGCAAGAATTCCCAAAGGTGTGCTTCTTGTCGGCCCTCCGGGCACAGGCAAAACACTGCTTGCAAAAGCGGTTGCCGGTGAAGCCAAAGTCCCCTTCTTCTCCATCAGCAGTTCCGAATTCGTCGAACTTTACGTCGGCGTCGGTGCAAGCCGTGTGCGTGATCTTTTCCACACCGCAAAGCGCTGCGCCCCCGCTATTATTTTCATTGACGAAATCGATGCTGTCGGCAGGCAAAGAGGCGCGGGACTCGGCGGCGGCCATGATGAACGTGAGCAGACCTTAAACCAGCTTCTTGTTGAAATGGATGGTTTTTCCAACAGCCAGGGAATCATCGTTATTGCGGCGACCAACCGTCCCGATGTTCTTGATCCTGCGTTGCTCCGTCCCGGCAGGTTTGACAGACGCATCACGGTCAACTATCCTGACGTTAAGGGCAGACAGGAGATCCTTGCGGTTCACGCTAAGCACAAGACCTTTGAACCTGACGTTGACTTTGGAAAAATCGCAAAGTTGACTCCCGGCTGCACCGGTGCGGATCTTGAAAATATGCTGAATGAAGCCGCCATCCTTGCCGTAAGGAAAAACAAAAAGGCGATTTCTTCCGCCGATGTTGACGAGGCTATCAAACGCGTTCTTTACGGACCCGAAAAAAAGAGCCGCGTTGTTTCCGATGAGAATATGCGCGTTGTCACTTATCACGAAGTCGGTCATGCAGTCGTTGCACACTGCACACCGGACGGCGAGCCCGTGCATGAGGTTTCTATCATACCGCGCGGCCGTGCTGCAGGCTACACCAGAATGCTGCCCTCCGACACATATGAAAACGTTACAAAGCACAAGCTGCTTGACATGATCGCCGTTTATCTCGGCGGCCGTGCCGCGGAGGCGCTCTTCCTCAGCGACGTCAGCACAGGTGCACAAAACGACCTCATGCGGGCAACGGAAATCGCACGTCAAATCGTCACGGAATACGGCATGAGCGATGTTATCGGACCTGTTTATCTGGCAGGCGAGCAGGAAGTCTTCATCGGCAAGAGTTTCGGACACGCACGCAACTTCTCCGAAGATGTTGCGGCCAAGATTGACAGCGAAATTCGTCGGATCATGGATGAGCAGAATGACCGTGCACTCAAGATTCTGGATGAACATCGAGACGGTGTTGAGCGCGTTGCAGCCGTTTTAAGAGAGAAAGAGCAGATAACCGGCGAGGAATTCGCGGCGCTTTTCGAGAATAAACCTCTTCCCGAAAAGAAGCCGGCTCAGATTGAATCCGAATCCGCCGCCGAATCCCCCGCCGAATCCCCCGCCTCCGTTCAGGAAGTTCAGGAGTAAGGGTTAAAATCAAAACTCTGTGTACCGTCCGGTGCCGTCATGTCGGAAAGGAACTGTTGCAGTTCCTTTCCGTTTTATGGTTTAGTATATCAAAACTCATATTGAAAGGAATTTTTAATCATGCTGCAAGTAGGACTTAAAGGCAAAAAAACTGTTGTTGTCACAACCGAAAACACTGCTGAACGTATGTTGAGCGGATTGCTTCCCGTTTACGCAACGCCCTCGCTGATTGCGTTTATGGAATACACCTGTTCGGAAACGGTCCGGCCGTTTCTTGATGCCGGAATGAGTACCGTCGGCACTCTTGTGAACATTAAGCATACCAGCGCTTCCCCTGTCGGATCAACCATTACATGTGAATGCGAACTCGCACAAATCGATGGGCGCAAGCTCATTTTCAACGTCATTGCGCATGATGATTTCGGCCCCATCGGAGAAGGCGTTCATGAACGTTTCGTTATAAATAATGATAAGTTTATGAGCAAAGTTGCCGAAAAACAGGCAGCTCTGCAAATGCACAGTGCCGAGTGAAATCTGAAAAAGCTCGCGTAATTAAAATCCGGAAACCTAAGAACCCATCTCTCAGATACGGCTTGCATCCGAGGGATGAGTTCTTTTGTTATTGCTTTGTTATTTCAAAGCAACACTTATGAATTAATTGATGCATGTGCATCATATCCGCACCGTGCAGAGTGCCGGCTATGCTTCACAGGCTTCACGCCCTCAGCATTATATCCGCCGACAGGCAGTGCCGCAAGTCATTCCGACTTACTTCATCATATTGCTGCCGCCGTTCATATTACGCTCGGCATACTCGATCATGCGCTTAACCATCTGGCCGCCGATCCTGCCTGCATCGCGGGCGGAAATATCGCCGTTGTAGCCCTGGTTAAGGCTGATGTTCATGGAATTTGCAACCTCGGTCTTGAAACCGGAGAGCTTCTGCTTCATTTCTCTGGAATTGCTGCTGGTCATCGTAAAATCTCCTTTCAGATTTTGTTCAGTGTAATTTATTTTTGTTATTATTTATGCATATTGTTTTCAGCGTATTCGATCATACGCTTAACCATCTGGCCGCCGATCCTGCCTGCATCGCGGGCGGAAATATCGCCGTTATAACCATCATTAAGGGTTATACTCATCGAGTTAGCGACCTCGGTTTTAAAGTTCTTCAGCGACTGCTTCGCCTCGGGAACTGCAACACGATTGCTCCTTGCCATAAGTTTTCACCTCCGTTCATTGCCGTCCGCTTCAAAAGCCTTTCTCCTCAGTTGCGTTTTAAAGCGGACGTTATATAATCACGTGCACGAAACTCCGGTTTTGATTTCACATTCTTCGCCGTATCCGAAGCACTTATCTTCGGAAATCATCAGCTGCGTCGGCATCAGCACCGAGCCTGTTTTGTGTAATCACAGCACACCGTATGTTCCGGACTTTAGGAATACTCGTCATAATATGTTCTTTTGCGGGATAAGACTCGAATCTATGGTCTTTTCACGCAAAAGCTTCCTTGAATTCGAGTTTCCTTAGCTGCCAAATCCTGCAGCACCGTGCCGAATTCTGTCGCTTCGTGCGGCGTGCAGTCTTAATTTGTCCGTTTTCGGCGAAGCTATAACAGGTATTTTTTTGAAAAAAACATGATGGATAAAATTGTTTGACAGCAGCACATATCGGCACTATAATTATAACGAATACGAAATTGCGATAATTGCACTGCAGGCGGGCTTTCGACCGCCGTTGTTGAATTTTCGCAAAGCTTTTTTTGCAGAAAGGAGAAAAAATGATTAAGAATAACACAGCGGATCTCATTTCGTTTCTTGAAAAATCCGTTTCACCCTATCATACGACTGCGGAGGCAATTCGACTCATGGACGAATCCGGGTTTACGGCGTTGGAACAAAATAAACCCTGGAAACTTGAAAAGGGCGGAAACTACTATGTAAAATGCTTCGGCACCATGCTTATTGCATTTCATGTCGGCTGCGAATATGTGCCCGGCGAAGACTTTCGTCTTGCAGCGTGTCATGTTGACTGGCCCTGCTATTATATAAAGCCCAATCCCGAACAAGTCTCCGGAGGCTGCGCAAAGCTCAGCATCGAGCCCTACGGCGGCATGATTCACAACACATGGCTTGACAGACCGCTCTCCGCTGCCGGCATGATCACACTTAAGAGTGACAACGTGCTTGCTCCCGAACGTCGCCTTGTGGATTTTGAAAAACCTATCCTCACAATTCCCAACCTTGCGATTCACATGAACCGCAGTGTTAACAAGGGTGTTGAATTGAATCCCAATAAGGACATGCTCCCGATTTGCAAGTCTGTTGAGCAGGATTTCAACAAGGACGGATATTTTGTATCTAAGCTGGCAGAATTGGCGGGAGTCGCTCCGGAGCAGATTCTGAGCTACGATCTCTGCATTTACAACGCCGAAAAGCCCGTGCTCTGCGGCTTTGACGAGGATTTTCTCACTTCGCCCAGGCTTGACAACATCACATCCGCATTTGCGGTGCTTTACGGAATTGTTAACTGCAACCGTGCCCACGGCGTTACGGCCGCGGTGCTTTTCGACAATGAAGAAGTCGGCTCCGGAACAAAGCAGGGAGCTGACAGTGCAACTCTCGGCTTGATGCTTGAAAAAATCGCCTGTGCTCTCGGTGCCTCCCGCAGCGAATACATCGATTCTCTCGCATCCGGATTCATGCTTTCCTGTGATGTTGCACACGCAAAGCACCCCAACCATGCGGAGCTTTCCGATGCTTCCTGCAATGCCGTAATGAACAAAGGCACTGCGCTGAAAATGAATTACGAACAGCGTTATGCAACCGAAGCCGTCGGCATAGGCATGATTGAAGGCATTTGCGCAAAATACAGTATTCCCTATCAGCGGTTTATGAACCGCCCCGACCTGCGCGGCGGCGGAACGCTCGGCTC
>OLWT01001452.1_pt1 | contig 12106 bp, 9 predicted proteins | sample 1674001 | NCBI WGS metagenome assembly OLWT01 (sample SAMEA103958137, study PRJEB25191) | human gut metagenome | biome: human-associated habitat [ENVO:00009003]; feature: intestine environment [ENVO:2100002]; material: feces | place: Germany | collected 2013/2015 | reverse complement strand
TAAAGTTTCCGGCTTAAGTGCCAAGTGACCGGTTTCGCCAGAGGCTCTCCCTTTGGGAGAGCTGGCGCGTTAGCGCCTGAGAGGGCGAGGACGCTTTCGGGGGAGATGCCCCTTGTCCCAAGGCGGGGTTTGTGCTATGCTAAGGGGTATAAGCGATTTTTTGCGCTGAGAGGAGGAACCCCATGGCCGCCGTAAAAACACGGAATACCGCTACCCTTATGACCGAGGGCAGCATTGTAAAAAGCCTGCTGCTGTTTGCCCTGCCGCTGATCTTCGGCAACCTGCTGCAGCAGCTGTACAACACCGCCGACAGCATCATCGTGGGCAACTTTGTGGGAGCCAACGCCCTGGCGGCGGTAGGCTCCAGCGGCTCCCCCATCTACCTGCTCATCGGCTTCAGCCAGGGCCTGGCCGTGGGCGCGGGCGTGGTGGTGTCGCAGTATCTGGGCGCAGGCGACCACAGGGAGACCCGCGAGGCGGTGCACACCGCCCTTGCCATTGCAGTGGTCATGGGGCTTTTGCTGACCGTGGGCGGCGTTGCCTGCGGGCGCGCTTTGCTGGTAGCCATGAACACCCCCGCCGAGGTGCTGGCAGACGCTGTGACCTATATCCGCATCTACTTTGGCGGGGTGCTGTTCAGCGTGGTGTATAACATGACCGCCGGCATCCTGAACGCCGCCGGTAACTCCCGGCGCTCGCTGGTGTATCTGGCATGGGCATCGGTGACCAACATCGTGCTGGACCTTGTGTTCATCGTAGGGCTGCGGATGGGGGTGGCAGGCGCTGCCATCGCCACAGACCTGAGCCAGCTGGTGTCCTGCGTGCTGAGCCTGCGCTTTTTGATGAAAAGTGAGGACGCCTGCCGGGTGGAGCTTTCAGCCATCCGTCTGCACCGCAAAATGGCAGGCCGCATCATCCGGGTGGGTCTGCCCACCGGCATCCAGAACATGGTCATTTCCTTTTCCAACGTGCTGGTGCAGGCCAGCGTGAACAGCTACGGTGCCGCCGCCATGGCCGGGTTTGCCGCCTACATGAAGATCGACGGCTTCAACATCCTGCCCGTCACCAGTTTCAGCATGGCGGCGACGACCTTCGTGGGCCAGAACTATGGCGCAGGCAATCTCAAACGAGTGAAGAATGGCATGTGGGTCACGCTGGGCATGGGCGTGCTCTACACCCTCTGCACCGGTACTCTGCTGCTGGCGTTCCAGAATCCCATCATGCACCTGTTCACCTCCGACGAGACGGTGGTGGCCTTCGGGTGCAGCGCCATGCACTACTTCTGCCCCTTCTACTTCCTGCTGGCCATCCTCCACGGCATGGCGGGCGCAGTGCGCGGCACCGGCCGCAGCGTACCGCCGATGGTGGTGCTGCTCATCTCGCTCTGCCTCTTCCGTGTGGTGTGGATCCAGTTCGCCCTCCCCTTCTTTGCGGGCATCGAGGGCGTGTTCGTCCTCTACCCGGTGTCGTGGGCGCTGGGTGCCGTGCTGATGGCCCTCTACGCATGGAAAGGCAGCTGGATGACTTACGAGCATTCCTGACAGGAACCGGGAACCATTCCATTTTTCCATTCGCCTTTTGGGGACGTCTGTGGTATCTTATAGGTAAAGAAACAGCAAACCCGGTATCTCAGGAGGATTCATGCAGACAACAAAACCCGAAACCGCACAGCAGCGCCCCACCGGCGCACGAATGGCCCTGCTGATGCTTCTTTACTTTATCAAAATCGGCGCGTTCACCTTTGGCAGCGGATGGAGCATCATTGCCCAGATGGAGCGGGAGTTCGTGGACGAGCGCGGCTGGATGACCAAGAGCGATCTGCTGGAGCTCATCGCCGTGGGCAAGAGCCTGCCCGGCATCATGGTGGCGAACATCACTCTGCTCTTCGGCTATCAGATGGCCGGGGTGCTGGGCGGCATCTGCGCGGCCATCGGCCTGTGCATCCCCGCCGTCGTCACCCTTACCATCGTGACGGCCATCTACGACGCCATTAAAGATAACTACTGGGTCTGGTCGGCCCTCAAGGGCGTCCAGTGCGCCGTGGCCCCCATCATCGGCGGCGCGGCCATCTCCCTCGGCAAAGATGCTCTGACCAGCGCGATGCCCATCATCATCTGTGCCGTCGCCTTTGTGCTCTGTTACTTTACGTCCATCAGCAATCTGACGCTGGTGGTGGCCGGTGTGGTCATCGCGCTGGTCTGGATGGGGGTGAGCGAACATGGCCATGTTTGAGACCCTCGTTCAGCTCTTCGCCGCGTTTGCGAAGATCGGCTTCACCAGCTTCGGCGGCACCTCCATGATCCCCCTCATCATGGATGAAATGTCCTCCCACGGCTGGATGACGGACGCCGATCTAACGAACCTCATCGCCATCGCCGAGATGACCCCCGGCTCTCTGGGCGTCAACGCCGCCACCTTTGCAGGCACCAAGACCGCCGGGATGCTGGGCGGCGTCTTCGCGGTCCTGGGCGTCCTGAGCCCCACCCTGACGCTGACGCTTCTGGCGGCGGCGTTCTTCCAGAAGTTCCGCACCAGCAGGGTGATGAGCTACATCATGAAAATCGTCAAACCTGTCTGCATCGGCATGGTGCTGGGTGTTCTGGTGGGCCTCTGCCGCCAGACCTGCATCACCGAGGCAGGCGGCATCAGCCTGCCGGGCATCGTCATCGGCATCCTCTGCTTTGTGCTGCTCCAGAAATTCAAGCTCAGTGTGCCGAAGGTCATCGGCATCGCGGCGGTGCTGGGGCTGGTGTGCTTCGGGGTGTTTTGACCAGCTTTCCTTCAGCTCTTAGGCTCTCCCAAAGGGAGAGGCATTCGCTCTACTTAAAGCAAAAGCATCCGCAGCGCTTTGCTTGCGTCTTGCTGGCCGCTGCCCCAACAGCTCCTCCCTGTTTCCGCCACTGGCGGCGGTCGTCGCCGTTGCCCCCTCGACAAACGCCCCCAACTCTCCTATAATAAAATCATCCCAACGAAAGGCGGTGTCCCCATGCGTTTCCTACACCTCTCCGACCTGCATCTGGGCAAGCGGGTGTGCGAGTTTTCCATGCTGGAGGACCAGCGGTATATTCTGGAACAAATTCTAGCCCTGCTAGATGAGACCCCTGTGGACGGCGTGCTGCTGGCAGGCGACCTTTACGACAAGCCCGTTCCCCCTGCCGAAGCGGTGCGGCTGCTGGACTGGTTTTTAACCCAGCTGGCAGCGCGGAAGCTGCCGGTGTTCGCCATCAGCGGCAACCACGATTCTGCCGACCGGGTGGCCTTTGGCTCTGCCCTGCTGGCCGACAGCCGGGTCTACGTCAGCCCGGTGTTCACCGGTGCGCCGCAGCCCATCCCCCTGCAGGATGCCCACGGCACGGTGGATGTGTACTTACTGCCCTTTTTGAAGCCCGCCATGGTGCGGCACGTCTGGCCGGACGAGCCTATTGAAAGCTACAATGATGCCCTTGCCTGTGTGCTGCGGCACTGCACCCCGGACCCCGGCCACCGCAGCGTGCTGGTGGCGCACCAGTTCGTGGCGGGTGCTGCCGCCTGCGAGAGCGAGGAGCCCTCGGTGGGCGGGGTGGACAGCGTGGACGCCGCCCTGTTTGATGCCTTTGACTATGTGGCGCTGGGGCATCTGCACAGCCCGCAGAAGGTGGGGCGGGAGGCCTTGCGCTACTGCGGCACGCCGCTGAAATATTCCTTCTCGGAGGCGGGGCAGCACAAAAGCGCCACCTTTGTGGACGAAAAGGCACTCCGCGCCGCCATTGAAGGCACCGGATACCAGGTGGGCGAGATCTGCCGTGAGCCCTACGAAAAGAAGGGATTGTTCTCCTTCTTAAAAAAGTGATAGTTTACGCCTGCACCCCTGCGGGGCAAAAGCAACGGTCTGGCTGCCGGTAAAATAAAAATGCAAAGGGAGCTGCTGCACATTATCTGGTGCGGCAGCTTCCTTTTTGTGCGGAGCGCCTATCTCTGACTTTCCCACAAATAAAATAGGAAAATATGAATTTTCTATTGACAATTGCCCGGAAGGGGAGTATACTCCCTTCAAACAACAAAACATACATAACGTGTGGGTTTGTAGAAATAGGAGAGAGCTATGAACAGACGAATGTGCTGTCAGACGAAAACGAAGTAAACCAACAAACAAAAGAAAGGGTAACGTTTTATGTCTGTCGAAATTTTGGATCTGGGTGCGCTGGCGCTCACCGCAGTATTTTTTGCATTGCTGTATTATCTGCACAAGAAAAAGCACGTTGATTTTGGCGTGCGCACCATCCTTGCCGTGGGTCTTGGCCTGATCGTGGGTCTTGCGTTCAAGGGACACCACACTTACGTAGCAGCCGTAGGTACTATTTACGCCCATGTGGTCTCCGCTGTGGTCATTCCGCTGCTGATCTTCAGCATCATTTCCAGCATCACCAATCTGGGCAATTCCGTCCGTCTGAAGCAGATCGGTCTCAAAACCGTGTTCTTTCTGGTGCTGAACACCTTCATTGCCAGCCTGATCACCCTGATCGCCGGTGTGGCCACTAACATTGGCAGCGGGGTGCAGTATGAACTGGCCACCGATTACACCGCCAAGGAAGTGCCCACCTTTGTGGATACGGTCATCAGCCTGTTCCCGCAGAATCTGGCTGCGCACTGGTCCAACGGCGAGGTGGTGCCCATTGTGGTGTTCTGCATTCTGGTGGCTGTCAGCTATAACAAGATCGCAGCCAAGAAGCCCGAAGAGGTGGCACCCTTTAAAAGGTTCATTGACGCCGGCGACCTTGTGATGGGCCGCGTGGTCAGCTATGTGATCTCCTTTACCCCGTATGCAGTCCTTTCCCTGATCGCCCGTGCGGTCAGCCGTTCTTCTCCTGCGGATCTTATTCCGCTGCTCAGCGTTCTGGTGCTGGCGTATGTGCTGTGCGGCATTCAGGTCTTTGTTGTGGAAAGCGCTCTGATCAAGTTTGTGGGCAAGCTGAGCCCCGTCCGCTTCTTCAAGGGCATCTGGCCCGCGGCTACCGTTGCCTTTACCTCCCAGAGCAGTGTGGGTACTATCCCGGTCACGGTCAACCAGCTGACCAGGAAGCTGGGCGTCAACGAGGACATCGCCGCCTTTGGTGCAAGTCTGGGTGCAAACCTCGGTATGCCGGGCTGCGCCGGTGTCTGGCCCACCCTGCTGGCTGTCTTTACCATCCACCTGCTGGGCATTGACTACACCCCGGTGCAGTACGCCTTCCTCGTTGTGCTGGCTGTCGTCGTCTCCATCGGTACCGTCGGCGTGCCTGGCACGGCTACCATCACTGCTACCGCTCTGTTTGCTGCTGCCGGTCTGCCGGTGGAAGCCATCATCCTGCTTTCGCCCATTTCCAGCATTGCTGATATGGCTCGTACTGCCACCAACGTCGTCGGCGCTGCCGCCGCTACCACCCTTGTGGCTGCCACCGAAGGCCAGCTGGACAAGGCTGTGTACAATGGCAAGGTCGAAGTACCAGCTGCCGAGGCAGTCTGAGCACTTTTCAAAGTGCTTTTGAGACAAAACTTCAGGCACATAAAGTAAAATAAAGTCCGGACAGCCCGCTATGCCGAGAAAGCATAATGGGCTGTTTTCTTTATAAAAGAAAGACGCGACACGAAACTGTACGCGGTAAAAGCACAAGTAATACTTATTTCATCTGAACTGTACTTCGCATGAATACACATCAAGGGCAAAACTATACAAAATTCAAATCAAAATTTTGGCGTGCAGTTGGTCAAACTACAGAAATCGTTGGGTTGAGGGGATAAATTTGGAAAAAAGTCTTTTCTTTCGGCGGTGGACGATGTATAATGCCGCCAAGGCACAAGGGTGTGCAGAAAGCTCCAGAGGGGGAGCAGAACACCTTGTGCATTTTTCAGAAACAGTCGCTTTAATACGTTAAAGCGGTGTTAGAGAGGGGAAAAGATATTATGAGATTCGATCGTCGTATTTCGCGCCGCAGCTTTCTGGCAGCAGCAGGCGTATCCGCAGCAGCTCTGGCCCTGACGGCCTGCGGAGGCTCCAGCTCCACGGCAGCGTCTACCGCTGCCTCCACCGGTGCTTCCAGCGCAGCTGGCACTGCCGCAGGCGGCACCCTGAACATCATGCTGGAGACTGAGGTCCAGTCTCTGGACCCGCAGATCGCCACCGACGGCACCTCCTTTGAGGTCATCGCCGACTACACCGACGGTCTGATGCAGATGGACGCCGACGGCGCAGCTGTCCCGGCCCTCGCCGAGACCTACGACATCAGCGAGGACGGCAAGACCTACACCTTCCACCTGAAGGATGCAAAGTGGTCCAACGGCGATGCCGTTACCGCAGCAGACTTCGTGTTTGGCTGGCAGCGTGCTGTTGACCCCGCAAACGCATCCGAGTATGCCTACATGCTGAGCGATATCGGTCAGGTGGTCAACGCCGCCGAGATCATTGCAGGCAACAAGCCCGTCACCGATCTGGGCATCACCGCAGTGGACGACAAGACCCTGAAGGTGGAGCTGAACGTTCCGGTCAGCTACTTCCTGAGCCTGATGTACTTCCCCACCTTCTACCCGGTCAACGAGGCCTTCTTCAACACCTGCGCGGACACCTTCGGTACCAGCCCCGACACCGTCCTGTCCAACGGTGCATTCATCCTGACCGACTACCAGCCCGCTGCTACCGCATTCGAGATGACCAAGAACCCCGACTACTACGACGCTGCAAACATCGCTCTGGATGGTCTGGCCTATCAGGTCATCAAGGACAGCCAGCAGGCCCTGATGAGCTACCAGACCGGTGCTCTGGATATGACCCTGCTGAACGGCGAGCAGGTGGAGCAGGTCAAGGACGACCCCGAGTTCACCAGCGTGGGCGCCGGCTACCTGTGGTACATCAGCCCCAACATCGATGCGGTGCCTGAACTGGCAAACGAGAACCTGCGCAAGGCTATGACCTTTGCTCTGGACCGCGACGCCATCACCGGCGACGTCCTGAAGGACGGCTCTGCCCCCTGCTACACCGCCGTGCCTCCTCAGTTCGCCACCGGCCCGGACGGCAGCGATTTCAGCGCCGACCAGACCAAGTTTGCTGATTCCTGCGCATTCGATGCAGCCAAGGCAGCCGAGTATTACGAGACCGCCAAGAGCGAGCTGGGCAAGGACAGCTTCTCCTTCGACATGATCGTTGATGCCGACGATGCACCTCAGAAGGTGGCACAGGTCGTCAAGGAGCAGCTCGAGACCACTCTCCCCGGCCTGACCGTGAACCTGACCGTCGAGCCCAAGAAGCAGCGCGTGCAGGATATGCAGGACGGCAACTTCCAGCTGGGCCTGACCCGCTGGGGTCCCGACTACGCCGACCCCATGACCTATCTGGGTATGTGGGTCACTGGCAACTCCAACAACTACGGTCTGTGGAGCGACGCCGAGTATGACTCCATCATTGAGGAGTGCACCACCGGCGACCTCTGCACCGACCCCGAGGGCCGCTGGGCAGCTCTGTACGATGCAGAAGCCATCGTTCTGGAGCAGGCAGTCATCTTCCCGCTGTACGGCCAGTGCAATGCCGAGATGATCTCCAGCGCCGTTACCGGCGTGGATTTCCACCCGGTGGCTCTGAACCGTGTGTACAAGCGGGCCGCAAAGAACGCTTAAAGAAAAAACGCTGAACAAAGGCCGCACAGTGGCCCGCAAAAGCCACTGTGCGCCTTTTTGGCATTGTACCTGTCCGCGGCCCGCGCACGACTGACTGCGGACAGGAAAACCAAAGGGGGTTCACCTGACGTGAAAAAATATACGCTCAAGCGTATCCTCACCTCGCTGTTTACGCTGCTGGCCATCCTGCTGGTGCTGTTCATCCTGATGCAGCTGATGCCCGGCTCGCCCTTCAATGATGAAAAGCTGACGCCCGATATGCGGGCTGCCCTGTACGCAAAGTACGGCCTGGATCAGCCCATCTACATCCAGTTCTTCCGCTATGTGGGCAATATGCTCCGGGGCGATCTGGGTGTGAGCTACAACATCTCCAAAAATACGCCTATCTCCCAGCTCATCCAGTCCCGCCTGCCCATCTCCATCCAGATCGGCGGCATGGCCGTCACGCTGGGCGCTCTGGTGGGCCTTGTGCTGGGCATCATCGCTGCCCTCAAGCGGGATACCATTTTTGATACCATTGCCACCATCATCTCGGTCATCGGCGTGTCGGTGCCGTCCTACGTTTTCGCACTGGCCCTGAGCTACACCTTCGGCTTCAAGCTCCGCTGGTTCCCGATGCTGTTCTCCGCCAAGGATGTCTTAGGTTCGAGTGTCCTGCCCAGCGTGTCGCTGTCCATGTTCACCATGGCATCCATCGCCCGCTTCACCCGAAGCGAGATGATAGAAGTCCTCGACTCTGACTATATGCTGCTGGCCGAGAGCAAGGGCATCTCCGGCCCGGCGCTGATCTTCCGCCACGCCCTGCGCAATGCGCTCATTCCTATTATTACGGTTTTGGCCCCGCTCATCGTTGATTTGATGACCGGCTCGCTGGTGGTCGAGAAAATTTTCGCCATCCCCGGCGTGGGCAGCCTGCTGGTGACGGCCATCCAGTCCAACGACTACAACGTGGTCATTGGTCTGAGCTTCATCTACAGCGCCATGTACATTGGCATCATGCTGGTCGTTGACCTGCTGTACGGCATCATCGACCCGCGCATCCGTCTGGCAAAGGGGGACGACTGATATGGCAGAAAAAGCGATTCGACTGGGCGGCGAAAGCACCGCCGCAGCCATCACGCAGGCCGTGCAGGAACTGTACCCTGAGCACAAGTTCACCGAGGCAGAGTTTGCCCGGAAGGACAACGCGGCTGAAATCGCGGTGGATACCAACTTCGCGGCCCAGAGCTTCTGGAAGGACGTCCGCATCCGCTTCTTCCGCAAGAAGAGCGCCGTGCTGGGCCTCGTGATGATCATGATCATCCTGCTGCTGGCCATCTTTGGCCCGGGAATGAATGCTTATACTTATTCCGGCCAGGATCTGAGCCAGAAGAACTTCGCGCCTCGCGTCCCCGGCATCGAGCAGTTCGGCATTCTGGACGGCAGCGAGAAGATGAGCACGACCACCGGTACCAAGATCGTCAACAACTATGTCGAAAAAGGCAAGGATGACGTCTACTACTGGTTCGGCAGCGACCTCTATGGCCGCGACATCTGGACCCGTACCTGGGAAGGCGCCCGCGTCTCCCTTATCATCGCCGTGGCGGCTGCCGTCATTGATATGCTCATCGGTATGAGCTACGGCCTCATCTCGGGCTACTTCGGCGGCAAGGTGGATATGCTGATGCAGCGCTTTCTTGAAGTTGCCAACGGCATCCCCCGTCTGGTCATCGTTACGCTGCTGCTTCTGGTGCTGCAGCCCGGCATGATCACCATCATCTTCGCTCTGATGCTGACCGAGTGGGTGGGCATGAGCCGCATCGCCCGCGCTGAGATGCTCAAGCTGAAGGACCAGGAATTCGTTCTGGCTTCCCGCACTCTGGGTGCCGGCAGTTTCTTTATCATCTTTAAGGAAGTGCTGCCCAACATCATCGGACCCATCATCACGCAGGTCATGTTCAGCATCCCCACCGCGATCTTTACCGAGGCATTCCTTTCCTTCGTGGGTCTGGGCATCCCGGTGCCGCAGTGCTCGCTGGGTTCCCTGATCAGTGAGCTGTACAACAGCTTCACCACCCATCCCTATCAGATCATCCCGCCCATCGTGGTCATGAGCCTGCTGATGCTCAGCTTCAACCTGCTGGCCGACGGTCTGCGCGAGGCACTTGACCCCAAGATGAAGAGTATGTAAGGAGGCGCACAACATGCCTGATACGAAAAGAGAACAGGTCTTGTCGGTGCGAGACCTTGATATCACCTTTAAGACCACCGCAGGCCCGGTGCACGCCATCCGCGGCGTGAACATCGACCTGTACAAGGGCGAGACGGTGGCGCTGGTGGGTGAGTCTGGTTCCGGTAAGTCTGTCACCATGAAGGCGGCCATGGGCATTCTGGCCCAGAACGCCAAGGTGAACAGCGGCAGCATCCAGTTCAGCTACCATCACGCCGACGGCAGCCCTGAAACCGTTGATCTGCTGCAAAAAGATAAAAAGTGGATCCGCCGCCACATCAACGGCAAGCGCATCGCCATGGTCTTTCAGGACCCCATGACCAGCCTTGACCCCACCATGACCATCGGCAAGCAGATCATGGAGGGGATGCTCTGGCACTTCAAGATGCCCAAGGCTGAGGCGTATCAGAAGGCCCTCAAGCTGCTGGAAGAAGTCGGTATCACGGACGCCGAAAAGCGGATGAAGAGCTACCCGCACCAGCTGTCCGGCGGTATGCGTCAGCGCGTGGTCATCGCGATCGCGCTGTCCTGCGACCCGGACCTGCTCATCTGCGATGAGCCCACCACCGCACTGGATGTGACCATTCAGGCGAAGATCCTCGAGCTCATCCGCAGCATCCAGAAGGAACGCGGCATTTCGGTCATCTACATCACCCATGACCTCGGCGTCGTGGCAAAGGTGGCGGACTATGTCGATGTCATGTACGCGGGCAAGATCGTGGAGACAGGCACTATCGATGAGATCTTCTACGACCCGCGCCACCCCTACACCTGGGGTCTGCTGTCGGCCATGCCCGACCTCGATACCGCCGACGAGCGTTTGTACACCATCCCCGGTTCGCCGCCGAACCTGCTGCATGAGAAGGCCGGCGACGCCTTCGCGCCCCGCAACAAGTACGCGCTGGAGATCGACGACGAGATCGACCCGCCCATGTTCAAGATCAGCGACACCCACTTCGCAGCTACCTGGCTGCTGGACCCCCGCGCTCCCAAGGTGGACATGCCGCCGGAGCTGGCCCAGCGCATTGCCCGCATGAAAGCAGAAGCAAAAAAGATCGAGGAGGCGGAATAAATGGCAGCACAGAGCACGACCCCGCTGCTGAAGGTCGAGGGACTGAAGCAGTATTTCAAGGTGAACAAGAACTTCACCGTCAAGGCCGTGGACGATGTCAGCTTTGAGATCTATCCCGGCGAGACCTATGGTCTGGTGGGCGAGTCCGGTTCCGGCAAGTCCACCACCGGCCGTGCCATCGCCGGCCTGCAGAAGGTGTCCGGCGGCTCCCTGAACGTGCTCGGCATCGAGATGAACGGCGTCAAGGAGCGTGACTTCAAGCCCAAGCGCGCGGACATTGGTTTCGTGTTCCAGGATCCGGGCTCCTCGTTCAACCCGCTGATGACCATCGCGGAGAATGTGGCCGAGCCGCTGCTCGTGCACCACAAGTACGGTTCCGTGGCCGATGCCAAGAACTATGTGGGCGATCTGCTGGAGATGGTCCAGCTGCCGCGCGCCTACATGAACCGTTTCCCGCATGAGCTGTCCGGCGGCCAGCGCCAGAGGGCGTCTTTGGCGCGTGGTTTGGCGTTGAAGCCGTCGCTGCTGATCGCCGATGAGCCGACTTCTGCATTGGACGTGTCGGTGCAGGCCAAGGTGTTGGAGCTGTTCAAGCGACTGCAGGCGGAAATCGGCTTCGCGTGCCTGTTCATCACCCATGATTTGGCGGTGGTCGATATGCTTGCCGACCGCATCATGGTGATGCATAAGGGCCAGATCGTGGAGCACGGCGATGCCGACCAGATTATGCAGCACCCGGAGAACCCGTACACCAAGAAGCTGCTGGCCTCCCTGCCCGTGCCCGACCCGCGCGAACAGCAGCAACACCGCGCCCACCTCCACGAGCTCCTAGCCCAAGAGGCGTAATCGCATAGCATTGGAGCTCCCTCGTCAGAGGGAGCTAACTTTATATCCGCTAGTACTGCTGCCCATCGAACTGGAACAGGGCGTGGGCGTCGCCGTGTTTTTTGTTCTCGATGTAAGTATGGAACAGCTCCAGCCGCTCGCTCGTGCTGGCCGCCAGGGGAGTGGGCAGGTCATCCAGATCGAACCAGCCGACGCTCAGGCTTTCCTCGTCGCCTACGAACGGCTCGGCATTGCCGCCGGGCTTCAGGGCGCACAGGAACGAATGATCCATGTACATGGTGTTGTCGCCATTGGCGTAGGTCAGTACCTTGTTTGACGAGGTGACGGCCACCAAATCGGTGACGATGGCATCGATG
>OLWT01001451.1_pt1 | contig 12107 bp, 11 predicted proteins | sample 1674001 | NCBI WGS metagenome assembly OLWT01 (sample SAMEA103958137, study PRJEB25191) | human gut metagenome | biome: human-associated habitat [ENVO:00009003]; feature: intestine environment [ENVO:2100002]; material: feces | place: Germany | collected 2013/2015 | reverse complement strand
ACTGCATGATGCTCGAGAACTGCTGTTACGACTTCTTCGAGATGACGACGCTCAACATGGCGCGCGAGGGGCTGTTCGGCGAGATCGTCCATGTCGAGGGGGCCTATATCCACGACCTGCGCGAATTGCAGTTCGACCGCCGGCACGGCTACGTCGACATGTGGCGGCTCGAACATAATGCGCTGCATACGGGCAATCCCTATCCTACGCACGGCCTAGGTCCGTTGTGCCAGCTGCTCGACATCCACCGCGGCGACCGCATGGAGCGGCTCGTCTCGCTCTCGTCCGACCAGTTCGGCATGAGCGCCTACGCCACGGCGAAGTACGGCGCGGAGTCGGCGGAGGCCGAGAGGCCCTATGCGTTGGGCGACATGAATACGACGCTGATCCGCACGGCCAGGGGCAAGAGCATCCTCATCCAGCACGACATCACCTCTCCGCGGCCCTACAACCGGCTCCATACGATCTCGGGAACGAAGGGCTTCGCACAGAAATACCCGATCCGCAGTCTGGCGTTCGATCCCGACGCCCACCACCGGCTCTCGGACGAGCAGCTCGACCAGATGCTGCGCCGCTACGAGCATCCCATTACGCGCGAAATCGGCGAGAAGGCGCGCGAGGTGGGCGGCCACGGCGGCATGGATTTCATCATGGACTACCGGCTGGTCTACTGTCTGCGCCACGGCCTGCCGCTCGATCAGGACGTCTACGACGCGGCCGAGTGGTCGTCGCTGGCGGAGCTGACCGAAGCGTCGGTGCGCAACGGCTCGATGCCTGTCGCGATGCCCGACTTCACGCGCGGCGCATGGCGCAAGGTCGAGGGCTTCTCGCACGCGATGGCCGAGTGACGCCGGCCGCCCCGAACAGGCTCCGCCCCTGTCGCAACGATCTGCGGCAGGGGCGGAACGGTTTGAGGGGCAGGACTATTTGAGCGCCTGCAACACCCGGGGCATCAGCTCAGAGAGGGTGTTCTCGGTCTGGGCGGTGTAGAAATTCCCGTCGACGACCGCCTTGTCGTCGGTGGGGATGCACTCCCGCACCACCGTTTTGAGGAAGGGATGCAGTGCTACGCGTCGTCCCCGGGCGATGCCCAGGTTGTCGTAGAGAAGCGCTGCGGCGCAGTGGCCGATCATCGGTTTACCCTGCTCGGCGAAGCGCTTCATGATGCGGAGCATCTCCCGGTTGAAGGGCTTGTCGGCGTTCTCGGCGAATTTGGGCATGGCGTCGCCGCAGGCGAATACGAGGGCGTCGTATTCGTGTTCATGGCCTTTGAGTGAGGTGATTACATCGTCCGTCTGGAGGCGAAGCCCCGAGTTGGTTTTTACATTCGTGGTATCCGCTACCGCGAATGTCCTGAAGGGAATGCCGTTCTCGAAGAAGGTTTCCAAATACTGAAACAAGCCCGATCCGTTGACAGGGTTTACGACCAATACAGCTACTTTCTTTGCCATAATTTTTGAGTTTTATGGTTATTAATGATATGTTAGTTACTTTTGTAGTGCAAACATAAAATAAGTAATCGGGTTCTGCAAGAGGTGATTTTTTGGTAAGCGAGTTACAAAAAGGTAACCGATGTTGAACGACAAAGAGATAAAACCGCAAAAAAAATGAAAACTTTTTTACACGAGGGAATTTGCCCGATTCGGGATATCTTGAGCCGCCTCGGTGACAAGTGGTCGCTGCTGGTGCTGACGACGTTGTATTCGAACGGGACGATGCGTTTCAACGACATTCAACGTTCGCTCGGGGATATTTCGCAGCGGATGCTGACTGTCACCCTGCGTTCGCTCGAAGCGGACGGGCTGGTCCATAGAGAGGTCTATCCCGAAGTGCCGCCCCGGGTGGAGTATTCCCTGACCCCGCTGGGCCGGAGCCTGAAGCCCATTCTGGACTCCATGTGGGCCTGGGGCGAGGGATACAAGGCATCCCTGGAATGAAAAAACGCCGTGAAGCGCTTGAAAAAAGAAGCGCTTCACGGCGGTTTTTGTTATTTTTTCAGCAGAACATAGGTGACGCCCCGGTTTTCGGCGTCCAGATCCCGGTCCTGCCGCAGCCGGGGACACAGGGCCAGCCACCGGCGGGCCTCCTGGTTGAAGATGCTGAACTCCTCCCCGGGCAGGAAGCACAGCTCCTGCTGCCGCAGCCAGGTGCGGCAGGCAGTGCGCAGCCGCCCGCCCTTGCCGGAGGAGCCGTAGCCATGGATCAGCTTCATGGCCGGGGTCCCCATTTTCCGGGCGGCCTCCACCTCCGCCGCCAGGCGGCGGAGGGCTTCCGCGGCGTCGGGCCGCCCCAGCTCCAGATTCAGCTCCCGCACGGGTCTGTCCATGGTTCTCCTCCTATCAGTGCAGCGAAATAGGCAAACAGGGCCTCTGCCCCGGGGGCGTCCGCCCGGCGCAGGCCATAGCTCTGGCGCTCCGGGTGCCACTGGACCCCCAGCACCGGCAGCTGCCGGTGGACCGCCGCCTCCACCACGCCGTCCGGGGACCACTGCACCGCCTGTAAGGGCGGGGCCAGGCGGTCCACCGCCTGGTGGTGGCAGCTGGTGACGGCGGGAGCTTCCCCCAGCAGACGGGCCATCAGCCCCTCCGCCCGGGTGGGGTGCACCAGATCGCCCCGGGGCAGCTGGTGGCCGGGGATATCCCGCAGGGTCCCGCCCCAGTGGACGTTCAAGGCCTGGAGTCCCCGGCAGATCCCCAGAATGGGCCGCCGGGACCGGGCAAAGGAGTCGATCAGAAAGGACTCCGTTCCCGGAAGGGGGCCCCGGATGTCCCCGCCGCCGGGCAGCAGCAGTCCCCCGCAGTCCAGACTGCGGTACAGGTCCCGGCACAGGACCACCCGGGCCCCGGCGCTCTCCAGTGCCGCCAGATAGTTTTCATATTGACCCGGCACACCGTACAGATAAACAGCAGGCTTCATAGCGTTCCCCTCCCCTGTCTATTATGCGGCGGCGGGGAAAATTATGCCGGGACGGCGGACAAAACAATAAATCCGAACCCACGGCCAATCGGCAAAGGGTTCGGATTCTATTGTGTTGGTGGACCTGAAGGGATTCGAACCCTCGACCTCTCGGATGCGAACCGAACGCTCTCCCAGCTGAGCTACAAGCCCATATGAACAGGGCAGCACACCCTGCTCATCTATTATACACATTTCCCGGCGGATTGCAAGCATTTTCTTCCCCGGCGGGCAAAAATCCGGTTCCGGCGGCGGGGCGGGAGCCGATTGTAAAGCCTTCTGATTTGTGATAAAATGCATGCCGGACCATAAAAGACAAAGGAGGCGCGCCATGGACCGGGAAGCCTTTGACCGGAAATATGCCGCCCGGCTGAACCGCCAGCAGCAGGAGGCGGTGCACGCCGTGGAGGGCCCTGTGCTGCTGCTGGCGGTGCCCGGCAGCGGGAAAACCACCGTGCTGGTGACCCGCCTGGGTTATATGCTGTGCTGCTGCGGCATTGCGCCGGACCAGATCCTCACCATGACCTATACCCGGGCCGCCGCCGGGGAGATGAAGCAGCGCTTTGCCGCCCTGTTCGGCCAGGACTGCCCCCATCCCCCGGAGATCCGCACCATCAACGGCGTATCCTCCAAGATCATCGCCTACTATGCCCAAAATTGCGGCAAAAGGCCGCCCTTCATCCTGGCGGAGGACGAAAGCGCCCTGGCGAAGCTGGTTTCGGACCTGTACCGGGACCTGTGCGGCGAGTACCCCACCCAGAGCGTGGTGAAGGAGCTGCGCAAGAGCATCGCCTATGCCAAAAATATGATGCTGCCGGAGGAGCGGCTGGGGGAGCTGGACACCGGCTTCGAGAAATTCCCGGAGCTGTACCGGGAATACGGCAAGGCCCTGCGGGACAATAAATGGATGGACTATGACGACCAGATGGTGTACGCCAAGAAAATCCTGGAGCTCCACGAGGATGTGCGGACCCATTTTCAGAACCGCTTCCCCTATATCTGCGTGGACGAATCCCAGGACACCTCCCGGATCCAGCACGTCATCATCCGCCTGCTGGCCGGGAAAAGCGGCAACATCTTCATGGTAGGCGACGAGGACCAGAGCATCTATGGCTTCCGGGCCGCCTATCCGGATGCCCTGATGCAGTTTGAACAGACCTATCCCGGGGCCCGGGTGCTGCTGATGGAGGAAAACTACCGCTCCACGCCGGAAATTCTCCGGGCGGCGGACGCCTTCATCCGGAAAAATCACCACCGCCGCCCCAAGACCATCCACCCCACCCGGGCCTCCGGCGCTGCCGTCCGGGTGATCTACGCCATGGACCGGGCCGACCAGTACCCCTGGCTGGTGAATATGGCGGCCAGCGTCCGGGAGGAGACGGCGGTGCTTTACCGCAACAACGACAGCGCCCTGCCGCTGATCGACCTGCTGGACCGGGGCGGGATACCCTATCGCTGCCGCCGGATGGACGACGCCTTTTTCACCCACCGGATCGTGGCGGACATCCGGGACGTTATCGCCCTGGCCCATGACCAGACGGACGCGGAGACCTTCCTGCGAATTTACTACAAGGTCGGCGGCGGAATTTCCAAAAAGGCGGCGGAGTATGCCTGCCAGAAAAGCCGGGCCACCGGAGGCTCCATCCTTCGGGAGCTGCTGGGCTTTCCGCAGTTGTCCCAATACGGCAGGGACAGCGCCGCTGCCCTGCTGACCATGCTGCCCATGCTTTTGCAGGACAACGCCGCCCAGGGCCTGAGCCGCATCTGGGACGGCCTGCGCTACCGGGGCTATGCGGAGCGCCAGAAGCTGGACGGCGGCAAATATGAAATTCTCTGCCTGCTGGCCCGGCAGGAGACCGGGCTGGAGGGGCTGTGCCGCCGCCTGGACGAGCTGCAGGCCCTGGTGTCGGCCCCCTCCCTGCCCTGCGGCGGGGGACTGATCCTGTCCACCGTCCACTCCAGCAAGGGCCTGGAGTACGACACGGTGTATCTGCTGGACGTGCTGGACGGCATCCTTCCGGCGGTGACGGAGCCGAAGGACGCCGGGCAGCAGGACCAGTATCAGGAGGAGCGGCGGCTGTTCTATGTGGCCGTGACCCGGGCCCGGAACTGGCTGTATCTGTTCGCCTGCCGGAATCGGGAGTCCGCCTTTGCCGACGAGCTGCGCCGGGAGCTGCCCCGGGAATACATCGGGCCGGAGGACGTGTTCGCCTCCCTGAATACGGAGCCGTGCGGAAAGCACTATCGACACGCCGAAAAGGGCGGCGGCGTGATCCGGGCCTGCTGCCGGGGGCAGTGCATGGTGGCCTATGCCTCCGGCGAGACGGAGTTCCTGACCCTGGGCCAGATGGTGGGCCGGCGGGCCGTGGCCTGGAGGGCCCCGGACCGGCCGGCTCCGGCGGCATTGCCCCGGGAGCAGGCGGCGCTGCCGCCGTCCGGGGTTCGTCCCGGGCAGAGAGCCGTCCACAGGGTTTTCGGACCGGGAACCGTGTTGTCCTTCCGGGACCCCATCGTGGAGATACGCTTTCCTGCCAAGGGGGACAAGAAATTCGTCCTGTCCGACTCGGTGCAGCGGGGGCTGCTGCGCCTTGAGGAGTGAGGGAGTGCCAGAATTTTCCCAGATTCAGGAAATCCCTGCATGATACTGTTCACTCTGGGGAAACATAAACAGTGAAAAAAGTAGATATGTCAGGGACGTTGTATAAGGAAATTGTATGACGCATTCGCCGAAATGTGTTGCATTTTTTGGGGCGTGTATTATAATATGGACATACCCGCAGTTCTATCAGGCAAATACAGACAAGAAGGTGATCAATTATGGAACTTCAGATTCAGGATCTTGTTTCTTCCATCAAAAAGGACGGCATCGACAGCGCAAATCAGCAGGCCGCCGCGATCCTGGCCGACGCCCGGAAGCAGGCGGACGCCATCATCGCCGACGCAAAGAGTCAGGCGGATAAGCTGCGGGACGACGCCAAGGCCGAGATCGAGGTGTTCAAAAACAGCGCCCAGCTCAGCGCCCAGCAGGCCAAGCGGGACGCAGTCCTGGCCTTCCGGCAGGAGGTGCAGCAGGAGTTTGAGAAAATCCTGGCCGCCGACGTGGGCAAGGCTCTGGACCAGCAGACGCTGGCCAAGCTCATCCAGGCAGCCCTCCAGGGAGAGGACGTTTCCGGCTACGCCGTGGAGGTGGGTCAGGTGACGGACGGCATCCGCCAGCAGCTGGCCCAGGAGCTGAAAAACGGCCTGGAGCTCCGCCCCTCCAAGAAGGTGGGCGCAGGCTTCCGGCTGGCCGCCAAGGACGGCTCCGGCTATTTTGACTGCTCCGACCAGGAGATCGCGGAGATGCTCATGCCCTTCTTCCGGGATATGCACCTGTAAGGGGGCGGCCTATGGCTTCCTATTACTATCTCATCTCCAGCCTGCCCATGCTCCGGACCCAGGGCGAGCCTCCCATGGACTACGCCGCGTTTCTGGCCATGTGCCGCTCGGCGGTCAGCGCCGGGGTATACCGGACGCTGGAGGAGCTGACGGTGGACTCGGACAAGGGGCCGCTGCTGTCGGAGTGGGCCGGGTTTTACAAGGCCCTGTGCCGGGAGCTGACCTATCAGCGGAATGTGAAGCTGGGTCGGCCCTGCGCCGTGCCCTCCGACCGGGACGCCGGCATTGTCCAGACGGTGACGGCGGCGGTGAACGCCGAAAATCCCCTGGAGGGGGAGCGGCTGCTGCTGGACCTGGAATTCCGCCGCCTGGACGGCATGATCGGCCTGCACAACTTCGATGACCACGCCCTGTACGGCTACGCCATGAAGCTGCAGCTGCTGGAGCGGCAGCGGACCTTCCGGTATGAGTCCGGCAAGCGGGCCTTCGACGGCCTAATGCAGAACATCCGCCAGCAGGTTTCCAGCCTATAACGAAACAGGAGAATCAAAATGGACAAAGTGACAGGATATGTGACCGGAGTGAACGGGAATCTGGTGGCAGCCACCTTTTCCGGCTCCGTCCGAAAGAATGAAGTGGGCTATGTCCTGGTGGGCGATGACCGGCTCAAGGGCGAGGTCATCCGCGTCAACGGCGACACGGCCAGCATGCAGATCTATGAAATGACCAACGGCATCCAGGTGGGCGACAAGGTGGAGCTTTCCGGCGAGCTGATGAGCGTGGAGCTGGGCCCGGGCCTGCTGACCCAGGTGTTCGACGGCCTGCAGAATCCCCTGCCGGAGCTGGCGCAGCAGTGCGGCTTCTTCCTGCAGCGGGGCGTGTATCTGGACCCCATCCCCAACAAGGACTGGGAGTTTACCCCCCTGGTGAAGCCCGGCGACCACGTCACCGCAGGCGACGCCGTGGGCAGCGTGCCCGAGGGGCTGTTCACCCACCTGATCATGGTGCCCTTCGGCCTGAAGGACCAGGGCTGGCGGGTGAAATCCGTCCGGGAAAAGGGCGTGTACAACGTCCGGGACACCGTGGCGGTGCTGGAAAACGACAACGGCGAGGAGAAGGAGCTGACCATGGTGTTCTCCTGGCCCGTGAAGCAGCCCATCCGCTGCTATGAGGAGCGTCTGCGCCCGGACGAGACCCTGGTGACCAAGCTCCGCTCCATCGACACCTTCCTGCCGGTGGCCAAGGGCGGCACCTTCTGCGTGCCCGGCCCCTTCGGCGCAGGCAAGACCGTTCTGCAGCACATGGAGGCCAAGAACGCCGACGTGGATGTGGTCATCGTGGCGGCCTGCGGCGAGCGGGCCGGCGAGGTGGTGGAGGTGCTGAAGGAGTTCCCCGAGCTGGTGGACCCCCGCACCGGCCGCTCCCTGATGGAGCGCACCATCATCATCTGCAACACCTCCTCCATGCCCGTGGCCGCCCGTGAGGCGTCGGTGTACACCGCCGTCACCATGGCGGAATATTACCGCCAGATGGGTCTGGACGTGCTGCTGCTGGCGGATTCCACCAGCCGCTGGGCCCAGGCCATGCGTGAGATGAGCGGCCGTCTGGAGGAGATCCCCGGCGAGGAGGCCTTCCCCGCCTATCTGGAGTCCGTCATCGCCTCCTTCTATGAGCGGGCCGGTAAGGTCCGCCTGAAGAACGGCAAGATCGCCTCCGTCACCATCGGCGGCACCGTGTCCCCCGCCGGCGGCAACTTCGAGGAGCCCGTGACCCAGGCCACCCTGAAGGTGGTGGGCGCGTTCCACGGCCTGTCCCGTGAGCGGTCCGACGCCCGCAAATACCCCGCCATCCACCCCATCGACTCCTGGTCCAAGTACCGGGGCGTGGTGGATATGGAGCGGGTGGAGCAGGCCCGCAGCATCCTTAAGCGCAGCAACGAGATCAACCAGATGATGAAGGTCATCGGCGAGGAGGGTACCTCCGCCGAGGACTATATCGTATACCAGAAGGGCGAGCTGCTGGATGCGGTGTATCTGCAGCAGAACTCCTTCGATCCCATCGACGCCGCCTGCGACCCTGACCGTCAGATCCACGAGTTCAACGTGCTGTATGACGTGCTGACCCGGGATTTCGCACTCAGCGACAAAAAAGAGATCCGCGCCTTCTTCAACCAGGTCCGGCAGGAGTTCCTGGACTGGCACAACACCGTGTTCCGCACCCCGGAATTTGAGGCCCAGGAAAAGCGGCTCAAGGACTTTTACCTGAGCAAGGCAGCGGGTTGAGAGGGGAGTCAATATGCAGAAAGTTTACACGAAAATTGAGTCCATCGTGGGCAACGTCGTCACGGTCCGGGCCTCCGGCGTCCGCAATGGCGACCTGGCCCTGGTGGGCGACAGCTATGCCAACGTCATCAAGCTGGACAAGGACCTGGTGACGCTGCAGGTGTTCAGCGGCACCCAGGGCGTCAGCACCACGGACCCGGTCCGTTTCCTGGGCCGCCCCATGATGGTGTCCTTCTCCGACCACCTGCTGGGCCGCATCTTCGACGGCGCCGGTGTCCCCCGGGACAACGGCCCCGCCCTGACGGAGAATATGATCCCCATCGGCGGCCCCTCCGTGAACCCGTCCCGGCGTATCGTGCCCAACAAGCTGATCCGCACCGGTATCCCCATGATCGACGTGTTCAACACCCTGGTGGAAAGCCAGAAGCTGCCCATCTTCTCCGTATCCGGCGAGCCGTATAACCAGCTGCTCTCCCGCATCGCCATGCAGGCCCAGGTGGACGTGATCGTCCTGGGCGGCATGGGCCTGAAGTACGACGACTATCTGTACTTCCGGGACACCCTGGAAAAGAGCGGCGCCATGGGCCGCACGGTGATGTTCATCCACACCGCCTCCGACCCCACCGTGGAATGCACCCTAGTGCCCGATATGGCCCTGGCCGTGGCGGAGCAGTTCGCCCTGGCCGGAAAGCGCGTGCTGGTGCTGCTGACGGATATGACCAACTACGCCGACGCCCAGAAGGAAATGGCCATCACCATGGAGCAGGTGCCCTCCAACCGGGGCTACCCGGGCGATCTGTACAGCTGCCTGGCCGCCCGCTATGAAAAGGCCGTGGACTTTGAGGGCGCGGGCTCCATCACCATTCTGGGCGTTACCACCATGCCCGGCGACGACGTGACCCACCCGGTGCCCGACAACACCGGCTATATCACCGAGGGCCAGTATTACCTGAAAAACGGCCACATTGAGCCCTTCGGCTCCCTGTCCCGCCTGAAGCAGAACGTCAACGACAAGACCAGAAGCGACCACCGGGCCCTGATGGACGGCATGATCCGGCTGTACAGCGCCTATAAGGAGAGTCTGGAAAAGAAGTCCATGGGCTTCATGATGTCCGAGTGGGACGAAAAGCTGCTGAAATACGGGCACCTGTTTGAAACGAAGCTGATGGACCTGAGCGTGAATATCCCGCTGGAGGAGGCGCTGGACCTGGGCTGGGAGATCCTGGCCGAGTGCTTCGAGCCCAACGAAACCGGCCTGAAAACCAGCCTCATCCAGGAGAGATGGCCCAAGCGGTCCGCCGTGGAATGAGGGTGCGCCTATGGCTGTCAAACTTACCAAAAATGAATTGAAGGTGCAGAAGGACCGCCTGAAGCAGTTTCAGCGCTATCTGCCCACCCTGCAGCTGAAAAAGCAGCAGCTGCAGTCCGTGGTGATGCAGGTAACGGCCCAGCTGGAGCAGGTGGAGCAGCAGCGCCGGGCCGCCGTGGCGGGACTGGACGACTGGGTGGCCGTTTTCGCGGAAAACGACAGCTTCCCGGCGGACAAGCGCCTGGAGACCCTGATCCGCCCCCACCATGTGGTGTGCGGCCAGGAGAACATCGCCGGTGTCACCGTTCCGGTGTTCCAGGAGCTGAGCTTTGAGGAGATCCAATACGACGTGGCGGACTATCCCCTGTGGGTGGACACCGCCGCCGTGCGCCTGCGGGAGATCGCCCGGCTGGACGCTCTGGAAAAGACCCTCCGCCGCCAGGTGGAGCTTCTGGAGCAGGAGCTGCGCTCCACGGCCCAGCGGGTGAACCTGTTTGAAAAGGTCAAGATCCCCGAGGCCAAGGAGAACATCCGGGTCATCGGCATCTACCTGGGCGACCAGCAGACCTCCGCCGTGGTGCGGGGCAAGATCGCCAAGAAGAAGCTGCAGGAGGTGAGCGGATGATCGAAAAAATGAAGGTCGTCCACATTGTGGCGGCCGCATCGGAAAAAACCGCCCTGCTGGACCGGCTGCGGACCCTGGGCATCGTCCACTTCGCCGAAAAGGCCAGCGCCGACCAGCGGCATCTGGAGCGCTTTGCGGAGCTGTCCCGGATGGACATGGCCCTGCAGGAGTACGCCGGCCCGGGCCGGGAGACCGCGCCCATGTCCGACAAGGACTTTGAGCCTTTTTATAAGGAGCTGGCCGACTGCCTGGAGCGCCGCAAGACCCTGCAGGAGAAGAAAACCGCCGCCGGTGCGGCGGCGGAGAAGCTGGCCGAGTGGGGCGACTTCTCCCCGGAGGAGCTGCGGGAGCTGAAGGACCAGGGCTTCGACATCCACGTCTACCGGACGGATAAAAAGACCATGGCCGCCCTTGCGGCGGACCCGGACGTGAAGATCATCCGCCTGGCCCCGGTGGGGAAAATGCCCACCCTGGCCTCCATCGGTCCCCTGCCGGGGACCTACCCCGTCACCGAGTTCCCTATCCCCGATAAGGGTGCGGGTCAGCTGCGGCGTGAGCGGGACGACTGCGACCAGGGGCTTCGCAGCTGCCAGGCCTTCCTGACCGAGGCCGCCAAGCACCTGCCCAGCATCCACGACCAGATGCTCAAGACCCAGAACGCCGCCGAGTACTCCTCCGTCAGCAACACCTCCCAGAGTCAGGACGGCCTGGTGTGGCTCACCGGCTATATCCCGGCAGCGGAGGTGGAGGGCTTCAAGAAGGCCGCCGCCCAGGCCCACTGGGCCTGGGCCATGGAGGACCCCGCCGCCGATGACGACAAGGTCCCCACCAAGGTCAAGTACAACAAGGTCACCCGGCTGATGATCCCGGTGTTCGACATTCTGGGCGTGGTTCCCGGCTACCGGGAGTATGACATTTCCTTCTGGTTTCTGGGCTTCTTCACCCTGTTCTTTGCCATGATCATCGGCGACGCCGGATACGGCTGCCTGTTCCTGCTGGCGGCCCTGGTCATGACCCTGAAAAGCAAGAAGGCGTCCACCGCGGTGCAGCTGCTGTGGCTGCTGTCCATTGCCACCATTGTGTGGGGCGCGCTGACAGGCACCTGGTTCGGCCTGGAGCAGGCCATGGACGTGCCCTTGCTCCGGAGCCTGGTGATCCCCACCTTCGCCAACTACCCGGCGTATTTCGGCGTCAGCACCACTGTCCAGCAGAACGCCATCATGAAGTTCTGCTTCATCCTGGGCACGGTGCAGCTGTCGCTGGCCTGCGTCATGAACATCCGGCGCAAGCTCCGGGAGAAGGACCTGAGCTGGCTGGCGGACCTGGGGTGGCTGGCCGCCATCGACGCGCTGTATTTCGTGGTGCTGTACCTGGTCATCGGCCAGCAGGTAAACCTGATGCCTGTTGCGTGCGTGGTCATTGCGGGCTTCCTGCTGGTGGTGCTGTTCGGCGGCATGTCCCCGGACAAGAGCTTCGGCCAGGGCCTGAAGGCGGGCCTGGGCGACGCGTTCACGGTGTTCCTGAACACCATCAGCGCCTTCGGCAACATCATGAGCTA
>OLWT01001449.1_pt1 | contig 12122 bp, 7 predicted proteins | sample 1674001 | NCBI WGS metagenome assembly OLWT01 (sample SAMEA103958137, study PRJEB25191) | human gut metagenome | biome: human-associated habitat [ENVO:00009003]; feature: intestine environment [ENVO:2100002]; material: feces | place: Germany | collected 2013/2015 | reverse complement strand
CCGCCCTTCCTTCCGTCAATTATGATTTTAGGTATATCGGTGAGAGCCTTGGCTGCGTGTTTGCTTTCCTCAACATGTACGAATCCGACAGGTGCTCCCACTATTCCTGCAGGTCTGCAAATTTGTTTTCTTACTAGCGAACAGAGTTCCAGCAGTGCTGTAGGAGCATTGCCGAAGGCATATAGGGCGTTGGGATGCTCTTGTGAAGCAAGCCGTATCCCGGCCTGAGCGCGGGTTATGTTTTTTTCTTTGGCCATTTCTATAGCGCGGGGGTCATTGATGTAGCATACGGTTTCTATTCCAAGTCGCTCCAGTGCTCCCTTGCGTATGCCGGATGCTACCATAGAGACATCTGTAACAATAACCTTTATTTCTCTGCTTTTTACCTTGTCGTAAATCTTTGCTGTGGCTTCGTCGTCCATCCACAACAGGTTTTCCATATCGAAGTCTGCCGTAGTATGAATGGCATGAAGGAGTGGCCATAGTTTCCATGTAGGGATGTCCCGGTTCTTCAGTTCATTTCTGATAGTTCGAAAAGACTTTATCATTATGCTTTGCCCCACTTTGCAATCTTCATCCTCCTTGTCTTTGCGGTAATAGCCACGTGGGGTGATGAACGATCCGTTCCAGTTGTAAGACTGGCTGTTGCCAATTATTACCACTGTAAACATATCTATATCCTCAGGATTGAAATCCTTCAACGTTGTGATCTTTACACTTTGTTCCTCACGTCCTGCTTGTCTCACGTATCCTACGATATTGTCCTCGCTTCTATATTTGAGAAACAGTTCTTTCAGACGGTACAACTGCCAGTATCTGCCGTTGCTTTTAGGGTTATATACGGCAGTGATGAAGTCAGCTTCCGCTGCAGCAACAATTCTTTTTTCTATCACATGCCAGGGCGTCATGAGGTCGCTCATGGATATTACGCAGAAGTCATGTCCCATCGGAGCTCCGAGGAGGGAGGCTGCTTTCTGGAATGCGCTGATGCCGGGTATTGAGACGATTTCCACTTTGGATTCCTTCTCACGCTTCATCTCATAAATGAGAGGAGCCATGCCATATATGCCGGCATCGCCGCTGGAAACCACACACACGGTATTCCCCTTCTCGGCATATTCAAAGGCCATCTCGGCACGTTGGCGTTCTTTTTTCATTCCGGTGTCTATGCAGACTGTATCGTCGGATATGAACTTCTCGATGAACTGGAAGTAATATTTGTATCCTACAACTACGTTACTGTCTGCTACGGCCTGTTGAAGTGCGGGAGTTATATCTTCCGCACTGCCAGGTCCGATGCCTGCCACATATATTCTCATATTAGTCTTTGAATTTTAAAGTTACACTCAATATAACGGATCTTCCAGGATTTATTGTAGAGAAATTAGAATTCCAGTAAGATGTGTCACGCTTGTTGAAGATATTGTCTATGCCTACACCTGGTGTTATGGTAAATTGTTTCAGGCTGAAAGTGTGCCGCGTAACAATGTCCCATTGCTGATATTCAGGAGCGTAACCATATGTACTTGAGTATCTTTTGCCCTGTATGTGACCGTTGATCTGGGTGTTTAGATGATATGAACCCCAGCTTTTGTCCCATGCGGCAGATACATTTACAACATTTTTCACGCTCTTGTCCACTGGAGTTTCTGACATCTTATATTGTTGTGTCTTTTTGTCAAGCGTCACGCTTTTTGCCTTGGTATCGCAGAATGTATAGCCTGCAGAAGCAGAGAATCCGTATGGGAGAAGAAGCTTTAAGTTTGTTGATATTCCCTTTATGGTGGCTTTGTCTATATTGTCGCGTTGACGTATAGTTGTCCAGCCTTCATTATAGAGTGCCGTCAGTTTCTCACTGGCTTCAATCTCAGTCTGTGTCATGGTGCGGTAGTTTATCATGTTGCGGATATTGTTGAGGAATCCGCTGACGCTCAGGCTGAACCACTTGTTGGCATATTCCAGGTTGGCATTCCAGAATCTGTTCTTTTCGGGCTTCAGCATGGTGTTGTTGATTGTGTATCGGGCAGATGTCTTAGTCTGGTCGGTAGCATAAAGCTGAGAGAGGGTAGGGGTACGGTAGCCTTCAGCATAGCTTACTCTGGCTCTGAATCCGGCGATGTGATAGAAGAGGGCCGCGTTTGGAGTCACATTGCTTTCGAAGTGCTTGTTGTAGGTATATCTCAGTCCCACAACAGCTTCCAGACCTTTGACAATGCGGATTTCATCCTGTGCGAACAGGTTGTATGTATATGTGCTCTCCTTGTCAATATTGTCAGAGGCGCTCTTCAGGTTTTCCTGTTCCATCTCTATGCCAGCCGATAGCTTGTTCCAGTTGTTGAGCCTGAAAATACCTTTTATGGTCTCGTTTATATACTGTGTGTTCTTGCGTGTTTCGTCGTAAGCTTCTTTAGTTGCCGTTTGCCAGTAGTCATAAGCCGACTTGAAGTTGTCCATGTATACGTCAAAGTAGAGATGCACATTTCTGTTTGGCACCCATCTTGCACCAGCTCCCAGGTTGTATGTCCTGTGTTTTATATCGTAGGTGTAGGCTTGCTTTGAAGTATAAGTATAAGTCTTGTCCCCCGTAGTCTTGTCGGTTGTTGCTTTCTGTGTGTAGTATGTAGCGTTTCTGTCGCGTCCGGTTTTGTGACCATATAGGTTGCCGGATAGGTAGATGTCGATTTCGTCATTGAATCTCCATTCCAGCCTCTCGCTGATGTTGTCAGACTTGAAAGCCGTAGACATCGGTCTGCCGGTAAGCTTCAATACGGATTCGTCACCTTCCTTGAATTCCTGATATCTGTTCACTTGCCAGTTGTCAGCCTGACGGTGGTTATAGCTTGTGTGGCTTGAGAATTTTGCCTTTGTTCATCACTTTTGTGCTACTTGTCACCTCAAGGTTGTTTTTGCCATCGTCTGTGATTACGTTTATCACTCCGGCTATGGCATTGCTTCCATAAAGGGCGCTTGCTGCTCCCGACAGGATTTCTATGCGCTTGATGTTGTCAATGCTGATACGGTTCCATCTGTCGTCGCCCGACATTCTCTTGCCGTTTACGAGAATCAGCATGTAAGCGTCGCTTATTCCGTTGAAATTCACGGTGGTGCCCATTCCGTTTGTATAGGTGGTTATGTTTGATGTGAGTTTGGCCAAGGCTTCCTGAAGACTTGTCACATTGGCATTTTTCAGTTCTTTTGCCGAGATTACCTTCACTTCAACGGGTGAGTTTTCTGCCTTTCTATAGGTGCCTGTACCTGTTACGATAACAGGATTGAGTATATTCTCGCGAACTTTGTCATTCTGTGCTGATGCAATGCTTGGTATAGTCAGGGCAAAGGGTAAAAATATAAGGCGATTCATAAATATCTTGCTTTTTTCAAGTTGTATAATTGATTGTTTAATTGAATGTTACTTTATTAGTTTATAGTATTTAGGAATATAGCTTGGCAGTATTTCCGGATGGAAAGCTTTCACGAAGTCTGCGAGCAAGAAGTGTGGCTGCACTCCGCCAAGCTCTCTGTAAGGCGTCTGGCTCAAGTCGCAGAAGATTACCCTCTTGTTCTTGAAAGCGTCCATAGTGGCATATCTGGCATCTTCGTTTGCAAGTTCTTTCAATGAGAAATTGCCTTTCGATGAACCATCCGTCTGCCAGAAGTCAGCATGAATTCCTTTGGCATAAACAGATTCGAAGTCGAGGGCAATGCCACCAGACTCCTTGTTGTCTTTCATTATATAGTCTGCACCTGCATCTCTGAACAGTTGTGCCATATAGCTTCTGCCGCCCACGATATACCATCCGTCTCGGAGCTGTCTGCCGCTTATCACGGTCGGGAGTTTCTTGTTGTCAGAGGTTGCCTTTTCCACTTCTTCCTTCAGAGTGTTGTATTTTTTCTCGATGTCAGCGAAAACGGCATTAGCCCTTTTCGTTTCTCCTGTGAGGATGCCAACGAGCTTTATCCATTCAGCCTGTCCCAGTGGGTTAGTTTCTTTGTATCCGTGATGGAAGATAAGTGGAATGCCACATTCTTTCAGAGCTTCAAACCCTCCATATTTGCTTGCGCTCACGAGGATAAAGTCAGGTTTTGTGCGCATCACGGTTTCAAGGTCGAAGTTTCCTTCTTTCCCTATCTCAGCTGTCTTTCCGCTTTCAAGTTGGTCAAGCATCCTGAGTGAGAAGATATGTCGTAGAGAATTGATTCCGACGATTTTGTCTTCCAGACCGAGTACTTCAAAATTTCCGAGTTGTAAAGCCGTGGTGCATATAAAGCGTGAAGAAGATTTTCTGATTGTGATGTGTTGAGGCTTGCTTGCTTTGGCAGCAGGGTCAGGGTTTGTTATAGTGACATGTATGCCGTCGGGTTTGTATTCTACTTTCAGTCCTTTGGCATATTTTATCTCTATCGTGTCGCTATAGTCTTCGATGTGTGAAAGTATAGAGTCCTGGTCGTGGTACAGGCTGTCTGCAACAAGCTCTTTCTTGCCATCCTGAGCTGTGGCGCAAGAAATGAGCATAGTCATTATTACTGCAAAATAATATAAAATTTTCATGTGTCTAAATAAACGGTAAAAACAGGTACGCAGAACATGCATGCTGTTCCGCGTCCCTGTTATATATAAACCGGTTCTATGATTGATTATTATTCCTCTGGATACATTGAATGGTAAGCGTCTTCAAGAAGCTCAGCATTCTTCGTATGGTTTATCCATATCTGGCGGATAGTAGGCAACTCCAGGAGTCCGAGTGGGTTGCCGTTGGTCTGAGGAACTACAGATGTGAAGCCATTGTGGTTGAAGAACTCAAACCAGCTGTTGTCTTCACTTGTCGGCTCACTTGCGTCCCAATAGTCGTTTCCCTCGCCAGCCATATCGTTGTGTGCGTGGTCACCGGCTATAGACATCAGAGCGTGGAGATAAACCTTGCCAGAAGTGATGTTGTTGTTCTGCATACGTGCCATTACATTCTGCTTGTAGTTGTCCTTCATGTCAACAGTACCTACGTAGTAGTTCTTGCTGTAAGTCTGCAGGGCCTTTTCAAGCTGTGTGTAGCGGATGTTTGCCTTGAAAGAGTCGTAGTTGTCAGGGTTTCCGTGACCCATAAAAGCAACAACGCCCTGTGCAGCCTCGTCATGATAGAGGTCATTGAGCAGTTTTGCCACGTCGTCAACCTCGTCAAGGTCGTTGAGCAAAGGCATACCGAGGTGGATCTCTACGGTCTTCAGATATTCGTCATCGAGGTGTGCATCCTTTACATAACCGTTGTTGGCGAATTTCTTTACGGCAGCAACAACATTTGCGAACTCCTCTCCAGGGATAACCTGGAGGCTCTGCACGTAAACAGTCTTGTACTTTGCAGCACCGATGGCGTGGAGCAAATAACGTGGCTCATAATAGTTGCGTGACTCGCCATGTTCTCCAGCACTGGCACGGTTGATGCAGATGTCAGAAGAGAAGCAGAAGTAAACGTCTGCATCTGGGAAAGCATCCTCATAAGCCTTTTTCGTGTCATCAAAAGCGGCGAAGGCATTTGTCCAAGTAGAACCGAAGGCTACGAGCAGCACGGCTTTGTCTTTGCCCGACTTGGCTTTCTGTGCAGCCACCTGCTGGTCGTTCATTGAATACTCAGAGATGATGCTCTGCTTAGAGTCATCATCATCGTCGCAAGCTGCAAAGCTCAATACAGCGAGCAACATCATCAGAAAGATTTTAATCTTCTTCATCTTGTTTTTTGTTTTGTTTATAATTATGGTTGAAAATTTTCTTTCCTTTGTTGAACTTTATGGCGAATGAGGCATATATGCTTGTGCCGCCATTGTTTGTTCCGAGGTGGTATGGACGCATCGTGGTGTCTTTGTAGTTGAAGATATTGTCCACTCCCAACTCTACCTTATACGACATCTCAGCCCCTGCCTTTCCGAAATCATGCGTGGTGTTGATTCGCCATATCTGATAGTGTTTGCCGTTTCCGTTGTTTTCGTAGTAGCGTTTGCTGCTGCCGCGTGTGGAGAGGCTGGCTCCAAATCGGTATACCGTAGAGAATCTGTGTCCGTAAACCAACGATGCGTTCCACTTGTTGTGTGCCATACCGTCTATCACGGCCTTTTTCATCCTGTCGTGGTCTGTGTCATACATGTTGGCTTGAGTGTCGAGGTAACTGTAGTTTCCGACGATGCTCAGATCCTTGTATATATTATACGACAGGTTGACGTCTATGCCATAAGTCTTGGCGTTTTCCATGTTTTTGTAACGTCTTGCCGTTACCTTTCCGCTGCCGTCCCCGAGATAACCAGTCGTCACGTCCTTTGGCAACTCGTCTACCGGAACATTGACAAGTGCTATCATGTCTTCCAGCTTATTATAGTAACCGGTTACAGAAGCAGTGAATCTCTCGTTCCTGTATTCGAGTCCAGCGCTGAAGTAGTTGCTTGTCTGTGGTTTGAGCGACGTGTTTCCCATATTGAAGAAAGTGGTCGAACCCATCACGTGCAAATATCTGTAATACAATTCTTTAACAGTTGGCGCCTTGAATCCCTGACTCCATCCCAGACGCAGTCGGAAGTCGCCAAGACTGGCCATCGTACTCACTTTAGGCGTGAAGTGGAATCCGAATCTTGAATTGTCCACGAGTCTTGCTCCTGCCGTTATGTTCAGCCATGGAATGAGGTTGAATTCGTCTTGTGCATATATAGCTCCCGTGTTGTCGTCAGCGCTACCGTTTGCAGTCCTCATTGGGGCTTTAAGATAGTCGTATCTGTATTCGGCTCCAACATTTAAGGTGTTTGCATAAGGCAGATGGAAAACGCCTTTCAGCATAGCCATCACGCGTTGCTGGTCGGCTTGCAGACGCTCTTTGCCTGGATAGAAGGGCACTCCGTGTTCCAGTTTGCCGTCTATATAGGCATCTTCGTATGTCTTGCTTGTATAGTGGTAATAGTAGGCATGCTTGTTCCAGTCCACGTCAATCGATATATAGTCCTTCTTGTCTTTGTTTGTAAACAGTTTACCGCCTATCGCTGCAGAAGCGTTGCGATAGAGCAGGTCGTATGTGTAGATGTCGCATGAGGCATAGTTGCCGTTAGTGGGTCTGTTGATGGATTTCTTGTAGAAATACCCGTCGGCATACAGTTCAAGATTCTTTGTCGGATTATATGTCAGTCTTTCGCTGATCTGCCAGTTCGTGAATTTGTTTGTTGTCTTGTTTCTTGAATCAGGTACTACGTGGCCTTCTGCAAATTCTTTTGAAGTGTTTTGCCATCCATCGTTGTGTTGCAGCTGGAAGCTGGTATACGACTGCACTTTGCCTATTCTCAGTCCCAATCCATTGCGTTGTCTGATGTCGTTGAAACGACTGTAGCGGGTTGTGTTTTCTAGAAGCAGACCTTGCGTGTCATGTTTCTTTGTTATGATGTTTATCACTCCAGCCATGGCATCAGAACCATAGAGAGCAGATTGGGCACCTTTTACTATTTCTATTCTCTCAATATTGTTCGGGTCGATCAGTCCGAGGTCGTTTTCGCCTCCGTTGTCTCCATGTAGCCTTTTGCCGTTGATGAGAATCAGTATATAGTTGTTTCCGAGTCCTCCGAGCTGTGCTTTGCTGCCCATGTCGCCTTCGTTGAAGGCAAACGAGGCCGTAAGCCCTTCAAGGATGTCTTCCAGGGATTTTCCTCCATAACTCTCTATCATCTTGTGCGAGATGACTTCTGTCTGCACAGGCACATCCTTCAACAGGTGGCCGGTACCGGTAGCGGTCACGACAACCTCTTGCAGCGTCTTGTCGCCAGCAACATTATCTTTGCTCTTCTGGGCATTGGTGCTGATGCTATAAGCACCTGCGGCAATAGCCAATAATATGATTTTATTCTTTTGCATAATTAGATTATCTTCTCCTATCCTGGGAGCATGTTATCTACGAGTTGTGATCTGGCAGGTATTCTGACTTTCCATAGAGCCAACGCCTTCCCGACAATACTTGAAACCCTTTTGTTTCATGTCAGTGGCTTTCTGATGTTTGCTCCATAATGTGGATTACAGCTGCAGGAACAGTTCAGGTCTTTCACCTGATTCCCTTGTACGTCAGCATCGTAAATCACAGCTTTGAAATTATTGTGATTCCCTTTGCTTCTGTTACCATATCAATTGCAAAGGTACATTTAATTTGTTTGATAAACAAATTTTCACAAAGTTTTTTCGAGTAAAAGTCTGTCCTCAATATAATAATGTTTCCCTTCTCTTCTTGTCTTTTCCCTATCTGGCAACATGTCTGGATGCAGCAAAAAAATAAGGCAAATGCCATGTCTGACATTTGCCTTATATATATAATGTATCTTGCTTTCAAGTTTAAGCCTCTTCAGCCAAACGTTTTTTGATAGCCTTGCTGTCTTCTTCATAGCCAGGTTTGTCGAGCAAAGCAAACATGTTGCGCTTGTATGCTTCCACGCCAGGCTGGTTGAATGGGTTTACTTCGAGAAGCAGTCCGCTTATTCCGCAAGCCTTCTCGAAGAAGTATATCAGCTGACCGATGTAGTATTCGTCAAGTTTCGGAACGCTGATATGTATGTTTGGCACTCCTCCGTCGATATGAGCGAGTCTTGTTCCGAGTTCAGCCATCTTGTTCACTTCGTCCACTCGTTTTCCTGCAAGGAAGTTCAAACCGTCCAGATTGTCTTCGTCGTTAGGGAAGAGCAATTCACGGTTAGGCTTCTCTATGCTGATAACGGTTTCATAGATAGTGCGCTCGCCTTCCTGTATCCATTGTCCCATAGAATGGAGGTCTGTTGTGAAATCGCAGGAAGCGGGGAAGATTCCCTTGCCTTCTTTTCCTTCGCTTTCGCCATAGAGCTGCTTCCACCACTCTGAGAAGAAATGGAGCTTCGGCTGATAGTTCACCATTATCTCGATTTTCTTTCCAGCCTCTTGATAGAGTCCGTTTCTTACGGCAGCGTATTGTGCTGCAGGGTTTTCTGCGAACGGCACGTTGATGTCACAGGCTTTTTCCATTTCCACCGCACCCTCTACGAGTTTCTTGATGTCGAATCCCGCGCATGCGATAGGTAGGAGTCCTACTGGAGTGAGTACTGAGAAGCGTCCGCCGACGTTGTCCGGAATCACGAATGTCTTGTAGCCTTCTTTTGTGGCTGCTGCACGGGCAGCACCCTTCTTGGCGTCAGTAATAGCCACGATTACCTTCTTTGCTTCTTCCTTTCCGCGCTGTTCCTCACATTGCTTCTTGAGCAGTCTGAAAGTGAGAGCTGTTTCAGTAGTCGTGCCAGACTTGGATATGTTTATTACGCCGAATTTCTTGCCTTTCAGATATGCTGTCAGTTCGGAAAGATAATCCTCGCCGATATTGTTTCCTGCAAAAAGTATTGTAGGGTTGCTGCCGTCGTTGACGAGCCACTGGAAAGAGTTGCTCAGAGCTTCGATTACGGCTTTTGCGCCAAGGTAGCTTCCGCCGATACCTGCCACTACGATTGCCTCGCAGTTGCTGCGTAGGGTGTCTGCACATTGCTGGAGCTCAGCGATGAAGTCTGCAGAAATTTCTGATGGCAGATGGAGCCAGCCCAGAAAATCGTTTCCTTCACATGTGGCATTCTCCAATGCCTCTTGAGCTTTCTTGACTTTTTCTTCAAAACCTTCCACAGCTCCTGCTTTCAGAAACTGTTCGGCTTTTTTTGTGTTCAATTTTATTTTTTCCATATTCGTTTGTGATTTATGTTTGTCTTCTTTATCTGAAAGAATCTGTCAGCAGCTTTATTTCAATCTGCGGACTTATGCGTTCGTACAAGATGTTGTATACAGCATCCAGAATCGGCATGTTCACATGCATGTGTCTGTTTATCTCTTTCATACATTTCGTTCCGAAATATCCTTCGGCTATCATCTCCATCTCTATCTGTGCGCTTTTCACGCTATATCCTTTGCCTATCATCGTTCCGAATGTGCGGTTGCGCGAGAAGTTGCTGTATGCCGTGACGAGAAGGTCGCCAAGATAGACGGAGTCATATACGCAACGCTCGATAGGGTGTACTGCAGTCAGGAATCTTGACATTTCCTGCACGGCATTAGATATGAGTACCGACTGGAAATTGTCGCCGAATTTCAGTCCGCTGCATATTCCCGACGCTATTGCATATACGTTTTTCAATACGGAAGCATATTCTATTCCGACTACATCGAGGCTTGTCTTCGTCTTGATATAGTCGTTCACCAGTATGTCTGTGAATGCCTGGGCTTTTTCCTCGTCGCAGCATCCCACGGTCAGATACGACAACCTTTCGAGTGCTACCTCTTCGGCGTGCGACGGTCCTCCAAGGCAAGCGATGTTTTCTTCCGGCACGTCGAATACGTTGTGGAAGTATTCTGAGCATACCAGGTTTTCATCGGGTACGATACCTTTTATGGCTGTGACGATGAATTTGTTTGAAATGTTTGTCTTGAGCTTCTTCAGGTGGTTTTTCAGGTATGGTGATGGTGTTACAAACACCAGCGTATCGTATTTTTCTACAATCTCGTTGATGTCTGAAGAGAAACAAATCTCATCTACATTAAATCTAACTCCCATCAGATAAGACGGGTTGTGTCCTAATCGGCGAAATTCGTCAATGCGGTCATCTCTGCGGATGTACCATCCAATGTGGTGGGTTTTTTCCACAACAATCTTTGCAATAGCCGTAGCCCAGCTACCTCCGCCAATTATTGCAATTTTACCACAGTTAAACATTCTGTCAAATTTGTTTGGGTGAGATATGTCCGGACCCATTGTTCTTTGTCGTCCGGACATATCTGGAGATATGAATTATTAAGATTCTGTCGAAGCATTTGCTTCAGCCGAAGGATTGGCTTTGTCAATCCAGTTCTGCACTTCGTCGAGAGACGGCTTTTCGTAGCCCAATTTGTATTTCTTGTTTATTTCTCCTATTTTCTGCTGGAGACCTTGCGCCTTTTCGCCCTTGATGTCTGAGATGAGGTTGAATCCGGCCTTACGCATTACGTAAGCCCAATTTTCCGACACTCCGATTTCTTCCCATTCGTTTATGGTGCTTTGCGGCATTTTCTTTTCCGGCTTCATCTGTGGGAAGAACAACACTTCCTGGATGTAAGTCTTTCCCGTCATGAGCATTACGAGGCGGTCTATGCCGATGCCGATACCGCTGGTAGGAGGCATGCCGTATTGCAGTGCACGCAGGAAATCCTTGTCAATGATCATTGCCTCGTCATCGCCCTTGTCGGCAAGCTTCATCTGGTCTACGAAACGGTTCTCCTGGTCGATTGGATCGTTGAGCTCAGAGTATGCGTTGGCAAGCTCCTTGCCGTTTACCATCAGCTCGAAGCGCTCTGTAAGACCTGGTTTCGAACGGTGCATCTTTGTCAGCGGAGACATCTCCACGGGATAGTCTGTGATGAATGTAGGCTGGATGAATGTTCCTTCGCAGAACTCTCCGAAGAGTTCGTCGATGAGTTTTCCCTTGCCGAAGGTCTCGTCGACTTCCATTCCCTTTTCGAGGCAGAACGCACGGATTTCCTCTTCTGTCTTTCCGTTGCAGTCGAAACCTGTTTTCTCCTTGATGGCGTCAAGGATAGGCAGACGGCGGTATGGAGCCTTGAAGCTCACCATCTTGCCGTCTATTTCCCTTTCAGGCGAACCGTTCACTGCTATACAGATTGTCTCGAGGAGTTTCTCTGTGAATGCCATCATCCAGTTGTAGTCCTTGTATTGCACGTAGAGTTCCATACATGTGAACTCTGGATTGTGGTTGCGGTCCATTCCCTCGTTCCTGAAGTTCTTTCCGATTTCATAAACACCTTCAAAACCGCCTACTATAAGCCTCTTCAGATACAGCTCTGTGGCAATACGCATATACATATCCTGGTCGAGGGCGTTGAAATGAGTGATGAACGGTCTTGCCGATGCACCACCTGCGATACTCTGCAGGGTAGGGGTCTCCACCTCCGTGTAGCCGGCTTCGTCGAGCACTTTTCTCAGCGTGCGCAACACCGTGGCGCGTTTCAGGAAAGTGTCCTTCACTCCGTCGTTCACAACGAGGTCTACATATCTCTGTCTGTAGCGAAGTTCCGGATCGTCGAATTTGTCGTATGCCACACCGTCCTTGTATTTCACGAT
>OLWT01001419.1_pt1 | contig 12284 bp, 10 predicted proteins | sample 1674001 | NCBI WGS metagenome assembly OLWT01 (sample SAMEA103958137, study PRJEB25191) | human gut metagenome | biome: human-associated habitat [ENVO:00009003]; feature: intestine environment [ENVO:2100002]; material: feces | place: Germany | collected 2013/2015 | reverse complement strand
CCACCGAGATCTACACTCTTTCCCTACACGACGCTCTTCCGATCTCCACTCTCGTCGTCAACCCTCCGGGATACTCCGAGCACAACTGCGGCCTCGCCGCCGACCTGAACAGCCCGGAGCACACCGGTCTGGACGAGGGCTTCGAGAAGACCGCCGCCTTCCGCTGGCTCTGTGAGCACGCGGGCGACTACGGCTTCATCCTCCGCTACCCCAAGGACGCCGAGGACAAGACGGAGATCATCTACGAGCCCTGGCACTGGCGGTATGTGGGCGTGGAGAACGCCGCTAAGATCAACGCCAGCGGCCTGTGCTTTGAGGAGTATATCGAGACTCTGCAGAGCATCGCCGCCGAGGGCTGAATCCACTGGTGAAGAAAAGGTTAAAATTTCACGCTTCGTTTGCAATTCTGCCGTCGATATGGTAGACTATCTTGGGGTTTTGGGCCGACAGTTTTCGGGGCGGCCAGGCCTCAGAATTTTAACGACAAAAGAGGGAAATCTTTTATGAATATTCGTCTGAAACTCGTCCTTTCTGCTGCTGCGCTGGCTGCGGGCTGTGTCCTGCTGGCAGGCTGCGGCGGCTCTGCTTCCTCTGCATCTTCTTCGGCCTCCTCCGCAGCCTCCTCCGGGGCCGCCAGCCAGAGCGCCTCTGAGCCTGCTGCTTCCGTCTCCGCCGAGGAGAACGGTGCTTCCGACGCCGTGGCTTCTGCCGTAGACGCCCTGCTCGAGGCTGACCCCATCTCCAACCAGTTTGAGATAACGGCCATGAACATCGAGTACGACTTTGGCCTGAAAGCCGACGATGTGACCAGCTACAAGGGCCTCAAGAGCAACGACAACGGCGACGCCGGTCTGGTGCTGGCCATCCAGCCCGCCGCTGGCAAGGCACAGGACGTCATGGACACCCTCAAGACCTACCAGCAGGATCAGGTGGCTTTCTACGGCAACTATGCTGAGTTTGCACAGGCACAGTCCAACGTGGAGAACGCCATCATCGACGGCGGCGACGACCTCGTGGTGATGGTCATTGCCTCCAACGACTGCTCTTCTGATCTGACCAGCGCCGTGAAGGACGTTCTGGGCAAATAAACAGACTCTCTCGGGCCGGTGCCGTGGCGGCATCGGCCTTTTTCGGCTTTATCACAATGTTAAAAGGAGGCTGACGCCGTGGTCTTCAGCACCATCATCTTTCTGCTGCGCTTTCTGCCCATCACACTGGCGCTGTACTATCTCGCGCCCCCGAAACTCAAAAATACCGTTCTGTTCCTGTGCAGCCTCGTGTTCTACTGCTGGGGCGAGGTGCGTTTTTTCCCGGTCATGCTGGCGCTCATCCTCATCAACTACCTCTGCGGCCTGGGGCTTGAGCGCTTCGAGCAGAACAAGACCGCCCGTCTCATCCTGCTGCTCATCGCGCTGGCGGGCAGTCTCGGGATGCTCTTCTACTTCAAGTATGCAAATTTCGTGCTCAGCAGCATCAATGCCATCTTCGGCACCGGTTTTGCGCCCATTCAGGGCATCAGCGTACTGCCGCTGGGCATCAGCTTCTACACCTTCCAGACACTTTCCTACACCATCGACGTCTACCGCCGGGATGTGGAAACGGAGCATAACATCATTGATTTTGGTGCTTACGTCGTCATGTTCCCCCAGCTCATCGCCGGCCCCATCGTCAAGTACCGGGACGTCTCCGACCGTCTCCACGTCTACAAAGGCCGCTATGAGCTCAAGCAGATCGAGGACGGCATGACCCTGTTCACCTTCGGCCTGGCAAAGAAAGTCCTGCTGGCCGACGCCATCGGTGCGCTCTGGACGGACATCATCGGCGTAGCGGACAGCCCCTCCGTCTCCTTCGTGGGCCTCGCCAACGCTTCCACCCCGCTGGTCTGGCTGGGCGTCATCGCCTACTCGCTCCAGCTCTATTTCGACTTTTCCGGCTACTCCCTGATGGGCATCGGCATGGGCAAGATGCTGGGCTTCGACTTCCCCCAGAACTTCAACTACCCCTATATCTCCGCGTCCATCACCGAGTTCTGGCGGCGCTGGCACATGACGCTGTCCGGCTGGTTCCGGGAGTATGTGTATATCCCCCTCGGCGGCAACCGCAAGGGCCTCAAGCGACAGATCTTCAACCTGTTCGTCGTCGAACTGCTCACCGGCATCTGGCACGGCGCGAACTGGAACTTCATCTGCTGGGGCCTGTACTATTTCGTGCTGCTGGCTCTGGAAAAGCTCTTCCTCCTGCCCTACCTCAAAAAGGGCAGGGTCTGGCCCCATATCTACACCCTCTTCCTCGTGGTCGTGGGCTGGGCCATGTTCGTGGGCAACGACGCAGGCGTGGAGTTCGGCCTGCTGTTCCGCAAGCTTTTCATCCCTTCCGGCGGCGTGATGCCCCTTTACTTCCTGCGCAACTACGGCGTACTGCTGGCGGTCTCCGTCGTCTGCTGTACCCCGCTCATCGAAAAGCTGTGGAAGCTGCTTTCCCGCAATGCCATCACCAAGGCGCTGACCATTCTGGTGCTGCTGACGGTCTCGATGGCTTACGTCGTGGGCAGCACCAACAGCCCGTTCCTGTATTTCAACTTTTAAGAGGAGGCGTGAACGATGGACAAACATTCAAAGCGCTCCGCTTCGATTTTCCGCTATCCGGTCCTTATGGCCTTCACCCTGTTTTTTGCCGGGCTGTTCGTGCTGGACCTTGTCACGCCGGACCGGGCCTACAGTGAACTGGAAAACACCACCCTCTCCCAGCGGCCCAGCCTGTCCAGCGTCTCGGCTGATGGGCTGAACAAGTTCTTCACGGCCTACACGAAATACGTCAAAGACCAGGTGGTGGGCCGTGACAACTGGGTCGCCCTGCAGAGCACCGTGGAAACGAAGGTGATGCAGAAGGAGCAGAGCGGCGGCATCCTGCTGGGCAAACAGCAGATGATGTTCCCCCGCACCTACGGCCTCGTTTCCAGCGAGACGCGCACTCTGCCCAAGAACACTGCCGCGCTGGAAGCGCTCTGTCAGCGGTACCCGGGCAAGGTCAACGTGATGCTGGTGCCTGCGGCGTCCGCTATCTACCCGGAAAACGTCCCTGCGGGCGCTCCGCTGCTGGACGAGGACAGTTATCTCGACTCGCTTTCCGATGCCGTACAGGCCGCCGGAGGCCGCTTTGTGGACGTGCGGCAGACCCTCACCGCGCACAAGGACGAATATATCTACTACCGCACCGACCACCACTGGACGAGCACCGGCGCATACTACGCCTACAAGCTGCTCTGCGACACCCTGGGCCTTACGCCCTTTGATCCCTCGGCCCACACCGTACTGACGGCAGACGGCTTCTACGGCACCCACTACTCCAAGGCGCGGACGCCGGACGCAGAACCGGACACCATCACTTATTATGACCTGCCGAACGAACTGACCATCTACTCGGTCAGCGGCCCCGGCCAGCCCGCCGACGGCGAGACGACCGGCCTTTACGACACGGCCAAGCTGGACGTTTATGACAAGTATGCCATGTTCCTCCACGGCAACAACGGCCTGAGCCGCATCAAGGGCGACGGCACTGGGCGCATTCTCGTCATCAAGGACAGTTACGCCAACTGCTTCGTGCCTTACCTGACGGCCAACTACGCCGACATCGACGTGGTGGATTTCCGCAACTACAACTACGGGCTGGACAAGCTCATCGCGGACAACGATTACGACCAGCTCCTCGTGCTCTACAGTTTCGACAGCTTCAAGAGCGACCCCTACCTCTACCGGGCCGGCGTAGCAGGCTGATACCGGGAATTATTGCAGTATTTTTCCACAAACTTCCGAGGTGTTTTTCATGCATTTTCCCGGGTTTTTGTGGTTTCTGTCCAAAACCCTTGCACAAAATCCAGCGTTGTAGTAGAATGATGCTGTCAGAGATGTTTGCTCTGCAAGAGGGATCTTTGCAGTGCGGTGCGCCGCCTGCTGATATGAAGGAGTGATTCTTTATGAAGAAATATATGGAGTTGCCTGCTGATTACGCAGTGCTTTCTGACGATGAGATGACCTACACCACCGGCGGCAGCGCTGTTGGCGGCGTCGTCACCATCGTGGGCGTGGCCGTTCTGGCATCCAGCTATGTCTGGGGCATCTCGCAGGCCAGAGACTGGCTGAGCGTTGACAGCAACCGCAGGGGCAATCCTCTCACCGTCATGGGCCGTGCAATGGACGCCATCAGCGACGATATGTCCAAATCGCCTTCCAACTTCCTGCGTGACGTTGTTTCTACCGGTACGGTGGTGGCTCTCGCTCCCCTGAGCGCGCTGCTGCTCATCCTGTAAGTTTCCCCTGCGGCTTTTCGGGAACTTCTATCTTTCGTCAAACCGGCGCACACCGCGCTGTTTTGGGATATTGTTCGTAAAGGAGTGCTACTATGGAAAACATCATGATGCTGCCCGCTTCCTACTGCGTGATGAACGAAGAGGAAATGACCTATACCACCGGTGGTGCCAGTGCTATTCAGGCTATCGCTGCATGGGTCTTCCCTCCTTATGCATGGCTTGCGGGCGTCACGGCTATCCGTGATTACCGCAAGAAGAACCCTAATACTTGGACTCAGGACGGTCTGGACTATTTCGCAAATGATATGGGGAAGAGTGTATCTAATTTCCTCTATGACCTTGCGTGTGCCAGTTGGGTTCTGGGTACCTCCGCTACCGGAATTGGCCTTGTGATTAACGCAGCTATTATCCTGCTTTAATAACTCAGGAGACTCCAAAGAACAACAAAGGCGGCGGCTCTTCCCGCAAGGGAAGGGCCGCCGCCCTCTTTTTATCTGTCCATACAAAAGCAGAGGCACCCAAACCGGATGCCTCTGCCTGTTTATGGACGTGTTGATTTAGTTATTGAACATATCCTTCAGCTTTTTGAAGAAGCCCTTGCGCTTTTCGTAGTTATCCTCTTTCAGGGTCCCCTCGAACTTCTTCAGGGCCTCACGCTGGGTGCGGCTGAGCTTCTTGGGGATCTCGACCTCGCACTTGACATACATATCACCGCGGCCTCTGCCATTCACATACTGGACGCCCTTGCCGCGCAGGCGGAAGGTGGTGCCGCTCTGGGTGCCTTCCGGCACATTGACCTCGACCTTGCCGTCGATGGAAGGCACCGTGATGGTATCGCCCAGGACAGCCTGACTGTAGGTGATGGGGAAGACGACGTAGATATTGTTCTCGTCGCGCTGGAACACCTCGCTGGGCTGGACAGTCACCGCCACGATGACGTCACCTGCGGGGCCGCCGTTGGTGCCGGCATTGCCCATGCCCGAGAGGCGGAAGCCCTGATCGTCGTCGATGCCCGCAGGGACATTGGCCTCCAGAGTCTTCTTGACCGCGATGGTGCCGCTGCCGTGGCAGCTCTTGCAGGGGTTCTTGATGAGCTTGCCCTTGCCGCCGCAGCGGGAGCAGGGCTGCTGGGTCTGCATGACGCCGAAGGGCGTACGCTGCTGACGAATGACAAAGCCTCTGCCGCCGCAGTCAGGGCAGGTCTCCGGGCTGGAACCGGCGGCGCAGCCGCTGCCGTGGCACTCGGTACACTCCTGCTGACGGGTGATGGTGATGTTCTTCTTGCAACCATGCACCGCCTCGTCAAACGTCAGGGTGATGCGCACCCGGATGTCCTGACCCTTGCGGGGGGCGTTGGGATTCGCCGAACGGCTCGAGCCGCCAAAACCGCCGAAGCCGCCGCCAAAGATGTCGCCGAAAATATCGCCAAGGTCAACACCGTCGCCGCCAAAACCGCTGAAACCGCCAAAGCCGCCGGGGCCGCCGCCGTTCTGGGCAGCGTAGTTGGGGTCAACACCGGCAAAGCCGTACTGGTCGTAGAGCTGGCGCTTCTTCGGGTCCGAAAGCACCTCGTTTGCCTCGTTGATCTCCTTGAACTTTTCCTCGGCTTCCTTGTCGCCGGGGTTATAGTCCGGGTGGTACTTCATGGCCAGCTTGCGGTAAGCCTTTTTGATCTCCGCGTCGGTGGCCGTCTTGGATACACCCAGCACTTCGTAGTAATCACGTTTCTCCTGTGCCATAATCCAATCACCTCTCGTATAAGCAGCAACCTCCCCTATATAGCAGCGCACTGCCGCTTCCAGTACAGACAGCCTCAAGCAAATCTGTACAAGACTGACCGGCCTGCCAATGGCTCCCCTATTAGGGGAGCTGGCAAGCCTCAGCGAGACTGAGAGGTTTTCTCTATAACCAGCAAGAGCCGCCCCGGCAAAACCGGAGCGGCTTTTGCTATTCTACGCGCATACCCGCCGGTTTGGCCGGATACGCACTGCTGTGTCTCAAATCAGACTTCCTTGAAGTCTGCGTCCACAACGCCGTCATCGTTGGGCTTCTGCTGGTTGTTTGCGCCAGCATCGGGGCCTGGCTGTGCGCCTGCGGCCTGCTGCTGGGCAGCAGCGGCAGCCTGATACATCTTCTCGAAGACGTGGCTCAGAGCATCCTGCTTTGCCTTGATGTCGTCGATGGAGCCGGACTGGACAGCGGTCTTCAGGTCGGCCAGCTTTGCCTCAGCCTCGCTCTTGACGTCGGCGGGCATCTTGTCGCCGTTCTCCTTCAGCATCTTCTCAGTCTGGAAGACCATCTGGTCGGCGCCGTTGCGGATGTCCACTTCCTCGCGCTTCTTCTTATCGTCGGCAGCAAACTGCTCAGCTTCCTTCACAGCCTTGTCGATGTCGTCCTTGGACATGTTGGTGGAAGCGGTGATGGTGATGTTCTGCTCCTTGCCGGTACCCAGGTCCTTTGCGCTGACCTTCACGATGCCGTTTGCATCAATATCGAAGGTGACTTCGATCTGAGGCACACCACGGGGAGCCGGAGCGATGCCGTCCAGATGGAAGACGCCGAGGCTCTTGTTGTCGCGGGCAAACTCACGCTCGCCCTGCAGGACATTGATCTCAACAGAGGGCTGGTTATCCGCAGCAGTGGAGAAGACCTGGCTCTTGTGGGTAGGAATGGTGGTGTTGCGCTCAATGATCTTGGTGCAGACGCCGCCCAGAGTCTCAATGCCGAGGCTCAGCGGGGTGACATCCAGCAGCAGCAGACCCTTGACGTCGCCCTGCAGGACGCCGCCCTGGATAGCAGCACCGACAGCCACGCACTCATCGGGGTTGATGCCCTTGAAGGGCTCGCAGTTCAGCTCTTTCTTGACTGCATCGTAGACAGCGGGGATACGGGTGGAACCACCGACCATCAGGACCTTCTTCAGGTCAGAGGGACGCAGGCCTGCATCCTGCAGAGCCTTGCGGACAGGGCCCATGGTACGATCGACCAGATCAGCGGTCAGCTCGTTGAACTTTGCGCGGGTCAGGGTCATATCCAGATGCTTGGGGCCGGTAGCGTCAGCAGTGATGAAGGGCAGGTTGATCTGGCTGCTCATAGCGCTGGACAGCTCGATCTTTGCCTTCTCGGCAGCTTCCTTCAGGCGCTGAGCGGCCATCTTATCCTTGCGCAGGTCGATGCCGTTCTCGGTCTGGAAGGCGTCTGCCATCCAGTCGATGATGCGCTGGTCGAAGTCATCGCCGCCCAGATGGGTATCACCGTTGGTGGCCAGAACCTCGGTAACGCCGTCGCCCATCTCGATGATGGAGACATCGAAGGTGCCGCCGCCCAGGTCGTAGACCATGATCTTCTGGTCATCTTCCTTATCGATGCCGTATGCCAGAGAAGCGGCAGTAGGCTCGTTGATGATACGCTTGACGTTCAGGCCGGCGATGGTGCCGGCGTCCTTGGTAGCCTGACGCTGGCTGTCGTTGAAGTAAGCAGGAACGGTGATGACGGCCTCGGTGACAGGCTCGCCCAGATAAGCCTCCGCATCAGCCTTCAGCTTCTGCAGGATCATAGCGCTGACCTGCTGGGGAGTGTACTCCTTGCCGTTCAGGGTCACCTTGTGGTCGGTGCCCATATAACGCTTGATGGAAGCAACGGTGTTCTCCGGGTTCGTGATGGCCTGACGCTTTGCGACCTGGCCGACCAGACGGTCGCCGGTCTTGGTAAAGCCGACCACGGACGGGGTGGTGCGGGCACCCTCGGAGTTTGCGATGACGACGGGCTCGCCGCCCTCCATAACAGCCACGCAGCTGTTGGTAGTACCAAGGTCGATACCAATAATCTTACTCATAAATGAAGTCTCCTCTCAATAAAGAACTTGTTTATCTCATGCTTGAGTGAAAAGCGGATGTTTATTTGAACGCTCCTTTGGGAGCGGGGAAGCTTTGCTTACTCGGCCACCACAACGGTTGCATGGCGGACGATCTTGTCGCCCAGCTTATAGCCTTTCTGGTAGACCGTGATGACGGTGCCGCTCTCCTGCCCGTCCGGGGCGGGGATCTGCTGCACGGCGTTCATGAAGTTGGGGTCAAAGGGCTTGCCCAGCGCCTCGATCTCCTCCACATGGAGGGCATCCAGTGCCTTGGCGGCTTTGTCCAGCGTCATGGTCACGCCCTTTTTGTAGTTCTCGTCGGTGGTGGGGGCGTTGGCTGCCATTTCCAGCGTGTCCAGGATGGGGATGATCTGGTTCACGGCGAAGGACACGCCATCGTTGAACTTCTGGTCAGCCTCGCGGGTGGAGCGCTTGCGGTAGTTCTCGTACTCCGCTGCCATCCGGAGCAGCTGGTCTTTGGCCTGTGCGGCGTTCTTCTCGGCTGCGTCGAGCTTTGCCTTTACGGCGTCCATCTCGCGTGCCTTCTTATTGAACCAGCCATCTTTCTTCTTGGCGTCTGCGGGTTCTGCCTCGGCCTCCTTCTCGGGGGCTGCGGCGGTCTCGGGCGCTTCCTGAGGTGCGGCTTCGGTCTCCTTTGCTTCCTGCTCGGGAGCTTCTGCCGTCTTTTTGGTTTCTTCGCTCATTCCAGATCCTCCTTATAGATCACAGTCCGCCGGGGTGCGGCCATCTGCGGGGTGTCTTTTCGTTTGCCGCTCATGCCCTCGCCAAGCTCGTCGGCGAAGAGGTGGAGCAGCGGCATCAGCTTCTGGAAGGGCATCCGGGTGGGGCCGATGAGGGCCACGGAGCCCCAGAGGCCTCCGCCCACCAGATACCGGTCACTCACGATGCACAGGCCGGGGATCTGAGGTTCCAGATCCTCGCCCAGCAGGATGCTTTCGCTCTGCTCTGCCGGGGGTGCAATGAGGGCGGCGGCCTGCTCTTCGTCGTTCAGCAGGGTGAGGATGTCGCCCACCTTGCCTTCGAGCTGCGGCCAGTTGAGCAGGTACTGCTCACCGCCCAGAAATACGTGGGGCTGTGCGGAATCCTGCAAAATCGCAGCGGCTGCGCTGATGACCGGAACCAGCTCCGGGTCGATCTGGCTGCACAGCTCTGCCAGCAGCCGGTTGGACAGGTCCACCGGCGCAACGAAGGTCAGGTTGCGGTTGAGCAGCGCGGCCAGCGCAGCGGCGTTCTCGCGGGAGAGGCCGGTGCGGACCCGCGCCACACGGGTGCGGACGTAGCCCGCCGTCGTGACGGCCAGCACAGCCGCCGCGCTGCGGCCCACCTGAACGACTTCGTAGTGGGCGACGCAGAGGTCTTCGGCACAGGGGGTGCTGACGGCCGCGGTGCAGCCGCTGATGGCGGCCAGCGCCTTTGCAGCGCCCTGTGCGAGCTTTTCCGGCTCATGGTCGAGGCTGGCGAAAACGGCTTCGACGCGGGCGCGGGTCACGCGGTCCAGCGGCTGGTCGTCCGTCAGCAGATTGTCGAGATAATAACGGTAGCCCTTGGCACTGGGGACACGGCCCGCGCTGGTGTGGGGCTGCTCCAGCAGACCCAGCTTGGTCAGCGCGGCCATCTCGTTGCGCAGCGTGGCACTGGAAACTGCCATATCAAAGTAGTTTGCCAGCACACTGCTGCCCACGGGCTCGCCCTCGAGGCCATACAGCGCCACGATCGCCTGCAAGACTCGCTGCTTGCGTGCATCCATCGTCATAGCGCCTGCCTCCTTTTTGGCTTTTGTTTCTTTAGCACTCCATCTTCCTGAGTGCTAAGACCATTATAGCCAAAAATTTTTCCCTGTCAATAGCTTCTCGAAAAAGTTTATAAAGATTCATAATTCTGTCATAAACAAAAAAGGGAGCGCCTGCCAGAAACGCAGACGCTCCCTTTTTTATAATAATGTTCACTCTTCCATCTGCTTTGCCAGGAACGCTGCCGCCACAGCCACAGCCTTCTGCTGGGCAGGGTCGGGCTGCTGGGTGCGGTCCTCGGCCAGCAGACCCACGGCCCCGGTGACATCCCCTGCCGCGATGATGGGCCACGCGCAAAGCAATGGCCGCAGCGAACCCTCGCAGGGCAGCAGGACATGCTCGGGGTCGCCATCGCTGAGGTAGGGCTTGCGGGACTCCATCACCTTTTCCAGCGGCTGGCTGACGCTGCGGTCGGCAAGGTCGCGCCTCCCCGACCCGGCTGCGGCGAGGATGCGGTCACGGTCAGCCACGAAGGCCGTCAGGGCGAAGCTTCGGCTCAGCACCTCGGCGTACTGCACCGCCACCCCCTGCAGCTCCCCCACCGGGGAATACTTCTTAAAGATGACCTCGCCGTCGCCGGTGGTGAAGATCTCGAGGGGGTCGCCGCGGCGGATGCGCTGGGTGCGGCGGATCTCCTTCGGGATGACCACCCGGCCCAGCTCATCGATGCGGCGGACGATTCCGGTTGCTTTCATCTGTGTACCATCCTTCCCATTCTGCATTTTCCCATGCTGTGTAGTTATTATGTGGAAGCGGCAGGGAAATATACACCTGCCCGCCCTGTGTTTGCCAAACAGGGGCGGCTATGATACAATAAATTTACTACAGAAAGGATGGGCAGAGGATGCAGCAGATTTTGATTTTGGGCGGCGGCGCAGCCGGTCTGGCCGCTGCGCTGGCGGCAGCACAGACCGCAGAGGGCCGCGCACACATCACCGTGCTGGACAAAAACGCGAAGGTGGGCAAAAAGCTTCTGGCCACCGGCAACGGGCGCTGCAATCTCGACAACCGGGACATCACGCCGGAGCGGTATTTCACCAGCAGCCCCAAGGCCCTGCGCCGCCTGCTGGACGCCGTGAACGAGGCCGCGCCGCTGGCGTGGTTCGAGGGCCTCGGCCTCTACCCCCGCACCGACGAGGCCGGGCGGGTGTACCCGTATTCCAATCAGGCAGCGGACGTACTGGCCCTGCTGGAGCACCATCTGTCGAGACTGGGCGTCGAGGTGCGCACCGGCTGCACCGTCCAGAACCTGAGCCAGAGCCGGGGCGGCTATGCCGTCCAAATCGAGACAGAGGCAGGCCGCGAGACCCTGCGGGCCGACGCCGTCATCTGCGCCATGGGCGGTGATGCCGGCCCTCAGTTCGGCACCGATGGCTTCGGCACCCGGTTCGCCGCCCAGTGCGGCGGACGGATGGCCCCCCTCTATCCCTGCCTGACGGCCCTGCAGTGTGCGCATCCCCGCAAGCCGCTGGCCGGCATCCGGGCCAAGGGCTGCGCCAGCCTGCTGGACGGCGCAGATGGCCGCGTGCTTGCCCGGGAAACGGGCGAGGTGCAGTTCACCGACTACGGCCTGTCCGGCATCTGCATCATGGACCTGACCCGCCACCTGACCCCGGCGGTGAAAAACCCTGCCGTGGAGCTGGACCTCTTCCCGGACGTTGCCGAGGACGCACTTTCCGCGCTGTTCGCCGCCCGCGTACCCCTGCTGCCGGGCGATACGGCGGCAGACTTCTGGCTGGGCCTGCTGAACGCCAAGTTGGGCCGTGCCCTGTGGCAGGCCGCCGGCCTGCCGGACGCCGATGTGCACCGGCTCTCCGCCGCCCAGTGGCAGAAGCTGGCCCACATCGCCAAGCACTGGCGGTTCGAGGGGCTTACCCCCTGCGGCTGGCGGCAGGCGCAGACCACCGGCGGCGGGCTTGCTCTGACCGAGGTAGAGTCCACCTTCCAGTTCAGGGGCTGTCCGGGGCTGTACTTCGTGGGGGAAACGTTGGACTGCGCCGGAAGCTGCGGCGGCTTCAACCTGCACTGGGCGTTCGGCTCCGGCCTTGTGGCCGGGCGCAGCGCTGCAGGCCATGCTGCAGCAGGCCGTGCTCTGCCAAAAGCCTCCGCGCCCGCAAAGAGCAGGAAAAAGCCGCACAGGTAAAAATGAGCTTTAAATTTTCAACAAAAGCTTGACATCTTGTGCAGATCGCATTATCATAAAGACAATAAAGGTTTGTTCAGAGGATCGAGCAGAACAAGCAAGGGGAGAGTCGAAAGGCCCTTTTGTTTGTCCTGCTCTTTTTCTTTTTTCTTCTTGCCGAAGAAAGAA
>OLWT01001418.1_pt1 | contig 12286 bp, 9 predicted proteins | sample 1674001 | NCBI WGS metagenome assembly OLWT01 (sample SAMEA103958137, study PRJEB25191) | human gut metagenome | biome: human-associated habitat [ENVO:00009003]; feature: intestine environment [ENVO:2100002]; material: feces | place: Germany | collected 2013/2015 | reverse complement strand
CTCTTCCGAGAGTATTTTCAAGTACGAAAGCTACGTCGCACAGCCCCGCCATAATTCGCTCCTTACGCTCTGCGTGTCGAAGAAGTTACTGGACAGCAACTTACAGCTTTCCGACTTCACCTATTTCGACCTCAACCACAAGGGCTGGTTCAGCCGTTTCACGGCTGACTATGCCCTGAACGACCACATCCACCTCTTGGCAGGCTACGACTGGTTCGGAGGAAGCGAGGGTATGTTCGGCCCGTATAAGCACAATTCGGAAGTATGGGCAAAGGCTAAATACTGCTTTTGAGATCCACACCATTTTAATAACCATAAACAAAATTTGAAAAGATTATGAAGAAGACATACGACAGCAGTTAAAGAGAATGCGGACTTAAGCAATCGGAATCGTTTAAGTTAAACGGTGAAAGACGTTCCAATGGAGCGATCAAAGCCGTTTACTGAAGCTGTTTAAGTAGAACAGCAAAATTATTCAAAGTATAACCATCAAAAACATCAAAAGTCATGTTACTATACAACGTAAAAAAAGAAGAGATGCGCATCGGTAAACACAAGGGCAAAACCATGTATTACGCCTCTCCCATTGCACAAGACAAGATTACCACCAAGCAGCTAGAGGATCGGATTGTCAATGCCACAGCCCTGAGCCGTGCCGACGTGCGGTCAGCCATCACCGCCTTGGCGAAAATCGTACGTGAAGAGATGCTCAGCGGCAGAACCGTTGACCTGGCCAACCTCGGGTCATTTAAGGTTGTATCCAACGGGAAACGCGTGGAAACGGAAAAAGCCGTTACCGCCGAAACTCTCAAAACACCACGCATTCAGTTTTTTCCCAAACTCGAAATGCGCAATCAGGCAAAAAACGTACAGCATGTGGTGATACGTGAAAGCGAGGCCGGATCGGCTAAACCGAGTCCGAATCCCGGAGATTTGCCCGAAGCACCCGATTCTGCTCTTTAATATTCATAACAAGAAACAATGAAGCAGCAAGTATTATTTTTCTTTTTCACGCTGATGCTCACAGGTATCAGCGTGTCCGCCCAAACAGGTGGAGGACGGATTGCAGGCGTGGTCATCGACAATGCAGGCGAAGAACTCGCAAGGTGCGAAGCGTATCGCTGCGAGTGCCTTAAATCCGTCGGCCTTGCCGGCGATTCGTCGTTCGACGATGTTGAGGCGGCGGCGTTTGAGCTTGCGCAAAAGCGTGCCAACCTTGACGAGCGACTTGAAGGCATGATTTCGCGCGTGGGCCAGCTGCGGCAAATTCTTTCCGATGGAGAGCGCGCTTCCGAACTCGACCTGTTGAAAACCCAACGGGCCCAAATTATCACGCGCCAAACCGACTCGGCGCATGAGCTCGTGAGACTTCTGCTTGCCAAGCGCATGGTGTCAGGCGCTATCGAGGCATGGGGAACCGAAAGCCAGCCCAAGGTGTATGAGCGGGCATCGCATCTCATGGAGCTCATGACCGCTGGAGCCTGGGTGGGCGTCGCGTCGAGCGGTTCCGATGTGTGCGCCATCGATTCGTTCGGCGCTCAATTTCCGCCGCGGTTGCTCTCGCTTGGCACATGCCAGCAGCTCTATTTGGCGCTGCGCATCGCGCTGCTCGAGTGCGCGCCCGAGGTTGGCACCGCCGTTCCCGTGCTTGCCGACGACATTCTGGTGAATTTCGATGACGACCGTCGTGCAGGTGCGGCCCGTGCTTTGGCCGAGCTCGCTCAAAGCCGACAAGTTATCGTTTTTACCTGTCATAAGGAGGTCGTGAGCACATTTACCGAACAGGCTCAGAACGTGCATGTTTTAGATATATAATCAATATGAAACGGGCGAAAAGTACTTACCTGTTTTCAAATTTCTAAAAGCCCGCAAAAAAGCGGGCGGGAGGTACAGAATTGAAAAAGAGTCTTTTTAATGCAATTGTCAGCTTTATTCTTTGCCTGACACTTTGCGCAAACTGTTTCACGGGTGTTTCCGCACTGAGCTATGCTCAGCCGGACGGCACGCTGAGCTTTGAAAAAATCACGCATCCCGACAACGGTTCCGGGCAGAACGACGGTATTGTTGACTATGTCGGCAACGGCGTTATTTCCGCATCGGACGCCGGACAGGGCGCACGCGGGCAAAGCTATTCATGGTGTGCGGCAGGGCACGGCAGATACGTCTACGTCGGCACCTGCTACGGCGCATTGACAAACACGCTGACCCTTATGAGCAGCGTTCTCGGCGGCAATTTTGATCAGGAAAAGCTTACGGCTCTTCTGAACGTGCTTTACAACGGCACGTTTTTCACGGGGGAAGAGGACGGCGGTAATGCCGGCGGCATTTTAACGAAAATCGACACCGTAACGGGCGAAGTTACCGTTCTCATGTCCAAATGCACAACCGGCGACAATGCAATGTTCCGCAATGTTACGGCCTATAACGGAAAGTTCTATTTCTGCGGTGCGGTAAACAACCTTCCCTGCATCTATGAGCTTGACCCCGAAACCGATGAGATCACAATGGTCTATCAGGGCATGACCCTTCAGGACTACTATCAAGGTTATATGAACGGAGTCTGCACCGGTATACGCGGACTTTGCGAATATGACGGCGAGCTGATTCTGAGCTGCGTCACAAAGGACGGTCCGGTAATCCTTTCATCCTCCAACCCGAGGGAAGGCTTCACCGTTATTGCAAACCAGCAGGATCTGTTTGATTATCCCGCCTATCATTTTACGGACAGCATTTACGGCGGTTCCATTTGGGAAATTGTTGAATTCAACGGCAAGCTTTACGTGTCCATCTGCACCGGTACTCCCGATAACATGCCCGATGAAAACACAATGCAGTCCTTCGCACTTGTTCGCGGTGATAAAGCGGCGGACGGCAGTTGGAGTTGGACTCCCGTAATCGGGGACACCGAAAACGACGGTGCAAGATACACTTTCGGCATAGATCCCGAACGAACCCGCTCCGGCGCAGGCGTTTTGCAGGTTTATAACGGTTATCTCTACATCGGTGAATATAACGATGAAGAGATTGCTCTCGGCAACGTTCTTAAACACACGAGTTTCGACTTCATGAACGAAAATCTCCGTCAGTCGGTAAATCTTTACCGTATGGATGCGGACGAAAACATTGAGCTTGTTGTCGGCGATGCAACCGAAATGTTCCCGAACGGAGGCATTTCAGGCATCGGCTCCGGCTTCGGCAGGAATGAAAACCAGTATATATGGAGGATGACCGAGTACAACGGCAAACTCTGCATCGGAACATTCGACACAAGCAGCCTGCTTGAACCTGTCGGGCAGTTTGTGAACGGTGATATTCTGAACATGACTCCCGAAGAATGGGCAAGGCTCATTGGATTCATTCGCGACCTTATCGGCATCAGCGGCGGCGGCGATGAGGACGGCACGGAGGCCATGGACAAGCTCCTTGCGGAATTCAGTAACGAAGAGATTGCGCATATGCTCGCAACCGGTGATGTTTCGAAACTCGGTATCGACCTCGACAAAAAGGGCATCGCACCGGAAACCGTGAAGGCGTATTTGATGCGTGAAGAAATATCCGCACAGAACCCCGATGCACTTCCCGATTTCGGCAGCATTCGTGACCTTATCGAAAAGCTTGGCGGCATTGAAGGCGTTATGGCAGCCGTTCGCAGCCTTTTGACCTGCGCTTCCTATCTCACTGATGCGGATCGCGGTTTTGACATGTATATTTCCGATGACGGTGTAAACTTTGAAACAGTAACAACCAACGGTTTCGGCGATCCCTATAATCACGGTCTCCGAGTTTTTGCTGAAACGTCAAGCGGACTTACCATCGGCACCGCAAACCCCTTCTACGGCACACAGGTATGGCTTATGGACGAAGGCGGCGAAACGGAGGAATACACCGTGACGTTTGAAGACGGCGTGACCGGTGAAATTCTCGGCACGGCAACTGTTCCTGCGGGCGAAATTCTCGGAAGTGAACTCTTCCCCGCCGCACCCGAACATGAAGGCTTCACGTTCATCGACTGGGATTATGACGGTACCCCCGTAAACTCCGATATCACCGTGACTGCACTGTATGAACATGCAGCTCCCCCTGCCGACATCGGCGACGTGAACATGGACGGTTCCGTTGACACTTTGGATGCACTGCTTGTTCTGCGGTATGTTATGCAGGTCGGCGAACTTGAACATCCCGAACTTGCGGATATGGACGGCGACGGCAGCATTACCACTGTGGATGCGCTTGCAATTCTCCGCACCGCGATTTTATAAGCACGGCAGGCAGCGCATGTTTTTCTTCGGTTCATGCGCCGAGTGATTAAGAAACAAAATAAACAAAGTCGGCACCCGTTGTTGAGTGCCGGCTTTGTTCGTTTTCAAGGCAATTATTTAATTCATCACAATCCGAGTGCTTTTTTCAGAAAGCGGCGCAATTCCGCATCGGCAGCCGATGTTTGGAACCCGCTTGTTCTTTTTTTCGTTTGCGCAATGTTCGCGGGCTGTTTGCCGCAATACGGCTCGCCCGTAAAATACAGCCCGGAATCGGGTCTGACCGATATTGAATCCAACGGCCAACCGGGATGGCGCGAAGCGGAAGGTTTATCCGTCATGATAAACGCTGCATGTGCGGCATCCTCTTTGCTGAAGGCGAAAGTGCTGAGTTTTCCGTCCGCAAAAACCGCAAAGCCGCTCAGATACATCGCCGTTGCCGCGCCGCCGAGGGAATGTACAAGCGCTGCATAGTATGCAAGCATCTCCTCGTCATTGCAAAACCTTGCTCTTCCGTTCGGAGTACGGACATGCAGCCCGGGCTGACGCGGGTCATCAAATGCAAGCTCCGCAAAATAGAGCCCCGAATCGTGGCACACAACGGGTTGAAATGTTTTGCCGTAAAATTCAGCCTTAATTGCGGCATTTTCGGCAGGTGTCGCCCCCGTTTCGGAGGGTTCGGCGGAGATATTGACATCCCCAAGCGTCAAAAGCTCCGTGCCCGCGCCGATAAGTCCGCCGAGCCAATCAGCTTTTGAAGGATTGGTTGTTCCGATCAAAACTTTCATTCAATGTTCCCCTTTTTCGCTTGCGATAAACAGCAAGTCGGCAGCTCACACATGTATGTCTGAGCCGCCGACAATGTTTCGATTCAAACGAATTTATACTTACATATTATTTAATTTGTCAAGGCCGTGATGCAGCCTGCGCAGAGCTTCTTCCCTGCCGAGCAGTGCAGCAATTTCGATCGCGCCGCCGGGGGTAACTGTCTTTCCGCTCATTGCAATTCGAACCGGCCAAAGCAGCGTGCCGTTCTTCATGCCGTGTTCCGCCGCATAATTCATAAGGAAATCATGCAGTGCCGTTTCCGTCCATTCGGGCAAAGCCTCAAGCTCCGGAATCACCGCTGCAAGAATATCGCGGCAAAGCTCCGGGTTCGTTTTTGATTTTTTATTTGTGTACAGGTCAACGGAATAATCCTCGTCCATCTTTGCAAGGAAAGCAACGGTTTCGGTAATATCCGTGAACACCTCCGTGCGCGGCTGAAGGATTCGCGCAAAAATCGACTTATCCATATGCCCGCAGCCTGCCGCTTCGAGATAGGGTTCGGCATGGCGGATGTATTCCTCGGGCGAAAGTTTGCGGATGTATTCCGCATTCATCCATCTGAGCTTTGTTTCATCGAAAATTGCGGGAGACTTGCTGAGACCCTCAATGCTGAATGCTTCCTTAAGCTCGTCCATGGTGAAAAACTCGCGATCGTTTCCGGGGCTCCAGCCGACAAGCGCAACATAGTTTATAATCGCCTCCGCAAGGTAACCCTGTGCAATCAAATCCTCAAACCCGGGATCACCGTGCCGCTTGCTGAGCTTGCGCGTCGCGTCCTTCATAACGGGGGTAAGGTGGATGTAAACGGGCTTTTCCCAGCCGAATGCTTCGTATAACAGGTTATATTTCGGTGTGGAACTTAAGTATTCGTTGCCGCGCATAACGTGCGTGATGCCCATTGTGTGGTCATCTATAACATTTGCAAAGTTATAAGTCGGCATTCCGTCCGCCTTTATAAGAACGCCGTCATCAAGCTCGGAACAGTCAACATCGATCCGTCCGTAAATAACGTCGTCAAAGCCTGCTTCACCGCTTTCTGGGATATTCTGGCGAATTACATAGGGTTCACCGGCATCAAGCCTGCGCTGAATCTCTTCCTTTGAAAGGTGCAGACAATGCTTATCGTATTTGAAGGTTTCGCCGCGTGCTTCGGCCTCCGCCCTGCGCGCATCCAAATCCTCCTTAGTGCAGAAGCAATAATACGCCTTGCCCTTTTCAACAAGCTCCTTTGCATAGGGAAGATACATATCTTTTCGTTCGCTCTGAACGTACGGACCGTAGTTTCCGCCCTTGTCCGGGCCCTCGTCCCATTCAAGTCCCGCAAGTCTCAGGCCGCTGTAAATTTTTTCAACCGCACCTTCAACAAAACGCGCCTGATCGGTATCCTCAATGCGGAGAATAAACACGCCATCGTTCTTTTTTGCAAACAGATAAGCGTATAACGCGGTGCGCAGTCCGCCGATGTGAAGGTACCCCGTGGGACTCGGCGCAAAACGTGTGCGTACTGTCATATTAATCACTGTCGCCCTTGCCCTGCAAGAGCGTCCTTTCGGTCAAGATAATGTGTGCCGACGGAATGCCGCAGCAAGAACCATAAGAAACCGCATGAACTTTCGTGCGCTTCCGTCCATGTTGGTATTATACAGCAAAATTCCCCGTTTGTCACGGAAAAGCTTTTGTCGGAGCTGCCCTGTTTCGGGCGTTAAGCTGCAAAGGCCGATGCATCCAAAATATATTTTGTTTGTATTTGTTTTCCCTCTGTACAAACACTGTCGGATATGCTAAAATACGAGTATCGAGAATGATTCTTATTTCTGTTTTGGAGGTTTAAGATATGTACTGCGTTAAGAAAGTTACCGAAGACCTGACTTGGGTCGGTGCAAACGATCGCCGGCTCTCAATGTTTGAGGGTGTTTATTCCGTTCCGAACGGTGTGAGTTACAATTCCTATCTTTTGCTTGACGAGAAGACCGTTCTGTTCGACACGGTGGACAAATCCGTCAGCGAACAATTTATGGAAAATGTTGAGCATGTTTTGAGCGGCCGCCGCCTTGACTATGTTGTTATTCAGCATATGGAACCCGACCATTCCGCAACGCTTGCGGAGCTTTTGCGCCGCTGCCCCGAAACCACTGTTGTCTGCAACAAAATGATCGCGGACATGATAAAGCAGTTTTTCAACCTTGACATCACGCCGCGTGCACTCATTGTTAAAGAAGGCGACACACTTTCAACCGGCAGGCATAACCTGACCTTCATTGCCGCACCCATGGTACATTGGCCGGAAGTTATGGTCACGTATGACACCGTTGATAAAATCCTGTTTTCGGCGGATGCATTCGGCACATTCGGTGCATTGAACGGTGCAATTTTTGCCGATGAAGTGGATTTTGACCGCGACTATATGGATGAAGCCCGCCGTTACTATACCAACATCGTCGGCAAATACGGCGCACAGGTTCAGTCTCTGCTCAAAAAAGCATCCGGAATCGAAATCTCTCTCATCTGCCCGCTGCACGGTTTTGTCTGGCGCAGGAATCTCGACAGTTTTATTAACAAATACCTGCTTTGGAGCAGCTACACGCCCGAAGAAAGCGGCGTTGTTATTGCTTACGCTTCCATATACGGCAACACCGCAAATGCGGCTGAAGTGCTTTCCGCGTATCTTTTTGACCGCGGCGTCCGCACGGTCGTTTACGATGTTTCCGTCACCCCTGCGTCCGATATAATCGCCGCATGTTTCCGCTTCAGTCACATTGTTTTTGCTGCGCCGACCTATAATTCCGGCATATTTGTAACGATGGAAGCCTTCCTGCACGACCTTGCCGCGCACAGCTTGCAGAACCGCACCGTTGCTTTTATTCAGAACGGAAGCTGGGCTCCCACAAGCGGCAAGCAAATGCGTGCAATCATTGAACCGCTTCGCAACACAACGGTGCTTAACGGCCTGATTTCCGTTAAATCCGCGCTCAAGCCCGAACAGGCAGCCGAACTCGCCGCACTTGCCGACACAATCGCCGCGGATATTGCGGAAAAGGATGAACTCCGCAAACAGAAAGAAGAAGCCGAGACAGTTGAGAACGCACCTGCGCTCCCCTGCGGAATCGACAACAATGCAATGTTCAAACTTTCTTACGGACTGTATGTCCTGACCGCCCGCAGCGGCGAAAAGGATAACGGCTGCATTATTAACACCGCCGTCCAGCTCACGGACTCCCCCAAAACGCTGACCATTGCCGTTAACAAGGCAAACTTCACCGAGCAAATGATTCGCGAAAGCGGAGAATTCAATCTTTCCGTGCTTACGGATGCGGTCCCGATGAGCGTGATTTCAAGGTTCGGATTTCAAAGCGGCAGAGATTGCAGCAAATTCGAAGGCTGCGACTGCGTAAGGCGTTCCGCGAACGGCATCCGCTATATTCCGAAATACACAAATGCCTATATCAGCTGCAAGGTGCTTGAAGCCCGGGATCACGGCACTCACACTCTCTTTGTTGCGGAAGTGACCGAAGCGGTCGTGCTCGACAAATCGGCGGAATCCGTGACATATGAACGGTATCTTTCCGAAATAAAGCCCAAAACCGCACCCGTCTGTTCAACGGTGCAAAAGGGTTATGTCTGCAAAATCTGCGGCTATGTATACGAAGGCGAAACCCTTCCCGCCGATTTTGTCTGCCCGCTCTGCAAGCACGGAGCAGCGGATTTTGAACCTATAGGCTGATTGATTTAAATTCAAACAGTGAAACGGCAGCATTCAACATCGGATTGAGTGCTGCCGTTCATCCATTTATGTTGTTCAAAATGAAAACTATAGTATTAATCAGGCATTCCGAACCGATAAAGGACAGAACAATGCCGACGGCTTTGCTGCCTCTTTCCGAGCGGGGAATCCTCCGGGCGCAGGAGCTGTTTTCCCTTGATATTTTCCGCTCCGTTAATGCAGTTTACAGCTCTCCGTATCAACGGGCATTCAGCACCGCCGAAAAACTGTGCGTATGCTTTTCAACGGATTATCGCCTTCGGGAACGCGAACTCGGCAATCCGCAAACATTGGATGCGGATTTTTGGGAACAGCAGTACGAAAATCACGACTACAAAAACTCCGACGGTGAATCACTTAACGATACGCGTGAAAGGATGACCCTTGCCGTCGGCGAAATTCTTTCCTCAATGCGTGACGGCGAAACAGCTGCCGTTGTTACTCATGCTGCGGCCATTTGTGCATTTCTTTTGAACGAATGTTCAATCGAAGTTGTGAATGCGTCTGAAAAAATACGAAGAATAATGCATCACGGCAATACCGTGCTGAACGGCAAAATTGCTGCACCGAGCGCATTCATCCTCAATTTTGAAAATGACCGTTTATGCAGCATTAATTATCTCAGTACGGAAAAAGAATTGATTGCTGATTCTTTCTGAAATTTCAGCCGACAGGCGGGCATATGCAGCTGACTTTTTCTGAAAAAGCATCAATAATGCCGCAATATGCAACAGGTAATGCAGCAAAGGAAGCAGGCGTTCGCGCCCGCTTCCTTTTTCATTCGCTGTTCGCTTTTCTGTTTTTTCGCCTGCATATCAATGCTGCGCATTGATTGGTTTTCGAAAACAAACTCAGCCCTGAAGCCCCTGCTCCTGCCTTTCCATGTTTTCGATCACTATATCGTAAATTTCGCCCAATGAGGCGGCGTACTCAACAACTTTCCACGGCGTGTTTGTGTGAAAATGGATTTTGATAAGGCTTTCATCGCCCACTGCGAGCAGGCAGTCTCCCTCAATATTTTTTGTTATGTAATCAAAAATTTCATCCTCGGAAAGATTTCTGCCCTCGATCAGCAGCTGGGTGTCAAATTTGAATTCAAGCATATTGTTCCTTTCTGCCGCAATAATCCGGCGGCGTAGAATTTGAATATCACATTTTTCATAACGCAATTCGGCACGTTCGGTGCATCATCGATGTTCCTGCGATTCGGAACGGAATGCGCTGCATCACCGCAGTGCCTGTTTTTTCGGTATCGGCCGTACCTCTCGGCAAATAATCAGGTTCGCTTTTCAAACTGTGTGCCGCATTTTGAGCATGTGACCCGAATCTTGCCCTTGCCGCGCGGTGCGCGCAGACGCTGGCGGCATTTCGGGCATGTAAAATACCGATATTGCTTATGCCTCTTAAAGAAATTTTTAATCCGATTGAACAGCTTTGCAAAAAAACTGCCTATCGATGCCGACACGCGTTCGTAACCGCGCAATTCGTTTGCCCTTTTGTTTCCGTTTGCGGAAAGAGTTCTGAAAAGCATCAATGCCGTCAGCAAAACCGCCGTGAACAAAAGAACAAAACCCGATATGCTGCCGAAAAAGGCAAGACCGATTATTCCGAGTGCGACGGCAAGCATGAGCATGTCCCGCGAAAGTCTGTCAAACCCGTAACTGTTTTTCATTCTTTTACCCGCTTTCGCCGCAGCGAAAGTTTCCTTTCTTAATTATTTTTCTTTTTGCGTTTGGCTTTGCGGTTCGAATTCGCCGCACAAACACTGATTCACCCGTTATTCGGCGGTTTGGCTCAAAAGCAGCAAAAAACCGTTCGGCGGGATTTCAACTCTGATTTGCCCCGTGCCCAAATCCTTTTGCAAAACCGTACCATCGGCAAATGCGTCGGAATATTTATCCGCCGTGCGAACATTCAAGGCATCCGGACCTTCACGGAAATCCTCTGCACCGAGTGCGGCGCAGACGGCATGATCGGCGCGGTTGACAAGTGTGAGCGCACTCTCTTCACCTCGACACCGGAGCACGGCGAATGCATCGGCACACGGAGCGGCAAATGCCGTTTTCCCGCTGCTCATTGCAGCATTGCGGCGGCGGAGAGCCGAAAGCCGCATGACAAAGCTGCCTATTTCGGTGTCCTCCCTTCCCCACGGATAGGAACCCCTGTTAAACGGGTCGGAAAGGCCCATCATTCCCGCCTCATCACCATAGTATATGCACGGAGGCTGCGGCATTGAAAACATGAGCGCAAACGCCGCATAAAGCCGACGCTTTCCGCGCACGACAGCTTCGGGTTTGTATTGATATTCCGCCTGCTGTTCCCTCGTCAACGTATCTTTTGGCGGTGCATCGCTCAGGCAGGACAGGATTCTCTGCGTGTCGTGACTGCCCAGAAGGTTCATGCAGGCACCGTAAAACGGTTCGGGATAACGTTCCCGCTGCCCGGAAAGCGTTTCATACAGCGCATATGCATCCGTCCTGCACGTCAGAAAATCGCATACCGCATCGCGAAACGGGTAGTTCATGACGCTGTCCAACTCGTCCCCGAGAACGAACTTTCGCAGCCCGCCTCCCGAAACCTTGTTTGAAGCGTCCTCCCAAACTTCACCCAGAAGCACACCGTCCGAATCAAGCTTTTTTAGCACTGTGCGCAGCTTTTTTATAAATTCATCCGGCAATTCGTCCGCAACATCCAACCTCCACGACGTTATACCGCAGCCTGCCCATTTTTTGAGCACGCTTTCTGTGAAACGAACATAATCGGGTTGAAGCTCATTCACCTCCGGCAGGGTTTTGAACCCCCACCAGCATCGGTACTCATCCGGGAAATGTTTGAATTCGTACCATTTATAATATGGCGAATCCGCGCCGCTGTATGCGCCGCACGAGGGATATGTTCCGTATTTGTTAAAATAAACACTGTCATCCCCGGTGTGTGAAAAAACACCGTCCGCCATTAAGCGGATGCCGTATTCCGCCGCCGCTTTTGAAAGCTCGGTTAAATCATAATCACTGCCGAGAATCGGGTCAACGGACAGATAATCGGAAGTGTTGTACCTGTGATTGCTTGCGGCCTCAAAAATCGGATTCAGGTAGATGACGGAGACTCCGATTTGCGCAAGATAGGGAAGCTTTTGTTTTATCCCTGCAAAATCGCCCCCGTAGTAATCGCACGGGGAATAGAATTTCTCCCCGGCACACGGGCTGTACAGCACGGGTTCGAACCAGTCTTTGTGCCTGATGATTCGGCGGCCGAGTTTTTCATGGTATTCAGCCCTTGAAAACGCGGGAATGCAAGTGTCCCGTGCCGAGTCGTTTAAACACTCACGGTTGAACCTGTCCGGAAAAATCTGATAGACAATTCCGTGTCTGAACCAACTCGGCGTTTCAAAATCGCGCGCAAAAACCGTTATCTGATAATCGGGAGGTGTCTCCCATGCAGG
>OLWT01001413.1_pt1 | contig 12322 bp, 10 predicted proteins | sample 1674001 | NCBI WGS metagenome assembly OLWT01 (sample SAMEA103958137, study PRJEB25191) | human gut metagenome | biome: human-associated habitat [ENVO:00009003]; feature: intestine environment [ENVO:2100002]; material: feces | place: Germany | collected 2013/2015 | reverse complement strand
GGACACTTTGTCCACAAGTCGGAGCGTAGGACGAGGGACGGGGGCTTTCATATACGCCCTGTCTGCTGATGAAAACAGACCTGCGCTTGCGGCTCCACGCCACACAAGCACAGCCCTGTTTTCCTGCCGCTTCAAATGCCCTTGCCCTCCCCGGCGGCAACGGCATTTTCACGGCAACGCCGACAGAGCGTATAACACACTACACTTTGCTTCGCAAAGTCGTGTGCCAAATGGGGGCGTTGCCCCCTTTGGAAACCCCCCACAAGAAAAGGCGGTACGCTACCCCTCTACGGGGCGCATACCGCCTTTTCTTGTTATCCAGCCCTCCGGCTGTATCGGTTGAGCAAAAGTCAGCGTGGGAATGGTGTGGTATCTTTATCTAAGTGAATCCCCCGTTTCCCACTTGCTGACGGCCTGACGGGACACGTCCAGCTGCTGGGCCATCTGTTCCTGGGACAGACCGGCTTTGCGGCGCAGGTCGATGAGCTTTTCACACAGGGTCATAGAGAATGCCTCCTTTGATGTTGATGGCGTCAGCATACCGAAAAAGGTTGCAACTGTCCACCAAGCGGGGCTGGAAGTTCCGCAACCGACGGTTGCGGGCCGTTTTTTTCAGCCCCAGAGCTGGCGGGAGAGGTCCTGGGCCAGCTTTTCCACTACGCCGGGAGCGTAGGGCAGGGGCAGTCCGGCATCCGAAAGGGTCTCGGCATACAGCTTGCTGCCGCCGGAGGCACACAGGGCGTGATACCGGGCCCAGCCGTCTGCGGGGTCGGCGTCATAGGCGGCCTTCAGCTGCTGGGCGCAGACGATGGACAGGGCGTAGCTGATGACATACCGGGGGGACATATACAGGGCCATGTTGGTGAATAGGTCGCACCCGGCCAGCACCTGCTGCCGCCAGGGGCCGTTGTTCCGGCTGCGGCCGAAGGACTTCTCCGTGCGGTCGAACTCCTCTGCCCACTGGGCCAGAGAGGCGTCCGGATGCTCATACAGCCACGTCTCAAAGGTGTGGATGGAGCAGAAGGCGCACAGCTCCTTGATGACGCCATAGCGGTGCTCCGCCAGGAACTGTCCGGCGTGGTCGCCGAAGAAGTCCCGGGCGTAGGGCTGGGCCAGCAGCTCCATGGTCTTGGAGTGGACCTCCGCCAGATCGGGACTCAGCCCCACATAATCCGCCAGCGGCTGTCTGCGGATGGACAGATACCCCTGGAGCCCGTGGCCCAGCTCGTGGGTGTATACGGTGACGTCGCCGGAGGTGCCGTCGCAGTTGGCAAAGACAAAGGGCATGTTATAGGGCGCGCCCAGCATCTCGCAGAAGCCCATGCCGGAGATCTTGTTGGGGGAGGGGGCCACGTCCAGCAGGTCGTGGCGGACCATCTCGTCGAAAAACGCACCTGCCTCGGGGCTGAGGCTGTGATACATCCGGCGGGCGGCCCGGGGCAACTCCTCCGCCGCCACCGGCACGGCGTTGCCCTCCGGGAACACCAGGGCCCGGTCATAGGGCATCAGCGTGTCCACTCCCAGGCGCCGGCGCTGCTCCTCCTGCAGCCGCAGATACAGGGGGGTGATATGGGTCTGCACCTGGCGGCAGAACGCGTCCAGCTCCGCCCGGCCATAGCCCAGGCGCTGCTGGGCCAGGTCGCCGTAATCGGCGAAGCTGTCGAAGCCGTTGGCCCGGGCCAGGTCGATGCGGGCATGGACCAGCTGCCGCAGGATGTCCTCCAGCTGTCCGGCGTTTTCCAGCACCGTCTGCTGCTGGGCGTCATAGGCGGCCTTGCGGCGCGCCCGGTCCCGGCTGGCCAGAGCGGCCCGCAGCTGTCCGCCGCTGAGCAGCTCCCCCTGGACCGGGTACCTGGCGGAGGCCGTCAGCTGCTGGTATTGGGCCGTCAGCCGGGAGATGCGGGCCTGCAGCTCCTTGCCGCCGGTGTGGAGCCGCTGATCCAGCATCAGCAGGCGGCGCAGCTGGGGGCCGAAGGCCTGGTCCAGAGCCGGGGCATAGGGACTTTCGGCAATGGCGGCGGCCAGGGACTGGCTGTCCAGGCTGCCCTCCAGCCGGGGCAGGGTCTCCTGCAGCTCCGTCTGGTAAAATTCGTCGGTGACGTCGTGGAAGGCCCGGATGGTGGCAATGCTCTGGCACAGGCCCACCTCCTGCTGCAGGGCGTCCCGCTGGCGGACGATCTCCACCAGCTCCTCCGGGCTTTGGGCCTCCCTGGCCCGGCGGGTCAGGGCGTCGTACCGGGTCTGAAGGGCCTCCACGTTCGGGCTGGTATAGGGAATATCAGAAAATTTCCAATTCTCGTTCATAGCGTCACTCCTTTGGATAGATGATGGACAGGGCCATGCGCTCCGGGCGGATGTTGTCCCGGATAAAGTCCAGCAGATCCTGCTGGGTAATGGAATCGTACACCTCCGGGAAGCGGAAGGGATCGTATCCCTGGAAGCAGCCCTCGGCCGCCGTGGAGGCGATGGCCTCGAAGGAGTTCAGGCTCTTGATGGACGCGCCGAAGCTGGCCCGGCGGAGCCGCTGGACATAGGCCGGGTCCACCCCCTCCCGGACCACCCGGCGGGCTTCGTCCAGAACGGCCTGCTGCACGGCCTCGGGGTCGTTGCTGTCGCCGCCGCAGAACACATAGGCGGCTCCCGGCAGCAGGTCATAGGCGCTGTCAAAGGTGCCGTTGATCAGCCCCTGACTGTACAGCCGGGTGAACAGGGGGCTGGACTCGCCCATGAGCACGTCGCAGGCCAGGTCCCCCAGAATGTCCAGGCGCATGCGGTCCGGCCCCTCCGGCACCGGGGGGCACTTGAAGCCCAGCAGGAAGGTGGGCATGGCCACCTCCATCCGGTCCTCGATGCGGGTCATGTGGGGGGTCAGGTCCTCCTCCCGGCCATAGTCCCGGGGGATGGCGGGGCCACTCTCCCGGGGCAGGACCTCCCAGGCGGCCCGGACGACCTCCGCCGGGTCCACATCGCCCACCACCACCAGGCACATATTGGCGGGGGTATAGAAGGCCTTGTGGCAGTCGTACAGGGTCTGGGCGGTGATCCGGCGGATGCTCTCCACGGACCCGGCCACGGACTGGCGGACGGGGCTGTGACGGTACAGGGCCTGCATCATCTGGCGGTATACCTGCCACTCGGGGTTGTCCTCGATCATGCCGATCTCCTGGGCGATGATGCCCTGCTCCTTCTCCACGCTTTCATCGGTGAAGTAGGGGACGGACACGAAGGACAGCAGAATCCGGAGATTGTCGTAAAAATGCTCGGTGCAGTCGAAATAGTAGGCGGTGACGGCGTTGCTGGTGTAGGCGTTGGGCTCGGCCCCGCCCCGGGCCAGGTCCTGCATGGCGCTGCCGTCGGCGGTGTCGAACATCTTGTGCTCCAGATAGTGGGCGATACCGGCGGGGGTGTCCAGCCACTGGCCGTCCAGCTGAAAGCGCATATCCATGCCGCCGTAGCGGGTGGTGAAGAAGGCGAACTTCCGGGCATACCCGGGCTTGGGCACCACGCAGACGGGCAGGCCGTTGGGCAGGGTCTCCCAGATGGCCTTTTCCCCGATGCGGGGGTAGGTAAGGGTTTTCATCAGGCCTCCTCCTTTCCGTGCAGGAAGTATACGGTGTCCAGGGTCACGCTGCCGGCGGCGGCCCGGATGCGCTCCGGCGTCACCTGGTCCAGCAGGCGCTGCATGGTCTCCGGGTCCTCGCTCTGGCCGGTGGCTGCCTGACCCAGGCAGTAATTTTCCAGGGCGCCCTGGGAATCCGACAGGGAGGTCAGGGCGCTGCGCATGGTGCTGCGGGCCCCCTCCAGCTCCCAGGGCTCCCAGTGACCGTCCCGGATCTCATGCAATTGGTGAAGGATCTCGTCCAGGGCCCGCTGATAGTCGGCGGTCTCGATGCCGGAGGACACCGTGAGGATGCCCTTGGAGCGGACATAGGTGCTGGAGGCGTAGTAGCACAGGGACAGCTTCTCCCGGACGTTCATAAAGAGCTTGGAATTGCTGGTGCCGCCGAACAGAAGGTTTGCCAGGATCATGGCGGGCACATCGTCGGTGGCGCAGCGGAAGCCCATGGACAGCTTCCCCTGGGTCACGTCCATGGCCTCGTGGATGATGCGGGGTTCCGCCGGGGCGGCCACGGCACGGGGCGGCTCCGGGTCCAGGCCCGCGCCCCGGGGCAGGGCGGCGAAGGCCTCCAGCAGGGCGTCCTCCACCCGGGAGATGGGGGCGCTGCCGCAGTAGAACAGCTCCAGCCGGGAGGCGGCCATCATCTGTTGGCTGTAGGCATGGAGCTTCTGGTTGTTGATGGCGGCGGCGGTGGCCTCGTCGCCCAGGCGGCTGACGCCGTAGGGCTCATAGCGGCACATCTCCTGCAGAAGCCGCAGGTCCGCCCAGTCCCGCTTGTCGTTGCGGATGGAGCGGATGCTGTCCAGCAGGTTGGCCCGCTCGCTGTCCACATACTCCGGCAGATACCGGCCGTTGCGGGTGACGGGGTCCAGCAGCAGCTCCCCCAGCAGGGCGGCGGTGGGCTCCAGCAATTTTTCTCCCTGGGGGGCGAAGCTGTCGTCCATTACCGAGGCCACAAAGCCGATGCACTGGCACTCCGCCCGCTTGCGGATGGTGGGGTTGATCTGTGCGCCGTAGAGCTGGTCCATGGCGGCGGACAGCTGCTGGATGTCCGGGCAGCTCATGGTGCCCCGCTGGAGCACCAGCGGCAGCAGCGCCCCATAGGACGCCGTTTCCCGGCGCAGGGGGGTGATGAACTGGGCGGACAGGCAGCTGGTTTTGAACTTTTTGGCAGGCAGATAGGTGAGATATACCCGGTCCATGATCTCGCGGCGGGTCTTCTCCATATGCGGCACCTCCAGGATACAATAATACATTATTATATCGCAGGCGGCGGGAAATGAAAAGGGCTTTTCCATAAAATAAGGCTCCCGGCCGGTTGGCCGGGAGCCTTGATAAATTTAAGGGGAATCAGGCCACGCGCTTGCCCTTATAGCGGGACTTGACAGCCACGGCAATCAGCCCGCAGCCGCACAGACCGGCCAGGGTGGACCACAGGGCCACGCCCATGTCGCCGGTTTTGGGACTGTTGCTGCCAGCGTTGCCGGTGTTGCCAGCGTTGCCGGTGTTGCCGGTATTGCCGGAGTCGCCGCCCTGACCGGGCTGACCGGGTTGGCCGGGCTGACCGGGCTGACTGGGCTGACCGGGTTGGCCGGGCTGACCGGGCTGACCGGGCTGGCCGCTTCCTCCGGCGTCACCGCCGGAGCCGCTGCCGGTTTGCTGATAGCCGCAGACGGAGCAGACGCCATCCACGAAGGTGTGGGCACCAAAGCCGTCCTTCTGGGCGTTATCCGTAACGGTGCAGCCGTCAGCCAGGCAGTCATGCCAGTGATTCTCGCCGTCGGAGGACCAGGTATCGGACCACTGATGCGTATGCTCCTTCACCAGGGGCTTGTCCTCGGCGCTGTACATGCGCCACAGCTGGGTGCCGTAGAAGGGATTGGCGGTGCCCATATACACGCCGTTCTCGGTGGAGCAGATGGTGCGCAGACCGTGGTTGGAGCCGTCGCCGAAGCCGTCCCGGGTGATGGCGTCGAAATTCACGCCGTCCTTGGACACCAGCAGGTCAAAGCCGTTCTCGCTCTGCTGGGCATAGTAGTTGCAGCCGAAGTAGTACACAAAGTTGTGGATCGTGTCGTCATACACAGCCTTGTCCAGGGCGGCAAAGATGGCCTTCACGGCGCTTTTCAGGTCATCCTTCAGGCCCTGGGTGTCGGCGCTGCACATAGCCACGCCGGTGACCTGGGCATACTCCCGGGCGAAGTTGGCACTGTCCAGCTTGATGCCCAGGCCATCGAACACCTTCTGCTTGAAGGCCTCATACTCCTCCAGCATGTTCCGGTAACCGGGCACGGGGTTCTTGTCGGCGGACATGTCCGTGGCAAAGCCTGCCAGCTGCTGGAACAGGGAGGCGGTGTACTTGTTAAACAGGAAGGTATCCAGGAACCAGTTCAGATACTTGTTGTCGTGCTGCTGCAGAACCTCCAGCACGGCGTCCTTCAGCATATCGGCCCGGCCGCTGATGTCGGCATAGTCCATATTGGCTACCTGACCGTCGGTGATCTGGGTGAACTGATAGGTCAGAGTGGAGGTGTCATAGGTGCCGATGTACAGCTCACCGTTGTGCTCGCCGTAGCGCCAGACATACTGGTTGGAGTTGTTGCCCAGCCCCGCGCCCAGGTTGCCGATGGGGCCGTCGGGGAAATAGGGGTTGTCGTCCTTACCGGCCACCTGCTGGAAGTTGCCGTCGGCGTCCATGCGGTACAGATAGATGGAATGGTCCAGATCGTTGTACAGCAGCTCGAAGTTGCCGGAGGCGGGGACCTCCGCCAGGTCCAGCATGGGATCGTTGTAGGTGCCCAGGTACAGATAGCCGTTGTACACCCACATGTTGCAGCTCATGGAGTAGTTGATGCCCAGGCCGAAGTCGTAGCCGCTGGTGCCGTGGTCGCCGATGACCTGGGTCCAGGTGAAGCTGCCGTCCTCATGCTTGTCGCCGCGATACATGGCGAAGCCCTGCTTGTTGATGCGGCCGTCGATGGACTTATCGGTGACCACGGTGACGTACATGGAGCCGTTATACTCGATGATGTCCCAGATACCGCCGCCGTTGAGGCCGTCGGTCTTCATAACGGCGGGCAGGCCGTCAAAGTCGTCCTGATCTGCCACACGCCGCCAGGAGCTCAGACCCGCGGTGGGATCGGAGCTGGCCACGATGATGCCGCCGGGGGTACCCTTGCCGTCGTAGTTGTCGGAGGCCAGGCACATATAGATCTCGTCGTCAAACACCAGCAGGCCGTGAACGCCGTTGGACACGCCCTGGGTGTAGTTGATGTTGTGATAGGCGATGGAGCACTCGTTGGTCTCGGGGTCCACCTCGATGAGGGTGGCGGTGGGGTTGCCCATGCCGGCAAAATAGATCTTGCCCTTGAACTCAAAGGCCATGCGATAGCCGGCCAGATAGTTCACGCCCTTGAGATAAGGGGGATAGCCGGGGAAGATGTCGGGGTAATCCTTGAGAATGTCCCGCTCCCGGAAGATCACCTGGGCCTCGCCGGTGTAGCGGTTCACAGCCATGATCACGGGGGTCCACTGGGACATGGGGGTTTCATCGAAGGTGTCCGTGCCGAACATGACCTTCACAAAATCTGCCGCGGCCCGGCTGGTGTCCACGTTCTGGTCCAGCTTGCCCTCCTTCTTCATGGCGTCCAGGGACGTCTTGACGTTGTTGTGATAGATGTAGTAGGTGGAGTTATAGCAGGTGCCGATGTAAACGTAGTCACCGGCCTCAGCCATGGACCAGGAGTAGCTCTGGCCCCGGTCCTGCAGATCGCCGGTCAGAATGCCGTCCACCTCTCCGGCGCCCAGCGTGGGGTGGGAGACCTTGTCGATGGTGTAGCTGCCCTTGGAGTAAACACCCTGCTCCAGGGGCTCGTAGCTGATGGTGTCGTCGTCATTGCGGACGACGGCTGCCAGTGCGCCGTTGACCAGGCTGACCGTCATAACCAGGGCCAGCAGAACAGCGGTGCAGGCTTTGAACGCTTTGTGCATGTTATCCCGCTCCTTAAAAAACAATTTGCCTGTCCTTGCACGAAGAACACTTTATCCATAATATGTGCGCCAACAGGCACACAGTAATTTAACATAGTTTCCAGGCTTTTACAATAGATAAAAACTGAAAATGCAATAATTTTTTCTTATATCAGAAAAAAGAACAGGCAATGACGGCGTTTTTTGCGGAGTTTTCCTATAAAGGCATCGAAATGCGGAAAATTTTGACCAAAGGCGGTTGCCAAAGGGCGGCAAGGGGTGGTAAAATAAACGTATCCTATTCCAACCGGCGGCGGCCACTCCACTTTTTGGCCCCCTGCCGGAAAAACAAAGGAGGAACCAGGTTCCGCTGAGACTGGCGGTGCGGCAGTGTGGAGACCTGCCGTAAGGCGCTGCGGCTTCGCCGGGCGCGAGACCGTTCCATGCGGAGGCAGAACGGTTACAGTCTGTATATTATGGCAGAGGTCATTCTGAAAAACCTCAAGAAGGTGTACCCCAACGCGGAGAGCAAGAAGGCCAAAAAGGGCGAGCCCCAGAAAAAGGGCAATCTGCAGATCACCGACGAGGGCGTGGTGGCGGTGCAGGATTTCAACCTGCACATTGCGGACAAGGAGTTCATCGTGCTGGTGGGCCCCTCCGGCTGCGGCAAGTCCACCACCCTGCGGATGATCGCCGGTCTGGAGGACATCTCCGGCGGCGAGCTGACCATCGGCGGCAAGCTGATGAACGACGTGGAGCCCAAGGACCGGGACATCGCCATGGTGTTCCAGAGCTATGCCCTGTATCCCCACATGACCGTGTATGAAAACATGGCCTTCTCCCTGAAGCTGAAGAAGCTGCCCAAGGACGAGATCGACAAGAAGGTCCGTGAGGCCGCCGAAATTCTGGATATCACCCAGTATCTGGACCGCAAGCCCAAGGCTCTGTCCGGCGGCCAGCGGCAGCGTGTGGCCATTGGCCGGGCCATCGTCCGGGACCCCGCCGTGTTCCTGATGGACGAGCCCCTGTCCAACCTGGACGCCAAGCTCCGCAACCAGATGCGGGCCGAGATCATCAAGCTGCGGGAGCGCATCGACACCACGTTTATCTACGTCACCCATGACCAGACCGAGGCCATGACCCTGGGCGACCGCATCGTCATCATGAAGGATGGCTTCATCCAGCAGATCGGCACGCCCCAGGAGGTCTTTGACCACCCGGCCAATCTGTTCGTGGCCGGCTTTATCGGCACGCCCCAGATGAACTTCTTTGACGCGAAGCTGGTGAAGAACAGCGACGGCAAATACGCCGTGGCTATCGACGGCATCAACGTGGAACTGGCCGAGGATAAGCAGGCCCGGCTCAGCGCTAAAAATGTACCGGAACAGGACGTGACGCTGGGCGTTCGCCCCGATCACATCATGCTCTGCGCCGACGGCGTCAAGGGTACCGTGGATGTCAGTGAGCTGATGGGCTCCTCTGTGCATCTGCATATCTCCACCCACGGCCATGATGTGGTGGTCATCGTCCCCACCAACGGCAACGCCGCCCACTTCCCCATGGGCAGCGAGGTCAACATGATCTTCGGCGGCAATGTGGCCCACGTGTTCAGCAAGGAGACGGAAAAGAATCTGGAGTGGTAACACCCTCATATAGAAGGACAGCGCCCCGCATGGGGCGCTGTCCTTTCGTTTGTAGGGGCCGGTGTCCTGCCGTGGAGCGCATGGAACAAATGCCCTTGGGGTACGACGTCCCTTCCCTGTCATTGCGAGCCAGCGCTCACGCTGGCGTGGGGCTTCGTCCCCCGACAAAAAAGAAATCCCTTTCGGGATTTCTTTTTTGCGTTCTCAAGATTTCTTCTTACTCACATATACCATCCCGGTCAGAGACAGCGCCGCACTCACGGCGTACATTCCCACGCCCGCATCTATGGTCTTGGGGGAGCCGGTCTTGCCCTCGTCCTTCACGGTAGTCGTAGAGTTGTAGTAGTAACGCGGCGTTTCCTCTACTGTCGGATACTTGTGCTCCGGCAGAAGCGGCGTACCGTTCGGGTTGAAGCGGTAGTCGCCGCCGTTCCGGGTGAGCTTGTCGTAAAATTCTTGGGTTTTCATGGAATCAATGGATTCTGCGGTGCCAGCGGCAAAAGTGGAAGTGCCACAGGAAGCAACATTTTTCGTTGCGGTATAGTAGTTGTTTTCAAAAATAGGTGTGCTGGATTCAACCTTACCAACAAGTCCGCCGAGACGGTTATATGGCGGTGTGGTGACACCATATTTGGTCAAATCAATTTCACCAGCAAAATAACAGTTCTTGATAGGGGTATCACCGCAGATGTAGCCCACAATGCCGCCCGTATTACCGCCAGAAGGTTTGCCGAGAACCGTCAATTTGCCGATGGAATAGCAATTTGTTATGGACGGATTACCACTGCCCAGAGAGCCGGCAATACCGCCGATGCTGTTGGCGCGAACCTCTATGTCAGCTGTGTTGAAACAGTAGCGGATTTCAGAAGTACCACCAGCATAACCAACAATACCACCAACGTTTAGACTGGCACCGTCATTATCAGTTCGAGTGACACTAATGCTGCCTTTGCTTTGGCAGTGCTCAAAGGTGGAGTCCATAGCAAACCCACATAGGCCAATAGAACCGTAGAGATAATTGTCACTGTTAGTGAATGATATATCAGATACACAATCACGAATCGTACTCTTGATAGATGCACCGACAATGGAGCCAAAATCAGAGTATTTCCTTGAACCAGTAGCATTTACAGAGCCCTGTACAGTAAGACCGGAAATCTCGGCGTTCTCAATATATCCGAAAAAGCCATATGATTCATATTCAATCATGCCATAGGCATCGGAAAAGTCCAAATTAGAAATCGTATGTCCGTTGCCGTAAAATTTTCCGCTGAAAAAATGCGGAACGTTAGCGTCGTTGTCGGCGCATCCAATCGACGTCCATGTTTTACCGCTCAAATCTAAATCGGATTCCAGGCTTACTACAGCATCGGTCTTGCCGTCGTATGCACCCGCGTTTACGTCCGCCGCAAATTGCATCAGTTCATCAACCGTAGTAATAACCGTGCGGCTGCCCTGCCCAGCTCCGACGGTATCCTCCGCAAACGCCGCCATGGGCAGCATCGCCAAACACAGCACCAACGCAAAAAATATACCCACTACGCGCTTCTTCATTGTACACGCCTCCTTTTATTCTCCCATAGCATACAGGCGGCATCATTCCGTGGGTACCCACGGAATGACGGGAGCTCCCGTCGCCGCACATATCAATGCTACTGGTTGTATTATACCTGCTTTTCTGCCAAATGTAAATCCAAAACTTGTGCGCCTTTGGCGGAAAATAAAATGGGAGAGACGGCTCACAGCAGCTTCTCCAATTCGCTCTCGCCGTACACTTTTATGCCGTTTTCCTTCAGCAGCGCCGCCGTGACGCCGTCGCCGTCCGTCAGCGTTCCGGTGAACGTTCCGTCATAGATGCGCCCGCAGCCGCAGGAGGGGCTTCGCTCCTTCAGCACGGCGGCGGTACAGCCGTACAGCCGCCCCAGACGCAGCGTCTCCTCCGCGCCCCGGTGGTATTCCGCCGTCACGTCCCGTCCATCGTTCATCACCACCCGGTCCCCCCGCCGCTCGGAGGGCTTTCGGGGCGTAGGCAGCCCGCCCAGCTGCTCCGGACACACCGGCACCGCCAGCCCGCGCCGGACCAGCTCCTGCGCCAGCGGGTCGGGCTTGCTCTGCCCGTCATACCGGCAGGCGCAGCCCAGCAGGCACGCACTCACCAGGATCATATCGCCAGCTCCTTTCCGTTCAGAGCGGCATACACCAGCGTATCGCCCGCGTATTGCAGCTTCATGGAGAAAAACGGCGTGTCCGGCTCGTGGATCAGCGCCAGAAACAGCTTGTCCCCCTCCCATTGGGGCAGCGCCGCCAGCGCATCCTTGTGCAGCCATTCCAGCACGCCCTCGCTGCACTCCCGCAGCGTCCCTGTCCAGCCGGTGGCGGTAAACAGGTGCATATATTCCCCCTCCCAGATATCCGACACGAAGGTGATGACGCCCCGGTACCGATAGTCGGTCAGGGTCAGGCCCGTCTCCTCCAGCGTCTCGCGGCAAACGCACTCCTCCGGGCTCTCGCCCTCCTCGCACTTGCCGCCCACGCCGATCCACTTGTCGTGGTTCAGGTCGTTCTGCTTCTTCACCCGATGCAGCATCAGGTATTCGCTCCGTTCGTTTTCGATATAGCACAGCGTGGTGTTTTTCATCTTTGCACCTCCGATTTACAAATCACTGCCAATAGTATATACTATTCGTATCGTCAACACAACTGTTACCTGTCAGGAGAGTATATAGTATGACAACGATAAAACCAGGCCGCTACCGCCACTTTAAGGGTAATGAATATGAGGTCATCGGCACCGCCCGCCACTCTGAAACGCTGGAGGAACTGGTGGTCTACCGCGCCCTGTATGATAATGGCGGTCTGTGGGTGCGCCCCGCCGCCATGTGGTCCGAGATCGTGGACCGGAACGGCTACCACGGCCCGCGTTTCATCCCGGAGGACGGCCAATGATCGACTATACTGTGATACGCTCCCGCCGGCGCACCCTGGCGCTGGAGGTCACCCGGCAGGGCACCGCCCTGGTCCGGGTACCTCTGCGGGCCACCGATGCGGACATCGCCCGCTTTATAGACAACCACCGCGGCTGGCTGGAAAA
>OLWT01001401.1_pt1 | contig 12407 bp, 9 predicted proteins | sample 1674001 | NCBI WGS metagenome assembly OLWT01 (sample SAMEA103958137, study PRJEB25191) | human gut metagenome | biome: human-associated habitat [ENVO:00009003]; feature: intestine environment [ENVO:2100002]; material: feces | place: Germany | collected 2013/2015 | reverse complement strand
GGAGAAACGGCAGAGGGCTGCTTTTTGTAGTTCTCGTCGGCATTGCTTTTTATGAAATGCTTGAGCATTTTTCGTCGGTGAGAGCTGTAATTTCCCGAACGACATCGGTTTTGATGCCGATATTGTGCGGACTGATGGTTGCATACATAATCAATATTCCCGCAACGATACTTCAGGGAACTCTGTTCAAAAAGGCTCATGCTGCCGGCAAAAAATACGTTGTTCCGCTCACGGTTGTGCTGAGCTATCTTATCGTGTTCGGCATTCTCACCGCCGTGCTTGTTATTGTTATTCCGAAGGCGGTGGACAGCGTGAAAATCCTGTTTGACAATTTTGAAACATATTACAACAGTGCGGCAAAATGGGCGACCGAATTTTGGGAGGGATTGAATCTCAGCGACGAAGTTACGGCGCGTGCGGTTGAAATTTCAAACAAGATACTGGACAATGTGGAAGTGTTCACAACCAATCTTGCTCCGAAGCTTTTGGGTTACACTTTCAATGCGGTAAGTACGGTTGCGGACATTCTGCTTGCGCTTGCGTTCAGCATATACGCAATCCTTGATAAAAACCGCCTGCTTGCACATTCACGGCGGTTCGTAAGGAGCGTTTTCAATGAAAAGCATTCAAGCGGGATTCTTGAAGTTTTTTCGTATGCAAACCTGACTTTTCGCGGTTATTTTGCCGGACAGATAACAAGCTGCACGATAATCGGCATATTGTGCTATATCGGAATGCGGATCATGAACATGCCGTTTCCGGAGATGATAAGCGTGTTTATTGCTGTATTCGCAATGATTCCGATACTCGGCCCGTGGCTCATCACGATTCCGAGTGCGTTCATAATCCTTATGACATCACCCGGAAAGCCCGAACTCGTGCTGTATTTTGTGATAATGATTATCATAATACAACAGATTGACAACAACCTTGTTTATCCCCGCGTGGTCGGCGATGCGGTTGGACTGTCAAGCGCATGGGTTCTCGGAGCGGTCATTCTGGGCAGCGGCTTGTTCGGCATTGCAGGCCTTATTTTTGCCGTTCCTGTCACGGCTGTGCTTTATCGTCTGCTTGCGGACTGGACAAACGAACGCGCAAGGCAGCGGGGGGTTCCGATCATCGACACCGTGCCCGGCGTGAAATACGATCTGCGCGGGCATGTTCGCCGCAGCTTTAAAAAGAAAAAAAATAATGCTTCGTCCGGCTCCGGAAGGCTGAGAACCAAAGAGACAAAAACCGAAACGGGCGAAACGGCAGCTGCGGACAAAGCGGGCAGAACCGAAAAATCCGAAAACGAAAACAGTTATAATAAGTGAATAAAAAAATGCGAAAAGAGGGGTAAAAATGAAATCGCAATCACATCCTTTCAAGCATCTCCGCACGATTTTGCGGCATCGCCGTGCGGTGTTCCGCCATTGCGTTTTGGCAGGCATACCGTGGCAGGGAATTAAACATGACTTGTCAAAATTTTCGCCCTCGGAATTTATTCCGAGCGCAAGGCATTATGACGGGACACGCAGCCCGAACGAACTTGAACGCGCAGAATACGGCTGCTCATTTGCGTGGATGCACCATAAGGGGCGCAACAAGCATCATTTTGAGTATTGGACGGATTACAGCCCGATAACAAAGCGCATGTCTCCGGTTAAAATGCCGCTTCGGTATGTTGTTGAAATGTTCTGTGACAGAGTGGGGGCGTGCAAAACCTATAAGGGGAAAGCGTACACTTCGAGCGACCCGTACGATTATTTTATGCGCGGGAACGCAAAAAACGCAATGCACCCGGAAACGGCGGCTTTGCTTGAAAAACTGCTTGTGATGCTTCGTGACGACGGAGAGAAAAAAGTTTTCCGCTACATTCGAAAGGAACTGATGAAGAAACGGGACTATTGAACGGCGAAAGCATGATTTTAAATATCTGTACACAATTTGCCGCAAAGAATTCGTAAAAATTAGCAATTTGGGGCTTGCGGTTCGGCGGGCATATGTGCTATTATTAAACCGACGGAAAGAAAAGCCGAAGGGCTGAGCTTCCCGGAAAAATACAAGCTGCGGACTTCTGCCGCATTTCAGTCGAAATTCAGGAACATGCTTTCCGAATGCGCGGAACACTGCGGCCCGAAAGAGTGAAAGGAAAAAACATGAAAAAATATTCCAAAATCGCAAGAATCGCCGCGTTCGCGCTGGCAGTCGTGATGCTGTTCGCCTTTGCGGGCTGCAGCGGCAAAAAGAATAACAACAACAAGAACAACGGCGGCGGCAACAACGGCGGCGGCAGCGGCGAAAACAGAACCGCTCCCTCCAACACGCCCGTTCCTGCGCCTTCAACAAAAACTCCTCAGATGAACGATGATATGAAATCCCTTAACGAGCTCTTTGCCGGAATTCAGGCGGGAACGACCCCGATCACCGGCATTACGGTTAAAACAAGCTATTCAAATCCCAACGGCAACCCTTTGGAGTTTGATGCTGCAAATATCCCTGCGGAGCAGCAGGAGCTTTACAACAAAATAGTCGATTTCATTAAGGGCATTAAAATCAGTTTTTCAGCCTGCAATTGGGACAAGTTCCTGAACGTGATCGGTGCGGCACCGGAAAGAAAAACCAATGAAGCCGCATTGACAACGGCGATGGTAGAGAAGGGTTCGGACAGCGTTATCTACATCAAAACCGAAAGTCAGACCCTTGCATTGACTTTCATCAACGACGGTACGATTCTCCTTGCCGGATGCACCTTTGATGCGGGTGCGGCGGAAGGCAAAATCACTCCCTCCGCAACCCTTATCTGCGGCAGCTTCGACACGAATTATACAATGCAGCTGCGCAGCCTGTTCGGAGTGAAGTAAAACATCCGGGTTGAAGGCCGGCAGTCGGATAAAGTATATGAAAACCCGCTCCGCATGTTTCATGTGTTGGGAGCGGGTTCTTATATTAAAAATGACGTTTGACTGAAACACAACCTAAACCGGCACAGCCTGTTCGGAAATATTGAATGCGTGCATTGATAACGGGGTACTGTGCATTAAAAAGCAATGAATGTAATATGAATTTTGAAATATCTTTTGACTTTATAGTTTTTGAAACCGAACGTCTGCTGCTGCGCGAATTCAACGCCGATGACGTCGATGCGGTATATGCCTATGCGGGCGATGCGGAGAATACAATTTACATGGACTGGGGTCCCGCAAGTCGTGAGGAAGTTCGGAATTTCGTTCAATCCCGCCTTGCACAGCAGATAACGGAACCGCGGCGCATTTTTGATTTTGCCGTTTGCATCAAGGCGACGGGCCGGCTTATCGGCAGTATGGGCTTGTTTTTTGGCGATGACGGGCAGCAGGCGGAACTCGGCTACACGATTAACAAAGCATTTTGGGGCAAGGGATATGCCTCCGAAGCAGCGAAGGGAATGCTTCAATTCGGCTTCATGAACCTTAATCTGCACCGCATAAGCGCAAGGTGCGACAGCATGAACACTGCCTCGGAACGAGTTATGCAGCGTCTCGGAATGCGATTCGAGGGCGAAGCGAAGTCCGCCGAATATGTCAGAGTACGCGCGCGGCGGCAGTGGCGCAGCGTAAAGCACTATGCAATGCTGCAAAAAGAGTTCCTGAATCGAATGATCGACGGGGAAGCTGTTTGACTCGGCCGTGACTGAAAAACGCCCTGCATGTGTGCATTATGCGGCTATATCTTATATTTGACCGCAAAGGCTTTTTAATGCGTAAAAAAGCAGCTTGTTTTGACAAAAACATCCTAAATATATTTGCAACCGCGGTTGCAACAGGCTACAATGTAACCATGGAAAACGTGCGCACAGGGTCTTGTGGACGGCGAATGCGGGCGGTTTCGAATATATTTTTGCACAAAGGTGCGTTTCACGGGTTTCAAAACGGAGTTCTGCGGCAGCGGACACGGCGCAGAGAATTTCCGCAGAAACCGAATTTGATTTTTCCGCACGGATTTTCAAGGAGGATTATATTATGCAGACAGCAAACCGTATGCAGGGCGTTTCAGGCAGCGCGATCAGGGAGCTTTTCAAGCTTCTGGGTGATCCGAACATCATCTCTTTCGGCGGCGGCAATCCCGCGAAAGAGTGCTTCCCGAAGGAAGAGATCCGCACAATTACCGATGAGCTGCTCAGAGATAAATCCGACACTCTGCTTCAGTACGGTGCGACCGAAGGCTATCTGCCGCTGCGCCGCGCATATCTCGACAGCATTCTTCCCGACAGCGGGCTGCACGGCGAGCTTGACAATGTTCTTTCGCTGACCGGTTCGATGCAGGGGCTTGATCTTATTTGCAAAACCGTCATTAATCCCGGTGATGTTGTGCTTGTTGAAGAGCCGAGTTTTCTCGGTGCGCTGCAAACTTTCCATGTTGCGCAGGCGAAGCTTGTCACCGTTCCTCTTCATCCGGACGGAATTCACATCGATGAGCTTGAGGCGGTCGTTCGTGAACACAAGCCCGTGATGTTTTACACAATTCCCACCTTCCAGAACCCCACAAGCTGGGTTTCCGGCGTTGAAGTGCGCAGGCGCATTGCGGAGCTTGCTGCCGAGTTTGACATGCTCGTAATCGAGGATGACCCCTATGCCGCACTCCGTTTTTCCGGCGAAAAGCTGCCCACAATCAAAAGCTTTGACACGAGCGATAATGTTATCGTTCTGACCAGTTTTTCAAAAACGATTTCCCCCGGTCTGCGCGTTGCGCTCTGCTTCGGCAGCAAGGATCTCATCCGCAAAATGACGATAGCAAAACAGGGCAGCGATACTCACTCGCCGAACCTTAATCAGGCAATCGTTGCCGAATACATCAATCGCGGCTTTATGCCGAAACATATTGAGTATATATCGGGCGTTTATTCCCGCTCAGCCCGCATTATGACCGATGCGATGGCTGAGCATTTCCCCGAATGGGTTCACTTTGAGCAGCCCGTCGGCGGTCTGTTCATCTGGTGCACACTTCCCGAGGGCTGGGATGCAAACGAAATCTTCAAGCGTGCGGTCGAGCGTAAAGTTGCGTTCGTTCCCGGTGCGCCTTTCTTCACAACCCCGGGCAAAGGTCAGAACACCTTCCGCCTGAACTTCTCCGCAGAGCCCGAGGAGCGCATTCGCGAGGGCATAAAGCGGTTGGGCGACCTTCTTAAGGAAATGGCGGAAGAACAGAAATAAAATTCGGTTCAAAAACCACCAAATCCACCGAAAGGATAATTTATATAAAATGGAGAACAACGAAATTGCCGCAAACGGCATGATTTCAGAAAATACAGAGAATACAGAGAATACAGAGAACAAATGCGCCGAAAAAACAAACGGGGTTGCAGGCCCCGGGCGCAATGCATACGACGTTCTGAACGAGCGCGGATTCCTTAAACAGTGCTCACACCCCGAGGAGCTTCGCGAACTTCTCGGCAAAGAAAAGCTGACGTTTTACATCGGCTTTGATCCCACGGCGGAAAGTCTCACCGTCGGTCACTATGTTGCAATGTGCGTTATGGCGCATATGCAGAAATGCGGGCATCATCCCATCGTGCTTCTCGGCGGAGGCACGGCAATGATTGCCGATCCGTCCGGAAAGACGGAGCTGCGCAAACTGCTCAGCGTTGAAGAGCTTGACAACAATGTTGCCGGCATCAAAAAACAAATGGAGCGGTTGGTTCGCTTCGACGGAGAAAACGGTGCTGTTATCGTGAACAATGCGGACTGGCTCCGAAACCTCAACTTCATGGATTTCATGCGCGATATTGCCGTGCATTTCTCCGTGAACGAAATGCTTCGTGCGGAATGTTACAAACAGCGTTTCGAACGCGGGCTGACCTTCTTCGAATTCAGCTACATGCTTATGCAGAGCTATGACTTCCTCTGCCTGAACCGCAAATACGGCTGTGAGCTTGAAATGGGCGGCGACGATCAGTGGAGCAATATCCTCGGCGGTGCGGATCTTATCCGCCGCAAGGAACGCAAGCGTGCATACGCTTTTACGACCCGCCTTTTGACTACGGCGGACGGCAAGAAGATGGGCAAAACCGAAAAGGGTGCCGTATGGCTTTCCAAAGAGCGCACAAGTGTGTATGATTTTTACCAGTACTTCCGCAATGTTAACGATGCGGATGTTAAAACCTGCCTGAGTCTGCTGACCTTCCTGCCGATGGACGAAATCGAAGCGCTTTGCGCGGAAGGCGCAAATATCAACGAGGCAAAGCGCGTGCTTGCTTACACCGTAACAAGCCAGGTGCACGGCGAGGACGAAGCCAAAAAAGCCGAGGAAGCTGCGCTTGCGCTGTTCGGCGGCAAGGGCGACCTTACCCATATGCCCACCGTTGCGCTCTCCGATGCGGACATTGAAGAAAGCGGCATGAGCATCACGCGTCTGCTTGTGCTTGCAGGCATTGAAAAATCCAACTCTGCCGCAATAAGATCCGTTCGCGAGGGCGGCATCAGTGTTAACGACCGAAAGGTTACGGACACAAAGGCGGTTTTGGACAGTGCCGAGCTTGCGGACGGAATCATCCTTAAAAAAGGCAAAAAAACTTTTGTAAGGCTGATTCACAAGGACTGATTCGGCGGATTTTCAACGCCTCTGTCGGGCGCTGCACCGTAACTGATTTATAAAAATAAACATTCTTTCAGCGGAGTGTCCTTTGATGTTCACTGCGCACTCCGCAAAAGTAACTCGATATGGCATTGAAAGCATTCAAAACCCCTGCTGCGGCATCCGAAACGGAGTTTGTTGTTAACAAATCGCGTTTCATCGGAAGAGCTTTTCCGGTTGAAACCGAGGCGGAGGCACTTGAGATCCTTGAACGGATACGCCAAAAGCATTATGACGCAACGCATAACTGCTGGGCGTATAACCTGCGCGGAGCTTCGCCGCTGCGCCGTTTTTCGGACGACGGCGAGCCGGGCGGAACCGCCGGAATGCCGATTATGGACACGCTTATCCGAAGCGAAACCGAAAACGCGCTCATCATTGTGACGCGCTATTTCGGAGGAATCCTTCTCGGCAGCGGCGGACTTGTGCGCGCATACAGCCGATCCGCTGCGGATGCGCTTTCGGCCGCCGGCAGCGTTACAATGACGCCCTGCGCCGAAATAGAGTTCGTAACGGATTATACGCGTTTCGGCGGGATAGAGGGGTTTGTCCGCAAAAATTCAACCGTCAGGAATATTGAATTTCTTGAAAACATAAAATTCAATTGCCTTGTTGAAACAAAAAAAGCGGATGCGTTCATTGCGGATATCATCGAACGGACGGACGGTCGTTCCGCTCCGCGCATGCTCGGTGAGGAGTACCTGCCCCTTGCCGAAAAATGATGCACTGAGCGCGTCAAAACAAGATTCCAAACGGCGCTTTTTTTCGCACGGTTTGCGCGGCGCCGCATGAAATAAAACATCATTAAATTCTCTTTTTAAAACAGGAGGAACAAAAATGGATATCAAGATCACAAAAGCAACCGAGCTTAAAACAAAACCCACCCTTGAGGAAGAAGCTTCCCTCGGGTTCGGCAAACGTTTCACCGACCATATGTTCATGATGAACTATGACAACGGCGAATGGCACGATGCACGCATCGTTCCCTATCAGAGACTTTCTCTCGATCCTTCCTGCTCCGTTCTTCACTACGCACAGGAGATTTTCGAAGGCCTTAAGGCATATCGTGCCGACGACGGCAGAATCCTGATGTTCCGTGCAAAGGACAATGCTCAGCGCCTTAACAATTCCGCAAGGCGTCTCTGCATGCCCGAAATCGACATCGATTTCAACTATGAGGCAATGCGTCAGCTCGTTCAGGTTGAACGTGATTGGGTACCCCACAGCGCGGGTACAAGCCTCTATCTGCGTCCCACGATGATCGCGGTTGACGAAGCTCTCGGTGTACATGCTGCACACAGCTACCTCTACTACATCATCTGCTCTCCCAGCGGTGCATACTACAAGGCAGGCCTTGCACCCATCCGCATCCGCGTTGAAGACAAATACGTTCGCGCAGTCCGCGGCGGTACCGGCTCTGCAAAGACCGGCGGCAACTATGCCTGCTCCATCCTTGCAGGTGCAGAGGCCGAAAAGGAAGGCTACAGCCAGGTTCTGTGGCTGGACGGCGAGCATCTCAAGTACGTTCAGGAAGTCGGCGCAATGAACATGATGTTCCTTATCGATGGCAAGCTTGTCACTGCTCCCCTGCATGACACCATCCTGCCCGGCATCACCCGCCGTAGCGTCATGACTCTTGCCCGCGAAATGGGCATCGAAGTTGAAGAGCGTCCCATTTCCGTTGATGAGCTTATCGCAGCGGGCGAAAACGGCAAGCTGACCGAAGCATTCGGCACCGGCACCGCGGCAGTCGTCTCCCCCGTCGGAGAACTTGCATATCGCGACAAGCATATCATGATCGGCGACAAGTCCGTAAACAACGGCATCGGCGAACTGACCATGAAGCTTTACAACACTCTCACCGGTTTGCAGTGGGGCAGGATTGAAGACACCCACGGCTGGGTAACGGATATCGATAAGAAATAATTCCGCAGCGAGGGCGTTTCGGCTCAAGACTCAACAAATCTAACATCAAAACAGCAATACGGCCGTCGGCTTGACCGGCGGTCGTGTTATTTGTTTGGGTTTTGCATCAGAATGCGCAGGAATAAAAAACCTGCACCGCGTGATGAACGCGGTGCAGGTTCGCAATGTCAGCTGCCGACACGATACTCAGTCGATTACAGACACGATACTTAGTCGGTCACCGACACGATATTTATTCTATGCTGAAAACTCATCAAAGCCCGAGGGAAACTCTCAAAACGGCGAGCGCATCCGCAACGGCAATATTTCCGTCCGCATCAACATCCATCATTGAGAAATTATTCACGCTTGTATAGCCGAGAGCGGCGCGCATGATGAGCGTTGCATCAACGGTGTTGATTTGTCCGTTGCCGTCCGCATCGCCCGCAAAACATGCATAGAGTTTGCCGCCGCCGGTTCGTCTGTATTCCGAGTCGGTGGATACAAGGGAGCCGTCCTCATACCATCCGAGGAAGTTTTCGCCTTCCGCAGGGGTGGCGAGCACAATAATTTCTTTCGTGTCGAGGTCGTTGCGCCGATTATGCATTCCGACCGTGCCGCTGCCGAACGAAAGCAGCGTCAAAGGCTTGGAAAAACCGCGCTTTTTAACGGAAATTTTCCGCAAACCGCAATTTGTCAGTCTGATTGCGACAAGACTGGGGCAGTTCAGCGCGGAAACTTCCGTGCAATACGCCTGATTCATGAAGAAAAGCGATGTAAGGCTTGTGCAGTCGTCAACGATAACGGAGGAGATATGCGTGCGGCAGTCTGCATCAATCGAGATTTGCTGAATGGGCGTACCGGAAACATTGAACGGGCCGTAAAGATCCGGGCGAATGGTGATAAGTCCGATTTTTGTATTGCCGGGAAGGCACTGATACTGGTACCAAAAGCGCGCGGTCTCAACGTAATAACCTCCGGTAAAAATCGGAGAAATGTGGGACCAGCCGTCATTGGTGGGACCAAGGATAATTCCGTCAAAGGCATCGAATGCGCGCTGTTTGGCGGCTTCGATCTCCTCTTCGTTTGTGACGCCGTCGGGATTTGTCTGCTGTAAAAAAGCGATATACGGAGCGTCATAATCAACGAAATCGTCCGTACCCTCCGCAAATGCGGGTTGAATCACCGCAAATGCAAGAATGAAGCAAAGAGCGGTGCTGAGAATGCGGGTGAAAAATGTTTTCATGTTAAATCCTCCAAATGTTAAATTAATACAATTTCAGTATAACAAACTGGTATGGTTAAGTCAATACATCAATTAAATATATTTTATAAACACATGCAAAACCATTGACTTGCAAAAAACAACATAACGTCCTTTCCTTGAACCATTGCTCCCAATTTAAATATACTTTAAAAAACGTGCATTTTTGCCTTGTTTTAACCTATAATGCAAGCTATAATAAGACTTGGACATTAAACCTTCGTTCTGTCCGCATTTTTTGCGTGTTTAAATGCAGGGCTGCATTTTGCGTGCGGCGGCGGTTCGCAGGGCTAATAAATTCTCAAGGAGGATAAAATCTCTATGGCAAAGACCGTCACTATCGATGGCAATACCGCTGCGGCGCATGTCGCATACGCATTTTCCGATGTTGCGGCTATTTACCCCATCACTCCGTCCTCTCCCATGGCAGAAGTTGCCGATGAATGGGGCGCACAGGGCAGGAAGAATCTTTTCGGTCAAAAGGTTCGCATTGCGGAAATGCAGTCCGAGGGCGGCGCAGCAGGCGCAGTTCACGGTTCCCTTGCGGCAGGCGCACTGACAACCACATTCACCGCTTCTCAGGGTCTTCTTCTGATGATCCCCAACATGTACAAAATCTCCGGCGAAATGCTTCCCGGCGTTTTCCATGTTACGGCACGCGCACTCGCAGCTCATTCGCTTTCCATTTTCGGCGATCACAGTGACGTTATGGGCGCACGTCAGACGGGTTTTGCAATGCTCGCTTCCGCTTCCGTACAGGAAGTTATGGATCTTGCACTCGTGACCCATCTTTCCGCAATCAAGGCGAGCCTGCCGTTCGTTCATTTCTTCGACGGCTTCCGCACCTCTCATGAGATTCAGAAGATCGAACAAATCGAATACGAGGATATGGCAAAGCTGCTCGATTACGATGCCGTTAAGCGTTTCCGTGAGCGTGCACTCAACCCCGAGCATCCCCATCAGTCCGGTACCGCGCAGAATCCCGACATCTATTTCCAGGGTCGCGAAGCTGCAAACATCCACTATGCAAAGGTTCCCGAGATCGTTGAATACTACATGGAAAAAGTCGGCGATCTGACCGGCAGGAGATACCACCTGTTCGATTACGTCGGCGCACCCGATGCAGAGCGCGTTCTCGTTATCATGGGCAGCGGCGCGGATGTTGCGGAAGAAGCTATCAACTACCTCAACGCAAAGGGCGAGAAGCTCGGCCTTATCAAGGTTCGCCTGTATCGTCCCTTCGCAGCGGACAAGTTCCTTGCGGCTATCCCCGCAACCTGCAAGAAGATCGCTGTTCTTGACAGAACCAAGGAACCCGGCTCCCTCGGCGAACCTCTCTACCTCGACATCGTTGACGCGATTGCGGAGGCAGGGCTTGACATCAAGTGCTACGGCGGCAGATACGGCCTCGGCAGCAAGGAATTCACCCCCACCATGGTCAAGCAGGTTTACGACAACCTTAAGCTCGACGAACCCAAGAACCATTTCACCGTCGGCATCATCGACGATGTTATGAATACTTCCCTCCCCGAGGGCGACTTTGTGAACGCCGCTCCCGAGGGCACGATCTGCTGCAAGTTCTTCGGCCTCGGTTCCGACGGTACCGTCGGTGCAAACAAGAACAGCATCAAGATCATCGGCGACCACACCAACATGTTTGCACAGGGCTACTTTGCATACGACTCCAAGAAGTCCGGCGGTCTGACCATCAGCCACCTGCGCTTCGGCAAGACTCCCATCCAGAGCCCCTACCTTATCGACAGTGCGGACTTTGTTGCATGCCATAACGCAAGCTACGTCACCCGTTACGATGTTCTTGAAGGCATCAAGGACGGCGGCGTATTCCTGCTCAACTCCCCGTGGACCGTTGAGGATATGGAACGCGAACTTCCCGCTTCAATGAAGCAGACCATTGCAAAGAAGCATATTCGTTTCTACAACATGGATGCTGTTAAGCTCGCCCGCGAAGTCGGCATGGGCAACCGCATCAACACCATCATGCAGAGCGCATTCTTCAAGCTTGCCGAAATCATCCCCGCAGACGAGGCGATCGATTACATGAAGGCAGCTGCAAAGAAGAGCTACGCAAAGAAGGGTGAGGACGTTGTTCAGAAGAACTATGCCGCAATCGACATCGGCGTTACCGGCATCACCGAAATCAACTACCCCGAAGCATGGGCAACCGCAACAAGCGGCGCAACCGCAATGCATGTCAGCGACGATCCGTATTTCGTTGATTTCATCAAGCCCATCCTTGCTCAGCAGGGCGACAAGCTGCCCGTCAGCAAGCTCGCTGCCGACGGCTATGTTCCCACCGGCACCACCAAGTACGAAAAGCGCGGCATCGCAGTTGAAGTTCCCATGTGGATTCCCGAAAACTGCATCCAGTGCAACCAGTGTGCTCTTGTATGTCCGCATGCAAGCATCCGTCCCTTCGTTATGACCGAGGAGACCGAAGCACCCGAAACCTTCGTTGCCAAGAAGGCGAACGGCGTCGGCGACGGCAAGCTCTTCCGAATTCAGGTCAGCCCCTATGACTGCACCGGCTGCGGCAGCTGCGTCAATGTTTGCCCCGCAAAGACAAAGGCTCTCAAGATGGCTCCTCTTGCAGAAGTCGAAAAAGTTGAAAACGATAACTGGAACTTCG
>OLWT01001395.1_pt1 | contig 12463 bp, 9 predicted proteins | sample 1674001 | NCBI WGS metagenome assembly OLWT01 (sample SAMEA103958137, study PRJEB25191) | human gut metagenome | biome: human-associated habitat [ENVO:00009003]; feature: intestine environment [ENVO:2100002]; material: feces | place: Germany | collected 2013/2015 | reverse complement strand
GCAGCTGCCGCACCTCGCTCGCCGTATCGGCACTTAGAATTATGCGGTGTTGCCTAAAACAAAAAGGCATGTGCTATCATTCAAGCACATGCCTTTTTCATAATCTCTGAACCATTGGAATCCGCAGCTCTGCATTTCTATCCAAACATCTGCGTTCGTTTGCGGCAATTTATTCCGCGCAGCCGATATCCTGCGCAATTTCCTGCACGGATTCCTTGTCGAATTCACCCAGCGGCAGGATCAGCCGTGCCAGAATTTCCTGTGGCAGAACTTCCAGCAGGGCGGTCTGGTCGCACTCTGCGTGCTCTGGGGCGCACAGGCGGCACTCATCGGCGTCTTGCTCCACGCGGGCATAATGGCCGGTAGAGATAAAACGGCAGTCGAGCTTATCAGCCGTCTGCATCAGCAGCTGGAACTTCAGCAGTTCGTCCGCGGCAGTGTCCGCTGCTTCAATCACGTGCAGGGTTACATCCAACGCCTTGGCGGCGTTCTGTGCGGTCTCCACGGCATCGTCGGCCATCCCGGCAAAATGCACCAGTGCGGCCTGTACGGCAAAGCCCTGCTCCTGCAAAATGCGCACAGTAACGGCAGCGTCCATGCCGCCGTTCAGCCCAACTAGAACCTTATCCTGCTTTTCAAATGTATTAAAACCCAGTGCTCCGTCCATAATATCCTCCTGTATCAGCGGTGCGCAGTGCGTCAGGCCTGCTTTCCGCCGTATTTTTTGCTTTGCTCCACGGCCAAGCGGTCGCAACGCTCGTTTTCGGGGTGGCCTGCGTGGCCTTTCAGCCAGTGGTAGTGGATTACATGCTTCTCGCTTTCTTCCAGCAGCGGTGCCCAAAGGTCGGGGTTCAAGGCGGGGGATTTGTCTGCCTTTTTCCAGCCGCGCTTGCGCCAGCCCTTGGCCCAGCCCTTTTCCAGCCCGTTGATCACATACTGGCTGTCGCTGTACAGGTCAATGTCACAGGGCTCTTTCAGCTGGCGCAGGGCTTCCAGCAGGCCGGTCAGCTCCATGCGGTTGTTGGTGGTTCCGGCCTCGCCGCCGGAAATCTCTTTCTCATACACCTTTTCTCCGGTACGGAAGCGCAGGATCGCGCCCCAACCGCCGGGGCCGGGGTTGCCACTGCAGGCACCGTCGGTATAAATTTCGATGTGTTTCATGTTACCCTCGTTTTGCTGCGGCAATACTGGAATCAGGGCGTGCCGGAAAATGGCATCCTTTTCTTTGCTTTTCGCTGTACCTTATCGGCCAGCCGCAATGCCCGGAACCCTGCCGCTTTACTATAAAAATAATTATACGCGATTTTGCCCAGCCCTGCAAGCTTTTGTGTAATTTGTCCATAAATGCGTCCGGCATACTATTTGACAATGCCCCCGCTGCGCCTTATAATAGATTTAATTGCAATGTCGTAGTTTGATTCAGGACCCGGTTGCAGCCTTTCGGCTGAACTCTTCGCGTCCAAACCGTGATTCAGTAAATCGGCACAGTGCCGTACAAATTTTACATGCGACAAAACATCACGTCCGGGGTACGGTGCTTACCGTGTGTGTAACCACCAACCCTGGCCGAATACAATATGGAGGTTATGCAATGGAAGATCACAACAACGAAAAACGCCCCCGCCAGCAGGGCCGCAGCAATTACACCCGCCGTGCCCCGCGCGCAAATAATAATAACCAGAACCGCAAACCCGGTGCGCCTGCCCCCGCGGCCAGCGCCCCGCAGGCAGCGGCGGAAAAACCACAGCCCCAGCACCGCAAGCCGCAGCGCCGCCGTGCCCCGCAGCCCCAGCAGGCTGCAGCGAGCAATGCGGTGAATGCAGCAGCTCCGGCCCCGGTGCAGCGCCCCCGCAGCCCGCAGCGCCGCAGCTATAAGCAGCATTATTATGATGCTTCCACCCCGGCTGTTCCCATGCACATCTGCCCGCTGGGCGGCCTGGGCGAAGTTGGCAAAAACATCACCCTGTATGAATGCCAGGGCGATATGATTCTGGTGGACTGCGGCCTGGTGTTCCCGGATTCCGATATGTTCGGCGTGGACCTTGTCATTCCGGATTTCACCTATGTATTGGAAAATAAGGACCGCATCAAGGGCCTGTTCATTACCCATGGCCACGAAGACCATATCGGCAGCCTGCCGTATCTGCTCAAAAAGTTCAACGTGCCTATTTACACTGCACGTTTGACCATTGGCCTGATCAAAAACAAGCTGGAGGAGCACGGTCTTGCCTCCAGTGCAGAGTTCCATGAGATCCGTCCCCGCCAGAAAGTGCGCCTTGGTTGCTTTACGGTGGAGCCCATCCATGTCAACCACTCCATCCCGGATTCTCTGGCGTTTGCCATTGACTGCCCGGCAGGCATCGTGCTGCATACCGGCGACTTCAAGATCGACTACACGCCGCTTTCCGGCGATGCCGTTACCGACCTTTCCACCATTGCGGAGTATGGCCGCCGCGGCGTGCTGGCTTTGCTGGCGGATTCTACCAACGCGGAGCGCCCCGGCTTTACGGCAACCGAGCAGACTGTGGCCGAAGGGGTGCGCAGCCTGTTTGCCCGCGCCAAAAACCGCCGCATTATCGTGGCAACCTTTGCTTCCAACATCTACCGCATCCAGCAGATCATTGACCTGGCCATTGAGTATGGCCGCAAGGTGGCCGTCAATGGCCGCAGCATGGTTTCCAACACCGAAATGGCGCGGGAGCTGGGGTATCTGCATGCGCCGGATAATGTGCTGATCGATATCGAGGAGATCAACAAATACCCGCCGGAAAAGGTTGTCCTTATCACCACCGGCAGCCAGGGCGAACCGCTGTCCGCTCTGTCCCGTATGGCGCAGGCCAGCCACCGTACCGTCAAGGTCGGCCCCACTGACTTTATCATTATCTCGGCCCGCCCCATCCCCGGCAACGAAAAGACCGTGACCAAGGTGGTCAACGGCCTTCTGGCCCTGGGCGCAGAGGTCATTTACGAAAACATGTACGATACCCATGTTTCCGGCCACGCCTGCCAGGAAGAGCAGAAGCTGATGCTGACCCTTGCCCACCCGCAGTATTTCCTGCCGGTTCACGGCGAGTTCAAGCAGCTCAAGCGCCACGCCGAAACGGCGGAGCACCTGGGCTATATCCCCAAGCAGAATATTTATATTGCTGAAAATGGCCAGAACATCCGCCTTTCCCGCGATGGCATGGCAGTGGAGGGCACTGTGCCTGCCGGTGCCGTGATGGTGGATGGCTATGGCGTGGGCGATGTGGGCAATGTGGTCCTGCGTGACCGCCACCACCTGTCGGAGGACGGTATCATCATCGTTACCGCAGCCGTGGATGGCAGCACCGGCCAGCTGCTTTCCGGCCCGGACCTGGTTTCCCGCGGCTTTGTCTATGTGCGGGAAAGCGAGGAGCTGATGGACGGTGCCCGCGTGCAGGTTGAAATGGCCCTTGACCGCAGTATGGCGGATAACATGCACGACTGGGCCAGCGTGAAATCCCGCGTGCGGGAGGCGCTTTCCAGCTATATCTACCGCAAAACCAAGCGCAGCCCCATGATTCTGCCCATTCTGATGGAAGTTTGATCCAAACCATATCTGACCGTGACCGCCTGCCCCACATTGCAGGCACCGAGGAACGATGATGAAAAACAAGCTGAGACGTGATATCTTTGTCATTATCTTTTTGCTGCTCGTTGCGTGCATCGCTCTGGCTGTGCCGCTGGCGTTCAGCAACCCGCGCTGGCTGCTGGCACCGGCGCTGCTTGTAGTGTTTGCGTTGGTGGTGGCGGTGCTTGGCATCCGCCGGCTGCGGCGCTTTGTGGCCGATATGCTGTGCGGAACCAACTTTGAGGGCAGCAAGACCCAGTATTCGCTGGCGGATTTTTCCATCCCCACTGCCCTGATTACCGAAGGCTCCGTGGTGTGGTATAATCCGGCCTTCCGGGAGCAGATTCTGGCGGGGCAGGATGCCCTGCTGGCTGCACCGGACCGCCTGATGACCGGCATTGACCTTTCCGTCTGTGCCCGCGCCCACGGCCAGGACCTGACCATTGACGAAAACCGCTACACGGCCTATGCCACAACCAGCCGCAGCAGCAAAACGGGCACATTGTTGTTTTTGGTCAACGATACGTTCTACAAAAACACGCTGGATGAATACACTGCCAGCCGTCCGGCTTACCTGATTATTGGGGTGGACAGCTATGACGAGCTGTTCAACGATATGAAAGACTCCGAGCAGGCGCACGAGCTGGAGGCCATCAACACCCTGCTGGAAGAATACATCGGCCGCACGACCGGTTTCCTGCGCAAGGTGTCCAACAGCCGCTATATTGCGGTGGTGGAAGAGCGGGATATCCGCTGGATGATGGAAGAACGCTTTGATATTCTGGATAAAGTGCGTGCGTTGCACCCCGGCGGAATGCTCACCCTTTCCATCGGCGTAGGCCACGGCGGCGCTACTATGCAGGAATGCCAGGAAATGGCCCGCGAAAGCATTGATATTGCCTTGGGCCGCGGCGGCGACCAGGCTGCCGTGAAAACAGTCGATGGCTTTGAGTTCTTCGGCGGCATTTCCCATGGTGTCGAAAAGCGCAGCCATGTGCGCAGCCGCATCATTGCCAACGCCCTGGCAGACCAGATCCGCCAGAGCGACAGCGTCATTATCATGGGCCACCGCCAGAGCGATTTGGATGCCATCGGCTCCGCCATCGGTTTGCTGCGCATGTGCAAAATGTGCGATGTGCCTTCGGTCATCGCAGTGCGCAGCAAGGCAACGCTGGCGGGCCAGCTGCTGGATGTGTTCAACAAAGCAGGGGAGGACCACAACTTTATTGAGCCGGAAGAAACCTATAAGCTCATTACCCCCAAAACCCTGCTGATCGTAACCGATACATACCAAAAGCGCCTGCTGGAAGACCAAAAGATTTACGAAAAATGCAGCCGCGTGGTTGTTATCGACCACCACCGCATGGCGGTAGGGCATATTGATAACCCGATCCTTTTGTACCACGAACCCTTTGCTTCCAGCGCCAGCGAGCTGGTGTGTGAACTGCTGCAATTCATGCCCGCCCAAAACAACATCACTCAGTTGGAAGCCCAGGCGCTGCTGTCTGGCATCATGCTGGATACCCGCAGTTTTGCGCTGCATGTCGGCGTGCGTACCTTTGAGGCTGCCGCCTGGCTGCGCAGCCGCGGGGCCGAAACCGCCGCGACCAAGCGCCTGTTCAATATTTCCAAAGAAGAATACGAAGCCCGCGCCGCTATTGTGGAGGGCGCTTACCTCTACAAAGGCTGCGCTATCGCCACTTCGGATGAGCTTGACCCCGCCATGAGTGTGGTTCTGCCCATGGCAGCCAATGACCTGCTGACCATCAACGGCGTGGATGCCAGCTTTGTGGCAATCGCCAAAAACGGCGGTGTCAACATCTCCGCCCGCAGCATGGGTGCGCTGAACGTACAGGTCATTCTGGAGCCCTTGGGCGGCGGCGGCCACCTGACGATGGCCGGTGCCCAGCTGCGTGATTGTACCGTAAAGGAAGCCGAAGCCCGCATCCGCGCGCAGATCGACGAATACCGCGCCAACCAGGAATGCCAGGAAGAACTGGTGGGTGCAGTTTAACAAATTAAATTATCAGCGAATCCCTGCCAATGGCAGAAAATTATATCAATTACTACATAGAGAGGGGAACCACCACGATGAAAGTTATTCTCAAACAGGATGTCAAGAGCATTGGTAAAAAGGATGAAATCCATGAAGTGTCGGACGGTTACGCCCGCAACTTCCTGTTCCCGCGCGGTCTGGCTGCAGTGGCCGATGCTGACGCTGTGAACACCGCCCGCACCAAGAGCGAAGCCAAAGCCCACCATGAAGCCGAAGCTAAGGCTGCTGCTGAAGAACTGGCTGCCAAGATCAAGGGCCAGATCGTTTCTGTCAAGGTCAAGGGGGGCGCTTCCGGCAAGCTGCACGGCAAAGTGACCGCAAAGGAAGTTGCCGAACAGTTGTACAAGCTGACCGGCACCGAAATCGACAAGAAAAAAATCGAAATGCCCGCCAGCATCAAGGAGTTTGGCAGTTATGATGCCAAAGTCCGCCTGCATGTGGGTGTTGTGGCCGCGTTCAAGGTCAAGGTCGAGGAGGCTCCGCTGTAATTGGCAGGGGGTCTTGTAATTACATTCCAACAAAAACGGCAGGGAGGTGCCTGAATGGCAAACAATGAATTAAGCTTGTCCAGCCTGGGCATTCAGCTGCCGTATAACATGCAGGCGGAACAAAGCGTGCTTGGCGCAGCGCTGATGGATGAAACCATCCTGAACCGCCTGATCACCGAGATGGACCCCGATATGTTCTATTCGGAGCAGAACCGGGCCGTCTATGAGGAAATGCGCCGCCTGTTCAGCGAAAGCGAAGCGGTGGACGTTATCACTCTGGTGGACTCTCTGGCTCAGAACGGTGTGTTCAAGGGCGCAGATGATGCCAAAGTGTACATTACCCGCATTGCGGAAACCGTCCCGGCGATTTCCAACGTCGATTCTTACATCAAGATCGTCAAGGAAAAATATCAAACCCGCCGCCTGATCGAAGCAGCCCGCGATATCCTGCAGCAGTCCAGCGAGGAATCCGATTCTGACCTGCTGCTGGAAAGCGCCGAGCAAAAGCTGTACGATATCCGCAACGGCCAGGACCGCTCCGGCGTTAAAACCATTCAGGAGTCTATCCTGGAAGTTATTGATACCATGCAAAAGCTGTCCGGTGCGGACCGCGATAAATTTGCCGGTATCCCCACAGGCTTCAACTATCTGGATAATATCCTGACCGGCCTTGGCCGTTCGGACCTGATTATTCTGGCCGCCCGCCCCGGTATGGGCAAGACCTCGTTTGCGTTGAACATTGCAACAAACGTTGCCCGCCAGCAGAAGGTGCCGACGATCATTTTCAGTCTGGAAATGACCTGTGAGCAGCTGACGGACCGCATTCTTTCCAGCACGGCGAACATCGACAGCCAGGCATTCCGCACCGGCCGTCTGAACAACTCCGACTGGAACGACTTTGCCAATGCAACGTCACTGTTGTATAACGTTCCCATTTACATGGATGATTCCTCCGGTATTTCGGTGCCGGAAATCAAGGCAAAAATCCGCCAGATCAACCAGGATCCCAAACGGGATAAGATCGGTCTGGTCATCATCGACTATTTGCAGTTGATGCAGTCCGCCAAGCGCACAGAAAGCCGCGTGCAGGAAATCAGCGATATCACCCGGAACCTGAAAATTATGGCCAAGGAACTGAACGTTCCTGTCATTGCGCTGTCCCAGCTTTCCCGTGCTGCCGAAAAAACAGCGGGTCGCTCGGACCACCGCCCCCAGCTTTCAGACCTGCGTGATTCCGGCTCTATCGAACAGGATGCGGACGTGGTGCTCTTCCTGTACCGCGCTGCCTATTACAATTCCCAGAACGGCGAAACCGAACAGGCGAACGAAAACGAAGCCGAATGTATCGTGGCCAAAAACCGCCATGGCGAAACCAGTGTGGTCCGCCTTGGCTGGGATGGCGCCCATACCCGGTTCAGCAATCTGGACGAGATCCATGAACAGTACTGACGCAGACAATTCATTGCAAAACCCAGTAAACACGATGGAACAAACCTTGCTGGCCTATTGCCGCCGGCAGGGTTTGTTTCGGTTGGGGGACCGTGTCATCGTTGCCTGCTCCGGCGGGGCAGATTCGATGGCGCTGCTCTGTTTTCTGCTGCGCTGCAAAGCGGAACTTGGCATCACCGTTATGGCGGCCCATGTGGACCACGGAATCCGGGGCGAAGCTGCCCATGCGGATGCCCGCTTTGTGGCGGAGTTCTGCCGCACGCGTCATGTGCCGTTCTTTTTGTACGATGCCGCTGCCAGCGGGGTGCAGATTCCCCAAAACCCCAGCGAGAACTGGGCGCGCAGCCTGCGCTATACCTGGTTTGATGCGCTGGCCGCACAGCAGCATGCCTGCATTGCCACAGCGCATACGTTATCTGACCAGGCGGAAACGGTGTTGTTCCGCATGGCGCGCGGTACCGGCCTGCACGGCATGGCGGGTATTCCGGCGGTACGGGGCGTGTACCGCCGTCCATTTTTGTGCCTGACAAGGAGCGATACCACGGCATACTGCGCCGCCCTTGGGCAACACTATGTTCAGGACGAAAGCAATTTCAGCGATGCCTATGCCCGCAACCGTATCCGCCATTATGCTGTTCCGGCACTGCAAACCATCAATCCGGCGGCAGAGCGGGCCGTGGGGCGGCTGTGCAACCAGCTGCAGGAGCTGAACATCTGGCTGGAAAACCTGGCCGAAAAACTGCTGGCGCAGGCTGCCTGCGGGGGCGGGTACAGCATCCCGATTCTTGCCGCGGCGGATGCCCCGGTGCTGGCTGCTGCCCTGCGCATGCTGGCAGCCCGCGCGCGTGACCCTGAAGAAAAATATGTGCAGGCTCTTGCGGCCATTGTTCGGCAGGGCAGCGGTGCGGTACAGCTGACGCCGGATGCCTGCTGGACCGCGGCAAACGGCATTTTGTACTGCCGCTCAGTGCTAAAAATGCAGCCGGAAGCCATTCCCGCGCCGCACCAGCTGCTAAAAACCGGCGTTTACTGCCTGCCAGGGGGCTATGAGCTGGAGATTCAACAACTAAATTATGAAGTTTTTTTGAAAAATCCATCATTTTTGAAAAAAGACTACACCTATTGTGCAGATTATGCTAAAATAAATAAGAATATTTTTGTGAGGACCCGCCAACCCGGCGATACGTTCCGCCCGGCGGGACGTCACGTTGGCAAAACGCTCAAAAAATATCTGAATGAGGCAAAAGTTCCTGTGGCTGAACGGACGCTGATGCCGCTGTTGGCCTGCGGTAGCCAGGTGCTTTGGCTGTGGGGGGCAGGCTTTGCGGACGGTTTGTCCCCGGATGATGGGACAAAGCAGATCCTGTTGATTCGGCAAAGCCGCCAGCCTGCGGCCCCGGAGCAGGAACAAGATCATAATATTGGAGGAACAGATCATGCATGATATGAACAATGATATCGCCAAGGTTTTGATTTCGGAAGAGCAGCTGCAGGCCAAGGTGGCTGAATTGGGGGCACAGATCAGCCGCGATTACGAGGGCAAAGATTTGTTGCTGGTGTCTATCCTGAAAGGCTCCGTGGTGTTCATGGCCGATTTGATGCGCGCCATCACGGAACCCTGCAGCATTGACTTTATGGTGGTTTCCAGCTATGGCGGTGCCAACACCACTTCTACGGGCCTTGTCAAGATCGTCAAGGACCTGGATCAGGATCTTTCCGGCAAGGATGTTCTGATCGTGGAGGATATTCTGGATACTGGCGTCACGTTGTCTCACTTGGTGCCCATGCTGAAATTGCGCCGCCCCAACAGCGTGCGCCTGTGCACCATCCTCAGCAAGCCCAGCCGCCGCAAGGTGAATATTGAGCCGGACTACTGCGGTTTTGAAGTGCCCGATGAATTTGTTGTGGGCTATGGCCTTGACTATGACGAAAAGTACCGCAACCTGCCGTATGTCGGCGTGTTAAAACCGGAAGTATATTCCAAATAAAATTCTGTCTTGGCAGAATAACCAATCGCCCGCCGTTTTGGCGGATTTTGACAGGGAGTTGATTTTTTGCAGCACAAACCGCGTTTCAGCGGCATTATCATTGCCGCTGTCCTGATGGTGGCAGCACTCGTGATGATCTCCAGCTATTCCAGCCTGTTTGCCTCCAGCAAGAGCACCATGATGTTGTCCGAAGCCATGGGGTACTTTGAATCCAATCAGGTCACCTACTTTAACCTGGACCTGAACACCGGCGTTATCGAGATGAGCGTGAAAGAAGGTGAACATCCGCTGCCGGAATCCGGCACGTCCAGCGAAACATCCAACGGCCTGCTTGCAGAAATTTACGGCGATGACACCGATGCTTACGCCCCCAAGAACGGCGGGGCAGCGGTCATTACCTACAAGCTGCCATATCCTTCTTATTTCCTGCAATTCTACCTCAAGGATTATATCGACCAGTATAATGCAGCCAACCCGGATGCGCCCATGCAGTACGATATGGTCGCCGTTAAGAACAACGTGCCCTGGTTTGAGATCATCCTGTACGCCTTTATGATCGGCAGCGTGGTGCTGCTCTTCATGTCCATGTACCGCGGCGGTGCCGGTGGCGGCGGCCTGATGAATGTTGGCCGTGCCAAGGTCAAGGACCAGCAGGAAGGCCAGCGCAAGGCAACCTTTGCCGATGTTGCCGGTGCGGATGAAGAAAAGGCTGAACTCCAGGAAGTGGTTCAGTTCCTGAAAGCACCGGAAAAGTTCAACTCCCTGGGGGCGCGCATTCCCCACGGCGTTCTGCTTGTCGGCCCTCCGGGCACCGGCAAAACGCTGCTGGCCCGTGCCTGCGCAGGCGAGGCCGGCGTTCCGTTCTATGCCATCTCCGGTTCCGACTTTGTGGAAATGTATGTCGGCGTCGGCGCATCCCGTGTGCGCGATCTGTTTGAAAAAGCCAAAAAGACAATGCCCTCCATCATCTTTATTGATGAGATCGATGCCGTGGGCCGTCAGCGTGGTGCCGGCCTTGGCGGCGGGCATGACGAGCGCGAGCAGACCCTGAACCAGCTGCTGGTTGAGATGGACGGCTTTGACGCCAACGACGGCGTTATCGTGATGGCTGCCACCAACCGCGCCGATATTCTGGATAAGGCTCTGCTGCGTCCCGGCCGTTTTGACCGTCAGGTTTATGTTGGTCTGCCGGATGTGAAGGGCCGCGAGGAGATTCTGCGCGTTCACACCAAGAACAAGCCCCTTGGCCCCGATGTCAGCCTGAAAACCATCGCCAAGTCCACCGCGGGCTTCTCCGGTGCCGACCTGGAAAACCTTGTCAACGAAGCCGCCCTGCTGGCTGCGCGCAAGGGCAAAAAGGCCATCACCGAACCCGAAATCGAGGAAGCTTCCATCAAGGTTGTGGCTGGCCCCGAAAAGAAGAGCCGCGTTGTGACCGATGCCGAAAAGCGCCTGACCTCTTACCACGAGGCCGGCCATGCCATTACCGGCTATTTCTGCAAAACGCATGATCCCGTGCACCAGATCAGCATTATCCCGCGTGGTTCGGCAGGCGGCTTTACCATGTATCTGCCGGAAAAAGACCCCAGCTATGTGACCAAGACCGCCATGAACGAGAACATTGTCTGCCTGTTGGGCGGCCGTGTGGCGGAGCAGCTGGTGCTGGATGATATCTCCACCGGTGCTTCCAACGACCTGCAGCGTGCCACGGATACCGCCCGCGCCATGGTGACCCGCTATGGCTTCTCGGAGCGCATGGGCCCGGTGGTTTATGGTACCGACCCTGGCGAAACCTTCCTTGGCCGAGACTTTGGCCAGGGCAAGGGCTATTCCGAAAATACGGCGTCCGAAATTGATAATGAGATCCGTGATATCATGGATGAATCTTACGAGACAGCCCGCCGCATTTTGACCGAGCACATGACTGAGCTGCACCGTGTGGCCGGTGTGCTGATGGAACGCGAAAAGATCAGCGGCGAAGAGTTTGACGCCCTGATGAAAGGCGAAAACCTGGCACCCTTTGGGCTGGATACCCCCGCGCCTGCCGCAGCCCCTGCATCGGCAGAACAGCCCGCCGCTCTGGAACAGCCCTCCGAACCGTCTGATGAAAATTGAGGCAAGGTGAAACACAATGGATCAAAATTTTTCCCTGATGGCGCAATCCCGTGCCAATTATTACACTGCCGGCAGCCCGGTCCAGTTTGTCCGTGTTGAGCTGCTGAAAGGGGATGTCACGGGTGAAGTTGCGGTCTGCCTGACCTTTAAGAATGTTGGCACAGAACCGCTGACCGGCTTTATCATCCACTTCAAGTGCAAAGATGCTTCTGGTCAGATCCTGTGCGAGGATGATTTCTATTATGAGCAGCTCAATGTGCAGCCCGGCGAACTGTTTGGTGCTGATGACGCTGTGTTTGTCAGCGATACGCCGGTTTCCAGCGTGGAAATTGAGCAGGACCGTGCTTTCCTGAACGGCCGCGGCGTGGATCTGCGTAATTATAAGCGTGTCCGCCTGCAGGCCCCCCGTGTGCTGCCTGGCTCTATTGCCCGCACACTTCAGACCCGCACCAACAATAAGATGCTGACCTGCGTCCCGCAGGATACCGAAAACGGCTGGTTCTGCGCCTGCGGTGCGTTCCACCCCAACGAGGAAGCTGTTTCCGTCTGCAGCGAGTGCGGCGGCGACCGCGCTTACATCAAGGCAACCCTGACCCGCATCCTGGAGGAAGCCCGGCAGGCCGCCGAACAGCAGCAGCGCGAAATCAACGCCGTGGCCAATGGCGTTGACCCCGCAGCAGCCCAGGCAGCCCAGGCCGCTGCCACCGCCGCCGCGGCTCAGGCAGCCATCAGCCAGGAGCCCACCGCACAGTTCACCCCGCCCGCCCCGGCCCAG
>OLWT01001392.1_pt1 | contig 12483 bp, 10 predicted proteins | sample 1674001 | NCBI WGS metagenome assembly OLWT01 (sample SAMEA103958137, study PRJEB25191) | human gut metagenome | biome: human-associated habitat [ENVO:00009003]; feature: intestine environment [ENVO:2100002]; material: feces | place: Germany | collected 2013/2015 | reverse complement strand
ACTACCTTGCAAAGAGAGCTGAGGTAGGGCTTATCAGGACTGTTGCGCAAGGATTAAAGCCCGGCTCCGACGTTGCAAATATGAGTGTTTTGGGATTTGACCCGATGAAGTATTACACGGGAAGAAGTCCGCTTGAGGCAGCGTCAATCGGCATTGATATGAAGCCTACGGACGTATCGCTTCGTACAAATCTTGTTACTCTTTCAGAAGATGATTTGCCTTATGAGCAAAAGACGATTGAGGATTATTGCGCAGACGATATCTCAACCGAAGAGGCTGAAATCCTTATCAAGTATATTGATGAGAAGCTCGGCACTGACGAATTTAAATTCTATCCTGGTGTATCGTACCGTCACTGCCTTATTTGGGACAACGGCACAACCGACCTTGGCAAAATGACTCCTCCTCACGATATTACGGGCAAGGTTATTACAGAATATCTTTCAACAAGTGAGAATGCAAAGCCGCTTATTGAACTTATGAAAAAGAGCTATGATTTGCTTAAAGACCACCCTGTAAACCTTGCAAGGAAAAAGGCAGGCAAAAGACCTGCAAACTCAATTTGGCTTTGGGGTGAGGGAAAAAGACCTGCTCTTTCACCGTTTGAGGAAATTTACGGCATCAAGGGTGCTGTTGTTTCTGCCGTTGACCTTATCAAGGGTATCGGCGGCTGTGCTAAAATGGAAGTTGCCGAGGTTGAGGGCGCAACAGGCTATATTGACACTAACTTTGAGGGCAAAGCCAATGCCGCTATTGACTGCTTAGAGAGAAACGACCTTGTTTACGTTCACTTTGAAGCACCTGACGAATGCGGCCACAGAAACGAGCCTGAAAATAAGGTAAGAGCAATTGAGCTTATTGATGAAAGAGTTTTGCCTATTCTTTTTGAAGGGCTTAAAAAGTATGATGATTACAAAATTATGATTTTGCCTGACCACCCTACTCCTATCGTTACACGTACCCACGCAAGCGACCCCGTTCCTTATCTTATTTATCATAAGCAAAACGAGATTGAAGGCGTTGACACAATCAATGAGGAAACGGCAAAGCAAACGGGCAATTATATTGACCACGGCCCAAGCATTATGAATCATTTTTTGAATGATTGATTAATCATATAAAATCATTCACCTGTTTCTCATACAAAATCTGACGCACCACTGTACGGCAGATTTTGAAAGGAGGAGCAACGTAGTGAATGAGGGATGAATTTTAAATTTATATTATAAAAATTCGTCACGAATGATACGAAGTTTGTGACGACGCAAGAGGGAATATTATATTATGAAACAAGGTACTATCTGCGTGCAGGGCGCATACCGCCCGAAAAACGGTGAGCCGAGGGTTTTGCCCATCGTTCAAAGCACAACATACAAATACGATTCAAGCGTAGAAATGGGAGATCTTTTCGACTTAAAGAAAAGCGGATATTTCTACTCTCGACTTCAAAACCCTACTAACGATACCGTTGCCGCAAAAATCACTATGCTTGAGGGCGGCGTTGCTGGAATGCTTACATCAAGCGGTCAAGCAGCCAACTTTTATGCAGTGTTTAACATTGCACAGGCTGGCGACCATATTGTAAGCTCCTCTGCAATTTACGGCGGAACATACAATCTTTTTAACGTCACAATGAGGAAGCTCGGAATTGACTTTACCTTTGTAAGCCCTGACGCTACTGAGGAGGAAATTCAAGCTGCATTTAAGCCAAACACAAAGGCTGTTTTCGGCGAAACAATTTCTAATCCGAGCCTTGATATTCTTGATATCGAGCGATTTGCCAAAGTTGCTCACAAAAACGGCGTTCCGCTCATTGTTGACAACACTTTTGCAACACCGATTAACTGCCGTGTATTTGATTGGGGCGTTGATATCGTAACCCATTCCACAACAAAATATATGGAAGGTCACGCTTCAACTATCGGCGGTGTAATAGTTGACAGCGGCAATTTTGATTGGACGCAAAACGACAAATTCCCTGGGCTTACAACACCTGACGAAAGCTACCACGGAATAACTTATTCTGACACTTTCGGCAAGGGCGCATATATCACAAAAGCAACCGTTCAGCTTATGCGTGACCTCGGCTCCATGCCGTCACCGCATGATGCATTTTTATTAAACGTCGGCTTGGAATCGCTCCATCTTCGTGTTGCAAGGCATTGCGAAAATGCTAAAAAAGTGGCTGAATATCTTAAAAATCACGATAAAATAACTTGGGTAAACTGTGCTATGCTTGAAGATGACAAGCAGTATGCAAAGGCACAAAAATATATGCCAAACGGCACCTGCGGCGTAGTAAGCTTCGGCATTAAGGGCGGCAGAGCTGCGGCTACAAAGTTTATGGACTCGCTTAAACTTGCGGCAATCGTAACACACGTGGCAGATGTAAGAAGCTGCTGCTTGCACCCCGCTTCAACCACTCACCGTCAGCTTACTGACGAACAGCTTAAGGAATGCGGCGTAACGCCTGACCTTATCCGTTTCAGCTGCGGAATTGAGGACTGCGAGGATATTATTGCCGACATTGAACAGGCACTTGCACAAATTTAATTCAAAAAGGAGTGAGAGTATGAGTGAAAAAGAAAATTCTAAAACTCAAATTGAGCAAAATCTTTCGCACGCCCATACTCATTCCCACGAGCATACAAAAGAGGTTTCAAACCGCCTTGCACGTGCAATAGGTCATCTTCAAAAGGTTAAGCAAATGGTTGAAAACGGCGACGATTGCTCAGACGTTTTAATTCAGCTTGCAGCTGTTAAATCTGCGCTTAACAATACGGGCAAAGTTATTTTAAAAGACCATCTTGACCATTGCATTGTTCATGCAGTTGAAAAGGGCGACACCGCCATGCTCGACGAATTCAACAAAGCTATTGACAAATTTGTAAAATAGAATATAATGATTATAGATTTTTAAAAATCTAATAAAATATTTCAGGGCGAGGTGCAATTCCTCACCGGCAGTAAAGTCTGCGAACCGCCAAGGCGGCCGAAACGGTGCAATTCCGTTACCGACGGTTAAAGTCCGGATGAGAGAAATGTTTAGGCAAATTTTAATAATTTTGCCAAGTTCAAGCATTGCGCCCCAACATATTTGTTGGGGCTTCTCTTTTGCCCAAAAGGAGAAAATTATGGAAAAAAAGCAAACAAACAAAATCAGACTTATTACAGGCACGGCAATGCTGACGGCGGTTGCGGTAGGGCTTCAATATGTTGAAATAGCCATACCGATTATGCCGAGTTTCATCAAGCTTGACTTTTCAGATTTGCCCGAACTTATCGGCGCATTTGCTTACGGTCCGCTTGCAGGTGTGATTATTGCACTTTTAAAAAACTTAATTCATATGGCTGTAAGCCAGAGCGGCTTTGTCGGTGAGCTTTCAAACTTCTTGCTCGGCGCAAGCTTTGCACTTGTGGCAGGCTTGATTTATAAGCATAAAAAAACAAAGGGCGAAGCGCTCGTGGCAGGAATTGCAGCATCACTTGTTATGGCAGTAATCAGCGTGCCGTTTAACTACTTTATTATATATCCTCTTTATTATAATGTTTTGGGCTTTCCTGAGGCGGCAGTGCTTCAAATGTATCAAGTAATTTTGCCGAAAACAAAGAGCATTTTGCAGGCATTGTTAATTTTCAATCTGCCGTTTACATTCGTTAAAGGCTTAATCTGCGCAGGAATAACAATGCTTATTTATAAACCGCTTTCCACTGTTTTAAAGGGAAAATAAATTATAAGATAGACTTCGAGAAAGTGAGATAAATTTCGTCTTTTGCGAGCGGGTGCTGTACGTGGGTACTGCCCCCGAGCAAAAGACGGAAAGCGCCAAAGACGGCAAGGACTCGATGTCCTTGCCGTCTTTCTAATCCCTCCGAGTGCAACAAGTTGCACCCACCTCCCTTTGCAAAGGAGGCAAGTAGGTTTATTTATTTTATTCGACGCGGTTTAGCCGCTTTATCAAAGTCTAGAAAAAGGTTCGGAAAAATCCGAACCTTTTTCTTTTATATATTTATGCTAACGGGAACTCTACCTTTGCCTTGAACAAATCGCCGTCGATTGACAATTCAAGCTCACCGTTTTGCACCTTGCAAAGCTCCTTTGCAATTGACAAGCCCAAGCCGTTGCCTTCGGCAGTACGTGATTTATCGCCACGCACAAAGCGCTCTGTTAGCTCTTCTGGTGTTATATCAAGAGGTTGAGCCGAGATATTCTTAATCTCGAAAACTCCCTTGCCGCCCTGCTCATACACGCTGACATATACACGTGAGCCTCGTGCGCTGTATTTGCGTGCATTTGAAAGCAGATTTTCAATAACCCTAAACGTTTTTGCGCCGTCGGCAGTAACGGTTACAGGTTTTTCGCCCTGTTTAACCACAAGATTTAAGTTATTTTTATCGAAATCCTGCTGCACATCAACAGTTGATTGCAAGCAAAGCTCCGACAAATTCATAGGCGCAAGATTAACGCTTACGTTACCGCTCGTAACCTTTGACGCCTCAATCAAATCGTCAATAAGCCTTTTAAGCTTAGCGCCCTTATCATCAAGCACGTGGATATATTCCTGCGCCTTAGGGTCTGCAATATCGCAATTTTTAAGCAAATCAACATAAGTGATAATCGACGTAAGAGGAGTTTTTAAATCGTGGGAAACATTGGTAATAAGCTCGGCACGAAGTCGCTCGTCCTTAACCGCCTTAGCAATTGCATTTTGAAGCTCTGCATTAGTATATTTCATACTGTCGGCAAGGATTTTCAGCGACTGAGGAAGTGTATCTAATGCCATCGGCACGTCGATATGCTGTGATGACGCATAAATAATTTCGTCAAGCGTTTTAAAATACTTGCAAACCGCCCTGAGTGCAAAGGTATTCGCAACTACATCGCCTGCAATAAAGACAAACGCAAAAACGGGAAGCGAAGACGAGAAGAAAACTGCAATAATAATTATCAAGGCTATATTTACGGCAAAAAATGCAAGCGAAAGCAAAATTATATTTCTTACAAACGTCTTTGGCTTATAAGCGTAGAGCTTAAATGTGCCGAAAAGCTTTTTATTAAACCTATGCCAAGCCTTAATCAGCTTAATTATAAATTTGAAAATATGGAAAAGTGCAAAGCCGAGCCAATAAAGAAGCAGATGCTTGTAAAATTTCTTTCCGCTTTTAGAATACCTTGCGACCGAACAGCAAAGCTCAAAAAGAAGCACCCAACAGCCAAAGCAAATTCCTGCAAAAATGGCTAAGAGAAGTGTTATATCATCAAACTCATCAAATACGCTTATCAAAAGCGCAACAAGCCCGAAGCCGCTACCGCCAACTATACCAAGCTGAAGAAGCAGAGGAATATAATCTATAAATATCAGCTTTGCAGGCGAGTCATCGTCCTTTTTGCCCACTATTTTGAAATAATAAAACGCAATAACAAAAGAAGCGGCAAGCAAAATGACATCAATAATTGCGAGCTTAACAAGATTATCATTAACCTTGCCTGCATAATCGTTAAACTGCCTCATAGTCTCAAAATAGTTTGAAACATTAGGCTCGTTTTTTAAGGTGTTTATATAAGCATACAAGGAATAGTCCTTTGCCTTAAAGTTTGCACTGTAGCTTTGCATTATGCTTTTAAGCGTTTTTTCGGGAATTTCCTCACTGAAAATTTTTCCGTTTTCAATCTTAAAGCTGTCGTGCTTTGCCATAATCTCTTTTACGGACAAATCCGAGGTCTTATAAGCAACCTTATTATTTTTTATGATTATGTATTCAATGCCGTCCTTAATACCCCAATATTCATAGTTCTTATATTGAGAAATTTGAGTTTTTACGTAATTATCATAACTTTTTTCAATATCCTTATAAAGCTTACTCTCATAATTTTTTAGAGTTATGCCGTCGGGACTGTATGAAAATACGTCTAAACAGGTATCCAAATATTTAAAATAATTTCCGCCGTCTACACTATATGAAGCAGAATCATCATCTAAATAATAGCTGATTGGATTGTTTTCGCTGTACTGCATATCGTTTTGGTCAAAGCCGTCCTCATCAATCGTTAGCTTATCAAGATAAGAATTAAGCTGGCTCATCACCTGTTTATAAACACTTTTGCAAGCCTTCGTCTTTTGAGAATTAAGATGCTTTTCAAGCCCCTTTGGGTCTAAATGTACCTTGTTTACTCCGTTTGCAATGCTTTGCTCAATGTTATCCTCAACGCCGGTATTTAAAGTATAATATGAATAATCATTGCCGTTTACTTTGTTATTTATAACAGTCAAAACCTCGGCAGTAGTTAAAAATATCGCCGAAAGACCTGTTATAAGCGCAAGAATTATGCACAATAATTTTCCTAAATAAGAATACTTAAATTTTTTCACATTTGTATCCAAGACCATACACCACCTTTATATATTTCGGCTCTTTGGGATTAATTTCAATTTTTTCACGGATATTACGGATATGCACGGTCACTGTTTTTTCGCTTGTAAAGCTCGGCTCGTTCCACACCGCCTCATAAATTTGAGAGGAGGAAAGTACCCTGCCCATATTTGTCATAAGATATTCCATAATCTTATACTCAATCGGTGTAACCTTAACGCCCTCGCCGTCAACAGACAAGCTTTTAGCGTCCGCATCAAGCACAAGACCGCCCGTTACAAGCCTTGTCGGGGTAGCAACCATACTGCCGAGATTTACATAACGTCTTATTTGCGATTTAACCCTTGCAACAAGTTCGAGCGGATTAAACGGCTTAGTCACATAATCGTCTGCGCCGAAGCCAAGACCTGTAATTTTGTCCGTATCCTCACTTTTTGCAGAAAGAAGAATAATAGGAAAATTATATTTTTCCCTAATCTTCAGTGTTGCTTTAAGTCCGTCAAGGCGAGGCATCATAATATCAAGCACAACGCAGTGAATTTCGTTATTTTGCACCTTTTCAAGTGCATCCTGACCGTCAACCGCCGTAATAACATTAAATCCTGCATTATCAAGATAAATCCTTAATGATTCGAGGATAGCCTCGTCATCATCGCAAACAAGTACATTTTGCATATCATATTCTCCGTTATAAAATAATTCCCATCCGATGATTATATTAAACATCATATAATCTAAAGAGTGGCAAAGAAAAAATAAAGAAATTATAAAAATTATTGTATTACATCTATAATATCTTATAGTTAATACATTGTCAAACAAATAAGCAATTAGTTGTTGATTGTTGTGTTAAATAATGGTAAAATATACTTAATAGTTAGTTATTGAACACCGTGACTAATAATTAAATGGTAAGGAGAATAAAATGGCAAAAAGGGACGGAACAGTAGATTTAAGAATTAAGAGAACGCAAAAATCAATCAAAAATGCTTTTTATGAGCTTATCGAGGAAAAGGGATTTGACCATATATCGGTTAAAGACATCACAGAGCGTGCAATGATAAGCCGTAACACGTTTTATCTGCACTATAACGACAAGTTTGATTTGCTCAACAAGATTTGCGATGAACTTGTATTTAAGCTTTTTATCGGTGTAGGCAAGCAATTAAGGTGTGAAACAAGAAAGCTTAGGGTTGACATCTACGGTGCGGCAAGCGTTATTAAAATGGGAATCAAAACCATTGAAGAGGACAGAGAGGCTTACAGGGTTTTGCTTTCAAGTTCAGGTTCTGATTTGCTTACTCAAAAGTTGCAGCAAGGTATTCGACGTGCGCTTGACCTTATCAGCTCAGACATTGATGGAATAAGCGAATATTCGCTTCAATACATAATTTCCGGCATCTGCGGAATAATCAAATACCAAGTCACTCACGAATCGTCTAACATTGCAGACGAGGCGTATCGCTTTGCTGAAATTCATTTTGGCGGGCTTATTGAGGCTTTGCAGGAATCAAAGAGAAACGGAGAGGGCAATTGAGCAGTAAAAAAACAAAAAAGGAAAAGCCGAAAAAAAATCGAAGTTCTAAAAATTTAAAAATCAGCACGAGGATTATTTTAACGGCAATTTTAGGTATACTTATACCTATTATTCTAATCGGCGCTTTTTCTCCTTTGCTTATATATTTCACAGGCTCATATTTTAACATTTCAAGTGTTACCACAAATTCATACTCCACCGTAAACCAAATTCAATGGTCGCAAACGATAAGCAGCATTTCAAACGCACTTTTATCGGATGAAAACGATAAGAAAAAAACCGAAAGCTTGAGCGAGTTTATTTCTCCTATTGAGCGTCTCGGTTCAAGCATATATATCGAAAAAAACGGAAAACCGTTTTATTCATCATCAAAAAGCGATATATTAAAAGAAGCTAACGAGATAGTCAACGTAAACAAAGACGAAAATCTGAATTATTTTGGAAACAACGGTCTTGTAATCGTAACACACGCCAACTCAAAATCTGATAAATATTTGATAGTGGCGGTAAATAAAAACTACACGGTTAAAAACGCAAGCACGCACTATGCAGCAAAGGAATTTACTAATCTTTTGCTTGGCAGAACAGGCATAATTGCTTTAATCATTGTTGCCGTTTTTGTTCTTGCAATAGTGATTATTTCATTTATAACGTCTAAAACAATAGTTAATCCCATCAAAAAAATTGCCGATGGTGCTGACGAAATCGCACGGGGCAATCTTGATTATGAAATAGATTACAAATCCAAAAATGAGCTTGGGCAAACGGTTGAAAGTTTTAATCAAATGAGATTGAGGCTAAAAAATTCCATAGAAAAGCAAAACAAGGCAGATGAACAGCGCAAGGAGCTAATTGCCGGAATTGCACATGATGTAAGAACTCCGCTTACCTCGGCAAAAGGCTATGCGCAAGGGCTTCGTGACGGAATTGCCGCAACGCCTGAGAAGCAGAAGAAATATATAGACAGAATTTGCTCCTCAATTGACGATACGGAAAAAATACTTAACGAACTTTTGAATATTTCACGTTATGAGCTGAAGAGCTACAAGCTCAACAGGGTAAACGTTAATTTAAAAGAATTTATTGACGACGGCGCCGAAGAAATCAAAGAACTGCTTGAAAGAAGCCATTTTGATTTTTCACTTCAATGCAATGTCAACAAAAACACGCAGATAAGTGTTGACACCGACGCATTTGCACGAGTTTTCAGAAACATTGTTATGAACTCAATAAAATATGCACGTGATGACAGGCAGGGTATGGTTCGTCTTATTGTCAGCGAATACGATCGCACGGTTATTATTGAACTTACAGATAACGGCTCCGGCGTTGAAAGTGAAAATCTTACTAAAATTTTTGATACAATGTATCGAACAGACCCTGCAAGAACAAAGGTTTCGCAAGGCTCCGGTTTAGGCTTGGCTGTTTGCAAGCAGATTGTCGAACTTCACGGTGGCTTAATTTGGGCAAGCAGTAAGCAGGGAGAGGGTCTTTCAATATTCATTTCAATGCCGAAAATTAAGGAAAGGACAGATAATATTGAGTAAGATTTTAATAGTTGAAGACGATGAGAACATCCTCGAACTTGAAAAGGATTATATTGAAGCAAGCAATATGGAGGCGCAGGGTGCAACAAACGGAAACGACGGTCTTGAGCTTGCGCTTAATAACGATTACGATTTAATTTTGCTTGACGTTATGCTTCCGGGTATTAACGGCTTTGATATTTGCAAAAAAATCAGAGAAACAAAGAACACGCCCGTTATTTTCGTTACCGCAAAAAGAGAAGAAATAGACAAAATTTCGGGCCTCGGTTTTGGTGCGGACGATTATATTGTTAAGCCGTTTTCCCCTGCCGAGCTTGTGGCAAGGATTAAGGCGCACATTAACAGATACAAAACTCTTACAAGCCAAAACGAGCAGGAAAAGGACGTTCTTGTGCGTGACAATATCAAGCTTTTCAAAAATACGGGCGAGGCATTTGTCGGCGATAAGGAAATCACGCTTACCAAAAAGGAATTTGAGGTGCTTTATATTTTAGCCTCCCACCCTAACACGATTTATTCAAAAGCAGAGCTTTTTGAAAGCGTTTGGGGTTATGATTCCCTCGGTGACACCTCCACTCTTACAGTCCATATCAACCGCCTGCGTGACAAAATTAAGGAGGCAGACGAAAACACCGACTGCATCAAGACTATTTGGGGCAGAGGTTATAAGTTTAAATAAAATCATATTCATTCGGTAAAATTAGAATGTAATATTGTGCTTTTGCCGAAGAAAATCAACAAACACAATAAATATTAAAACCCCCTGTTTCGCTAATACCGAACCAGGGGGTTATCTATTTAAAAATTAACTTTTTTCTTTTTTTAAATCAATCCCGATTTGCCAAAAGCACATATCCATCAGCTTCATAGGCGGATATGAAGTCCCATTACTTTCAAATTGCTTTCGCAAATTCTCAAAAGCCTCTTTATTATCATTATAAAATGAATAAAGCTGAGCCATAGAACGTTCATTAAAATTAGAAGAACAAACTTTATATTTTTTAACCGCTTGTGTGAAATATTTATCGTAAGCAGGAGCACAACCGAACACGCCCAATAATATTTTCGTTTTAAATGTATCGGTTGGTGAGATATCATTCGGATATTTATTCTCAATTTCCTTTACTGCTTGGAATATAGAATCAATATCACAAAAATCACTGTATAATTCATCGTATTTCGGCTTTGAAATTTCCTCAATAAAAGGTTTATGAACAAAATAATCATAATTCATCAATTCCGAATTACGAAGCATTCCCCAGCTCGCAAGGTAACAGCTTAAATGAAGGCATAATAATTCCGTTTTGCTTTCGTCTTTCCTATATTTTATAAAAGCATTGTAGCAGTGCTCCCAAGATTTGTACCTTGTATAGTTGCTATTAACGGAATTATGATATTTTTTAATTGCATTTAATGCTGTATCTAAATTTATATCAGCTTTTTTAACAGCGGCAGGCTTCTTATAATCGGTCTTTCGCTTAATGAATTTATCCACTGACTTAGTAAAATAAACAACAGAATTATTAAAATCAGGATGAGCAAAGTAACCTGCGTCAAGCCAATAATGCGCATAAGTCGGATTACCATTATAATTGTTATACCAAAAACGATAGCTGCCTGAATAAGTATGCATAAAATTAGGTAATTTACCGCAAGCAATTCTTTCAATTTCATCAATCGACATTTTGATTTCTTTTCTTGAACTGCTCATTAAATAATTTGTTAATAAGTTAAGGTCATAATCATTCTTTACTGCCATAATTTCACTCCTATTTACCAAATATAAATTCATTTAACGCCTTCCCGCAATGTCGGGCAATAACCAAATTTCTCGCCTTACGGCGATTTCTTTTGCGCTTCTTAGCCATTTTCTTTGCATTGCGGCTGCGCCTGATACTTGCCGCTGCTTCATAAGGGGGATTGTTTATTGTCGCTTCCCAAAATGCCTTAAAACTATAGTCAAGCTCAACTTTTGTGCCATCAGGTTCAGTGATTATTTTCGTATGCTTTTTCTTTGCCATAACACTCACTCTTTTCATATTTATTCTAAAATAAATATATCAATTAACAAAAAGGATTGCAATAAAAATTATATTTAAGGGAAATATTATGGACTGTAAAACAAAAAAAGCAAGTCAATTAAGACTTGCTTTTCGTGGCTCCCCCAACTGGGCTCGAACCAGTGACATCATGATTAACAGTCATGCGCTCTACCGACTGAGCTATGGAGGAATATATGAACCCTGCATCAAAAAGATACAGGGTAATGTCGGCGTTACCTATTTTTCCGGGAGGCTGCCCTCCGAGTATTTTCGGCACGTTTGAGCTTAACTACCGTGTTCGGGATGGGAACGGGTGGACCCTCAAAGTAATCAACACCGACTATGCAGTAATGGATTGCACTACTGATTTTAGATAAATGACCTGTTGGAACCTAAAGGTCAATGTGGTGACCCGTAGGAGAATCGAACTCCTGTTTTCGCCGTGAGAGGGCGATGTCTTAACCGCTTGACCAACGGGCCATTGATGGTACACCATCACGGGCTCGAACCGTGGACACCCTGATTAAGAGTCAGGTGCTCTACCAACTGAGCTAATGGTGCATAGCTCATAGGGGATATAAATATATACCCTGAAAACTAAATACAGATATTGATTTATGGAACTTAATTAACTCACTTGACACATAATACTTACTTATCAAGGTCAAGCCCTCGACCTATTAGTATTGGCTAGCTAAATACATCGCTGTACTTACACATCCAACCTATCAACCTCGTAGTCTACAAGGGGTCTTAACTGTAAACAGTGGGATATCTTATCTTGGAGACGGCTTCACGCTTAGATGCTTTCAGCGTTTATCCGATCCGCACATAGCTGCTCGGCCGTGCCATTGGCATGACAACCGATACACCAGCGGTGCGTCCATTCCGGTCCTCTCGTACTAGGAACAGCGCTCCTCAAATATCCTACGCCCACGACAGATAGGGACCGAACTGTCTCACGACGTTCTGAACCCAGCTCGCG
>OLWT01001389.1_pt1 | contig 12491 bp, 11 predicted proteins | sample 1674001 | NCBI WGS metagenome assembly OLWT01 (sample SAMEA103958137, study PRJEB25191) | human gut metagenome | biome: human-associated habitat [ENVO:00009003]; feature: intestine environment [ENVO:2100002]; material: feces | place: Germany | collected 2013/2015 | reverse complement strand
CCCGCCAGCAGGGCGGCTTCCTGGATGTTGAGTTCGTGGGGTTCCTTGTTGAAGAAGGTGTGGGCCGCCGATTTGATGCCGTAGGCGTTCGAACCGAACTCCACGGTATTCAGGTACATGGCGGCGATCTCCTCCTTGGTGTAGTTGTATTCGAGTTTCAGGGCCGTGATCCACTCCTTGAGTTTGGATACGACCAACTTGGTCGTGCGGGCGATCTTGCCCCGGTTCTCGTTGATGTCGCGGGGAAAGAGGTTTTTGGCTAATTGCTGGGTGATCGTACTGCCGCCGCCCTGCGAGGTGTTCTGCATCAGGACGGTCTTGACGCCTACGCGTACCAGCGACATCAGGTCGATGCCCGAGTGTCCCCGGTAACGGACATCCTCCGTCGAAATCAGGGCCGCGATGATCGGCGGCACGTCGTATCCGTCGAGCCGGAGCAGCTGGGCGGAGTCGAGCGGGAAGAGTTCGTCGTACTGTACGTAGGAGCGGTTCTGCACGAAGAACGTGCCCAGCACCTTGCCGTCCGAAGAGAGAATCTCGGTGGCCAGGTTGCTCTTGGGGTTCTCCAGCTCCTCGAACGACGGCAGCCGCCCGAACAGGCCGGCGGCCGTGAGCAGCAGCAGGAGCAGCAAGAGTGCGAAAGGGGCGAATACGATGCCCCAGAGCCATTTGACGGATTTGGGCAGCGGTTTATGTGGGGTCTGTTTTTTCATCGGTTCAATTCAATATGCCGCAAAGATAGTGAAAGGTGAGGGCAATTGTGAGAACTTGTTCTCGAAAATTGCCGAACCGCCTCCTATCTTCTGCAAAGATAGTGAAAGCCGAGAGAAAACGGGAGCTTGTTCCCAGTTTTCCGAGGCGCTTCCCATCTTCCGGAAAGATGGCGCAAGCCGAGGGCAAGGACAAATTTATTCGGTTATGCCTCGGCGAAGCCTGTCTGAATGAAAGCATTCGCTTTCGCAAAGGTATGAAAAATCTCGGATTATACGTTCCGGTTTTCTGCGGGTCGCTTGCTGATTTTATCGGTTCTGCCGCCCGGACGGATCAGAACGGCAGCTCCAGGCCGAAGCCGAACCAGCAGCTCCCCTCGCTGGGCTTGTAGAGCGAGAGCTTTACGGTCGCTGTGGCGGCTGCCGACATACGCAGGATGTTGAGGTCCAGAAGCAGGTCGCCGCCGTACGAGTAAATGTCGCGCCATGTTTTGCCCCGGCTGCCGAACTCCTGGAACCGTGCGTAGTCGGCCCCGACGTTCAGCCGGATGCGTTTGAAGTAGATCACGCCCGAAATTCCACCTTCGGGATAACAGAGCGGGAACTGATAATCAACGGAGCCGGCCAGGTAATTATTGCTCGAAATGTCGGACGAGGAGAAGCCCCTGGGCAACAGCCGGGTCGATTTGTAGCCGAGGAATCGCAGCCCCGACGGGAAGCGGTAGCCGCCGACGGAGGTTTGGTAGGCCGCTGCTACGGAGAGGGAGTTGTGGCGGAAGAATCCGGGCGTGTAGATCCGGGCGTAGGCCGATACGAGGTCGCTGAAGTTGCGGTTTTCGGGGTTGAGGTCGTACCCGGCCCAGAGCGTATAACCCCAAGGGGTCCCGACGTCGCGGTAGGCGGCGCGCACCACGTCCGAGAAGCCGATTCCCAGCGAGAGTTTGTGGAGTCCTTCGCGGTAGCCGAGCGTTTGCAGGTTGGCGATGCGTCCCTCTGCGTCGTAACGGATCGCATCCACGTCGGCCACCATTCCGTTCGAATACTCCCAGCCCGCCGAGATCGAGAGCTGTCGGATATGATGTCCCCGGTCGAAATAGAGGGGCAGTGTGGCCCCGGCCGCCGCCGACCAATATTTGGCATGAGCCGGGGCCGGCTGGCGCTCGGCCTTGCCGTCGGCGCCCCGCTGGGCGATGCCGTAGGTCATGCGGTCGCCGCCGTAGGTGGCCCGGGCTTCCAGTCGTACGCCGAGGCCGCTATACCGGATCGTACCTTTCAGCACATGGCCGTCGGACCGGCTCCAGCCCCACGATGCGAAGGCTTCGGTGCTCGACAGCAGATTTTGGGAGAGAACGGTGGCGCCCCACATGAGCCGGGGGTTGAACTCTTCGATGGTCTTGAACGGGTCGAACGATACGGGGGCCCAACTGTGGGCCCGGAGCAGGTGCAATCCCTTGCGGTAGCGGCGTGCCGGATATTTGCGGTGCAGGGAGGCCGAGTCGGCGGGGGTATAGCGTACCGTGTCGAGATTGACCACGTTCCAGCGGCGGCGGGGCGGATTGACCAGATCGACGGGCAGTTGCGACGGGGCGACCGGAATCGGTTCGATGTTTTCCTGACGGGTGATGCGGTAGCCCTTTCGGTCGTAGGTGGTCGTCCAGACGGCTCCGCTGTCGGCGGGAGCCGGGGCGAAGCTGCCGTAGGTCGAAGTCGAAAGACGGTATTCGCGCCCTTCGCCGAGGTCGAAGCAGTGGGCTTCATCGCGGCCCGAGGCGATCGAGCCGTAGTAGAGCTTGCCGTCGGCGGCCCGCAGGTCGCTCAGCGTGATGTAGGCGCCTCGGGTGACAGCCTGCAAGCCTTCGCCGGGTTCGATTCGGCCGATCCACATGCCCGAATCGTCGGTGACGAGCGTGTAGAGCCGTTCGGTCGCATTGTCCCAGGCCAGTCCGTGCACTTCGGAGAAGCCCGGCATGGGCCAGGCGGTGCGCTGCCGCAGCGAATCTTCAGCGACGATCGTGTAGTGTCCGTCGGGCGTATATTCCACCCAGGCCAGGACGCCGCTTCGCCCGATCGGGGTCGGGTAGAGGGCATTGCGCAGTTTCGGTGCGGTGCGGGGGCGTTTTTTTCCGGGGTCGAGGACGACGAGCCTGGAATTGACCCGCTCGGGGAAGAGCAGCGAACGGCGGTATTCGGTCCACCAGACCCGTTGTCCGTCGGTTGCGGGGCGGCTCGAGACGAGTCCTGTCCAGGTGCGCCGCCTCTCGCGTCCCGTTCGGGAATCGACCGTAACGAGCCGTGAAGGGCGGTCGAAGTCCGTTTTCAGCGCTACGAGCGTCGTATTGTTCAGGGACACGGGATGAGTATAGGTGGTGTAGTTTTTCTCCGGCAGCGGCGTGAGGGTGCGCCCCGAATCCGCGACCTTTGGCAGCGAATCCCAGAAACGATTCAGGTCGGCGAAGGCGTCCCGGAAGAGGATGCCCTCGCCCGTGCCGTAGAATTTGCGCAGGGCGACGCTGGTGCTGAAGGTCAGCATGTAGGCGTTGCGGACGCCGTAGCGCAGGGTCTTGTCCCAGATTTCACCCCCATAGCGGTCGTAGCCGTAGGCGACCATCTGATAGCCCATTTGGTAGTGGTCGGGAACGAAATCGCGGTAGGAGCCGCAGAACCACTTGTCGCAGTTGCGCCTGCGGAGCACCTCGTAACCCAGGGCGCGATATTCGATGGTGAAGCGCGGCTGGCGGCCTCGGCCGTAGGAGGACATCTCGGTTTCGTTCATCACCGCATCGCCTTCGAGCGCCCAGAGGGGCATGAAAAGCAGTCCGACGGTCGATCCCTGCTGCCCGATCAGGTAACTCAGGATGCGGATCAACCCCCGGTTGAGGTTGTTGTACTGAACGGCGTGGCGGTATTCGTGGGCTACGAGCTGCTTGACCCAGGGCATCGAGTAGCTATCGACGGAGGGCGTGGTGAGAAATTCGATGCGTTTGGGCATCCACATCACCAGACCGTTGGACTGGAAATTTTCGGTATGCAGCACGAAAGGGATTTTCAGCGGCGGGTGGCTGAAACCGTGTGTAATCGTGGGGCGTACCGCCTGGATATAATGCAGGGTTCGGTGCGCCAGCGCCGATGCCGTGTCGGGAAAGACAACCCGTACGTCCTCGGTGCGCAGGTGTTTCCAGCGCAGCGCAGCCGCATCCGCACCCCACGAATAGTATTGGGCGCGAACGGATTTTCCTCCGATGAAGAGGAATCCCAGCAGGAACAGAATCGCTGCGAAACGGCGCATGGGAGCAGGCCGGGTCATCCGCCGGCCTTTTTGCATTTGTAACCCGCTTTGGCGAGGATTTCGACCACCCGGTCGCGGTGGTCGCCCTGGATGATGATTTCGCCGTCCTTGGCTGCCCCGCCCACGCCGCAGCGGGTCTTGAGCAGGCGGGCCAGTTCCCCCAGGTCGGCATCCGAGCCGACGAAACCTTTGACGAGCGTGACGGTCTTGCCGCCCCGCTGCTTGCGGTCGAGCCAGACGCGCAGGTCCTGTCGTTCGGGGGCGAGGGTTTCGGTCTGCGGAGCCTCCTCGGTGTCGTATTTGAAATTCGGGTCGGTCGAATAGACCATTCCCAATCTCGCTTTCCAGTCGTTCGTCATGTGTGAAATATGCGGTCGTTGTTCTTTTTGCCGGAAAAGCTGGCACTTTTGCAACGAAATATTTTTGCAAATATAGTGTAAGCCGGGGGCTGCGCCAAATTTATTTGAGTCAGGACGGGCGCCGTTTGTTTTAGGTGTCGCCGTATCGATCGTCCGGAATGTCGGGGTGATTGGGTGGGCGCAGAAAAAAACTCTTTCAATCATATTTCGGCGACTGTTAAGGAGTTTGCACTTATTGCCGCCGGTGCACGGATAAAATGAAAAAACCGTGTATCTTGCTGATACACGGTTTTCAATTTTTCAGGTAGCTCCGTTTGCAGAACTTGGTGGGAGCTGAGGGATTCGAACCCCCGACCCTCTGCTTGTAAGGCAGACGCTCTGAACCAGCTGAGCTAAGCTCCCGAAAGGCAAGAAGCCTTCTTAAGCGCCTGAACAAGGACTTGAACCTAGGACCCCATGATTAACAGTCATGTGCTCTAACCAACTGAGCTATTCAGGCTTTTTCGAAAACCCGGGTTTACCCCTGTTTTCGGAGTGCAAATATATAGCATTTTTTTATTCCTGCAAAATTTGTCCCGTTTTTTTTGCAAAAACCTCGTATCTTTACGGAGAATTAATCGTATTACGAGATGTTTCGAAAAACCTGTCAGCTGACTTTTGTGCTGATTTTGAACGCTTTGTCGTGTCTGGCCCAATCCGGGCTGGTATTCGACCGGCCCGCGTGGGATTTCGGCACCATCCGCGAAACCGACGGCCCGGTTACGCATCGTTTCGTCTGCCGCAACGAAGGGGAACACCCCGAAGTGATCCTCCAGGTCACTACGACCTGCGGTTGCACCACACCCCGATATACGCGTAAACCGATTCTCCCGGGCGAGGAGGCCGAAATCACGGTAACTTACGATCCTGCCAACCGCCCCGGCAACTTTTCGCGGGAATTGGCCGTCTTTACGGCCGACCGCCGCATCGCCGCCAAACTGCGCATTACGGGTTCCGTCATCGGTCGTCCGAAGACCCCCGAAGAGCTCTATCCCATCGACTGCGGCGACGGACTGCGACTCGAAGACAATTTTCACGCTTTCACCTATATTTATAACGGCCGAACTTCGGTCGCTACCATCGGATATGCCAACCTTTCGGACAAACCCCTGACTTTGGAGCTGCGTCCCGAAGAGGCGAGCGGACTTCTTCAGGCGGACTATCCCCGCCGGATCGCTCCGAACGAACGAGGAGTCCTTACCTTCAGCTACGACCTGCCGGCGGACAATCCCCGTTACGGCACGTTGAAAGAGTTGCTCACGGTTTGTATCGACGGTCGTCCTACACGGACCGACATCTTTCTGCACGGCTTTGCTGTGGACGATCCCCGCCGGGTGGAACAAGAAAACGCCCCAAAGTGGCAAGTGAACAAAAATATTATTAATTTTGGCCCCGTGAAACGGACAGGAGCTCCGGCAGAGCGATCTCTGACACTTGGTAATTACGGCAAATCGGCCCTGATAATCCGGGCCGTAGAAACTCCGAAAGGTGTCGGATGTTCGCTTCGCGGCGGAGAGCGGATCGAACCCGGCCAGGCGTGCGAAATCGTGGTGACATTCGATGCGTCGCGGCGGGATTACGGTCTTTGGTCGGAGCGATTGATACTTATCGCCAACGACCCCGCGCGTCCGATGCAGAGCATCCGCCTGACGGCCGCTGTCGAAGAGTAAGGTACGAAGAGACCCGGCCGAAACAGGAGGCCGGACGGAAAAAGGCGGGAACTCCGACATTTTCCGGCAGACAGGCGCGGTACCGACCTGTACGGACGGAGCCGAGCGGAGAGAACGGAAACAAATAGAACCTTTTATAAAAAAGTAATGTACACAATCCTTGAAAAAAGAGTGCTCGCGGAGAACATCTATTTGATGCGCATTCATGCGCCCCGCGTAGCACGAGCGGCAAAACCCGGACAGTTTATCATCGTCCGCATCGACGAATTCGGCGAACGAGTACCCCTGACCATCTCCGATTACGACGCCGAGCAAGGCTCGGTAACGATCGTCACGCAGGCTATCGGAGCCTCGACCCGCAAGCTCTGCGCCTTGGAGCAGGGCGATGCGCTGGCCGATTTCGTCGGTCCGCTGGGGCACCCCTCGGAGTTCATTCACGAAGATCTCGACACCCTGCGCAAGAAACGCTTCCTGTTCGTAGCGGGCGGCGTGGGTACGGCTCCGGTCTATCCGCAGGTAAAATGGCTGCACGAACACGGGGTGAAAGCCGATGTCATCATCGGTGCCAAGACCAAGTCGATGCTGATCTATACCGAGGAGATGGCCCGCGTAGCGGACAATCTCTACATCGCTACCGACGACGGCAGCGAAGGCTTCAAAGGTATGGTAACGGCCCTGATCAAAGACCTGATCGACAACCGGGGCAAGCAGTACGACGTCTGCGTGGCCATCGGTCCGATGATTATGATGAAGTTCGTGACGCTCACGACCAAGGAGTACTCCCTGCCGACGGTCGTATCGCTCAATACGCTGATGGTCGATGGTACGGGCATGTGCGGCGCCTGCCGCGTCACGGTGGGCGGCAAGACCGTCTTCACCTGTGTCGATGGCCCCGAATTCGACGGGTTCCAGGTCGATTTCGACGAAGCGATGCGCCGTCAGGGTATGTACCGCACGCAGGAAGAGCGTGCCCGCGCCATCGAGCAGGAGCGCGAGAACGGTCACAAATGCCGTGTCGGGCTCGACAAATAACTACCGATCCACACACAACCGGACGTTTCCGGCAGACGAGTATGGAGCGATGCTCTGCGTCCGAATGCCGAAGGCGTCCACAGAACAATGAAAGCAAACAACTATGGCAAATAAAATTCCGCGCGTTCCCGTGCGCGAACAAGATCCGAAAGTCCGGGCCACCAACTTCGAGGAGGTGTGCTACGGTTATAATGTCGAGGAAGCCACGCTCGAAGCGTCCCGCTGCCTGAATTGCAAGAATCCCCGCTGCGTGGCGGCCTGTCCGGTCGGGGTGCAGATTCCCGATTTCATCTCCCGCCTATGCGAAGGCGATGTGGCGGGGGCTGCCGACGTGATCGCCCGCGACAGTTCGCTGCCGTCGATCTGCGGCCGCGTCTGCCCGCAGGAGACGCAGTGCGAATCGAAGTGCATCCGCGGCATCAAGGGCGAGCCCGTCGGCATCGGCCGCCTCGAGCGCTTTGTCGCCGACTGGCACAATGCCAATGTCCAGGAAGCACCCGCCAAGCCCGCGCCCAACGGCCACAAGGTCGCGGTCATCGGCTCCGGCCCCAGCGGCCTCACCTGTGCGGGCGACCTTGCCAAGAAGGGCTACGATGTCACCGTGTTTGAAGCGCTCCACCTTGCCGGCGGCGTGCTGGTCTACGGTATCCCCGAGTTCCGTCTGCCGAAGGCCATCGTGCAGAAGGAAGTCGACGGCCTGAAGGCCCTCGGTGTCAAGGTCGAGACGAACATGGTCATCGGCCGCGTCGTGTCCATCGACGAGTTGATGAGCGAGTACGGCTTCGAGGCCGTGTTCATCGGCTCCGGCGCGGGTCTTCCGATGTTCATGCACATCCCCGGCGAGAACCTCTGCGGCGTTTACTCCGCCAACGAGTTCCTGACCCGTATCAACCTGATGAAGGCTTATAAGGACGGCTCCGACACGCCCATCATGCCGCTTCAGGGCAAGAAAGTCGCCGTCGTCGGCGGCGGCAACGTCGCCATGGATGCCGCGCGCTGCTCCAAGCGCCTGGGCGCGGACGTGTACGTCGTCTACCGCCGCGGCATGGAAGAGCTCCCCGCCCGTCACGAGGAGGTCGAGCATGCCATCGAAGAGGGCATCGTCTTCAAGACGCTCAACAACCCCGTCAAGATCAACGGCGATGAGAAGGGCTATGTCTCCTCCATGACCTGCGTGGAGATGGAGCTGGGCGAGCCTGACGCCTCCGGCCGCCGCCGCCCGATTGAAAAGGTCGGCAGCGAACACGATCTGCCGGTCGACTGCGTCATCATGTCGCTCGGCACCACGCCGAACCCGCTCATCAAGAACACCACCCCGGGTCTTGAGGTCAACCGCAAGGGCGGCATTGTCGTGAACGAGGCCGGTCTCACCTCTCATCAGAACGTCTACGCCGGCGGCGACGCCGTCACGGGCGCTGCCACCGTCATCCTCGCGGCGCGAAGAGCATCGACGAGGCACTGAGCAAATAATTTTCGTCAGCGAAAGCGCGCAGAAGCGTACTTCTGCGCGTTTTCTCAATACCATTTCTCACGAAGGGAGAACTATTATGAATCTTTGGCATGATATTGCACCGGCGCGCGTGCGCCCCGAGGACTTTTTCGCGGTCATCGAGATTGAGAAGGGCTCGAAAAACAAGTACGAGATGGATAAAGAGACCGGCGCGCTGCGTCTCGACCGAATTCTCTACACCTCGACTCACTATCCCGCCAACTACGGCTTCATCCCCCGCACCTGGGCGGACGACGGCGACCCGCTGGACGTTCTGGTGCTCTGCTCTGAATGCATCCGCCCGCTGAGCCTCGTGGAGTGCTACCCCATCGGCGTTATTTCGATGGAGGACAGCGGCAGTCTCGATGAAAAGATCATTGCCATTCCCTTCCAGGATCCGACCTACAACACCTATCAGGACATCTCGGAGCTGCCGAACCATGTGGCAAGCGAAATCCGCCACTTCTTCCGCGTCTACAAGAGCCTGGAGGGCAAGGAGACTGTCGTCAGCGACGTCCTCGGCCGCGAGGAAGCCATCAAGATCATCATCAAGTGCCAGAACGCTTATATTGAAAAATATTGCCGTTAAAGCAAGAAAGGGAGCACCGGATTGTTGATCCGGTGCTCCCTTTCTTGCTGTTTTTCCGTAGCTTATATCGCGTTGGACCGTGCAAGGTCCCCTTTCCGCAGCAGACATTTTCGTGCTCTCCCGCGACTTGCCCCATAACGGTAAAAGCAGGCACCCGATTTCGGGTGCCTGCTTTTGTGTTGAGTATTTGATTTTACTTGCCCTGATAGGCTCTGTAGAGGAACGTCACGATCTCTGCACGGGTGCAGTCCGCATTCGGGCTGAACGTCGTGGCAGAAGTACCGTTCGTCACGTTGTTCGCTACCGCCCAGTTGACGGCGTCAGCGTAGAACGCGTTCGCGGGAACATCCGTGAAGCTCGTGCTGCTCTCGACCTTCTTGCCGAGGGCGCGGTACAGGAACGTTACGCTCTGGCTGCGGGTGCAAGTCGCGTTCGGCGCAAACTGCGTCGCGCTCACGCCGTCGGTGATCTCCTTGCCGACTGCCCAATCGACCGCGTCGTAGTAGTAGGCGCTCTTGGGCACGTCGGTGAACGGCAGGCCGTCATCCGGCTCCGGCTCGGGGTCGGGCGTCGTGGCGGAGGGCGCGGAGGCGCGGCGGAAAACCGTCAGCGTGTAGCTGGCAGAGGCTTCGTCATAGTTGTCGCTGCCAGCCGCCGTCGCAGCGATGACTGCCGTGCCGACACCAACGATCGTCACCTCGCCGGTCGCGGCATTGACCTTTGCAACAGATTCATTGCTGCTTTCATAGGTAATCTCGCCGAACGTCTTATCCTCGTTCACAGTCAACTTGTTCGTGAAATTCGCCGCGCCAATGCGCTTGCTCACAGACTTGGTCTCATAGGAAATGTCCCGCGCAGCCTTGGTGATGGTGAGCACGGCAGAGCCGGTGATCGTCATGCCGCCCTTGGTGGCCTGCCAATAGACTGTCACCGTGCCAACGTCCGTCAGTGTAATGACATCGTCGGAATACGTGCCCTCACTGCTGGTCTTGTACTGGACGTTCACACCCTCAGCGGGAGTCGTTTCGACCTTGATGCTGTGCTTCTTGCCGTCATAGGTGACGGTGAGGCTGTCCGACGTGGCGGTGAATTTGTTATTCAGAGTATAGGGCTTCGTCTGCTCACCGCTGTAGTTACCGGTAAAGGTGATGGTAAACTTTCCGTCCGCGGCACTGATCGTATAGTCCGTGCCCTTCACAAGCTCGGTGCCGTTGTAGATCACGCGGACATCATCAAGGTCCGCCCCTGCGGCAGTGTCGTTGGCATAGCTATCGCTGACACCAACGATTTCGACGCTCTCACTGCTCATATTCTTCGCAGCCACAGTGACAGTCTTCGAATACAGCGGCTTGCCGTTCCAAGAGAAGATGATTTCCTGCTCACCAGCCTCAGTGTAAGTCAGGCTCGTGCCGTCCAGCTTGGCGTTGCCGCTGACAGTCAGCGCCGCGGGAGCAATTGCGGAGAGGAAATCCGCAATCGGAGTGGAGAATGTGCCGTTGGTGACCTTGGCCGTATCCAGAGTAATAACGCCAACCGAATCAGCCTGATCCCCCAAGCCCTTAGTCACCTTATCCGTCTTGAGGTAAAGCGAGTTTTCACAGGTTACGGCCGTAGTAGTGTGTGTGTTACCAATCCGCCAGCCGCGTAATTACCTGTGCCAGTCAGTTCACCGCCGTTAGCACAATTCCTGATTGTTGCCTGCGTAGCATTCATGTTACCGACCAGACCGCCAACATAGCTGGTAGTTGTTAGCTTGGCGAGGTTCAGGCAGTTTTCCAGAATAATCTGCTTGTTGCCGCCGGAATTTTGAATTTCGCCAACCAGGCCGCCGATGATCGTACCGTTCAGTTCGGTCTTGTTCGTATAATTTTTGATTGAAACAGAATACGACACACTGGTTCTGCCGGCAATACCGCCTTCGTAAACGACACCGCTCGAACTGTTCGCCTTGACAGCGAATTCGCCCTCCATAACGGTAGTCTCATCCGCGTAAAGCCACTTATCAGATGCTGCTGTTGCGTCTGTGCTGAAACCTGCCCAGCCCCGCCAGCGTGGATAGAAGCAATAGCCTTTGCAGAGATAGTGAGCGCGCTGTCTGCCTTATTAACCAGCTTACTGCCTCTCAGATCAAGACTGCCGACGGAATTGTAACCAATCAGACCGCCAATATTGATGCCGCCGCTGCTGCTTGTATTTTCTGCATTCAATGCTGCGTTTTCGCCGAAAGTTACGGTGATCGGATCCGGCAGAGTACCACCGCCAAAGCCACCGCCTACATAAAGGTTATCTACAGCAACGGATGCAGTCAGCGGGCCATTTACTTCCGCAGAAACACTATCCATAATCACATTTTAAGGAGGAATCTATGTATGCCATGGGTTATTACAAACGACAAATTCTTCGTCCGCAGCGACAGGCGGGGATGTGCAACCCCCATCGTGGATAAGCGTCGCGCAAAGGTGTTCGATGAGCGCTTCAATGCAGACGAATTCCTGCGCAGCCTGCCAAAGGCGATGAAAAATCTCGGATACTATGTAGCCCCTGAAGATGCGGGAGTTGAAATGCGGTCCATCGCCTCGCAACATCCTGAAGTGCTTTCTGAGCCCAGACGAGATCTGGACCTGATTGAACCGGGTTACTATCTGGAATCCATCGGAGCATTTCGTGGATTCATTCAGGACATTCAAAAGGCACGACCTAAACTGGAGGAACAGCAGATCCACGCCGAAATGGAGATAGAGGATCTTCTGCACGCGGCAGAGTTCTATGATTTGGCCTGCGATCAGGGCTTTGATATCTACCAGCGCCTCCGTGAAGCACGGATACGGCGTCGTAATTGCAAAAACGCCGTCGCTTGGATTGACTTCGTTTTAGATGCCAATCCCGATGAGTTTCTGCGCCACGATCCATCACCGCGTATCAGCGGAACGCAACACCGGCAGTATCGCCCCAGGGCGCTGCCTGAGTTGTTCGAGGAACTGAGCAGTCTTTCATAAAAAAGCATCTCCAATGCGATACTGCATTGGAGATACTTTCGATTACAGGCATATTGTCATATAGGGCGGGATACAAAGGATATCATCTTTCTCAATGAGATTGCGCAGGTGAATAATATAGCATCCGCCAATCCTGCTCTTGTATTTTTCCTTGAAGCGCTTTAGAGATTCAAAGGAATACTTAGCGCTGGACTTCACTTCGATGGGATACATCTTGTACTTCGTCTTACTATGAGTACAGTGAGGAGGAACTTCAGCAGATCTATGATGAACTGGAATTCCAAATGAGCAGGCTCAAAGAACGCTTCAACGGAAAGCAGG
>OLWT01001386.1_pt1 | contig 12510 bp, 9 predicted proteins | sample 1674001 | NCBI WGS metagenome assembly OLWT01 (sample SAMEA103958137, study PRJEB25191) | human gut metagenome | biome: human-associated habitat [ENVO:00009003]; feature: intestine environment [ENVO:2100002]; material: feces | place: Germany | collected 2013/2015 | reverse complement strand
ATACAGTATTACGAGAACGAGAAGAAGAACGCCATCGCCCCCAAGATCACCAGCAAGGCCAAGACCGCCGTGCAGGAGCAGATCAACACCACGGTCATCGGCAAGGCCGCCGAGGCGCTGACCACGGCGGGCTCCGTGTTCAAGGCCATGGGGCTGGACTCGGAGGCGCTGGCGGACGGCATTATGGATAAGCTGACCGGTGCGCGGCAGGAGATGGCGCAGCTGCAGAAGGTGCTGCTGTCGCTGAAGGACGTGATGAACGGGGCGGACGGGCTGCTGACCGCGGCATCCGTGACCATCGCGGACGCACGGGGAACGGTGGAGGACGCTGATGCGGCGGCGGGCAGCACGGTGCAGCTTATCAGCACGGGCCTGAGCGCGGCGGACACGGCGTACAGCGACCTGCTGACGGTGCTGAACAACACGGATAAGGTACTGGGCGACATCGAGGATGCCCTGCGGAGTATGGATACCTCTGCCGCCGACGAAGCGTTGAAGGCGGACCTGCACCGGAAGATACAGGCGGCCATCGACGCGCTGAAGGTCCAGCTGGAGGCCACTGAGGACGAGGCCCTGAAGGCGCAGCTGGAGACGGCCATCGCCGATCTGGAGGCGCTGGACGCGCTGGTGGATACGCTGGAGCCGTCGGCCCTGCAGGGACCGGTGCTGGATATGCTGCATCAGGTGCGGCAGGAGCTGCTGGCGGCGGCGGTGCAGACCAATAAGGAGGTCAACGAATACCTGCACACCACCGGGGCACAGGCCCAGACCACGCTGCGGTCCGTCCAGCAGCTGCTGGGGGCCGTGGGCGGCAGCCTGGGGGAGGTGTCCGGCACGCTGGACAGCTACGCCGATGCCATGACCACCGTACAGCCTACGCTGGACGCGGGCATCACCCTGGCCAACACGGTGGAGACGTATCTGGCGGACATCGAGGACGATGTGCGCCGGGTAACGGAGAGCGAAGCCTTCAAGCGCTTTACGGAGCTGATGGAGAGCAGCGATGCCGAAAGCATGGCGGACTACCTCAGCTCGCCGGTGCAGCTGAACACGGAGATCATCTATGAGATCAAGGACTACGGCGCGGCCATGTCGCCCTACTACGTCATGCTGGCGCTGTTTGTGGGCAGCCTGCTGACCGCCGTGATGCTGAAGGTACCGGTGACCCAGCCGGAGTTTGCCGGGTGCCGGGCCGTGGAGCGCTACTTTGGGCGGTTTCTCACCTTCTTCCTGATGGCCATGGCCCAGGCGCTGGTGACGGCCTTCGGGTGCCTGTACTTCGTGGGGATGGAGACGGCGGAGCCGGCGCTGTTCGTGCTGGCCTGCTGCCTGTGCTCGCTGAACTTCGCCAGCATGAACTACGCGCTGGTGTACGCTCTGGACAACGTGGGTATGGCGCTGTCGGTCATTATCATGGTCATTCAGGTGGCCGGGTCCGGCGGTTCGTACCCGGTGCACGTGCTGCCGCAGCTGTTCCAGACCCTGTATCCCTTCATGCCCTTCCACTACGGCATGGACATGATCCGGGAGACGGTGGGCGGTATGTACGACGACACATACCTGCGCTGCGCGCTGGTGCTGCTGGGCATGTGCGCGCTGTTTACGGTGTTCGGCCTGCTGGTATATTACCCGGCCCGAAGACTGAACGCGGCTATCGCTGCCAGCAAGGAAAAGTCCGGTATCATGTAAACAGAGAGTGCCCCCCGCAGGCCCATGGGCCTGCGGGGGGCACTTATGCTGTCGGAGCCATGAAAAAAAGTTATGCCCCCTTGCTTTTTGCCGTTTAAGGCAAAAAAGCGGGGACGTTTTTGTGCAGGGTGGAGAAAAGTTTGCACGGCGAGAATTTTCCCTCTTTTGCTGTTGCAAGGCGGGCGGGCCTATGGTACAGTACGGGTGGAGTGTTAGAAAATTAACAGGCAAAGCGACACGGCGTTCAACACGTTTTAGGAGGAGAGAGCATGAGATCGGAACAGGAGAAAACGGCGGCCATCGTCCGGGCCCACGACTGCGACAGCGCGAAGCTCATCGCCATTTTGCAGGAGATACAGGCGTCGGAGAACTACCTGAGCCAAGAGAATATGGAGCTGGTGGCGGATATGCTGCACATCAGCGTCTCACGGGTGTACAGCGTGGCCACGTTTTATGAGAATTTCTCGCTGGAGCCCAAGGGAAAGCACATCGTCAAGGTATGCGACGGCACGGCCTGCCATGTGCGGAAGTCCGGGCCTATCTACGACGCGATCTATGAGTACCTGAAGCTGGACGGCAAGCGCAGGACCAGCGCGGACGGCGTATTTACGCTGGAGACGGTGGCCTGTCTGGGTGCCTGCGGTCTGGCGCCGGTGATGACGGTTGACGGCGAGGTGTACGCCAAGATGACGCCGGAGACGGCGCTGGCGGAGTTGGAGGCCATTCGCGGAAAGGAGGCGGCGGAATGAGCAAGCTGACACGGGAGGGCTTCCGCGCCATGCACGAACAGGCGGCGGAGGCGCTGGAACGGAGCAGATCATCCCTGAACGTGCTGATCTGTGCCGGTACGGGCTGTATCGCCAGCGGGTCCATGAAGGTGTATGAGAACCTGCGGGAGGAGTGCGCCCAGTGGGGACTGCAGGTGTATGTGGGCCTGACCCACCACGGCGACGCGGAGAAGAGCCTGCACATCAAGATGAGTGGCTGCCACGGCTTCTGCGAGATGGGACCGCTGGTGCATATCGAGCCGCTGGGTGTGATGTATGTCCGCGTGAAGCCGGAGGATTGCCGCGAGATCGTGGAGAGAACGCTGCTGGGCGGCGAGGTCATCGAACGGCTGACCTATCACCAGGACGGTGTGTCCTATTCCCGGCAGGAGGATATCCCCTTTTACAAGAAGCAGCACCGGGTGGTGCTGGCCAGCTGCGGCACCAGTGACGCGGAAAATCTGGAGGAATACATTGCCAAGGGCGGGTACATCGCCTTTGAAAAGGCGTTGTTCGACATGACCGGCGCGGACATCTGTCAGGAGATCTCCAACTCCGGGCTGCGGGGCCGGGGCGGCGGCGGGTTTCCCGCCGGACACAAGTGGGAAAGCGTGCGCCGGCACATAGAGGAACCGGTGAAGTACATCGTCTGCAACGGCGACGAGGGTGACCCGGGCGCTTTCATGGACCGCTCCATCATGGAGGGCAATCCCCATTCCGTGCTGGAGGGCATGATGATCGCCGGCGTCGCCACCGGCGCGCACGAGGGCTATATCTACGTCCGCGCCGAGTATCCGCTGGCGGTGAAGCGTTTGCAGGTGGCCATCGACAAGGCTGCGGCGGCCGGACTGCTGGGCGACGACATCATGGGCAGCGGGTTCAGCTTCCATATCCACATCAACCGCGGCGCCGGCGCCTTCGTCTGCGGTGAGGGCAGCGCCCTGACCGCCTCTATCGAGGGTAAGCGGGGTATGCCCCGGGTAAAGCCGCCCCGGACGGTGGATCACGGCCTGTGGGGCAAGCCTACGGTGCTGAACAATGTGGAGACGTTCGCCAACGTGCCGGGCATCATCAACAAGGGTGCGGCGTGGTATCGGGGCATCGGCACCGAGGGCAGCGCCGGCACCAAGACCTTCGCCCTGACGGGCAACGTGGTGAATACGGGACTGGTGGAGGTGCCTATGGGCGCCACCCTGCGGGAGATCATCTTCGACATCGGCGGCGGCATACCGAACGGAAAGAAGTTCAAGGCCGTGCAGATCGGCGGGCCTTCCGGCGGATGTCTGACCGAGGAGCATCTGGACTACCCTATGGACTTCGACTCGCTGAAGAAGCTGGGGGCCATTATCGGCTCCGGCGGCCTGGTGGTCATGGACGAGGACACCTGCATGGTGGAGGTGGCACGGTTCTTTATGCACTTTACCCAGAACGAGAGCTGCGGTAAGTGCACCCCCTGCCGGGAGGGCACAAAGCGTATGCTGGAGACGCTGGAGCGCATCATCAATAACGAGGGGAGTCTGGCCGATCTGGATCTGCTGGAGTCTCTTAGCGATACCATCACGGACACGGCCCTGTGCGGTCTGGGGCAGACGGCCTGCAAGCCGGTGATGTCCACCCTGCGGAACTTCCGGCAGGATTATCTGCGCCATGTGGTGGATCACCACTGTCCCATCTGCAACGGGCGCAAACGCCGGTTGGAGATCAAACCGGAGCTGTGCAAGGGCTGCGGCAAGTGCGCGCGGAACTGTCCCATGGAGGCCATCTCCGGGCAGCCCCGTATGCCCTACGTCATTGACAACGAGAAGTGCATCCACTGCGGCGCTTGCTGGGGCGCGTGCCCCTTCGGCGCGATCGACGCCATTGAGGAGGAGTGAGCCATGGCAAAGGGAATTATGGTCATCGACGGGCAGCGGGTGCCCTTTGACGGCGAGCGCAACGTGCTGGCGGTCATCCGCAAGGCGGGTATCGACATCCCCACGTTCTGCTATTACTCCGACCTGTCCGTTCACGGCGCGTGCCGTATGTGCATCGTGGAGGACGTAAAGACCGGGAAGATCGACGCCTCCTGCTCCATGGAGCCCCGGGACGGCATGGAGATCAGGACCAACACCGCCCGGCTGCTGAGGCACCGGCGGATGATACTGGAGCTGCTGCTGGCGGCCCATGACTGCTCCTGCACTACCTGTGCCAAAAGCGGCAACTGCCGATTGCAGGAGCTGGCCCAGCGCTTTGGCGTGCGGCATATCCGTTTCCCCAACAATAAGCCCCGGTACGAGAAGGATTACACCAGCTACGCGGTGTTCCGGGACCCCAACAAGTGCATCCTGTGCGGCGACTGCGTGCGGGTGTGCGAGGAGCTGCAGGGACAGGGCATTCTGAACTTTGCCTTCCGGGGCAGCGAGCTGCAGGTGATGCCGGCCTTTGACAAAAAGCTGGGCGAGACGAAGTGCGTGGGCTGCGGCCAGTGCGCCGCCGTGTGCACCACCGGCGCTATCACCGTTAACGATCAGATCGGCACCGCGTGGGCGGCCATCCACGACCCGAAGAAGCGTGTGGTGGTGCAGATCGCGCCGGCCGTCCGTGTGGCGCTGGGTGAGGCCTTTGGCATCCCGGCAGGCGTGAACGTCATTGACAAGATGACCACGGCGCTGAAGCTCATGGGTGTGGACGAGGTGTACGACACCAACTTCGGCGCGGATATGACCACCATACTGGAGGCAGAGGAGTTTTTGCAGCGGCTGAAAAACGGCGGGCCGTTCCCCATGTTCACCAGCTGCTGTCCCGCCTGGGTGCGGTATCTGGAGTTCAACGCCCCTAAGTATCTGAAGCATATCTCCACCTGCAAATCGCCCATGGAGATGTTCGCGGCGGTCATCCGTGACAAATACGCCGAAAAAGATGCCGCCGACGGGCGGACTACCTACAACATCGCCATTATGCCCTGCACTGCCAAGAAGATGGAGGCGGCGCGGCCGGAGTTCGTCCATAACGGTCGGCCGGATGTGGATCTGGTGCTGACTACCCGGGAGCTGGTGGACATGATGCGTGAGACGGGCGTGCAGCTGGACGAGCTGGAGCTGGAGTCCCCGGACCTGCCCTTCGGTTTGGGCAGCGGCGCGGCGGTGATTTACGGCGTCACCGGCGGTGTGGCCGAGGCGGTGGTTCGTCACTGCCTGCCGGACAAGAGCAAGAATGCGCTGCGGGCCGTCCGTGTCACCGATCTGCGGGGAGACGGATCCATCCGCCATGTGGAACTGAACGTGGACGGGCAGGAGCTGCGTATCGCCGTGGTCAACGGGCTGATCCACGCCAAGGAGCTGATCGCGGATATCGAAGCGGGCAAGTGCTTCTACCACCTGATAGAGGTCATGACCTGTCAGGGCGGCTGCGTGGGCGGCGCGGGACAGCCCTATGGGCTGAGCAACGTGAAGAAGAAGCGGGGCGAGGGACTGTATGCCGCCGATGCCTCCGCTATGTTCAAGCGGGCGGAGAAAAACCCCATCGTCACGTCTTTACTCAGGGAGTACGGCGAGGAAAAGTGTCACGCGCTGCTGCACGTGCACTACGGAGAATAAAAAAGCAGCCCCCGGCTTACACCGGGGGCTGCGGGTAAAGAAAGAGCATGGCCCCGCCGGGGCCATGCTCTTAGCTTGCCTTTTTATCCAGAATATACACGGTGACGTTTCGGCGGCCCCAGGAGTAGCAGTCCGCCTTGGTGGGGAACCACAGGTCCACGATGTTGCCCTTGATGGCGCCGCCGCAGTCCAGGGCGGTGCCCATGCCGTAGACACGGCGGCCGTTGGTGGTCTGGATGAACATTTTGGTGTAGTAGGGGATCACCTTGGGGTCTACGGCCACGGTGCCCACGCCCACCGCGGCACCCACCGCCGTGGTCCAGGCCGCGCCGCCGTCGCCGCCGCTGTAGTAGGCGGTGGAGGAGCAGAGCATCACCTTGTTATAGGTCATGGTGTCGCCGGAGGCGAACAGCAGGTAGCCGCCCTCGCCCACCTCGTTGGGGAAGTCTTTTTCGATGGTGTCGCCCTCCTCCACCTCGTAGACGCGGGTGCCGTAGCGCACCAGCTCCGCGTGTGAGGTATCGTGGCTGGCACCGATATACTTGGTAGATACTACCTCGCCGCTGACCACAGTGTCCTCATACGTCTCCACGATCTGGCCGGGGATACCCTTGCGGATGATCTCCTCGGTGCCCTTGTCCATCAGGGGATCCGGTGAGCGAAGGATCTTGTAGTCCGTCTCCACAGTGACATAGTGCTGGTAGGTCAGCGTATCGCTGATGCGGATGGCGGGGTCCTCACCGGCGACATTCAGCTCCACCATCTCGTCCTCACCCAGACGGATGCCGCTGCGCCGCAGCAGGGAGGACAGGCGCTCGGCCTCGGTGGTGAGGGTGTGTGTGTCGTCGCCGTGGGTGATGGTGACGGTGCGGCCCGGCTCCAGCAGCAGCTGCATGGACTTGTCGCCCAGGCTGCGGCGCAGCAGCAGATCGTCATAGGTGCGCTCCTCGCTGCGCTCGTCCAGTACGTGGGGACCGTCGCCGTCCACCACGATGCAGATGGCGTCCATGGTGCGTACCGGCTCCGCCATAACGGCGGCGGCGAAGATCACCGCCGTGACGGCGATCATGGTGATGGCGCGGATAGAGGGATGATCGCGCATGATGTGGTGCACCTCCCGCAGGGCCGGGGAACGCAGGGCGTCACGGCAGCCGGTCACCAGCCGTCCGCAGCAGAATGCGCGCCAGTTGGCCCTGACGTCGGAAGCGATGGCGTCCCAGGTCCAGGCAAAGCAGTGGCCCACTGCGCGCACGGCGCGGATCAGGGCCCGAGCCACGATGTAGGGCACATCGTGGATGGCCTGGCACACCGTGGCCGGCGTGATGCGGCGCCGCGGCTTTTTCGGCTGCAAGCGCTTCGGTTGTGTGACGACTGTTTGTTCCATAGTACCTCGCAGTATAGCCGCCCCGGGAGGTGTTCAAACAGGGCGGACAATAAAAATTGAAACAATTTGTAACTTTTGTTACCGATTAGCAATACCCGTGGAGTATAGCACTATCTTCCAATTTTGTCAAGTTTTAGGGGACGCGGCACGGAGAAAGGCAAACTTTTTCCGGCTTTTCGTTGCGCGGGTGGGGAAAAGGTGGTACAATGGCGGCAATATGCAGTGAAGGAGAAACACGATGGATCTGTGCGATCGGAACGATATACAGGCACTGCTGGCGCGGCACGGCTTTCACTTTGCCAAGGCGCTGGGACAGAACTTTCTCATCCGGGGTGACGTGGCGGAGGATATCGCCGCGGCGGGCTGCGTTCCCGGCTGCGGCGTGCTGGAGGTAGGCCCCGGCATCGGCGCACTGACGGTGCAGCTGGCCCGGCGGGCGGAAAAGGTGGTGTCGGTGGAGCTGGACAAGCGCCTGCCGCCGGTGCTGGCGGAGACTATGGCGGACTATGACAACTTCACCCTGATCGAGGGCGACGTGATGGCGCTGGATCTGGCGGCGGTGACGGCGGAGAAGTTTCCGGGCTTGCCGGCGGTGCTGTGCGCCAACCTGCCCTACAACATCACCACACCGTTTCTCACGGCCTGTGTCCGGGCCGGGTGTTTCCGGCAGCTGACGGTGCTCATTCAAAAAGAGGTAGCCCTGCGGATCTGCGCGAAGCCGGGTACGGCGGATTACGGCGCGTTTTCCCTGCTGATGCAGTACTACACCGTGCCGGAACTGCTGTTCGAGGTGCCCAACAGCTGCTTCATGCCGCCGCCCAAGGTGACATCCGCCGTGGTGCGCTGCGTTACAAGAAAGGCCCCGCCGGTACAGGTGCGGAGCGAGGAGGCCTTCTGGCGGACGGTGCGCGCAGGCTTTGCCCTGCGGCGCAAGACGCTGGTGAACAGCCTGCAGACCGGCTGGCAGCTGCCTAAGGAGCAGCTGGCGGCCATCGTCGCCGGCTGCGGCCTGTCACCCACCGTGCGGGGCGAGGCCCTGGGCCTGGAGGAGTACGCGAGGCTGTCCGATGCGCTGCTGGCGGCAGCGGGTGAATAAAAAGCTTCCCGGCAAATGCCGGGAAGCTTTTTATTCGCCTTTTTCTATCTTTGCCTCCGTCTCCCGCCGGATGGCGGCGCGAAGCGCCGTGAGGTATGGGGAGAACGCCACGTTCTCGTCGGCGTAGGTCAGGTTCAGGTCGTACTCCCGGGGCAGCCAGGAGGAGATAGGGGACTCGTTGTGGGCGATGACGGCCTCCAGCTTGTCCAGCGCCTTGTAGAGCTTGGCCTCCGGCGTCTCCAGCGCGTCCATCTCCGCGTACAGGGCGGCCATCTCCGCACGGTAAGGCTGGGGCAGCGTCTCCACCCATTGAATCAGGAGGGCGTCCTCCTTTGCTGTGTCGGCGTCGGTTTTCAGAAAGCTGGGGATGTCGCCGGTAAAGCACTCGCCCAGGTCGTGGATCAGGCACATTTTAATGACCTTGTCCATATCCGTCTCCGGGAACTCATCCCGGAGGAAGAAGGCCGCCAGCGCCAGCCGCCAGCTGTGGTCGGCCACGCTCTCGTGACGGTTCCCAGGCGTCCAGCAGTGGCGGGTGGTGTCCTTCAGACGGTTGGCGGTGTGCAGGACGGAGAGCAGCTCTTCAGGCTTCATGGCGGGGCCTCCTTGCGTTTTTTCACAGTATAGCACGGTGCCGCGGGGCAGTCAACGCTTGCACTTGCACGGCGGAGAAAAGTGTAGTAGAATAGCGGAAGAACATAAAGGAGGGAGACTTTATGGGAGTTTTGTACGCGCTGGAGAGCATCCGCACGCCTGCGCTGGATAAGATCATGTCGGTCATCACGCTGCTGGGCGGCGAGCTGTTTTTTATGGTCATCGCCGTGACGGCGTTCTGGTGCGTCAGCAAGCGCGAGGGCTATTACCTGATGATCGTGGGCTTCTTTGGCACGGTCATCAATCAATTCCTGAAAATACTCTGCTGCGTGCCCCGGCCGTGGATAAAGGACCCGGATTTCACCATTGTGGAGTCTGCCCGGGCGGAGGCCACGGGGTATTCCTTCCCCAGCGGTCACACACAGAACGCCGTGGCCACCTATGGCGGCATCGCCCGGTATACCCGCCGCGGCTGGCTGCGGGTGGTGCTGGTCGTGCTGACGGTGCTCATCGCGTTCAGCCGGATGTATCTGGGTGTCCACACGCCGCTGGATGTGGGCGTGTCGTTCCTGATCGCGGCGGTGCTGGTGCTGGTGGTCTATCCGCTGATGGAGGAGGCCGACCGGCGGCCGGTGGTGCTGACGTACACCATACTGGCTATGGTGGTGTGCAGCGGGGCCTTCGTGGGGTATCTGTACCTGCGGGGCGATACGGGTGCTGCCGCTGAGGACACCGCCAACTACGTCAGCGCGCTGGAGAACGGCTGGAAGCTGCTGGGCGCCACACTGGGTATGCTGGTATCCAACATTGCTGACCGGAAGCACATACGGTTCGAGACACAGGCGGTGTGGTGGGCGCAGATCATCAAGCTGGCAGTGGGCTTTGGCTGTCTGCTGGCGATACGCTTCGGGCTGAAGGCCCCGCTGATCGCCCTGCTGGGCGCCTCCCACGGGACGCTGGGCTTCTCCCGGCATCCGCTACCTGCTGGTGGTGCTGTTCGCCGGGTGTGTCTGGCCGCTGACCTTCTGGTGGTTCAGTCGCCTGGGGAGAAGATGAACAACAGAAAAAGCGCATCCCCCGGCGTGTGCCGGGGGATGTGGTGCGTTATGGGGGACTGTCTCACTCGGTGACGGTGAGGGTAGGGTGCATGAGCGGGTCAAAGGTGGCGAGGACGCGGTCGCCCTCCACGGTATATTCGCTCCACAGGCGGATCTCGGCGCAGCGCTGCACCCGGTAAAGGGTGATGCTGTGGATAGGCGTGGGTTCGGAGTAGGCTTGGTCGCGGCAGTAGACATCGGTACTCTCGTCGCCGCGGAAGACGACGCAGAGGTCGTCACACTGGAGCACACCGGGTATGTCGCAGCTGCCGGTGTAAACGTTCTTGCGCAGCTGGCCGTGGAAGGAAACGGGAACGGTCTCGATGGCAGAATCGAGCGGGCTGGCATGGTACAGGCCGGTGCCGTCGAAGTCGATGGCCACGCCCCTGTCCCGGCAGGCGAAAATAAGTACGGCGGTGAACAGCAGCAGGATGGGAAGCCAGACCTTGCGGGATGTCCATATCTGTCGCATGGGGAGTCCTCCTTTACAGTATTGTACCTGCTGCAAGTATACCATCAGGCGGGGAGAAAAGCAACAAGAAAACCGTGCGCGGCTGTGCGGCGCACGGTTTTTGTATGTACGGGAGGTCAGGCGGTCTCCTTGGGCTTTTTCAGTGCCACGATGACGCCTACGGTGATCAGCACCGCACCGATGACGCTCATCACCGTGATCTGCTCGTCCAGCAGCAGGTAGCCCACCACCAGCGTCACGAAGGGGGAGGCGTACAGATAGTTGTTGGTGATGACTACGCCCAGCCGCTGGAAGGCGATGTTCCAGATGGCGAAGCATACGGCGTTGCCGAACACGCCCAGGAACAGCCAGCTCAGCAGGACGTTGGTCTGGGTGAACAGGGGTGTGAGATCAGGCATACCGTCCGTCAGCAGCATCAGCGGTACGGCGGTGATGAAGGCCCACAGCATGACCCGGCGGGTGACCAGGAAGTTGTCGTACTGCTCGGTGTATTTCTTGATAAGGATGGAGTACACGGCCCACATGAGGGCGGCGGCCAGGGCGATCAGATCGCCCAGAGGGTTCAGGTGGAAGGTCAGCTGGCCGTTGAGCACCACCAGCACCACACCGGCGATGGCGATGACCGCGCCGATGTACACGAATTTACCCAGGCGCTCGCCATTGCGGGAGAACAGCTGGGCCAAAATGACCGTCAGGATGGGGGACAGGGCGATGATGATGCTGACATTGGCGGCGAAGGTGTAGGTCAGCGCTGTATTCTGCAGGAAGAAGTAGAAGCTGCCGCCGGTAACGCCGATGAGGATGAACATCAGCTCGTCCTTCCAGGGGAGCTTCAGAGTCTTGGGCCGCAGCGCCCACAGCGTGATATAGGCCAGGCCCATCCGCAGGGGGATGATCTGGATAGCGGTATAGGCGGTGAGCATCTGCTTGGTCAGCACGAAGCAGCTGCCCCACACCAGAATGGTGAAAATGGCGTACACATGGCCCATGACTTTTTGCGTGGCGGACATGGCGGTTCTCTCCTTATGACTCTATTTCTCTCATCTCATGCGGCAGCTGGCCGCAAAAAATCATTATACACGGCGGAAAAGGAAAAATCCAGTAGTTCCCGGGTATTTTCTTCCAAATGCCTTAACTTTCTATTAAGACGCTTGAAATGCGCTTGTTTTTTTTGCCATCCGTGGTATGATGGTAGCTATGAAAAATCAAGGAGGAAAGACTATGCACGCAGCGCTGGTCATCATGGCGGCGGGGATCGGTTCCCGCTACGGCGGCAGCAAGCAGACCGACGGCGTGGGGCCCCACGGAGAGATACTGATGGAGTACGGTGTGTACGACGCGGTGCGGGCGGGCTTTGACAAGGTCGTGTTCATCATCAAGCCGGATATGCGGGAGCTGATGGAGCGCCTGTGCGGCAATATGGCGTCCCGGCTGCACACGGCGGACGGGCGGCCTGTGGAGGTCCGTTACGCCTATCAGGACGACACGACACTGCCGGCGTGGTATACAAAGCCGGCGGGGCGGACAAAGCCCTTCGGCACGGCCCACGCGGTGCTGTGTACCCGCGATATCGTACGCGAGCCCTTCTGCGTCATCAACGCCGACGATTTCTACGGCGCGGACGCTTACCGCACCATATATGCGGAGCTGCAGCGCCTGCCGAAGGCGGGTGCTGCAGCCATGGTGGGCTATCTGCTGAAGAACACCGTCACTGCCCACGGCACCGTGTCCCGGGGTGTGTGCCATGTGAAGGACGGGTATCTCAGCGACATCCGCGAGACGCTGAAGATTGCCCTGCTGCAGGACGGCGTCATCCGGGACGAGGATACCGGAGCG
>OLWT01001370.1_pt1 | contig 12636 bp, 14 predicted proteins | sample 1674001 | NCBI WGS metagenome assembly OLWT01 (sample SAMEA103958137, study PRJEB25191) | human gut metagenome | biome: human-associated habitat [ENVO:00009003]; feature: intestine environment [ENVO:2100002]; material: feces | place: Germany | collected 2013/2015 | reverse complement strand
CGAGCGCAAGCCCGGACGGGCCTTTCCGTCGCTTCCCGCTACGCCAGCAGCGCCTCCAACTCGTCGGCCAGCCCGTCCACGTCCCGGCTACGCACCGCGCCGCACGTCCAGGACACTCCATCGATTCCGACGTGCATTCCGAACAGCGGCAGGTCGTCCGCCGTCCTCCACACGTCCACCGAATCGGTGGTCTGGCGCTCACCCGTCTTCATGCACGCGTCTATCGCGTCCAGCAACTCCCTGGCCGTCCTGCGCGGCAGGGACAGCGACAGGCGCGCGGAATCGATGATGGTTAGCAGCACGCCGCCGTCCTCGGCGTCCTCGACCTCGATCTGCAAATCGGCGTGACGGATTTCCATGGTGGCCTCCCTAAGTGCTGTGTTCGCGTTTGTGGCAACGTTTAGAATCAGTCGAACAGCGGCACGTCCACAAGGCTGTTGGACGCGCTTCCATGGCCCGCCACGTTGCGCGCGTCCAACCGGCAGGCCATGCACCGCTCGGCCGGCAGGGAGCCGTCCAGGTGTCCTCTCGCGGCCGCCACGTCGAAATCCCCGGTCCACCAGACCTCGCCCCAGCCCCTGACCTCCACCAGGTGCGGCGAGACAGACTCCAGCGACCTCCTGGCCGCGTCCGCCACTACGGACCGGCTCAGGTCCACGCGCGGAGCTCCCTTGCCGCCGGGCACCCGCTCCGGATCGAACTCGAACTCGAAACCAGCAAGGGAGCGACGGCCACGTCCCGCTCCCTTGCGGAACTTCTTATGGACGACCAGATTGAGCAACGGCCCCAGCTCGTCCTGGATCGGCTTGAGCACACGCTTGTTCAGATCACACGTCTGGTAGCTTTCCGGAACGTCCAGCAGTCGGCGGAAGTCCTCGATCGAGACTTTCCAGACGCCAGTCTGTCGATACTGCTTCAGACGCCGATACGTCTCTTTCGCATAGCTGGACTTCAGAGCCGTGAACTCGGCCAATTCAAAGCGCGTGAACTGCGACGTGAGGTCGTTGAGCAGGAACGAGAAGCGCGGGTTGACCGCGACCAATAGTTTCGCGGTCTTCCAATCGGTTTCGAAGCCGGAAAACAGCGTGAACTGCACCGTCCTGCTGTCATCCTGGAACTTGAATCTACAGGCGAGCAGACGGTCGTTGACCTCGACGATTCGTGCCGCTAGTTCCTTGTCGGTGAGGTTCTTCTTGACGTGAGCCAACTGACGGAGTTCCTCGAAAGTGAAAGTGACCTCATCGATTTCCTTATCGCGTACCCTTGCCGCGATGGCCATCAGCAGATCCAGGTCAAGCGCAGTGAACTTGCGCAACGCTTGGGCATTGAACTGGTTCGAATATTTCACGATCTCGTTGGACATAGTCACACCCTAGCATAAAAAGGACAATAATTAAAAAAGCACTTTTTCTCTCCCAAAAAGTCCTCTTTAGTCTTCCCAAAAAGTCCTGTTAAACTCCCAAAAAGTCCTCTTTAAAGTTGCGAATCGCCTACTGCCAACTGCTTTCCCGGGAGTCTAAAAGATACTAAAAGATTCTTATAAAAGGGCGCTCCGCGCCTAGAACACTTTATTCTCCCAAAACCTCCCCTAAATAATTCCCAAAACCTCCCCTTTAATCTCCCATTTTCTCCCCTTTAATAGTGCGTTTCCCCTACTGCCGTAAGGCCTGCGGGGAGTCTAAAAGAGTACAAAAGATTCTATAAAAAGGGGCTCCGCCCCGATGAAGAGAAGAAACCGACTCAGTTCCAAGGCTGCTGCTGCCATTGCTGTGGCTGTTGGAATCCGGGCTGGTAGCCATAGCCCGGCTGCTCCTGTATCTGAGGCTCTTGGGGCAGGTCACGAACCTGTTCCCGCAGCTCACCCGCCGACTCAGCGCTGGGGAGCCTCACGCCCGCGTCAGAGGCCCATGCGCGCAGTTCGGCGGCATGGGCCTTGAGCATGTCCAGCAGCCTTTGCCGGTTGCCCTCGTCGTTCCAGACGCCCTCGTCGTAGCCAAGCACGCCCTCGTTGGAGAGGATGCCGCCCAGCCGGATGATCAGATGGGTGCGCCGCTTGCGCGCCTTGGCGTTCTCCCTAGCCACGATGCGCTGTTTGCGCGCCCTGAGCTGCTTCATCCGGCGCTCGATGTCGGCCATCTGCTCCTCGACGCTCCTGGTCATCGGTTCCTCCCTGCGTTCCGTCGGTTATCAATCAGGACGCTAGACCCCACGGCAGCACGGCACGGGGCACGGCGTCTACACACCAAACCTAAACCCGGAAGAACGGAGCCGGTTTGGACATCCAAGCCGCGAGGGCGAAGCGTTCATCAATGCCGAACGTGCCGCCCCCGCCGATTTCCGCGCGCATGACGGCCACGGGAGGGAAACACCGACCGGAAAAGCCTCTTCGCAAGCTGCCGCAGCTTGCGAAGAGCAGCCGAGAGGATCAGCCTTGCCGCAGTCTCAGGAAACTCCCCGTAAATCAATCCCATGAATCGCCAAGCCCATTGCATAAGAGCATCAGAAAATTCGTCCATGCACCGCTCTATGCGTCGACCGACACGCCGGTAACGGAACCATCCCCGCAAGGTCAGGTGGAAGTCCCTCAATTTCATTGAGGGCGCACTTACATGTTACCGGTGGTAACATTCAGCGTAAGCGCGCTCTCCCGAGGGGCCACTCCGTGGGGGCCAAGCGTGCGCCGCTTGGATCCGCGCCCCGTCCCGGCGGGGTGCCGGCCACCTCCCCGGTGGAGGGCCAACGGGCCTCCCGGCCCTTTGGATTCCCGGAAAGGAGTACAGTCCCGTGGCGATCTACTCGTTGCACGTGTCGAACGTGAGCCGTGCCGCCGGCTCCAGCGCCGTCGCCTCCTGCTCGTACATCACCTCGCGTCGGATGCGCGACGAGCGCACCGGCGAGGCGTTCAACGGGTTCGGCCGCAGGGAGCGCGTCGAGCATGTATGCACGATGCTGCCCGAGGGCGCGCCCGGCGAGTACCTCGACCCGGAGCGTTTGTTCAACGCCGTCGAGATGGCCGAGAAACGTTCCGACGCGAGGCCCGCGAAGAAGATCATGGTCGCCCTGCCCCGCGAGTTCGACGCCCGCGAACGCTTCCGCGCACTGGAGGACTTCATCTCATGGAACATCACGGCCAACGGCTACGCCTGCACGTACGCCATCCACACCGACAAGGACGGACGTAACCCCCACGCGCACATCCTCGTCGCCAACCGGCGCATCGACCCGAAGACCGGCAGATGGGCGGCGAAGAGCCGCAGCGAGTTCGCGTTGGACGCCAACGGCCGGCGCATCCCCGTCATCGACCCCGACACCGGACGGCAGAAGATCGGCGCCAGAAACCGCAAGGTCTGGAAGCGCGTCAACGTGAGCAACAACCCCTTGGACTCCAAGGAGTTCCTCGAAAGGCTCAGGCGCGAGTGGGCCGACTCCTGCAACGCCCTGCTCCCCGGATACGCCGTCATCGACCATCGGAGCTTCAAGGCGCGGGGCATCGAACGCATCCCCACCATCCACGAGGGATACGCCAGCCGCGAGATGGAGAAACGCGGCGGCAGGGGCGACCTGTGCGAGGAGAACCGGCGCATCCAGGCCCTGAACCGGCTCCTCGACGCGCTTAGGGCCATGATCGGGCGGCTCTCCGACCAAGCGCAAGGCATCCTGACGGCCGTCAAACGCCGCCAACGGCCCTCAGGCGCGCCACAGGCCCCTTCAAGCCCTGAACCGGCCGAAAGGCCACAGGAACGCCCGCAGGCTCGTGAAACGCCGCCACAGGCCCCGCAGGAACCCCCGAAGCCCATCAGGACGAAAAAGGCGCTCACCGACAGGTTCAAGACACGGCTTGACGAGCGGCTGGCTGAAAACGAACGCAAACAGGCCGAAAAACAGGCCGAACCCGACATGGAGGAGACATGGGACCTCTCCGACCCCGCCGACCCGCTCAACATCGGCATGGGCTGGGGCACGGGAGGCCACGGACTCGGCCTGTGAGAACGCCGGGAACGCAAAGGGCCGGCATCCGAAGACACCGGCCCGAAATTTAGAAAGACATCCTTACCAGCGGGTAACGGATACGCCGTCGACGCCAGAGCCGTCTGCCGTGGCGATGCGCATCCACGGACCAGCTGCGACAGGGGTGTATGTAACTCCATTGATTGCGAAGGTGATCTGTCCCGACTTATTGCCGGTCGTATAGCTGTTGCGATACGGCCAGGACCCCGTTGCCGTTCCGGTGCCTGCAAACTGCATGTCACCCAAAGCGTTCCCGCCAGCCCAGCATCCAGCATTGGAATCAGCGCATCCACGCGAGACAGTTACCGAATAATCTTCAGCCTCGCTCGGCGGCAGCACGTCCACCAATTCGCCGTTGCTGGAATCAAAGAGAATCGTTGTGCCAGGTTCGCCGACAATCATGTCCCCGCCCGACGGAGTGGTGGTAAGTTCATAGAACGACTCGTCAGTGGTTTCTTGAGCAGATGCCACCGGGACTGCCGTCGACAGGAGCGCCAGCAGAGTCATTGGAACCACTGCCATCTTCAAATGCTTGGTACGTAACATTTTTGCCCCCTTGATTAGGTATGCCAGACGTGCGTCTGACAAGGAAATTATAGCTCTTGGACCTTGGATTGAACAGACCAGTAATGCAAAGGGTTGGTGTTTGAAGACGCCGGCCCCGCATCCGAAGACGCGGGGCCACGGCCCAATCAAAGGGGATGGCGGGTAACCCATCCCGCCGGCATCGGCCATCCCCGAAAAGTCATGCATGCCCGCCTGATCGTAAGGGGGAAGTTAGCAGCGCCTCCGCCGGCGTTTCCATCTTAGCCGATACGATTGGCGTCGTCGATGGACGTCTTGTAGCAGGGACGAAAACCGACCGCCCGGCATCCGCCGGGCGACGCTGCCGCGCCAGTCGCGGCGCGGCCCGAACGAAAGGCGCAGCACATGCGCATGGGTAACAAGGGGCCGCACGGCCGGCCCTGGATATGGCTGATGGCGGTCATCGTCATCTGCCTCGCTCCCGTGATGGATCCCATCGCGGCCGACATCACCGTGACGGCCCTGGCCGTCTGGGCGATGGCATCCAGCCGCCGTTGACGGCGCAACCTGCCGCGGGTCGGAGCCCGCGGCAGGCCCCTTGTTCAGAAAAGAGTCGGCTCGATACCAGGCTCCATCCGATCATCGGGCATGGCCTGTGAATCATGGCTGCGTCTGGCCACCTCGAATGGTGTCAGACCATCGTGGGCCGCCTTATACGCATCCAGTTCAGCCCTGGCTCGTTCCGCCGCAAGTTCACCGCGCTCGATCTTGATTTGCTGATGGCGGTCATCGCCGTCCGTCTCGCACCGGCGGTGCATCCCATCGCCGCGGACATCATCCTCACGGCCCTGGCCGTCTGGGCGATGAGAAACAGCCGCTAAACGGCACCCGGCCCGTCCGAGCGCAAGCCCGGACGGGCTTTCACATACCATCACGCAGCACTCGGCCAGTCGGAGACATACCCCTCGGCACCGGCGAATCCATGACCGCCGTGCGCGTCGAGGAACGCCTGAGTATCAGGGTCGAGCGCCGGTCCCTCGCCCGGCACCGACAGATCGGGCACGGGCGTCTTCGACACGTCCCTGAGCGACTTCCTCGCCTCATCGGTCACCACGGAGCCGGACAGCTCCACGCGCGGAGCGGGAGCGCCGCCGGGTACCTTCTCCGGGTCAAATTCAAATTCGAACCCGACAAGGGAAGCGCGGCCACGTCCCGGCTTCTTCTTCAGGTACTTGCGATGCACCTTCAGATTCAGCAGAGGCCCCAACTCCTCCTCAATCGGCTTAAGAACATACTTGTTGATTTCGCTCGGCCGATACGATTTGGGTACGTCGAGCAGTCGGCGGAAGTCCTCAAGGCTGACCTTCCACACACCGGTTTGTCGGTACTGCTTGAGCCTCCTGTAGCACTCCTTGGCGTAGCTGGAGCGCAGGGCCGTGAACTCGGCCAGCTCGAAGCGGGTGAACTGCGAGGTGAGGTCGTTAAGCAGGAACGAGAAGCGCGAGTTCACCGATACGGTGAGTGTGCGTTTGGTCGGGCTGGTGACGAAGCCTGCGAACAGGGCGAACTGGATGATGTCGTGCTCTTCGTTCTGGAACTCGAAGTTGAGCGCGAGCAGGCGACGGTTCACATTGGCAATCTGCTTGGCGAACTCATCGTTGGTCATGTTCCTCTGAAGTCCGGCCAGCCGCTTCAATTCTTCGAACGTGAACGCCACCTCGTCCGTGCCCTTGTCCCGCACGCGAGACGCGATGGCCATCAGCAAATCAAGATCGAGCGCGGTGAACTTGCGCAGCGCCTGATTGTTGAACTGGTTCGAGTACTTCACGATCTCATCGGACATGACTGCATTCTACCATAAAAACGAGATTTTTATATTTTCTACCCTTTATTCTCCCAAAACCTCGTTTTTATTCCTCAAAAGCGTCCTTTATTCTCCCAAAACCTCCCCTAAATAATTCCCAAAACCTCCCCTTTAATCTCCCATTTTCTCCCCTTTAATAGTGCGTTTCCCCTACTGCCGTAAGGCCTGCGGGGAGTCTAAAAGAGTACAAAAGATTCTATAAAAAGGGGCTCCGCCCCGATGAAGAGAAGAAACCGACTCAGTTCCAAGGCTGCTGCTGCCATTGCTGTGGCTGTTGGAATCCGGGCTGGTAGCCATAGCCCGGCTGCTCCTGTATCTGAGGCTCTTGGGGCAGGTCACGAACCTGTTCCCGCAGCTCACCCGCCGACTCAGCGCTGGGGAGCCTCACGCCCGCGTCAGAGGCCCATGCGCGCAGTTCGGCGGCATGGGCCTTGAGCATGTCCAGCAGCCTTTGCCGGTTGCCCTCGTCGTTCCAGACGCCCTCGTCGTAGCCAAGCACGCCCTCGTTGGAGAGGATGCCGCCCAGCCGGATGATCAGATGGGTGCGCCGCTTGCGCGCCTTGGCGTTCTCCCTAGCCACGATGCGCTGTTTGCGCGCCCTGAGCTGCTTCATCCGGCGCTCGATGTCGGCCATCTGCTCCTCGACGCTCCTGGTCATCGGTTCCTCCCTGCGTTCCGTCGGTTATCAATCAGGACGCTAGACCCCACGGCAGCACGGCACGGGGCACGGCGTCTACACACCAAACCTAAACCCGGAAGAACGGAGCCGGTTTGGACATCCAAGCCGCGAGGGCGAAGCGTTCATCAATGCCGAACGTGCCGCCCCCGCCGATTTCCGCGCGCATGACGGCCACGGGAGGGAAACACCGACCGGAAAAGCCTCTTCGCAAGCTGCCGCAGCTTGCGAAGAGCAGCCGAGAGGATCAGCCTTGCCGCAGTCTCAGGAAACTCCCCGTAAATCAATCCCATGAATCGCCAAGCCCATTGCATAAGAGCATCAGAAAATTCGTCCATGCACCGCTCTATGCGTCGACCGACACGCCGGTAACGGAACCATCCCCGCAAGGTCAGGTGGAAGTCCCTCAATTTCATTGAGGGCGCACTTACATGTTACCGGTGGTAACATTCAGCGTAAGCGCGCTCTCCCGAGGGGCCACTCCGTGGGGGCCAAGCGTGCGCCGCTTGGATCCGCGCCCCGTCCCGGCGGGGTGCCGGCCACCTCCCCGGTGGAGGGCCAACGGGCCTCCCGGCCCTTTGGATTCCCGGAAAGGAGTACAGTCCCGTGGCGATCTACTCGTTGCACGTGTCGAACGTGAGCCGTGCCGCCGGCTCCAGCGCCGTCGCCTCCTGCTCGTACATCACCTCGCGTCGGATGCGCGACGAGCGCACCGGCGAGGCGTTCAACGGGTTCGGCCGCAGGGAGCGCGTCGAGCATGTATGCACGATGCTGCCCGAGGGCGCGCCCGGCGAGTACCTCGACCCGGAGCGTTTGTTCAACGCCGTCGAGATGGCCGAGAAACGTTCCGACGCGAGGCCCGCGAAGAAGATCATGGTCGCCCTGCCCCGCGAGTTCGACGCCCGCGAACGCTTCCGCGCACTGGAGGACTTCATCTCATGGAACATCACGGCCAACGGCTACGCCTGCACGTACGCCATCCACACCGACAAGGACGGACGTAACCCCCACGCGCACATCCTCGTCGCCAACCGGCGCATCGACCCGAAGACCGGCAGATGGGCGGCGAAGAGCCGCAGCGAGTTCGCGTTGGACGCCAACGGCCGGCGCATCCCCGTCATCGACCCCGACACCGGACGGCAGAAGATCGGCGCCAGAAACCGCAAGGTCTGGAAGCGCGTCAACGTGAGCAACAACCCCTTGGACTCCAAGGAGTTCCTCGAAAGGCTCAGGCGCGAGTGGGCCGACTCCTGCAACGCCCTGCTCCCCGGATACGCCGTCATCGACCATCGGAGCTTCAAGGCGCGGGGCATCGAACGCATCCCCACCATCCACGAGGGATACGCCAGCCGCGAGATGGAGAAACGCGGCGGCAGGGGCGACCTGTGCGAGGAGAACCGGCGCATCCAGGCCCTGAACCGGCTCCTCGACGCGCTTAGGGCCATGATCGGGCGGCTCTCCGACCAAGCGCAAGGCATCCTGACGGCCGTCAAACGCCGCCAACGGCCCTCAGGCGCGCCACAGGCCCCTTCAAGCCCTGAACCGGCCGAAAGGCCACAGGAACGCCCGCAGGCTCGTGAAACGCCGCCACAGGCCCCGCAGGAACCCCCGAAGCCCATCAGGACGAAAAAGGCGCTCACCGACAGGTTCAAGACACGGCTTGACGAGCGGCTGGCTGAAAACGAACGCAAACAGGCCGAAAAACAGGCCGAACCCGACATGGAGGAGACATGGGACCTCTCCGACCCCGCCGACCCGCTCAACATCGGCATGGGCTGGGGCACGGGAGGCCACGGACTCGGCCTGTGAGAACGCCGGGAACGCAAAGGGCCGGCATCCGAAGACACCGGCCCGAAATTTAGAAAGACATCCTTACCAGCGGGTAACGGATACGCCGTCGACGCCAGAGCCGTCTGCCGTGGCGATGCGCATCCACGGACCAGCTGCGACAGGGGTGTATGTAACTCCATTGATTGCGAAGGTGATCTGTCCCGACTTATTGCCGGTCGTATAGCTGTTGCGATACGGCCAGGACCCCGTTGCCGTTCCGGTGCCTGCAAACTGCATGTCACCCAAAGCGTTCCCGCCAGCCCAGCATCCAGCATTGGAATCAGCGCATCCACGCGAGACAGTTACCGAATAATCTTCAGCCTCGCTCGGCGGCAGCACGTCCACCAATTCGCCGTTGCTGGAATCAAAGAGAATCGTTGTGCCAGGTTCGCCGACAATCATGTCCCCGCCCGACGGAGTGGTGGTAAGTTCATAGAACGACTCGTCAGTGGTTTCTTGAGCAGATGCCACCGGGACTGCCGTCGACAGGAGCGCCAGCAGAGTCATTGGAACCACTGCCATCTTCAAATGCTTGGTACGTAACATTTTTGCCCCCTTGATTAGGTATGCCAGACGTGCGTCTGACAAGGAAATTATAGCTCTTGGACCTTGGATTGAACAGACCAGTAATGCAAAGGGTTGGTGTTTGAAGACGCCGGCCCCGCATCCGAAGACGCGGGGCCACGGCCCAATCAAAGGGGATGGCGGGTAACCCATCCCGCCGGCATCGGCCATCATCCCGAAGAAGTCGTTGCGCACCGCCTTGAAAGAGGGAAGAAGTTAGCACGCCTCAACCGGCACCTTCATGTTAGCCGATACCATCGTTCACGTCGATCGACGCCCATTAGCACGGGCCGAGAGAGACCGCCCGGCAACAGCCGGGCGACGCAGCCGCGCCAGTCGCGGCGCGGCCCAACGGAAAGGCGCAGCAATGCGCGATTCAGGAAAGGGGCCGCGCGGCGGCCCGATCATCTGGCTGATGGCGGTCATCGCCGTATGCCTCGCACCGGCGGTGCATCCCATCGCCGCCGACGTCATCCTCACGGCCCTGGCCGTCTGGGCGATGAGAAACAGCCGCTGAACGGCCCCGGCCCGTCCGAGCGCAAGCCCGGACGGGCCTTTCCGTCGCTGCCCGCTACGCCAGCAGAGCCTCCAACCCGTCGGCCAGACCGTCCACGTCCCAGCCGCGCACCGCGCCGCACGTCCACGAAGCGCCGTCGATGCTGACATGCACGCCGAACACCGGCAGATCGGGTGCGGCCCTCCACACGTCCACGGCCCTCGTGGTCTGGCGCTCCCCCGTCTTCATACACGCATCGATGGCGTCCAGCAGCTCCGCCGCCGTCTCCCTGGTGAGCAGCATCGTGAGCCTTGCGGAATCCACGACGGTGAGCAGCACGCCACCATTGGCTTCCTCGGCTTCGATCTGAAGATCCGCGACCATGCGTTACCTCCCGAGTTAAGTGTTGGTGTTGCGATGCCCGCAACACTTAAAATCATTACCGGACAAACCGAATCAGTCGAACAGCGGCACGTCCACGGCCCTGGCCGCATCCGGCGCGTGCATCAGCATGCTCCCGCCGCGCCTGGCCCGTTCCTCGGCCACGGCCTTCAGGTTCTCCTCGCGCCGCCGCTCCGCCTCGGCCCTCTCGTCGGCCCTGGCGGCGTCTCTGAGGGACTTTCTGGCCGCGTCCGCCACCACACCCGGGGACAGCTCCACACGGGGCGCAGAGACGCCGCCAGGCACCTTCTCGGGGTCGAACTCGAACTCGAAGCCGACCAGCGAACGGCCCCCGCGGCCAGATCCCTTCTTCTGGAACTTCTTGTGGGCAACCAGGTTGAGCAATGGCCCCAGCTCGTCCTGAATCGGCTTAAGCACGCGCTTGTTCAGGTCGCGTGCCTGGTAGCTCTCCGGTACGTCCAGCAGACGGCGGAACTCGTCTATGGAAACCTTCCACACGCCTGTCTGCCGATATTGCTTCAGGCGGCGATAGCACTCCTTCGAATAGCTGGACTTCAAGGCCGTGAACTCGGCCAGCTCGAAGCGCGTGAACTGCGACGTGAGGTCGTTGAGCAGGAACGAGAAGCGCGGATTGACCTCAACCAGTAGTTTCGCAGTCTTCCAATCGGTCTCGAAGCCCGAGAACAGCGTGAACTGCACCGTCCTGCTGTCATCCTGGAACCGGAACCGACAGGCGAGCAGACGATCGTTGACCTCGACAATCCGCCCCGCCAGTTCCTTGTCGGTGAGGTTCTTCTTGACATGAGCCAACTGGCGGAGTTCCTCGAAAGTGAAGGTAACCTCACCGGTCTCCTTATCGCGCACCCTTGCCGCGATAGCCATCAGCAGATCTAGGTCAAGCGCAGTGAACTTGCGCAACGCTTGGGCATTGAACTGATTTGAATACTTCACGATCTCGTTGGACATGGTTTCAACTTAACATAATGTGGATACTTTTTAAAAAAGTCCCCTTTGGTCTTCCCAAAAAGTCCCCTTTGGTCTTCCCAAAAAGTCCCCTTTGGTCTCCCAAAAAGTCCCCTTTAATAGCCCGATTCCCTTACTGCCGTAAGGCCTCCCGGGGGGTTTAAAAGATATATAAAAGTTTTTATAAAAGGGCGCAAGCGCCAAAAAAGAAAAAATCACCTCAGATCAAGCACCAGAGGACAGCACAGAGACACCTCCATGACAGACCAGGACCACCGCCACACAGCCCCCAAACGCCCAGAAAACCCCTCAGGGAGAAACTATGCGGACGAGCTCTCCCCGCTCACGGACGCGAGCATCCGCGACAACGCGACGATGCTGCTCAAGGAGCTCAAGACGAAGGATGCGGGAAGATGACATTCCAAAAAAAGGAAGAGCCCCTTCCCATTCGTGGAAGAAGGCATCACCCCGAACGATCATCCACCCTCATGCGTTTTCCTATGCGCTCATATGGATATGTCCATAGACATCCACATGGATATGTCCATGGACACCCACATGGAGATGTCCATGGACACCCACATGGAGATGTCCATGGACACCCACATGGAGATGTCCATGGACACCCACATGGATATGTCCATGGACACCCACATGGAGATGTCCATCAAATCGAAGGTAAGCAAGCTAGACGGTTCATGTACATGAACCGAACGCAGCACCTCCCGCGCCCGTCGGCGCAGGAGCAACAACCCGAGTGCCGAAGGCCGATGGAGGAGGAGAAAGAATAATGCGTAAAAGAAGCAGCAAAGGCGGCGGCGCGCAGCGCTCCATCCAAGTGCATCTCATGGTGAACGAAGAGGAAGCCGCGATGATCCGCGCCGCCGCGAGGAAACGGAACCAGACGGTATCCCTCACCATCATCGAAGCGGTAAAGCTGTTGGAGGGAAGCCTGTACGTCGAGGAGGAGGAACATGATTCGCCCACCGTCCAGGCGCTCAGGGAGATCGAATACCAGCTGCGCCGCATCGGCCGCAACGTCAACCAGATCGCGCACAACGCGAACAGGGAGATGAACGCGACCATCGAGGACGAGGCATTGCGGCTCAGCCGGGAACAAGCATGACAAAAGAAGAGGAACCGGCCGACAACCGGGGATAGCCCGCTAAAAATGGGAAGCCTCTGGATTCAGACGTATCGCCTGAATCCAAGCAAGCCCAGTTCGCAGGAATCCCGTGGTTTCAACCACGGGAGTGTCAATAGTTCGCTCCCCTTTTGTACTAAGTTCGCTCCCCTTTTGTACTAAGT
>OLWT01001366.1_pt1 | contig 12656 bp, 10 predicted proteins | sample 1674001 | NCBI WGS metagenome assembly OLWT01 (sample SAMEA103958137, study PRJEB25191) | human gut metagenome | biome: human-associated habitat [ENVO:00009003]; feature: intestine environment [ENVO:2100002]; material: feces | place: Germany | collected 2013/2015 | reverse complement strand
CCGAATATGTCGTCTCACTACCGCCCGATGCCGTGGGATAGATAACCCATTCCAGCCCGGCCACCGTTGCCACGGTAAAGGCGCTGGGCCATCCGCTCGACGGAACGCCCACGGCGGTGCCGCCGCTGTTGTCGCTGAAACTGCTGGGCGTGTTGATGATGTTCAGGCCGTTGCTGTTGTAGTAGCAGCCGTCGCCCCAGTCATACACGTTGTCCCACGGCCCCTCGATGTAGCGGTACTGCGTACCGAGACCGTAGCTGTCCCGGCTCGCAAGCGTCGTTCCGGTGTGATAGGGCATACTGTCCGTATAGCCCATATTCTCCGTTGCGCTGTTGTTGCCGCAGCCCTTGCCGATGGTTTTTTGGCTGTTCCAGTCCGCAAACTCCACAAGGTACAGCATCCAGATCGTCATACGCATCTGAATGTCGCTCTGCCAGATGTTGCTCCCCAGATTGTGGATGCTCGTGCGGGCCGTGCTGCGCGTGATATTCGCTTTCGGCTTTACACCGGACTGGCTCTTGTAGTTGTTGGTGTTGCAGTGATAGCGGCCAATGTACACAATGTCCCGCTCTCCCTTGCCGTCCCCTCGGTCGGCGTGGGCGGGGGAGACGTGAAAGCCGTCCGTTTCCTTATCCGCGATCTGGAGTTTCAGGCTGTTCCCGCTCTTTGTCCACTTGTACCAGAACTTCGGGATAGCCACCAGCTCACCGGCCACCGCATCCGTCACGCGCACCATCCCGCTCCACGGGTACAGGTTGTCAAATGGGCTTCCGTAACTGGTTGCCCCCGCCCGGTACGGGGTCGGGTTCACGAAGCTGGCGGCCTCGTCCGTCCGGCTCCACACCGTCGTGCTGGTTCCATCCCACACCACGCCGTAGATGTGCCGATAGGCCAGCTTCACATTTACCGTCTGTCCGTCCGCCGTGATGGTTGCGGTATCCTCCGCCGTCTCTCCGTTCTTGGTGGCGGTGATGGTGTAGGTGCCGCTTTCCGTCACGGTGAAGTCCACCGTCCCCGTTGCAGATGCCGTTTTGCTCTGCGTCTTGCTTCCCTTGGTGCAGGTGACGGTGGAGCCGCTGTCAATGCTCACGCGGATGGTCGCTGTGAAGTAGGATAGCGTCGCCGTGTACTGCTGCACCACGGAGACCGTCACCGTATCCGTGGCAGTCTGCCCGTTCTTGGTGGCCTTGATGGTGTATGTTCCGTAGTCCTCCACATCAAACGTCCATTTTCCGCCGCTCTCCGTTGCGGTGTATACCTTGGTTCCCAGCGTGGCCGTCACCGTGGAGCCGGTGGGCGCGGTCACAACGATCTGCGCCGTCATGCCTACCTGCGGCAGACTGTCCGCGCTGAGCTTGCCGTCTGCCCCCAGCGTCGGGATGCCGTTCGGCACGTTGATGGGGAGCTGATCGGTGTCCATCTTCCCGTCCGCGCCGAGACCTGCCACGCCGCCCGGCGTATTGACAGGGAGCTGGCCGGTGCCAACCTTGCCGTCCGTTCCGATGCCCGCAACGCCGCCCGGCGTATTGATGGGGAGCTGGCCGGTGCCAACCTTGCCGTCCTCTCCCAGTCCGGCCACTCCGCCCGGTGTGTTGACAGGGAGCTGGCTGACCGGCACCTTTCCGTCTGTCCCCAGCCCCGCCTTTTTGGCAAGAGCCGCCGCCACCGCACCGCTGGTCAGCAGCTTGTCGCTGTTCTCCGTCGGCACCGTGTCGAACGTCTGCGCCGTAACGCCGCCCTTGCCGTCGCCTTTCAGGATACCGCTGGCGGTGATCTTGTCCTGCTTGTCCGTAATGGCCTGACGGATACCCTTGTGCGCGTTTTCATCCTCGTTGTGTGCCTTGATGGCAGCCTCCATGCTTTCTGCTGTCACCAGCGCCGAAGCGTCGATGGTCACCTGCAGCGTCCCGCCGCTGCCCGTAAACTCCAGCAGCCCGTAGAACGTGTACACATAGTCCGGCACGTCCGTCTTGCTGGGGATTTCCACGCCCGCGTCCGTGTCCGTCTGAAATAGGGCGATCAGCCTTGCCGCGCCGCTGTCCAGCTTTGCCCAGATGCCGAGCTGGTTCAGGGGGTATCCCGTCGCCAGTGGTGTCACTTGCAGTTGCAGCTTTTGTCCCTGCGCCGTTGTTTTGTTGGACAGGATGCTGACCGTCTGCTTTTCACTCACAAGCGCCGTCTGCGCCAGCATCGCCGCCTCGCTCACGCGGCCTGTTCCCGCCGCCGCGCGGGTGATGGTCAGCGTCTTTCCCGCTGTCCATTGTGCCAGCAGCTCACTGCCGCTGTTGGTGATAACGCCTTTCCATGCCACTTTTCGTTTCCTCCTGACTTAGAATTTCGATGCGCTGCCGAAGTCAACCACCGCCGCGCCAGCCATAGCCGCGATGCCGTAGGCCGTTGCGGTGCCGCCTGCATCGTAATATTCCACTTCCTCCAGATGTGCGCTGAACCGCTTGGCAGCGGCGAGCCGACGTTCGATCTCCGCGATGGTCATGGCGGCGAACTTCTGCCGCTCCTCCACGGTGGTGATGTTTACCCGCAGTCTGAACTTTCCGTGGGTGCCGCCGTACTCAAACCATTCCTCCAGCTTTGTTCCCGGATAGATCGCGTCGGCCTGCGTTCTTGCAGCTCCCGCAGTTCCCATTGTTCGCCGGATGTTCAGCGCCGTCTTGACGATGCGCCGCTTCTGCTCGATGTCGTACCCTGTGTCGTACCAGTCGATCTTCCAGTTCACGGCCAGCGCGTCCAGCACCTCCTCGGCCACGGTGTCGATGGCGGTGTATATCTGACTTCCCGCGATATAGCCCATCGTCTTTTGGTGCAGCTCCAGCATCGCCATGGATAGGGCCTTTACCCACGGCTGTTCTCCCAGAATGCGCGGCAAGCCGTCGGCGATTTGGGCATTTTTCAGGCTCTTAATCATCCTCCAGCCCTCCATAGGTGGCGGTGGCCCCCGTGCATTTCGGCAGCTCCGTGGTGTCGATCACGGTGTCTACGGGGGCGGTCAGCGTTACCCGCTTGGCCCCCGCTTCCCGCAGCCGGGCGATCAGCTCCGTCGGGTTGATGTCTCGCCCCAGCTTTCTTTGCCATGTCTGGAAGTCCGCCACCGCCGCCGCGATGCGGCTTTGTATCTCACTCACGCTTCGCTGGTCGCTTTCCGCGATCCAGTATTTCACGGTGATGGCGTATTCCACCTCGTCCGGGGCCAGCGCCGTCACCTTGTCGCACAGCGGGCGGATGGTCTCGTCGTCCAGATAGGCCGCCATGGCCGTCAGCTCCGTGCTGTTGGGGACGCGCAATCCGTTCTCGTCCTCGATCACGAAGTAGATATTTACCTCGTCCGGCAGCGGGCTGACGATGCGCACATCGGCTACATCACCCCGCCACTCCCGCGCGTAGTATTCATAGGCATCGCGCGGCCCGGCGCAGCTATACACGCTGGGGGCGAGGTAGATGCGCCGTGTCAGGCTGTCGTCGTCCTCTGCGTCCAGTCCGCCGGTGCTTGGCGTGGTGTTGCTCACGCTGGCAACATAGGCGATTGGGTCAACCAGTATCTTGATGCCGCCGGACAGAATGCCGTTGCTGTCCGCTCCGGCCTCCTCCGCCTGCACCACCACGTCGGTGTAGGTCTCTCCCGCCGCTATCTCGCCGTATTCCACGGTGTTGAAGTATTTCCCGTCCTCGCTCTTGACCCGCGTTCCCGTCGGAATGGCCGTCGCGCCGCTTTGCGCTTCCGAAAGCGTAAATCGCACCGTCGCCGTGGCCCGGTTTGCCTCCTTGCGCGTCAGCCCCACAAGAGCGGCCAGCGCATCCAGCGCGTCTCCGGTACTGGTTTTCAGCATTTCCATCCGTCCCTTTGCGTCGGCGTACTGCATCGTCTGATACTCCATCGCGCAAAAGGCTTTCATCAGCAGGTTCAGCGGGTCGGCCTCGCCGATCTCCGGCTCCTTTCCTGTGGCCTCCCGGTAATACTTGGTGTACAGCTCGCGGAGCTGTTCTTCCGTCTCCTGCAAAGTCATGCTTTCGATGAAACTCAGCTCCGGGCAGTTTGCCAATTCAGCGATATTAGACAAGCTCGATCACCACCTTTGGTATCATATTCCCGTCCTGCGATTTTTCCGCAGTCCATTCCACACGGACGACACGCGCCCGTGGCTCATACTGTTCTGTCTTGCGCACATACTCCGCCGCCAGCAGGACTTGCGCATTTTCCTGCGGGCAGTCGATAATCGTCCCGTCGATGCCGAACTCCCGGTCAAGCGCCTGCTCTCCGGCCCTCGTGGCGTAAAGCACCTGCAAATTGCGGTACACCTCCGCCGCCGTACTGTCGTTTGCGCTCCCCGGCAGTATCTCGATCACCGCGTTTTCCGTCGATAACATGGCTGCCTCCTTACAGGTATTCCTCGATGGTCAGGCTCACCTTGCACTCCACCATCGCTCCGCCGTGCAGCACCGCGCCCCACTCGTCGCTTATGTCCGTGATCTTGAACGGATACGGTGATACTGGCGAGCCGCCCACGATGAACCAGTCCGCCGCGTTGGTCTCCGCCATGCGCTGAAAATGCCGCAGAACACTTCGCGGGTTTACCCCGTCCTGCGCCCGCAGCAAAAGATCGAACTGGTATTTCCGCAGCTTCGGGGCAATCCACTGGCTCCGCGCCCGTGCGCCTGTCCGGTTGTGGGTCGCCCAATCGCTGCCCCCTTGGCCTTTCAGCCCGCTCGGTGTCAGGATGCGCCGGTCGCTCACCGTGAACGTCATGCCCATGTAGCTTCCCAATGCCACTTTTCGCCCCTCCTTACTTATCCGGCTTTCCCACCGCGCCGCTCATGTGCGTGTGGTTCACAAGGCTCACGCCGTTGATGGTGATGTCTCCGCTCGCCGCCGTGGCGTTGATCTCCGGGGCTGTCAGGCTGATTTTGGTGGGGCTTCCGATCTCCACATCCCCGGCCTCCGTCACCTTTACAGTTGCGCCGTTTATGGTGATCTCCGCGTCGCCACCCTCTACCTCGATCTTTGCGCCTTTTTTTGCGGCGAATGTGTACTTGCCTCCCGCCGTCACACTCAAAGCGCCTGCGGCCTCGATGCTCACAAAGGTTCCTGCCTCGATGCTCACCGTTGTCCCCGCCACGATGCCAACGCCGGTTTTGGCGTTCAGGCTCATGCTGGCGGCGCTGCTCTTGGCCTGAAACTGCCCGCCCGCCACAAGGCTGATTGCGCCTTTCGCCTCGTCGTATATCTCGCCGTTGCAGTTGCGCCCCGTCCGCCGGTTCACATACTGGGTGTAAACGCCGGTGTTCTCGTCGTAGCGCTCATAAGCCAGTCCCCTTCGTGCGGCGTACTCCTTTCGGAACAGGCCCTTGTAGCCCTCCGCCGGTATGTTGGTCTTGTTCCACACCGTTCCGGTGGTGGTTCCCGCCGCAGCTCCGTTGCTGTTGTGGCTCACGCTCACCACCTGCCCGATGCTGGGCATCTTGTACTCGCCGTTGCTGATAGCGTTGATCTGGCGGGTCACGCTTTTTCCCCGGTCAAAGTAGGTCACCTCATAGGTTCCCGCCTTATAGTCGATAGCGCTCACGCGCCCGGTTCTGTTTGTTCCCGCCATTACTTTTTCGCCTCCTCGCTGGCGATGCAGTAGCTCGCAGGCACCCAGCCCGTCACGTTCTGGCCCACCGGCAGCTTTCCGCACCGCGCCGCGCTGTTGGTCACGCGGTAGCGCCCGTTGATCAGGATACCGTCGTACAGCCAGTAGGTGCCGGTCTTGGTTCCCGCCTTGTTCTTTGCCGTGCTGGAAACATACAGCGGAGCCTTGTTCAGCGTGATCGCCTGTCCCGCCTCGCCGCCTGCCGCCGCGCTGGCTGCGCCCGCCGCCGGACTGGTGGTAGCGTAGGTGCTGTCATAGCTCACGCCGCTGTCCGCCGTCTTTTCGTGATACACGATCTTGCCGCCCACGTCCCACGAATGGAACGCCGGGCCGATACCGCTGCACTCAAAGTCGGTGGTCAGTCCGCTGTTGGTGACCTTGTGTGTCACCTTGTCCACAAAGTATTTTCCGTTCAGGTTTCCAAAGCCTGTCAGCGCGATGCAGTTTCCCGCGCTTACCCTCCAGTCTCCGTCCACGCCGAAGCGCAGCTTCACCGTCCCGTGGTTGGCGCTGTTCAGCTCCGCGCAGAGCTGGACGCTGGCATCGTATACGCTGGTAGCCCGCCGGTTCACGCTCTTGGTGTGCGAGCCGCCGCCCACGCTGCACTCGATGTCAATGTCCTTGTCCGCGTCCGTGTAATTAAAGTACCCGCCGGTATAGGTGCCGGACAGGGTGGCGGTGTAGCCGAAGCTCCCCGGCCTGATCTGCGAGCGGTCAAAGGTGCGCACGGCCCGCTTTGCCTTGTACTTCTCCCGGTCATACACCCACAGCCGCCGGGCGTACACTTTCAGGATAAGCCCGTAGTTTTTGCACAGGCCGTTGTAGTAGCTGCTGTCCGTGCCGTCCTGCTCGTCGCACTCGATGTCGTAGTCGTCGGCATCGTAGGTGAACGCAAGGCCGTACCGCGCGGCGATCTTTGCGCCGATACGCTTGATGCTGGTGTTCTTCCAGATCACGTCCCGCTCCAGCTCCGAAAAGTCGCTGTCGCTTGGCTTGCTTACGCCGCCCACCTGCAAGGTCGTCGGCGCGTCCGAAAAGCTCACATCGTCCAGCACGAACAGCCCGCACTCCATGATGCTCCGCTGTCCCTGCCGTCCCCAGTTGTAGCCGAGAATACGCGCTCGCAGCGTCGCGCCCTTTTCCGGCATCCAGCCCAGCAGCCATTTCCTGTCCTGCGCGTTGATGGTGATGTCGATGCTGTCGCTGTTGTCCGCCGCGCTGTCGGTGTAGGTCAGGCTCTCGATGTCTCCGCCCACCTGCCCGGCAAAAGGGTAGCTGTTGTAGCGCACATCCAGCGCCAGCCGTCTTGTCTCAATCATAGCTCGCCTCGTATTTCCACGGCGGCATCAGTCCGTCCCGCTCTTCCTCCAGCGCCGGGGTGTTCAGCTCCACCCCGGCGTTGAAGATAAACGTGTCGATCTCCTGCGGATTGGCCGCCATCAGCACGTCGGCGTGGTACTCGCTGCCGTATACCTCCTTGGCGATCACATCCCATGTGTCGCCGCTCTTGGTCGTGTACATCGCGTTTCCTCCCGTCAGTATGCCGTGCGGGCCTGTCTGCGCTGCATCTGGAGATACCACGCTTCAAACCGTGCCTGCGCCTCGGCCAGAGCCTCCTCCACCATGCTGCGGTCGGCGCTGCCCTGAATGTTGATCACCGGCGCAAAGGTCATGCCGCCTCCGCCGCCGGAGCCGCCGCCGTCGATTTCCGCCAGCTCCACCGGCTTCACGCCCAGCATTTGCCCGGCCTTTGCCCAGATGTCCAGATTGTCCCGCCGGGCCGCCCGCTGGAAGCTGATCACCGCCTCCGTTCCGGCCTCGCCCGCGATGCTTGCGCCGTTTGTAAAGCCGCCTCGCGCAAGCATGGGGATTTCCGGGATGTTGATGGAGAACGACTTGCCGCCCAGCAGCGGCACCCAGTCCGGGATGGTAATGCCGAGGCTGTTGATGCCTGCGATTGCCTTGTTGATCAGGGCGATCACCGCGTTAATGGGGGTCTTGAGCAGAGCGCCCAGCGTATTGAAGATGCCCACGAAGATGGATTTCACACCCTCCCACGCCATACGCCAGTTGCCGGAGAACACACCGGTGATGAAGTTGATCACGCCCTCAAAGATGGTCTTGACCCCGTTGATCGCGCTGCTGATGCCATCGGCAAAGACACCGATGGCGGCCAGCACCGCCGGAACCACTACCTGACCAATGTGCAACAGCACCGTGATCACCGTCTGAATGATCGGCATAAGGAACTGAATTGCCTCGCCGATGATCTGCGCCACCGTCATGACCACGGAACCCACGCCGCTGATGATGGATGCGATGGATGGGGCCGCCGCTGTGATGGTTTGCAGAATGACCGGCACCACCGTCTGTGTGATAAAGCCGAATAGGCTTTCTATGATGGGCCGCACCGTCGTCTGCGAAAATGTCACGAGCTGGCCGATCACGCCCATTACCGATTGCAGGATGGTGGTAATGCCTCCAAAGGCTGCGCCCGCGTCCTCGCCGAACAGATTGGTGATGCTCTCCTGCAGCGGTTGCAGCGCCTTTGCCACACCGCCGTCCTCGAGCAATCCCAGCAGCGCGTCCTTGAATACCGTAAACTTTTCCAGTCCCGTGTCGCCGAACACACGCTGTACGATTTTGTCCAGCCCGCCGAACTTGTCCGTCAGGATGCTCACCACGGCGATGATGCCGGAGATCACACCCACAATAGGCAGCGCCCCGGACAGCAGACTACCGAGGCCGCCAGCAATAGGGCCATAGATACTCCCCAGCAGACCGGCCCCGCCGCTGAATATGCTCCCGACAGCTTTCCCGGCACCGGAGTTTGCGATACCGCTTACCACGCCTCCCGCTTTCCCCAGCAAGCCGGAAAGACCCTGCTGGAAGATGCTGCCCTGAATGGTAGCCGCCGCTCCAATGCCCGCGATGCCCTGTCGTAGCGGCATGGTCAACTTGCCCAGCGCACCGCCCGCCTTTCCCATAAGGCCGCCCGCAAATTGTCCGGCCCGGCTGTTGGCGAACATCCCGCCGAGATTTCCGAGGGACGAGCCGATGCCGCCCAGCCATTGCGCGGTCTTGCTGTTTCCGATTGCTCCCCGCAGGACGCTTCCCGCGCTTTGGTAGCCGGACAACAGCCCCGGCGTCCCCGCCGCCGCGCTCAAAAGTCCTGTGGTTCCCTTGATGCCGTTTCCACCGATCAGACTGGAGATTGCCGCCCCCAGCGTCGTGCGGAAGCCGTTGCTTCCCGATGCGCCCCGGAACGCAGAGAAAAGCCCCGCGCCCGCCGCGCCCGCACTCTGGCCGCTCTTGAACAGGCCCGCAAGTCCGCCCTTTCCGCCGGAGAAAATAGCCTCCGCCGCCGGGGCGAACTTCATGCCAACAAACGCCGCCGCCATGCCGCCCAGCACACGCACCACCTGCTCGCCGTTGTTGATCAGGTAGTCAAGCCCCTTTTGGATGTACGGCAGCGCCGTGTCCATAGCGCTCCCCAGCTTCTCCACGCCCCGGCTTGCCAGCGTTCCCAAGCTCTCCGCAAGCTGCGTCAGCTCCGGCATATTCTTTCGGATGCTGTTTAGAAAGTCGATCATGGAGAGATTGAACTGTTTTTTCGCCGGGAGGAACGCATCGCCGATCTCGATTTTCAGCGCCGTCTTGGTGCTTTTCAGCATGGTCTCGATGGCCTCCGGGGTCTGCGATTTGATGTTGAACTCCCGCTCCATGCTTCCCGTGTACAGGCTTGGGTCGCTCACCATTTCCAGCGCCTTTCGGTACACATCGAGATTGTTGACGATCTTCGCGCCGCCCTCAATGGCCCATTGGCCGAACAGGGTGGATAGCGCCGCTACCTGTCGCTCCTGCGGCAGATCGTTGATGGCCTTGAAGATGGTATCCAGCGTTCCCACGCTGTCCTCCTGCATGGCCTTGGCGACCCACTCCGCGCTCATGCCCATCTCCTCGAACTGTTCTTTCTGGGCTTTCGTCGCACTTGCGCCCTTGCTCAAATTCACGATCATGCGCTTGATGCTGGTGCCGACGCGATCAGTCGATACGCCTGTTGCCAGCATGGCATCCGCCAACGCCGCCGTTGTGGCCGCGCTTACGCCGCCCACTTGGCCGAGGCTCGCCGCAGAATTGACCGCCTCCGCGATTTCCGCCGCCGTGGTCGCGCTGTTTGCGCCCAGATAGTTGATCTGGTCAAAGAGCACCATGACCTCCTCGTGGGTCATTTTCAGCGATTGCTCCCACTTGGCGGCCCAGTTGCCCGCCTGATCGGCGCTGATGTCCATGGCCGCGCCGGTCATGGCGATGTCCCGCAGGAAACCGGTAACATTGCCGGAGCTGTCGATCTTGATCAAGTCCTCCATAGACTTGCCGGATTGGCCCGCCGCAGCGGCGAGGCGTGTCAAATCCTCCTGCGTATAGGGGATTTGTGTGCTTAAATCCTTGATTGCGTCCTTCATGGCCTCGTAGTTCTGCGCGTAGGTCTTGCCGTTATCCGCCACCTTGTCGCTGATCTTTCCGGTAGCATCTGCCAGACCGTCCACATACTTGACCACATCCGCCATGTAGTTTTCAAACTTCGCCGCTTCCTTGGTGCAGCTTGCGATGGTCGCCACAGTCGCCGTCGCCAGCGTCCCCATGGCCGCAAGTCCCGCCGTTCCGATGGAGCTGATGCTGCGGGCAAAGCTGCTGATCTGGCTCTGGCTCCCGTTCAGCGCCGCCATCAGGCTTTTGTCCATCTTACCGGCGATCTTGATGCTTAACTCTAATGTTTTATTGTTCGCCATTCCTCCGCCACCTCGCTATTCAGCTCAATAAAGTCCCGGACAGGCATTTTCAGATAGAAGTCCACGCCCGTCCGTGTCACCGAGGACAGCCGGATAGCCGCTTTCCGCAGGGCCTTGGCTCCGCCCTTTATCCGAAAAAATCCGCGTCGTTCACCGCGTTTTTCAGTTTCAGCAGCTCATACAGGGGCAGCGTGGTAAAGAACTCCTCCGGGATGCCCGTTGCCATGGCGGCGATCACGCAGGAGTACAGATAGTTGGTGCTGTTCTCCGTCACCACAAAGCCCTCGCGGGCCATGCGGTTCTCCGCCTCGCTCTCATTCAGCGTGTTCAGGTCTGCCACGCCGTTCAGGTCGATGTCCCGGTACTCCTTGCCCTTGTAATGGCGCGGCTTCTCCAGATGCATCACATGGTTTTCCGTTCTGCTCTCCACGTTCAGGTGTCTGCGCACCGCACCTGCCACGCGCTTGAAAGCGCCGCGAGGCATCAGCTTGAAAAACTCAATGGGCATTCCGGTGGCCTTGACCGCCATGGCGCGGGCAAATGCCGTCGTGGTCTCGCACAGCACCGAGGCCGCCGCCTCGCCCTCACCAAAAAGCTGCCGTTGCACGTCGATAGCGTCCTGCACGGTCAGCTTCTCCAGCCCCGTCAGGTCGATCTCTCCGTACTCCTTGCCCTCGAACACGTAGGGCCTTGCCAGCTCCACGATGTTCTCGCTCTTTTTTGTTCCCTCGTTTGCGGTCTCCGCCGCCGTGATCTTGTCCTCTGCCATTGGTGTTCGCTCCTTTCAGCGTCGTTTCGTTGTGTGAAAACACGGCCCGCCCCCGTTTGCGCAGGGACAGGCCGTATTGTTTTGCGCCCGTTAGATCAGGCTGTTCACGCCCGCCAGCATATCCGTGCCGTTGACCTTGTAGATGCCGTTGAGCTTGTCAACCTCCAAGAGCTGCTGGCCGTCCACCTCGATCATCAGGTAGGTCAGCTCCAGCGTCACGGTGGCCTCCATGGCCTCGCCCTTTTCCACCTTGCCGGGGTTGAACTTCTTCACGCGCCCGATCTCCACCACGCGCAGGCCCTTGAAATTGTAGCCGCCCTGCTTGTCGTAGACCTGCTGCGAGGCTCGCAGCGTCAGGTTCACCGTGGACAGGGGAGAGAGCATATCCATGGCGGAGCTGTAGAGCGTGTTGAACTGGATTTCCTGCTCCATGCTCTCAAACTGGCCGATGGTGGGGCTGTCCAGCTCGCCGTTCACGCCCACGCCGGAAACGGTGCTGGTTTTCATGTTGACCTCCGGCAGCGTCACCGACGCGGCCACGCCGATCATCTTCGTGCCGTCCAGATAGGCGTTATACTCGTTGATCTTCTCCGGGATATAGTTGTTGGAAATCATCTTCTTTTCCCTCCCTTATCAGTTCAGCGCGGCGGAAAGAGCGTCGGGGTCAAACTCGATGATGTCCTCGATGTCCTCCGCAGGGGTGAACGGGGTGATGTACTGGTGGAACGTGATCTTGCCGTCCAGCAGATCGGCGGTGGTGTTCTCGTCCTCGTTGAACGTGATCTCATAGCGGGCGCACACACCACGGGCCACAAAGCCGTTGCCGCGCACGTTCTCGCTGTCCACGATGGCCTCGATCAGCCGCTTGTTGGCGGGGCTGTCCACTTTCTGGAAGTAGGTCAGGATAAACGTGTTGGCCGCCCACGTCAGGAAGCGGCGGACGCTGAACCAGCGGTCTTTCGGGTCGCTGATACCGGGGTAGGCCGCCGTGTTGTTGCCCCACAGGCGGAAGCCGTTCATGTTCAGCCACGTTGCCACACCGAAGCTGTTCACGGTGTTGGCCTGCTCCTGATCAAGCACCACCTCCGTGCCATCTTCGAGGCAGGCGGCGGAAACGGCGATGGTCTTGTTGCTGGGGCTGACGTTGGGCGTGTCGTCGTTCTGTGCGTCGGTGTAGGCTGTCAGCGCCGCCGCCAGTGCGCTGCCGCTGTACACCGTGTTTCCCACCTTGGCAAAAGGCCAAACCGCGTAGGCGTTTGGGTCGCTCACCGCCTGCGCCTCCTTGGTGGTCTTGACGGCGGTGTACTTGGTCGCGCCGGTGTTGCTGCTGTCGATGTCCACAACGCACACCGCGCCGAACACGCTGTTGATGCTCTTGGTCTTGGCCTGCAATGCCGCCGCCACCGTCGCGTCCTTGCTGAAACGCGGTGCCAGCAGGATGCCGGGTGTCAT
>OLWT01001359.1_pt1 | contig 12714 bp, 7 predicted proteins | sample 1674001 | NCBI WGS metagenome assembly OLWT01 (sample SAMEA103958137, study PRJEB25191) | human gut metagenome | biome: human-associated habitat [ENVO:00009003]; feature: intestine environment [ENVO:2100002]; material: feces | place: Germany | collected 2013/2015 | reverse complement strand
GGATCTTACGTGGGGAATATCATTTCCAAATGGGGACACGTATTGGCTGGAGAGCGCAAGCAACTTTTGGCCGCCGGCGCAGGTGCCGGATTGGCCGCCGCTTTCGCCGCTCCCCTCGCTTCCTCACTTTTGGTGATCGAGTCCATCGAACGGTTCGACGCTCCCAAGACCGCCATTACCACCTTGCTGGCAGGGGTCGTGGCGGGAGGCGTAGCGAGCTTGATTTTTCCCTTCAACCCCTACTCGCAGATTAGCGCTATTGCCCCGCAGGCTACTTTTATAGATCAACTGAAGTTGTTCTTATTTCTGGCCGTGGTTATTTCCGTCTTCGGGAAAATTTACTCGATGTTTACCCTTTGGTGCAAGGATTTCTTTACCAGACTGAAGCATCCTCCTTATATGAAGATGTTGTACCTGCTTATCATAGCGTATACGATCTCATTGACGGAGATCGACTTGACAGGAGGAGGCGAGCAATTCCTTATCATGCAAGCGATGCATGGATATCACCCCGTTTTATGGATAGCGGCGATGATGCTCATCCACTTGATATTCACGTCTCTCTCTTTCTCCTCCGGACTGCCGGGAGGGAATTTCATCCCTACACTAGTTACCGGGGGATTGTTCGGGCAGATCATCGCCTTATTATTGGTGAAGTATGGTTTCATTGAGACGGAGAGCATCAGCTATATCATGTTAATCAGCATGGTAGGTTTCTTGGTGGCGGTAGTCCGGACACCACTGACGGGTATCGTCTTGATTACGGAGATAACCGGGCATCTGGATGTATTCTACCCCTCTATCATTGTCGGCGGGCTTACGTATTACTTCACGGAAATGCTACAGATAAAGCCCTTTAACGTGGTTCTCTATGACGAGATGATCTCGACTCCAGCCTTCCGTGCCGAAGGGCGTTCCAGCCTGTTCGTCGAGATCATGACAGGTGCCTATTTCGACGGGAAGGAGGTAGATCACCTCACCCTCCCCCAACGTTGTATCATCAAGACTATTCACCGGGATCGCAAGGACTTGGCTCCTGCTGGACAGACCCTTATCCCCGGCGATCAGGTAGAGATCGAGATCGATTCGCAGGATATCGAGAAGCTGTATGAGCCGCTGGTTAGCATGGCGAACATCTATTAATCGCTGATCTGCCAATCGCCTCGAAAAGAAATGCCACACCAAGAATCCCCCGGTGTGGCACATTTACAAAACGCTACATTATCAGAAGTTATATTGAGCGGAAACATTAAGTCGATTGGCGTGGCGGGTCATATCGTTGAAATCGGTACGCCAACCTCTCAAGTACTCGGCGCCGACTTGCAGATTGGCGTTCACGTTCCAGAAAATGTTGGCTACCAAGTATTGACCGTAGCGGTATTGATCCGACGGAGTAACCGGGTAATCATTCTCGCTGTATAAACGAGTCTGGCTATAGGTACTGGAGACGAATACCTTCGGCGTGATATTATACTGCAAGCCAGCGTACCAACCCATCATCGGAAGCACTTGCATCTTGCCTTTGGCCTCGGGGTCCGGAACCAGATCCACGTCCAGATTACTGATATCATTCAAGAACTGGCTGATCCCCCGGCCGTAAGTAGCCTGACCGTAGAAGTTCAGCTTGCTCGTCACATTGAACGTAGAGGCGGCAAACACGCCCCATCCGGCCTTAGACTCGGCCCGTTGCGCCACCAAGTTCTCATACGTCATATTACGTACGATACCAGCTACACGGATATGGCTGCTCTTATTCCAAGCGTATTGGATATAGGCAGGGAAGTTCGGCATACGTTGGTTACTGATATTCACGCTTTGGTTCGTGATGCCATCCACCACTGGCATCTCGATACCTACACCCGCTTTCCATCCCTTACCGAAAGCACGCTCATAGCGTAACAGGGTGGCACGGCTGAAAACCTGTCCGGCAGGCCCCGCATAATCGATCGAGGGCGGAAGGGCGGCCAGATCCATGAAGGTACTATAATCGTAACCCATCGTGAAACCAAGGAAAGACACATAGGCGTTCTGGAGCTCGAAGACCTTGCTGCCTCCCCGGAAGTTACCCGCCGTATACACGACGAAATCCCCGAGGTGTTTGGTACGACCCACTAATTTCAAGAATATCGTACTGGTAGTAGCGTCCATCTGGAACTGGTTACGGACGTAGTTCTGCCCACCATTCGGGATCATGGACGGATAGAAATCGACATCATCCGAGATCCCGCCGAAATCATACTCCGCCGTAGCCTTCACGTAACCGCCGATACCCAAGGCGAAACGTCCCTTACGATCGGTCAATACGAAGCGGGGGGCTTTCGGGTCGTGGAAACGAGGGCTCTGCGTCTCATTCATTATCCTCACGATTTCATCACCTGCCTTGTCTTGGCTGACAAGGACTATCGAATTTGGTGCGTCATCCTCGATGACCACCTTTTGAGCCTTAGCGGGAGCCGATAAGAATCCCATACCTAGCAGTAATACTGCTCCTTGTACAAATAGTCTCATAAATGTGTTTTGTTTAGATTAATTACCTACCTTGAACAAGGCTATAAAGAAAAGGTTCTGATTTTAACAACCCTACGAGCACTTTTTCCACCCTATTGCCCGTTCAAAAAATATTCATATATTTGCGGAATATATTACTTGGGATGAGAAGATTTTTATTGTTCATACTCGCTGTTCTTTACCTCGGGGTTTCCTCCGGGTTTGCGCTGAATTACCATTATTGTATGGGTAAGTTGGCGGAGGTGAGCTTGCAGTATCTTGACACTTGCCCCAGTTGCGGTGAGGCGGGCACGTCCCATAAGTGCTGCTCTACCGAGACGGAATATGTTAAGTTATCCGTCGATCAGGATGTGGCGAATACGCTCGTGCAATTGTCCGCTCCTGTCGCTGTAGTTTTGTTGTTCGATCTACTCGACTCCTATAAGATCGCCGGGCGAGACGAGACAACACGTTCCAATCCCTTTATTAATCCACCCAAGGAGAATAGCGCTATCCCGTTATTCGTCCATCATTGTACTTTTTTGATTTAGCGTATAGGCTTCCTTTTTAAAAGGCGATTTACGTCTGTTTACGCACGAGTACCGGCGTAATCTATTGCGAGTACTGGAGTAATCCACCGCAAGTACTGGAGTAATCCATTGCAAATACTGGAGTAATCCATTGCGAGTACTGGCGTAAAGCATCACGAGTACTCATGTGATCGCTTGCCTTCAAAGACGAACAAATAAGCGTTCTCATATGTTTTCAAATCATAAAAGCTCATTCAAATGTTAAACAGAATCATTCGTTACTTCCTTGAGAACAGGGTGGTAACCTTACTTTTACTAGTGCTGATTATCGTATGGGGCATCTCCACGTCCCCCTTCAATTGGCACGGGGGGATCATTCCCCGGAATCCGATTCCGGTAGACGCCATCCCCGATATCGGCGATAACCAGCAGATCGTGGCCACGGAATGGATGGGCCGCTCGCCGAAGGATATACAGGACCAGATCACTTATCCGCTGACCACCTCTCTTTTAGGTATCCCGGGAGTGAAGACGATCCGTAGTTCCTCCATGTTCGGGATGTCCTTCATATACATTATCTTCGATGACGATATAGAGTTCTACTGGAGCCGTTCCCGTATATTGGAGAAGCTGAACTCCCTGCCTCCGGGAACCTTGCCGGAAGGCGTACAGCCTACCTTGGGACCGGACGCTACCGCCCTCGGGCAGATCTATTGGTATACGCTGGAAGGACGGGACCCCAAGACCGGTAAACCTACCGGAGGCTGGAACGCCGAGGAGTTGCGTACGATACAGGATTTCTACGTCAAGTACACCTTATCGGCGGGCGGTTTCGTGAAGGAGTACCAGATCGAGTTGAACCCGGATGCCATGTACGCCTTCAACGTCTCCGTGATGGATATCATGAGCGCCATCAAGAAGAGCAACCTCGATATCGGCGCCGAGACGATGGAGATCAACAAGGTGGAGTACCTGATCCGGGGCTTGGGGTATATCAAGAATGTAAAAGATATAGAGAATGCCGTCATCACCGTTCGGGAAGGCGTACCGGTTCGCATATCGGACGTGGCGTTCGTGAATATCGGTCCCGGAACCCGACGGGGAGGGCTGGACAAGGAGGGTGTGGAGGCCGTGGGCGGAGTGGTAGTAGCCCGCTATGGCTCCAACCCCTTGGAGGTTATCAATAACGTAAAGGCGAAGATCAAGGAGATGGAGCCGGGATTGCCCCAAAAGGTACTGGCGGACGGGACGGTCTCCAAGGTAACCGTCGTGCCGTTCTACGACCGTACGGGGCTTATCAAGGAGACGATCGGGACGTTGGAGACCGCCCTCTCCCACGAAATATTGATCTGCGTGATCGTCATCATCGTGCTGGTGCTCAACCTAAGGGCCTCTATCGTTATCGCCAGTATGCTACCGATAGCGGTGCTCGCCACGTTCATCATCATGCGTTATACGGGGATAGCGGCGAATATCGTGGCTTTATCGGGTATAGCGATCGCCATTGGCGTGATGGTGGATGTAGGGGTCGTCTTCGTGGAAAGTATCATCCGTTACCGGGAGATGCCCGAGAACAGGCATATACAGGGGGGAAAGGCGTTTGTCAACCTTATTTATAAGGCGGTAAGCGAGGTGTCCGGGGCGATCAGTACGGCGATGATCACGACGATCGTCAGCTTCCTCCCCGTCTTCACCATGGAGGCGCAGGAAGGGAAGATGTTCTCGCCCTTGGCCTACACCAAGACGTATGCTTTGGCTTCCGCCTTCGTGCTGGGATTGATCTTGCTTCCTTCCCTATCGTATTGGTTGTTCTCGATAAAGATCCATTCAAGGCAGATACGGAAAATACTGAATTACCTGTTGATCGTGGCCGGAATCGCCTTACTTATTATCTATGGCAGTATTCCCGCTATCGGGCTAACGGCAGTCGGGTTGAATAATCTATTGTCCGGGTATTGGAAGAAGCCTCAGATGAGCACTTATATCAATATCGGTATCACCCTCTTTGTCTCGATCTATTACCTGTCCGAGGAATGGTTGCCGATGGGGCCGCAAAAAGGGATGCTCGCCAATATCCTGTTCGTGGCGGGTTGCGTAGCCATCATCCTAAGCATCCTGTGGCTGCTCGTTATTTATTATGAGAGGATATTGCGCTGGTGCTTGGATAACCGCTGGAAATTCATGTTGATTCCGGGAGCTACCATCGTATTCGGTTTCTGGATATGGAGAGGCATCGGACAGGAGTTTATGCCTAGCCTGAACGAAGGTTCTTTCCTACTGATGCCGACTAGCATGCCGCATTCCGGTATCGAGCAAAACCTTGATTATATAGAGGCGCTCGACAAACGGCTGGCCTCTATCCCCGAGGTGGAGACCGCCATCGGTAAATGGGGCCGTGTAAACTCCGCCCTCGATCCAGCACCGGTACAGATGTTCGAGAATACAATCAACTACCGTCCGGAATATATCCTGAATGAGGACGGGAAAAGGGAACGTTTCAAGGTAAACCGGCAAGGGGAGTATCTCCTAAAAGATGGAGGCGTATATAACCCCAAAGACGGTTTCCGGCTGATTCCCTCAGACAGCCTGATTCCAGACGCTAAAGGCGATTACTTCCGCCAATGGCGACCGGAGATCAAGAACACGAACGATATCTGGCAACAGATCGTGAACGTCACCCATCTTCCGGGATTGACTTCCGCCCCGAAGCTGCAGCCTATCGAGGCCCGTCTCGTCATGTTATCCACCGGTATGCGTGCCCCGATGGGTATCAAGGTGTATGGCCCGGATCTAGAGACGATCGAGAAAGCCGGAAAGGCGATCGAGAAGGCATTGAAAGAGGTACCCTCCGTTATCCCCTCTTCCGTATTTTACGACCGTGCGGTAGGCGCCCCTTATCTGGAGATCGAGCTGAACCGTGAGAATATGGCCCGTTACGGCGTAAACGTGGAGGACTTGCAAGAGATATTAAGTGCCGCTGTCGGTGGCATGGTACTGACCCGCACCGTGGAAGGCAGGGAACGTTTCCCGGTGCGCCTACGCTACGCTCGTGAGCTTCGAGATAATCCAGAGGCGCTAGGTATGATCCTCGTACCGACCGCCACTGGGGCGCAAGTCCCGCTTAAAGAGCTTGCCGATATCAACTATACCCGTGGAGCGCAGATGATCCAAAGCGAGAACACTTTCTTGGTAGGCTACGTCATCTTCGACAAACTGGCGGGGAAGGCGGAAGTGGATGTCGTGAAAGAGGCTTCCCGCATCCTTGAGCAACAGATAAAGGAGGGAGGGTTGAACCTTGATCCCGGCGTATCCTATAAGTTCGCCGGCAATTACGAGCAGCAGGAGCGTGCCACCAGCCGGCTGATGATCGTCGTTCCCCTCGCCTTGTTGATCGTCTTGCTGGTTCTATACTTTCAATTCAAGACGGTCACTGCCTCACTGATCCATTTCTCCGGGGTGTTCGTGGCCTTCGCCGGAGGTTTTATCTTGCTATGGCTTTACGGACAGGATTGGTTCATGAACTTCTCCATCGCCGGAGAGAATATGCGGGATCTTTTCCAGATGCACACGATCAATCTGAGCGTGGCAGTCTGGGTCGGTTTTATCGCCTTGTTCGGTGTGGCTACGGATGATGGGGTATTGATGGGAACCTACATCCATCATGTATTCCTCGAGCGAGACCCCCGCACCAAGCACGATATCCGGGAAGCGGTAGTAGCCGCCGGACTGAAACGGGTACGCCCAGCGGCCATGACTACAGCCACTACCCTGATCGCTTTACTCCCCGTACTTACCTCCACCGGTAAGGGGGCGGATATCATGGTACCGATGGCTATCCCTACGTTCGGAGGAATGCTGATCCAGAGTATGACCATGTTTGTCGTTCCCGTCCTGCAATGCTGGTGGCGGGAGAACGCTATAAAGAAAGAACAAAAGAATAAAATTCAAGAGGAGGTAACGACTTATGAGATATAAAAGAATCAGATCAATCATCATGGCAGGTGTACTGGGGATGCTAAACGTCCTTTTCGCTTACTCCCAGCCGGCCGATAGTTTAGGCTATTATCTGGAACTGGCAGCACGTAACAATCCGCAGATCAACGCCGACTTCTCCCTGTATAAGGCATCTTTGGAGAAAGTCCCGCAAGCCGGAGCCTATCCGGACCCGGAACTGGAGATCGGTTTCTTCCTGAAACCGATGGAGATCTTGTCCGGAAAGCAAATAGCGGATTTCACCTTGATGCAAATGTTCCCTTGGTTCGGTACCCGGAAGGCGGCCCGCAACGAGGCGACCGAGATGGCCCGGATGGCTTACGAACAATTCCGTAACAGTCGCAACAACCTGTATTACGAGGTGAAGAGTCAATGGTACCAGCTTTGCAATATCAGCGAGCAATATAAAAATACGCAGGCGAACCTTCGTCTGCTAGACCAGTTGGAACAGTTGGCATTGAACCGCTTCTCCGCTCCGTCGGCGAAGGCGGGCGGTTCCTCCGTCCTACCCTCCCCCGTATCTTCTGCTCCATCGACTCCTCCCGCCGTATCCGGTGGAGGTATGTCGGGTATGGGAGGTAGTAGCATGGGAAGCCCTACGGTACAAAGCACGGGAGCATCCGGTAGTACGATGTCCGGAATGTCCGGCGATAGCCCTATGGGTGGAGGCTCTATGGGAAGTGGCAACTCTATGGGCGGAATGTCGGACGTACTGCGAATCCAGATGGAGAAGGTAGAACTGGAGAATACGCTAGCCTCCTTGTTATCGCAACGGAAAACGGCCGAGGCTGCTTTTAATACGTTGCTCAATCAGTCGCTAGCTACCCCGATTTCCGTTCCCGACTCGTTGGAACGGCTTCCTCTCTCATGGAGTGAGTCGATGGCTCTCGACAGCGTCATCTCCAACAACCCCATGCTTACCATGCTGGAGGCGGAAGGAAACGCTTACCGGGCCAAGGCGGAGATGGACAAGAAAATGAGTTACCCCATGCTAGGTATCGGCCTCCAGTATTCCTTGATCGGGAAGAAACCGGAGGATATGTCTATGGGCTCTATGTCCGGTATGAACGGAAAGGATATGTTCATGCCCATGCTAAAGATCAGCCTTCCTATCTTCCGTAAGAAATATAACGCACAGCAACAGGAAAGCAAGCATTATTGGAAATCCAGCGAGTTGAAGTACGAGAACACGATGAACCAACTGCAAGCCGAGTATATCCGTATTACCCAGCAATTGGAAGATGCCGCACGGAAAATCGATTTGTACCAGAAACAATACGATCTATCGTTGGCCACCTACCAACTGATCGTCCGGGAATTCTCGACAGGAAGAACGACCTTGACCGACGTGATCCAAGTGGAGCGACAAATGTTGGACTATCACTTGAAGAAAAGCGAAGCGATAGCGGAATATAATACCCAAATCGCCGGAATCGAGAAATTAATATCCACCTCTGTAAACGAATAAGAAAATGAAAAATATAAATGAAACCGTAAAATCCAAGTACCTGATATATATCCTGTTCCTAGCGGGCGGCCTCTTGTTGGGCTGGCTTCTGTTCCATAACTCCGATACCGACAGCCATACGTCACAAGCGAGCGAGACCGGCACGGAAGTTCACGACCCTACGCATGGCCACGACCTCCAACAGAACGAGGCCGGCGAGTGGACTTGTTCCATGCATCCCCAAATTCGCCAAGACAAGCCGGGTAAATGCCCTATCTGCGCCATGGATTTGATCCCTGTACGTAAGAGCTCCTTCTCCGACAAGGCCATCGATCCCAACGCCATTCAGCTTTCGGAAGAAGCAGCAGCCTTAGCGGACGTACAAACCTCCAAGGTATCCCGCCAGAATCCGGTCAAGCAAGTCCGTTTATACGGCAAGATCGTACCGGACGAGCGTAGCCTGCAATCTCAAACAGCCCATGTAAGCGGACGCATCGAGAGCTTGAACGTTGATTTCACGGGTGAGACGGTGCGTGCCGGACAGACCCTCGCTACCCTCTACTCCCCAGAGCTTTTCACCGCCCAGCAAGAATTGTTGGAAGCGATCCGCATGGGACAATCTCAATTGATACAGGCCGCCCGTGAAAAACTATATTTATGGAAGATGACAGATGCCCAGATCGCCGCTATCGAGAAGTCCGGCTCTATCTCCCCGGTTGTAGAGATCAAGTCGAACACGAGCGGTATCGTCCTGTCCAAGCGGGTAAGCCAAGGTGATTATGTATCCCAAGGAGCTATCCTTTTCGACGTGGCGAACCTCACGAAGGTATGGGCCTTGTTCGACGCTTTCGAGGTGGATCTCCCTTTCCTTAGCAAAGGTGATCCGGTGGAATTTACCCTGCAAGCGCTACCCGGCAAGAAGTTCTCGTGTAAGATCTCTTTCATCGACCCGATCTTGAACACGACGACCCGTACCGCCAAGGTCCGTGTAGAGGTACCGAACGCCTCTTTGGAGCTCAAGCCCGAGATGTACGCCACGGCAAACGTAAGCGCCCCGCTCCGCAACTATAAGAACGAGATCGTCGTACCGCAAACCGCTGTGCTCTGGACGGGTAAACGTGCTATCGTGTACGTAAAGCAACCGGATACGAATACCCCCGCTTTCTTGATGCGTGAGGTGGAGCTAGGCCCTTCCCTTGGTAACTCTTATGTTATCTTGAATGGCTTGCGAGAAGGTGAGGAAATCGTAACCAACGGAGTCTTCGCCATAGACGCCAGCGCACAGCTGGAGGGAAAAACTTCCATGATGAATAACGGCGACGAGCCCGCCAAGCCTATGACTGGGCATGAGGGGCATATGATGCATGCGCAAAGCGCCACGGGGGTAGCCTCCGAGCATGCCATGTTCGGTGTCAAAGGCTCTTGCGATATGTGCAAGGAACGTATCGAGAAAGCGGCAAAAGGGGTAAAAGGTGTGTTATCCGCTCATTGGGACAAAGATACCCAGATGATCCATCTCCAGTACGATCCGAAAAAGACCTCCCCAAAAGCGATCAGCAAGGCGATCGCTAAAGTAGGCCATGACACGGATATGGATAAGGCGGATAAAGCCGTATATGATAAGCTACCGGCTTGTTGCCACTATAGATAAAGTTATTGGACATTCGGGGGTGTGTCAAAAGTGTGAACATGGCACGCAGATAATGCTGATTGAGCAGATGACCGCAGATTTATGATATGAAAATCAATATATTATCTGCGTAAATCTGCTAAATCTGCGTGCCATAATACCAACTTTTAACACACCCTCCTTATTAGTAAAGATTCCAACGGAAAGAAGCGACTGCTTTAGCGGGAACCTCATAGGTAAATGAACGTTCACCGCTGTTTACCGTTATATTTTTAGCCTCGTCCGTATTATTTAGTAAAACAAGTGCTTCTGTTCCATCTAAATTCTCGAAGGCGGAATACATAATCCCATCAGCCGTATACCCTTTAGAGCCGATCCGTACTGCCCCCGGCTTCACCACAGAGGATAAATGACCGATAATATAATAATGAGAATTCCGGGTAATCGTCTTATAATCCGAGCGATCGATATCCACGGCACCATAACAAGTCTGGCAACCACCCTCTCGGTTCGGTCCCCGCTCGTTATCCAGCATCAAGTTCCATACGATAACTGCCTTACACCAGTTATTCACCGTACCCAAGGCCGTCTCCTCCATATCTTCCATCAAGCGTTTCTCTAAGTTACGTCCATCATTCCACATGCCGATAGAAGTTTCCGTAAATATTAATTCTTTATCGGGGAACTTGCCGTTTACGTTATTCAACTCCTCCCGGTCGCCCCCGTAATTATGGTAAGCGGCACCTGTCAGGAAAGAAGCGGCATTCTCATCCTCGTAGATTTTCATCGGATAGCCTTGCTGCTCCAACATATTATCGTAATTGTAATTATGGTCGAAAGCGTAGATCTTCGTCTTGAGGCCAGTCTCTTTCAGTTTAGGGCCTAGAGCGTCACGCACGAAAGAGAGTTGCTCCTCCCATCCCATAAATAAGGAAGCGGAATTTCCTCGGTTCAAAGGTTCGTTTTGGGGAGTTATCGCCTCGATAGGAATCCCCTCGGCCTCCATCGCCTGTATCCATTTCACGAAATAGGTAGCGTAATCTTGATAATAAGCGGGATTCAACTGTCCGCTAGTCCACGACTCGAACGGGCGCAAATCCTTTAAGTTATCCACCTTCATCCATCTTGGACAAGTCCAAGGCGATCCCAAGATTTTTATAGAAGGGCTGATCGCCAAGATCTCCTTCAAGATCGGTATCACATACTCCTTCTCCTCGCTCTGCAAGGCGAAATTCTCGACACCCTTCGTGTCACAACAAGTATACTCACTTAAAGAAAAGTCCGAGCAGCCAATCGAGATACGGATATAGCTATACCCCATCCCCTCCGTATCAGAGAAAGTCTCTTTCAGGAAAGCTGTCCGATCCTCGGGAGCCATCCGCATCAAGTTATAGCAGGTAGAGCCTGTCACGGCGGCACCAAAGCCATCCATCGTCTGATAGCGCACCGAAGGGTCTATCGTTATCACGCAAGGCGAGGCGGCTTGTTTGTCCCCCAAGGCGATCTCACTTCTCACGAAATCTTTCGCACGATCGTTTGTCGTGACATACACCGTTACATTGTCCGAGATCTTCGCTCCAGAACATGCGTTCAAGCAAATCAAGACCATTAATAAAGAAAAGAGAACCATACGTATTAAATTAATAGTTAATCAAATTACCGGGTTTCTGAACCCTTCAAGATCATCCTCACGTGATTCTTTAAGATGTGAAAGGCGGGAGCGGCCATCGATCCATGATCATATCCGTCCAACTCATAGATATAAGTATTCTTATGTCCGGCCACTTTCATCATACGCCAAAAATAGGCGTTCTCCTCATAGCGGCCCAGCATCTCCATCTCCCGGTCGCCCGAGACGATAATCAATGGAGGAGCGTCAGGACGTACGTAAAACAAAGGGGCGAACTCGTCGATACTCGGTTGGGTATCTTTCATTCCCTTCGCCTGCCGATAAGCGAAATGGCTGATCGCATGACCGCTGAAAGGGATTAATGCGGCGATGGCATCAGCATCTATCCGATACTTAGTCAACCACTTCTTATCCAGTCCGACCATATTCGTTAAATAACCTCCGGCGGAATGACCTGAGACAAAGATTTTACGCCTATCCCCACCATACTTCTCAATCTCGTTGAATGTCCAAGCGACAGCGGCGGCGGCATCATCGATACAATCGCTCAACGTGGCTTTGGGTAGCAAGCGGTAATTTACGGCGATAACGGCTAATCCGCAGTTCTTCAATTCCTCCGGGATGAATTTGCTACCTCCCGACAAGCCGCCTCCGTGAAACCAGACTACCGTAGGGAAGTCTTTTGCGTTCTCGGGATAATAAAGATCCAATTTACAACGTTCCACCGCATATGGATCTTTCGATTGGGTATAAGAGATATCCCTGACTATTTTATAGTCTTGATCTTGCGCCGCAAGGATATTACAGATAAACAGACTAAATAGAAATAAATAGATTTTCTTCATGATATTAGATAATAGATTTAATACATCAAATTTAATATAAAAAAAGGAGTCACCCCTTACGGACTGACTCCTCTCTCTTCCGGCTTTCGCCTTTCTCAAGACGGCGGCTACCTACTCTTCCACTGTTACGCAGTACCATCGGCGTGACGAGG
>OLWT01001357.1_pt1 | contig 12724 bp, 16 predicted proteins | sample 1674001 | NCBI WGS metagenome assembly OLWT01 (sample SAMEA103958137, study PRJEB25191) | human gut metagenome | biome: human-associated habitat [ENVO:00009003]; feature: intestine environment [ENVO:2100002]; material: feces | place: Germany | collected 2013/2015 | reverse complement strand
AGACGCAGTAGGTGTCGTCCGTCTCGTCCAGAAATACCTGCCCGTCCAGACCGCGCAGCTTTGCGGGCGTGTTGATATCAAACACGAACAGCCCGCCGGACTTCAGCGCATTGTATACGCGCCGGAGCGTCTTCCGGCAGTCGTCCGGACGCGTCAGATAGTTGAGGCTGTCCAGCGCGCAGATCACCGCGTCCACCGGCTCCGCCAGACGAAGCCTCTGCATCGGCTGGCAGATGAAAAACGGGCGGCTGCCCTCCGGCAGCTCCCGCGCCTTCCGCTCTGCCTCCGCCAGCATATCCTCCGACAGATCTGCGCCGATCACCCGGTATCCGCGCCCGGCCAGCAGCATGGACAATGAACCCGTGCCGCAGGCCAGATCCAGAACCAAATGCGGCTGCACTTGCTCCCGCGCGCACAGCCGCTCAAAAAAGGTCAGCGTTTTTTCGTATCGGATATCATAGGTCAGCTCGTCATAGCAGCCCGCAAGCGCTTCATATGCGCTCACACCTGCTGCTCCTTCTGCTTCTGCTCGTCTTCCTTCATGCGGTCGAAGATGATGCGGTACGCGCCCATGCCGTAGTTGAGACTGCGGTTGACGCGGCTGATGGTCGCGCTGGAAGCGCCGGTCTTTTCCAGAATGTCGTTGTAGATCATCCCGTCATTCAGCAGCGTGGCTACCTCATAGCGCTGCTCCATGCTCCGCAGCTCAGACACCGTGCACAGATCCTGGAAGAAGTTATAGCACTCCTCCTCCGTCTCCAGCATCAGAATGGCCTTATACAACCGGTCGTTCTTTTCTTTCTTTCCGATCTTGGACTTTGCGGTTCGAACCATGATCGTCTCTCCTTCTTTCTCCCTTTTCGGGTACTGATGCCAGTATAGCATTTTAGTCCGCGAAAGTAAACCACCTTATCAAAAATATTTTTGTCGACTAAAGCTGTAAAGCGTCACAGCAGCTGCCCTTTGCTCGCCACCAGCTCATCGATAAACACCTTGGCCGCCAGCGGCAGGGTACGGCGGTCCTTGGTGACCAACAGCCAGCGTCCGGATGATGGGCGGATCAATGGACAGCTCCCGTTCCAGCGAGGTCATCATCTGGCTCAACGCGGGCTGGGTGTAGCCCAATAACTCCGCCGCCTTGGTAAAGCTGTCCACCTCCGCCACCTTCAAAAACGCTTTGTATCGATGCATGCTCAAATAACATTTCTGCATGTTCATATAATGAACATCAATTTTACTTATTTATAAGTTAAGCATATAATGAGGTCACCAAAAAGTCCAGGAGATGGTAACGATAGGGAAAAACGAGTTTGCCATCGGCGCGAAGGCCGCGCTGTACTCCGAAGCGGAGTTCCATGTATAAACCACACATCACCATGCCTTTCTCTCCCCCAAAAAGACAGCGGCGGACGCGAAGCGTCCGCCGCTGCCTTTTTCACGTATTCACACTTCCGTCTTGCCGTGCAGCTTCTTTTGCAGCCAGTCCTTGCCGTCCACATACCGGGACACGATGAAGGATACCACATAGTCGCCGGCAGCATTGACCATGGTGGCGGGAGGATCCACCAGATTGCCGATAGCCAGCGCGATGGGGTACGCGATGGCCAACTGGTCAGGGAAGAAGATGGTGCAAACCACCAGTTCGCCGGTACCGCCTCCGCCAGGGATACCACTCATGGCCACAGAGGAAAACACCGCCACGATGATAGCCAAAATAGCCTTATCCGTGGAGAAGTCCATCCCGAACACGCCGAACAGAAATGCCACCTTGATGATGGCGGACATGGCCGAGCCGTCCATGTGCATGGTAGCGCCCAAGGGCAGCACGATATCCGTCACGTCCTTGCTGATGCCGGACTCCTCCGCTACCTCCATATTGGTGGGAATGGTAGCCACGCTGGAGCAGGTGCCGAAGGACACCGCCGCCGGGCGGAACAGCTTGGAGAACATGATCTTGGCGCCGCCTTTGCCGCCGCCGAACCGGGCATAGATGGGGAAGAAGATAAACATATAGGCAAAGCTCATCACATAGTAGATGATAAGCGTACGGCTGTAATCGCCGATGAGCGTCGGGCCGTAGGTAGCCACCAGGCTGGCAAAGAAGCCGAAGAAGCCGATGGGCGCGTAGTAGGTGACCAGCTTTACGGTCTTCATAATGCAGTTGGTGATATCCTCCAGGAACTGCGCCGTCTTGGTCTCGGGACCGCCATTCATCTGGACACCGAAGCCGAACAGCACCGCCGCCACGATCAGGGGCAGAATGGCCCGGCGGCTCAGCAGCTCCATGAAGTCAGGCTTCGTAAAGAAATTGACGATCATATCGCCGAAGCCCAGCGCTTCGCCGACCTCGCCCTCCACAATGGTGTAATGTCCATCTACCAGCGGGAAGATGCGGCAGACGATATACATCAGTACACCGGCAATGGCGGCGGTGACGAGGAACGTGGCGATGGTCACGCCCATGATCTTGCCGGCGCGCTTCACGCTCTTCATATTGGCGATGGCGGAGGCAATGGAGCAGAACACCATAGGCACCACCACGCAGAACATCATATTGATGAACAGCGTACCCAAAAACTCGATCTTGCTGCCGAAACTGGGCGCAAACGCGCCTACCAGGCAGCCTGCCACGATGCCGGCAAGCATACACAGAATAAACCAGTAGTTCTTCAAAAATTTTTTCATAGTGACCTCCCACTCTCTCAAATGAAGTCTTACAGCCCCTATTATACGGGCATTTTTCGCAAAGTAAATCAGAATTCCTGCGTTGTTATTTGCAAATCCTGCTGTTTTCCTTTGGTGTCCGCCGAAGGCCCATGGCCAAACTGCTTTTTATAGGCCCGAGAAAAGGTAGAGTAATCCTGATACCCCGCCTGTACCGCCGCCTCCGCCGGGGTGCAGCCCCGGCCCAACAGCTGCCGGGCCAGCAGCAGCCGTTTCTCTGTCAGGTATCCATGCACGGAATACCCCGTCTCCTGCCGGAACCGGCGCATCATGTGGTACTTGCTGATATAAAACCGCGCGGCCAATTCATCAATGGTCAGCGGGTCCGCCAGGTGCAGGTTCAGGTATTGCAGCAGTGACACCACCTTGCTGTCGCCGCCGGCGGCGCCTACCCGGTGGCCGCCCCGGACCACCCGGTTCACCTCCACCATCAGCTCCGTAAACTGCGCCTGCGCCAGCAGCGCTGCCCCGTAGCCGCCCTGCCGTACCGTCTCCGCCAATGCCTGGAACAGCGGCCGCACCCGGCTGCCGCCCTCGTCCCGGTATACATATTGAAATGTCTCCTGTGCCTGTCGGAAGCATTCGGAGGGATCGCAGTCCCCCACCGTCAGTGCACGCAGATAGTCCGGTGCGATATACAGGATCATCCTCTCATAGTAATCCCCCGTCTCCACCACCGGCCGGTGGATGCTCCCGCTGCCCACCAGCACGAAATCCCCCGGCGCCAGCTCATACCGTTCCCCCTCCACCGCATAGCCAGCTCTGCCGGCCAGCAAAATGATGATCTTGTGGAACGTATGGTAGTGATATTCGATATATTCCCCCCGCCCGTCCGCCAGATGGAACAGGCGGAACGGCTCTTTCAGGTAGCCGCGCACCTCATATTGCAGTGGTTCCATGCGCTCACCTCCGCATTTTTTGTCGTTATTATAGCACTCGCTATGCAAATATTGCAAGTTTCCTTTTCAATTATAACCATTCTGAAAATTTTGTTTCCATTTTGTAATTTTTGTGTAGCTTTTTTGATAGACTTGTGCTATGATACTTCATGTTAGATGTCGGGGGAGCCAATTCCCCGCCGACTGACGGTATATGCCGGGAGCCTTACTCCGGCAGATCCTATGCGAACGGAAGGTAATATCCCATGCTTGGAAAACAGATCGCAGCGCTGAGTCTTTCCGGCCTGCTGCTTTTCTCTGGCGCTGTCACCGCCGCTAACGCGGACGAGGCCACGCCCATCGACACCACTGGCTACGCCGCCGCGACCGAGGTCCTGGCGGGCAACGGCGTGGCATCCAGCGCCGCTACCGCTATGCAGACCGGCAGCGGCCTGCGCCTGGCCCAGGCCTCCGGCCTGCTGGACGGCGGCGAGACGCCCACCCTCAATCAACTGGCCGCCCAGGCCCTGCTGCAGGAAACGGCTGCCCTGGAAAAGCGGAACTTTCTGGCAGAGTATGACGGCGTTCTGGTAGACTGCGGCTCCTATCTCTCCCTGCGCGCCGAGCCGGACACCTCTGCCGATCGCCTTCGCATCATCTTTGACGGCAAGGCGGCCCAGCTGTTGGACGTTACTGACGACGGCGAATGGTACAAGATCACCTATGGTACCGACACCGGATACGTTCTGGCCGAGTACTGCCAGCCCGTGCACTACGCGGACTATGAGGGCACCGCCGCCACCAATACATTGCTGGAAGATGTCATTTCTCAGGCGTACACATATCTGGGCACCCCCTACCGCTACGGCGGCACCAGCTACAGCGGCATCGACTGCTCCGGCTTCACCATGAAGGTCTTTGGTGCCTTTGGCATCAGCCTTCCCCACGGCGCCACCAGCCAGTATTATATGTGCCGCGGCGTCACCACAGAGGAACGTGCCCCCGGCGACCTGGTGTTCTTTGCCACCGGCGGCAGCGGTATCGGCCACGTGGGCATCTATCTGGGCAACGGGCAGTTCATCCACGCCAGCACCTCCAGCGGTGTCATCATCAGTTCCCTGTACGAGAGCTACTACGCCCGCACCTACCTGTATGCCGCACGGCTCATCGAAATGTAAACACGGCAGCTTCTTCATGGCTCCCTTTTTGGATTCGGAAGCGCCAGTCAAAAGGCTGGCGCTTCCGCTTTTTTCTTGTACTCTGCATATTTGCATATTTATTCAATTATGCGACTATCGTATACAGCAATATAAACAACCATCTTTCCTTTGCCCCCCAGTTTGTCATGTGCTTTTTGTACAAATTTACATTTTGTGCGGATTTTTATACAAATTCATGTTGACATTTATTCACGTCAGGTGTATAGTAGCCACTGTCAGGAGGGACACCTCCGAGAATACATGTCTATATTCCGGTTCCCGGTATAGGACCATACAAGATCTGAAAGGAAGTACATAACATGAAAAAGTTTATGGCAATGCTGCTGGCGCTGGTCATGGCGCTGAGCCTGGTAGCCTGCGGCCAGAAGGCTGACGACACCAAGAAGGATGACGCCGCCGACACCGACGATTCTCTGGTGGTTCTGGAGAACGTGGTGGATTGGGGCGAGACAGAGCCCTATCGCGTTCTGGTGCAGAAGGGCGACCCCAAGGGTCTGCTGCCCGGCATCAATAAGGCCATCGCTGAGCTGACCGCCAACGACGGCGCGCTCATCAAGGAGATCGAGAACAAGGTCGCCTCTCAGGAGACGTACACCCCCGATTCCGTGTCCTCCGATCTGGCTGCCGCCGATAAGGATGCCGCTGCCAGCGACAAGCCCGTTCTGGTCATGGGCACCAGCCCCGACTATCCCCCCTATGAGTTCTTCGCAGATGCCGCTATGACCGAGTACGCCGGCATCGACGTGGAAGTAGCCAAGTATATCGCCGAGTCCATGGGCATGACCCTGCAGATCGAGTCCATGAACTTCGACAACCTGGTGACCTCCCTGAGCAACGGCGACTTTGACGTGGTGCTGGCCGCCTGCGAGTACACCGAGGAGCGTGCCAAGGCCTGTGACTTCTCCGATCCCTACTACACCGATCTGCCTCCCGTCATTCTGGTGAAGGCTGCCAACGCCGACAAGTACAAGACCGTTGACGATATCAACCAGGCCTCCGTCATCATCGGCGCCCAGAAGAACACCACCAAGGCCATGGCCGCCGCGGATATGTTCCCCGAAGCTGCCAACGGCATGGTTCTGGAGTCTCTGGTCCCCACCCTGGTCACCGAGCTGAAAAACGGCACCATCGACCTGCTGGTGCTGGATGGCAATGTGGGCCTGAGCTACGTGGGCTGATCTCCCTGTTCCCTATCGCAAACGTGCAAGGCAGATGCCTTGCACGCTTGCGTGTTCTTAAGAACTTTTGAAAGGATGCTTCGTCTATGTCGTGGAATGATCTGTTTGTCAACATGGACAACACCAACTTCTTCAACTTCTCGTTCCTGCCTAAGTACGGCTCCGCCTTTGTCCGCGGCTTTGAATACACGCTGCTGCTGGCGGTGGTGTCCGTGCTGCTGGCCGTGATCCCCGCCCTGCTACTGGCCATGATGCGCCTGAGTAAGATCAAGCCCATCAAGTGGTTCGCCGGCGCGTATATCGCCGTGTTCCGTTCCACCCCCATGCTGGTGCAGCTGTCCATCATCTACTTCGGATTGTTCCACTACATTAGCCTGCCCCGGACACTGTTGTTCGGCTTCATTGCCATCAACCGGTTTATCCCAGGCGTGGTCGCTTTGGCGCTGAACAGCTCGGCGTATGTAGCCGAGATATTCCGCGCTGGTATACTGGCCGTGGACAAGGGGCAGACCGAGGCGGCCCGTTCTCTGGGTCTCAGCAGTTGGCAGTCCATGCGTCTGGTCGTGCTGCCCCAGGCCATCAAGAATGTCCTCCCTGCCCTGGCCAATGAGGTCGTTACCATGGTGAAGGAGTCTTCCATCTGCTCCGTGCTGGGCATGGCGGAGATCATGTACACCGCCCAGACCGTCTCCGGCAACAGCTACATCACCCTGGCTCCCTACGTGCTGGCCGCGCTGGTCTACTTCTGCATCAACTATCCCGCCTCCAAAGCCATCGAGGCCATAGAAAGGAGAATGCGCCGTGGCGATAAGCAGTAAAGTTCTCATCTCCGTAAAGCACCTGGTCAAGGAATACAACCACGGCACCGTTCACGCATTGGACGGCTGCGATCTGGATATCCACAAGGGCGAGGTGGTGGCCATCATCGGCCCCTCCGGTTCCGGCAAGTCCACGCTGCTCCGCAGCTTGAATATGCTGGAGGAGCCCACCTCCGGCGCCATCTACTTCGACGGTGTGGACCTGGCCAGCAAGCAGGTGAACATCGATCAGCACCGTCAGAAGATGGGCATGGTGTTCCAGCACTTCAACCTGTTTCCCCACAAGACGGTGCTGCAGAACATCACACTGGCACCCATCACCCTGAAGAAAAAAACACCCGCTGAGGCCGAGACCCAGGCCCGCACCCTTTTGGAGCGCATCGGCCTGTCCGACAAGGCCAACGAGTATCCCAATATGCTCTCCGGCGGTCAGAAGCAGCGTATCGCCATCGTTCGGGCGCTGGCCATGGATCCGGAGGTCATGCTCTTCGACGAGCCAACCTCCGCCCTGGACCCCGAAATGGTGGGCGAGGTGCTGGACCTGATGCGCGACCTAGCCAAGGACGGGATGACCATGGCTGTCGTCACCCACGAGATGGGCTTCGCCCGCGAGGTGGCTGACCGCGTGGTCTTCATGGCCGATGGCAAGATCCTGGAGGAAGGCTCCCCCACGGACATCTTCGACCATCCCCAGGACCCCCGGCTGCAGGATTTCCTCAGCAAAGTGCTGTGACAACGATAAAAGCCCACCTCTTCGGGGTGGGCTTTTTTATGTTTCTTATGATTTTCCGTGTATCTCATTGCCGCAGCGGGGGCAGGTGATGACGATGCGCCCTTTCCCTTTTGGCACCCGGCACACCGCGCCGCAGCCCGGGCAGGTAAAGTAGCAGTGCTCTTTATCCATCCGCTGCTGCCTTTTCCCGGTCATACGTCGGCTGATGGGCCACCAGACCTTCTCCATGAACTTCGCGTTCTCCGCCCGGCGCTTCTCCAGATTGCGGGAAAACATCCGGAACAGTGCCAGCAGGGTGATGATCCCGGCCACGGTGCCGATGATGCTGTATGCCAGCGGCACCTTCTCCCGCAGAAAAATGTTGATGATATCCAGTACCAGAGCCGTCCAGACCATGGTCAGCGTCAGCCGGTCCACACCGTTGCGCCCATACATGAAGCGCGACAGCGCGTTGCCAATACGTTGCAAGAAGTTCATAAAACCGTCCCTTTGCCTTCCGCGTCCACACCGCAGGTTTTCTGACAAGATATTTTACAGGAAAAGTCAGCAAAGGTAAACCCCTTTTATTCAAAATTCACAGAATGGACAAATTTTTGTTTTTTTACTGCCGGTGCAAAACCAGTCCCGCCGCCTTGCAATTCGCCATAAACCTATGCTATAATAAATTGATTATGCACCGCGAGCCGGCGGTCACCCGCCGGCTCGCCGCAGGCCCCGACCTCTCCGGGCGGGATCGGCTGCGCTGTCTGCCGCACTGCGGGGCCTGCATATCCCATACTTTGCCGCCGCACCGCTGCCGGTGCGGCGCGAAAGGAAGCTGCTCTATGATCAAGATCGCCCCCTCCATCCTGTCCGCGGATTTTGCCTATCTGGCCCGCGACATCGAAAAGATCTCCACCGCCGACTACGTCCACGTGGACGTGATGGACGGTCTGTTCGTACCCAACATCTCCATCGGCATCCCGGTGGTCAAGTCCATTCGTCCCACCACCGCCCTGCCGTTGGATGTCCATCTGATGATCGATCGCCCGGTCCGCTATGTAGAGCAATTCTGCGACGCTGGCGCGGACATCGTCACCTGTCATGTGGAGGCGGACACCGAGGAGAATATTCTCTCCGCCATCAACAAGATCCACGCCAAGGGCAAAAAGGCCGGTGTGGTGGTCAAGCCCAAAACCCCGGCCAGCGCCGTCCTGCCCTTCATCGACAGGGTGGAGCTGATCCTGGTCATGACCGTGGAGCCGGGCTTCGGCGGTCAGAAGTTTATGGCCGATATGATGCCCAAGGTACAAGCCATCCGCGGTTATATCGATGCCATGAACCCCGCCTGTGAACTGGAGGTAGACGGCGGCGTGGATGGCGACACCTGCAAGCTCTGCATCGCCTCCGGTGCCAACGTGCTGGTGGCCGGCAGCGCCGTGTACAAGGCTGCGGACATCCCCGCCAAGATCAAAGAACTGAGAGGGTAACGTCCTATGGAGTATTTTCCCGCTCCGCTGGAAAAATTAGTGGAGCAGTTCGCCCGCTTGCCGGGCGTAGGCTATAAATCCGCCCAGCGACTGGCCTTCTATGTGCTGTCCCTGCCGGAGCAGGAGGCCCGGGCCTTTGCCGACGCCATCATGGACGCCAAGCGCAGCGTGACCCTCTGCCCCGTGTGTCAGAACCTGACCGCCGGCGGCCTGTGTCCCATCTGTGCCGACCAGAAGCGCGACGACGCCACCATCTGCGTGGTGGCTGACCCCCGGGACGTGATCGCCATCGAGCGCAGCCGGGAGTACCGCGGTCGTTACCATGTGCTTCACGGCGTGCTGTCCCCCATGAACCACGTAGGCCCTGACGATCTGCACATCAGATCCCTGCTGGACCGCGTGGCCCAGGGCGGCATCACTGAGGTCATCATGGCCACCAACCCGGACACCGAGGGCGAGGCTACGGCGCTGTACATCGCCCGGCTGCTCAAGCCCTTCGGCGTCAAGGTCACCCGCCTGGCCTATGGTATTCCCGTGGGCGGCCACCTGGAATTTGCCGATGACGCCACGCTCATGCGTGCGCTGGAAGGGCGGCGGGAACTGTGAAACGATTTGCCTGCCTTATCTTGGCCGCGCTGATGGCCCTGTCGCTCGCCGCCTGCGGCACACAGAAGCGTGAGACGCTGGAGCTCTTCGCCATGGACACCTACATGACCTTCGTGGCCATCGGCGACGGCGCTGATGACGTGCTGACTGACCTGAGCCGCACCGTCAACACGTTGGAATCCTCCCTCTCCCGCACGGTGGACACCAGCGAGGTCTCCCGTCTGAACCGTGACGGCTCCGCCGTCTGGGACGAGGACGGTGCGCAGCTGCTGTCGTGGGCGCTGCAGCACAGCCAGGAAACGGACGGTGCCTTCGATATCACCATCGCCCCGCTGGTGGAGCTGTGGGGCATCACCTCCGACAGTCCCCGCGTCCCCTCTCAGGCGGAGATCGACGCACTGCTGCCTCTGGTGGGCTATGAGCACGTCCACCAGTCCGAATTTTGCAGCATCTCTCTGGATGAGGGCTGCTCCGTCGATCTGGGCGGCATCGCCAAAGGCTACGCCTCCGACTGCGCCGCCGTCCTGTTCCACCGCAGCGCCCTCACCGGCGGCTGCGCCAATCTGGGCGGTAACGTGTACGTCTACGGCACCAACGCCCAGAACAAGCCCTGGTCGGTGGCCATTCAGGATCCCGCCGACAGCGAGGGCTATGTCTGCACCCTGAGCCTGTCGGATGCCTTTGTGGTCACCTCCGGCGGCTACCAGCGCTATTTCACCGCGCCGGACGGCACGGTGTACCAGCATATTCTCGATCCTAAGACCGGCTATCCCGTCCAAAGTGACCTGACCAGCGTCTCCGTCGTCACACGGGGCGGCTTCGGCGGGCAGGGCACCCGTGCCGACGCCTACTCCACCGCCCTGTACGTTATGGGTGAGCAGGCCGCCGTGGACTTCTGGCGCTCCCAGAGCATGTCCTTCGACATGGTGCTCATCACCCGGGACGGCCGCGTGGTCTACACCCCCGGTCTGGCCGACTGTTTCAACGAAAAGGACGGAACCACCTATGTCTACCAGCTCCTCGCCTCCTGAACTGAAATGGAACCGCTTTGACGCGCTGGTGGCGCTGGCGGTCGTGCTGCTGGCCGTCGTCTCCGCGCTGTGCTTCTATCTGCCCAAAAACCAAAGCGGCGCCCTCACCGTGGTCATCGACATCTCCGGTCAGGAGGTCCGCCGTGTCCCCCTGTCCGACTTCACCGAGACCACCGTCACCAGCCGCGGCTATACGCTGCACATTGCCGCCGAGGGCGGCGCCGTCTCCGTGACCGACAGCGACTGTCCCACCCAGGACTGCGTCCACACCGGGGCCATCTCCCGCGCCGGGCAGTCCATCGTGTGCCTGCCTGCCCAGGTGGTCGTCCACCTGGAGGGTGCGTCCGTACCGGACGCGCCTGACGTGATCGTGGGGTGAGCACATGAAGTGGACAGCAAAAAACATCGCCCTCTGCGCCGTGCTGGCAGCGCTGGCGCTGGGGCTCAGTACCCTGGAGGGGCTGTTCCCCATCTCCCTGCTGGTGCCCCTTCCCGGCGTGAAGCTGGGTCTTGCCAACATCGTCACTGTGTTCGCCTTGTATCAGTTGGGTGCCGGCGCGGCGCTGGCCATTCTGCTGACCCGCTGTCTGCTGGGCGGACTGTTTGCCGGAAACCTGTCGGCCATGCTGTTCTCCGTGCTGGGCGGACTGACCGCCATGCTGGTGATGATATTCCTGCGGCGTCTGCCGAAGCTCAGCGTCTACGGCGTATCCATCGGCGGCGCGGCAGCGCACAACATCGGCCAGATGGCCGCGGCGGTCATCACCCTTGGCAGCACCATGGTCCTGGGCTATCTCCCCTTTCTGCTGGCCGTGTCCCTTTTCACCGGTGCGCTGACCGGCTTCATCACTGCGCTTCTGCTGCGTGCCACGCGGCATATCCGATTTCACTGAGAGGTGCCACTATGGATAAGAAAGATCAGATCATTTTGCAGCAGCTGGACGTGATACGCTCCATGACGGAGAACAACGTCCGCCGCATGGGCAGCGACTTCTGGGGCACGCCCTTCCAGGACGTTGGCAAGGCCCCCGCCGCCCCCGGAAAGCCTGCTGAGCCCGAAAAGCCCGTCCCCCCCACCGCCGACGCCAAGCCCGGCGATGCCGCGCCCGAAAAAGCCGAGGAGCTTCCGCCTCCGGAAAAAATCGAGGACCTACTCGCCGAGCTGGACACCTACATCGGCCTGAACGTGGTCAAGGACGAGGTCCACGACCTCATCAACATGGTCCAGGTCTACAAGCTCCGCGAGCAGCACGACCTCCCCACCACCGATATGTCGCTCCACATGGTCTTCACCGGCAACCCCGGCACCGGCAAGACCATGATGGCCCGCATGATGGCCCGCATCTACCGCAGTCTCGGCATCCTCAGCAAGGGCCAACTGGTGGAGGTGGACCGCAGCGGTCTGGTGGCCGGCTACGTAGGTCAGACCGCCCTCAAGACCCAGAAGGTCATTGAAAAGGCTATGGGCGGCGTGCTGTTCATCGATGAGGCTTACGCCCTCAACGGCAAGTCCGAAAACGACTTTGGTCAGGAGGCCATCGACACCATCCTCAAAGCCATGGAGGACCACCGCGATGACCTGGTGGTCATTGTAGCGGGCTACACGGAACTGATGGACAGGTTTATCCACTCCAACCCCGGTCTGGAGAGCCGCTTCAACCGTTTCCTGCTGTTCGAGGACTACACCCCGGAGGAGATGTTCGAGATCTTCAAAATGCGCTGCGGCAAGGGCTACGTCCTCGCGCCGGAGGCCGAGCCCCTGGTCCGCGACTACATCGCCGAGGAGAGCGCCGCCGGAGACAGCTTCGGCAATGCCCGCGGCGTGCGGAATATTTTTGAGCATATTCTGGTGGCTCAGAACAACCGCCTTGCTAAAATGGAAAACGTCACCCGCGACGACCTGATGGCCCTGACGGCGGACGACGTGCTCCACGCACGGGGCAAGCTCGACGAAGCATGACGATCGTTTATCAGGACGAGCGGATTGTGGTGGCGGTAAAGCCCAACGGCGTGCTGTCCACCGACGAGCCGGGCGGCATGCCCTCGCTTCTGCGGCAGACGCTGGGC
>OLWT01001352.1_pt1 | contig 12759 bp, 10 predicted proteins | sample 1674001 | NCBI WGS metagenome assembly OLWT01 (sample SAMEA103958137, study PRJEB25191) | human gut metagenome | biome: human-associated habitat [ENVO:00009003]; feature: intestine environment [ENVO:2100002]; material: feces | place: Germany | collected 2013/2015 | reverse complement strand
AACACTTCGTTCCTTTCTCCTTTTCCCCACCAAATTTTCAATTTGTCGGGGTCCCTGAACGGAATTTCGTTTTATAACACGGCGTGTTTTAGCCACTTTATCGACAGTCTGTAATATATATTATATTGTATAAAATATAAATTTTAGCCATAGTATTAGTGGTGGTATAAATGAAGATAAAAAATGTTACATATTCCTTTTTTCAAACTCTTTGCTTGATTGTTCTTGCCGCTTTGTTTATCATTTTTTCAAAAAATACACGCAAGGGGGCTTATGATGGCTTAACTCTTGCAATGAATACAGTTGTGCCGTCGCTTTTGCCGCTTTTGATAATATTTTTAACCTTTATGAAATCGAGCGCAAATAATATTTTGATAAAACTGTTCGGAAATTTTTCAAGAGTATTTTTTAATCTGCCAAAGGCGGCTTTTTCGGCAATTCTTTTCGGTCTTGTCGGCGGATATCCCACAGGCGCACTGTTGAGTGAGGAGCTTTTTGAGGCAGGGGAGATAGATTCAAATCAGGCAAAACGCTTAATGTGCTTTAATTTTTGCGGCGGCTGCGGCTTTATAATCACCGCTGTCGGCACAGTCACCTTTAACAGCACAAGGCTCGGCGTAATGCTATTTTTGTCAAACGCTTTGTCGTCAATTTTAATCGGTTTCGTCCTTTCGTTTAAGGAAAAAAGGCTTGAAAAAAGCGAATACTCTCTTTTTTCTTTCACCTCTGTCGGCGACGCACTCACCCTTGCCACACCCAAGGCGGCGCAAAGCGTAATAGTGATAACGGCATATATCGTTTTGTTTTCAGCTCTCAGCAGTACAGTCAAAATTCCCGAACCGCTTTTGCCGATTATTGAGATAACAAACGGCGTTTGTAACGGCGATTTTTCCCTGCCGCTTACTGCCGCATTTCTCTCTTTCGGCGGAATTTGTATTCATCTTCAAATTTCAGGCGTGCTGAGAAAATTTAAAATGAGCTACTTTGAATTTCTGCTTTTCAGGCTCATTTCAAGCGTTTTGTCCTATTTTATTATGAAATTACTTTTGCACTTTTTCCCTGTTGATTTGTCTGTGTTTGCCAATGCTTCAACTCCCGTCAGGCTTTCAAGCGTGAATGTAACGCTGTCTGTTTTGCTCGTTGCAGGGTGCTTTGTAAGCGTGCTTGACCTCAACTCCCGCCGTAAAGCCGTATAAAAGGAAAAAGTAGGAACAATAAATGTTCCTACTTTTTTAATTTACTATTTTTTCAAACATTTTGTTCATTTGCTTTTTTAGGGCGGGGGAGTTGGAGAGCGAAAAGTCGGATTTCAAAATATCCTGTGCACATTCCTGCGCTTTTTTAAGTGTGTCCATATCCTCCACCATATCGGCAATTTTAAGCTCCGGCAAGCCGTGCTGACGAGAGCCGAAGAAGTCGCCGGGGCCACGAAGCTTAAGGTCGGTATCCGCAATCTTAAAGCCGTCGCTAAATTGCTTCATCGTTATAAGCCTTTCACGTGAGGTTTCGCCCTTAGCGTCGGACACAAGCACGCAGTAGCTTTGCTTATTGCCTCTGCCGACTCGACCTCTGAGTTGATGAAGTGTCGATAGACCGAAGCGTTCGGCATTTTCAATCACCATAATTGTTGCATTCGGCACGTCAACGCCAACCTCAACAACGGTGGTTGCAACAAGTATGCTCACCTTGCCGTCGGCAAAGGATTTCATAATCGCTTCCTTGTCCTTAGCCTTCATTTTGCCGTGAAGTATTCCGAGATTATAGCCCTTAAATTCACCGTTTGCAAGCTCCTCGGCAAACTCTTCTGCGCTTTTTATATTGGTTTCGTTTTCCTCAACCGCAGGGCAAACTATGTAGCATTGCTCACCACGGGCAACGGCATCTTTAATAAATTTATAAAGCCTTTTGTGGTATCTTGAATCAACCACGTCCGTGCGAACAGTCTGCCTGCCCGGCGGAAGCTCGTCAAGTACGCTGATATCAAGGTCGCCGTAGAGGATAAGCCCAAGCGTTCTCGGAATAGGAGTGGCGCTCATAACGATTGTGTGCACGTTTTGCCCCTTTTGCGCAAGCGTCGCACGCTGATTTACACCGAAGCGGTGCTGTTCGTCGGTTATAACAAGCGCAAGCTTTCTGAATTCAACGTCATTTTGAATTAAAGCGTGCGTGCCGATAAGCAAATCAATTTCGTTATTAAACAGCGCCTTTTTTATCTCTCTTTTCTGTTTTGCGGGTGTTGAGCCTGTTAAAAGAGCGATTTTTAAATCCGATTTTGAAAACATTTTTGTAAGGCTTTCAAAATGCTGAGTTGCAAGTATTTCGGTCGGCGCCATCATAGCCGCTTGATATCCGTTTTTGATAACGGTATAAATAAGGCTTGCCGCAACGGCGGTTTTGCCGGAGCCAACATCACCCTGAACAAGGCGGTTGCAGGGAAATTTGCTTTCCATATCAGCCACACATTCGCCGATTGTACGCTTTTGCGCATTGGTGAGAGTGAACGGTAAAAAGGTTTCAAATTCCTTGCTGTAATCTTTTGTAATTCTTAGAGAGGATTCGCATTTTTTGTTGCTTTTAAGCTTTAATAAACCAAGCTGGAGAGTTAAAAGTTCTTCAAATATAAGTCTTTTTCTTGCAGGCAGATAATCGTCGGCGCTGCTTGGAAAATGAATATCTCTTATTGCTTTATCAAGTGAAATCAAGCCGTATTTTTGCATAATTTCATCGCTCAATGTTTCGTCAATTTGATGAATTTCGTCAAGTGCGGTTTTCATAACCTTTGAAATTGCACGAGAGGTCAGCTTTTCCTTGGCAGGATAAATAGGCTGAATTGCAAGCGCACCGTCTGCCTTTTCGATTTTCGGCGAGCTCATGGAAGCCGTTAAAAAGCTTTTGTCAATTTTACCGTATAAAAAGTAATCCTCATAAACCTTTAGCGATTTTGCAAGGTATTTATTATTAAAAATTGTTACGGCAATAACATTTTCGCCGTCTGAAAATTTGCACTTATAAAGCGTTAAGCCACGCCTAATCACAGCCTCCTTAACGGGAGTAATAAGCGTTGCTTTAATGCAGATTGTATCTCCGTCGTTTACGTCATTTAGGGTTTTGCCGACAGTCCAATCCTCATATTTTCTTGGGTAAAAATGAATAAGGCTGTCAACGTCAAAGATGCCAAGACTGTTAAACAGCTTGGCTCTTTTTTCGCCGACACCCTTAATAAATTGTATATTGCTATCTAAATTCAGCATATCTTACTCCACCGAGATGATAAAATAATATATAGGCTGACCGCCGTTTACAATGCTGATTTCAACGTCATTGCCGTATTTTTCATAAAGTGCTTTTTCAACAGCTTCTGCGTCATCTTCGCTTGCGTCTTCACCGTAAATAATTGTGATGAGTGAGTGTTCGCCTTCTTTGAACAGCTTGTGAGCAGATTTAACGGCAATGTCCGTAATATCATCGCCGATATATTTAATCTTTCCGTTGCAAAGGCCCATAATTTCGCCCTGCTTAATCGGCTTGCCGTCAACCTCGCTGTCCCTTGCGGCAAATGTAACCTGTGCGGTTTCAACATTTTCTGCGGCAGAAAGCATATTCATTTGGTTTTCGTCTGTACTTGCGGTTTCGTCAAACATAAGCATAGCGGAAATGCCCTGCGGAATTGTCTTTGTAGGTAAAACTCTTACATCTCTGTCCTTTGCAAGAGGAGCCGCCTGCTCAGCCGCCATAATAATATTTTTGTTGTTAGGAAGAACGAAAACAACCTTTGCCGGAGTTTTCATAATTGCATTTAAAATATCGTCTGTAGACGGATTCATAGTCTGGCCGCCGCTTACGATTGTATCTGCACCGATATCACTGAAAAGTTCTTCAAGCCCTTCGCCGGCGCAAACAGCAACGAAGCCGTATTCGTTTTCAGGCTTTGTAATTTCAGGCTCAACAACTTTTTCGCCTTCTTTAACACCAACGTCTGCATTGGCGTGCTGATATCTCATATTATCAATTTTAATATTAATAAGTTGACCGTATTTAAGACCTGCCTGAATAACATTACCAGGACAGTTTGAATGAACGTGAACTTTGATAATGCTGCTGTCGTCAACAACTACAACGCAGTCGCCTATTGATTCAAGATAAGCCCTGAGCTTAAGCGGGTCCTTTTCCTTTGCATCGCTGCTTTTTTCAATAAGAAATTCAGAGCAATAGCCAAATTCAATATCATCGCTTGCGGCTGCAACGGTTGCCTTTGATGGCATTGAAACAGGATTTACACCCGAACCGTCAAGCGGCTGAACGATAACACCGTTTCTCCAAACACTTTCTATTCCCTCAAAAATGAGTACAAGTCCCTGACCGCCTGCGTCAACAACACCTGCTTTTTTAAGAACAGGCAAAAGCTCCGGAGTTTTTGCAAGAGCTTCTTTAGCGGCGGTGAGTGCGGCAAGACCTACTTCAAACGGGTCGTCCTGAGTTTCAGCCGCTTTCTGCGCAGCTTCGCTTGCCTTGCGGATAACGGTCAAAATTGTACCTTCCGTCGGTTTCATTACAGCCTTATATGCGGCGTCAACACCGTCTTTAAATGCATTGGCAAGTTCCTTTGCACCAGCTGAGGTCAAACCTCTGAAGCCTTTTGAAAAGCCCCTGAAAATAAGTGAAAGTATAACGCCGGAGTTGCCCCTTGCGCCTCTTAAAAGAGCCGAAGCACATTTTGCCGAAGCCTCCTCAACGGTGCAGTTATCGTCAAGTGCAGCCATTTCCTTGGCTGCGGCAGTAATTGTCATACTCATATTAGTGCCTGTATCGCCGTCAGGAACAGGGAAAACATTGAGCGCATCAACTGCCTGCCTGCTGTTTGAAATGTTATTTGCGGCAGAGATAATAGAATCTCTGAATAATAAACCGGTAATCATAAATAATTAAATCTCCTATAGCTTAGTTGAGTGCGTCAATATATACATTAACCTTTGACACCTTTAAATCGGTTGCTTCTTCAACGGTATAGCGAACTTTGTTTACTATGCTTTCAACAATTGCGCTTATGTTTACACCGTAGGAAACAGAAATGTGAAGCTCGATAATTAAATCGTCGTTTACGCTTCTGACTGTTACGCCTTGGTCTAAATTGTCTTTAGCCGATTTGTTTTTTAAAACGGATTTTAAGCTTTGATATGCGTTGGAATTAACCATGCCTGTAACGCCAAAGCAACTTTGCGCTGCCCTGCCGACAAGGTTTGCAAAATAGTTGTTCGTAACTTCAATATATCCGTTAGGATTTTCAAGCTTTATCATAAGTATTACCTCCGTAAATATTATTCAAAATACCAAGTGTCGATATTAGAAAAGTAATTGCTCCAATAGCCCTGCATATCGCCACTCATAGCTTTAGTATAGCATATCATTCCTTTTTTGTATATAAGCGGAATATAAGGCATTTCCTCATTAAATGCAAGTATGAATTTGCCAAGGTCAGCCTCGCCTGAAAGATAAGCGCAATAAAGGTCGTCGCACGTTAAACTTTTGTTGTCTATTCCGTATCTTACACCGCCTGAGTTATCGTCAAAAAACGGATAAAGGCTCATATCATCAGAAAGTTTAACCTCGCCGATATATAAATTAAATTCAACGCCTTTAACTCTTCTTGTATATTCCTTTGTGCTAACTTCGTCAATCGTGACCGTAAATCCGACCGCTTCAAGCTGATTTTTAAGCAGAGCGGCACAGGCAGTACGATTGTCGTTTTTATTAACAAGTATATTCAGTTTTAACTCTTTTGAGTCAATTCCACTTTGCGCAATTGCTTGCTTAGCCGTTGACGTGTCCGCCTCGCTTGAAAAAATCTTTACGTTTTGCGCAAGACTTGATTGCGGATTGAACGGTGAGGTCGCAGCCGTGCCGTAGCCGTTGTATGCGCTTTCGGCAAAGGTGTTTCTGTCACACGCAAGGGAAATTGCTTTTCTTATCTGTGCATTCGCCGTAATACCCGAAAGTGAATTAACGCCGATGTAAACAAGATTATTCATATTGATAAGCTTTCTGTTGCAGGTCATTCTCTCTGCAACGTTTGAGCTTAAATCACGAAACGCATATGAAATGTTACCGATGTTTACCGCATTGTCTATAGAATCGGCGGCCGCAATATTTACAAGATTGATTGTTGTGATATATGGATTAAAATCCTTTGTTACAATTGCTTTTAAATACGTTTTGCTGTCTTTTTTAACGTATTTATATCTGCCGCTGCCGATGGGATAACCGTTTTCGTCATCATTAGTGCTTGCAATAGGAAAGGTTAAAAGATTAACTGCATTCGGATTTGCTTTTTTCAGATAAAAAACAATTGTATTGTCTGCACCTGCCGACGCCGAGCCGATATATTTCAGACTGTTTTTATATGCCGGCGATTTTTTTGCCGCATTGAATGAGTAGATTATATCGTCACTTTCAATAGGTGAACCGTCGGAAAACGTAAGCGACGGATTGAAACTTACCTTAAGCGTTTTGCCATCGGAAAATTCATATTTTGTTGCAATATTAGGCACGCTTTCCCAGTTTTCGTCAATGTCAAACAGCGATTCAAAAACAAGAGATGAAAGCACCTGATTGTTTTGCGTTTTTGACTTGAACGGGTCAAGACTGTCCGCTTGCGTATAGCTCAATTTAAAGTTGGAATCGTCGGTAACTTTTTTAGTTGTGGTAATATTTTCTTTAGCGGTATCGGCATCTTTTTTCGCCGTGCATCCTGCCAAAGCAGTACACGCAAGAACCGACGCCATAATAAAAGCGAATATTTTCTTCGCCATAGCTACCTCCTGATAAGCTTAGTGTTAACGGTTTTTCCGCTTTTTTCATCAATTTCAAAAAGGCAACCCTCAAGAGTGCAAACTCCGTCCTCGTTTATAAAACGAGTGGGAAGCCCTGTTTTCAACTTTTGAATAGCAGGCTGGGCAGCAACGCCCAAAACGCTGTAGTACGGACCCGTCATACCGATATCGGTAACATATCCCGTGCCATTAGGCAAAATTTGATTGTCGTTTGTTTGGGTATGGGTATGAGTGCCGAATATTGCCGATACTCTGCCGTCAACATAAAATCCCATTGCTTTTTTTTCAGCCGTTGCCTCGGCGTGAAAATCAATAATTATTATGCCTGCACCCTCGCTTTTCGCCTTGTCAATCAATGAGTCAATAACCGAAAAGGGATTTTCAATCGGGTCAAGATAAACTGCACCCTGAAGATTGATTACCGCTATTTTGCAATATCCCTTGTCTATAATTTCAATTCCTCGGCCGGGTGCGCTTGAATGATAGTTCGCCGGCCTTATAATCGGGGCAGAGGAATCAAGATAATCGTATATTTCTTTTCGCTTTAAACTGTGGTTGCCGAGCGTGATAAGGTCAACACCGCAGTCAAGTATATATTCTGCACTTTGAGGTAAAATTCCGTTTCCGACCGCCGAGTTCTCGCCGTTTGCAATAACAATATCGGCTTCAAGCTCTCTCTTTAATGCGGGCAGGGTGCTTCTTAAATATTCGCATCCTTGTTTTGAAACAATATCTCCTATAGTAAGTATTTTCATTTTGCACCGCTTCTATATTAAATCTGCATTTAAGTTATTATACTATATATAAAAACTAAAAACAAGGAATTAATTATTATTTAAGAAAAAGTAAATAATATAAACAAAAAAAGAGGCGACCGATGGTCGCCCCTACGATAGTATTGCTCATTTAGATTATCTTATATTAGTCGTTAGGTATAAATGCCTTGTGTACTGCCGAAACGGCTCTGTCTGCGTTTTCTGCGTCAATGATAACAGAAATTTTAATTTCAGATGTAGAAATCATTTGGATATTGATATTTGATTCATAAAGAGCCTCAAACATTTTTGATGCTGTGCCCGGATGAGTTTCCATACCTGCGCCTACGATTGAAACCTTAGCAACCTCTGTGTTGCAAACAATCTTGCAGTTGTCAAGGAAGCTTTCAAGAATTTCAACAGCAACAGGACCGTTATCCTTGCTTACCGTGAATACGATATCCTTTGTGCCATCTCTGCCGAATGACTGAAGAATGATGTCAACGTTGATATTCTTAGTAGAAAGTTTTGAGAAAATTTTGAAAGCGATACCCGGTGTATCCTGCAAGCCGAGAATTGATACGAGTGCTACGTCCTTATCCTTTGTTACGCCTCTGATGAGCATTTTTTCCATTTTTGTTACCTCCTTAACGATTGTACCCGGAACCGGGTTTAATGATGATAAAACTTCAAGCTCTACGCCGTATTTTTTTGCCATTTCAACCGAACGGTTGTTGAGAACCTGTGCACCGAGTGTTGCAAGTTCAAGCATTTCGTCATAAGTGATTTCCTTAAGCTTCTTTGCGCCTTCAACCTTACGTGGGTCTGCTGTGTAAACACCCTCAACGTCGGTGAAAATCTGGCACTTGTCAGCCTTAAGAGCAGCGGCAATTGCAACAGCCGATGTGTCTGAGCCGCCCCTGCCGAGAGTTGTGAGGTCATCGTATCTGTTGATGCCCTGGAAACCTGCAACCACAACGATATTGCGCTTTGCAATTTCAGCCTGAAGCCTGTTTGGCTTAATGTTTTTAATTCTTGCAGATGTGTAAATTGAATTTGTATTAAAACCTGCCTGCCAGCCTAAAAGACTGATTACAGGGAAGCCGAGCTTCTCAATTGCCATTGCAAGAAGTGAAATAGAAATCTGCTCACCTGCTGTTAAAAGCTGGTCCATTTCTCTTTTAGCAGCCTTTGGATTGATTTCGTTTGCCTTTTCAATAAGATCGTCTGTTGTGTCACCCTGAGCCGAAACAACAACCACAACGTCGTTGCCTTGCTTATATGTGTCTGTAACAATGCGGGCAACATTCATTACACGTTCGGCATTGGCTACCGAAGAACCGCCGAACTTCTGAACAATAAGTCCCATACGTTTGTAATCCTCCAAATTAATTTATATTGATAAACATTAATAGTTTGTAACCTTGATTGTGTTGATAACGTTAATGCCGTCAAGCTTTTTGTTAAGCTTGTTTTCAGTCATAATGTCTGTAATAAATGCAACCTCGTCGCTCGGTTGACCTTTTCTTGAAAGGAACTTAACGTCTGAGAATTTAGCATTAATCTCGGCAGGAGTAGCCTTGGCACGAACGTAAAACGGCATTTCGATTCTTTCTTTATAATCAACAACATAGTCTTCATTACCTGCACCCCAACCGAAAATCTTTTTCCTCTCTGAGTGCTTAGCGCAGTCGATAATGTCAGCAACAACTGCAGATGCGGTCGGAAGTTTGCCTGCACCCGGACCGTAGAAGCATACGTCGCCGACAGCGTCGCCTCTTACAAGGATAGCGTTGAAAACATCCTTGACGCTTGCAAGCTGAGAACCGTTATAAACTACGGCAGGGCTTACAAAAGCGGCAATTTCATTATCGTTAATATATTTGATTTGACCGAGAAGTTTAATTACTCCGCCTGCATTTTCAATGTAAGATACATCCTCAAGTGTAATGTTTGTGATTCCTTCGGTTTCAACTTGATTTGGATAAACGTGCTTGCCAAAAGCAAGAGATGCAAGAATACAAACCTTGCGGCATGCGTCGTGACCCTCAACGTCTGCTGTCGGGTCCTTTTCGGCATAGCCTTTTTCCTGTGCGATTTTAAGAGCCTTGTTAAATGACATACCCTTTTCAATCATCATTGTAAGGATAAAGTTTGTTGTGCCGTTTAAAATACCTGCAATTCCCTCAATATAGTTGGCTGCAAGGCACTGGCAAAGCGGACGAATAATCGGAATACCGCCGCCTACCGATGCTTCAAAAAGATAGTTTGCTCCGCTTTCCTCGGCAGCCTGTAAAAGCTCAAGTCCTCTCTGTGCAACAAGCTCTTTGTTAGAAGTAACAACGCTCTTGCCTGCCTTAAGAAGCTTCATTGTGAAATCAAATGCAGGATTAACACCGCCCATGGTTTCAGCAACAATCTTTGTTTCCTCGTCATTTAAAATATCATTGAAATCTTTTGTAAACAAATCCTTGTGCGCATCGTTAGGAAAATCACGCAAGTCAAGAATGTGCGAAATTTCAAGTGCTTTGCCGCCTGTTCTTTTTGGAATGATATCACTGTGATGTTCAATAACCTCAACTACGCCTGAACCTACAGTTCCGTAGCCCATAACAGCAACTTTCATATTTTCTACCTCCTATGATAAAACGACGGAATTTACACCGTCAATTTCTTTAATTGAATTTAGTAATTCTTGTTTTGTAGCGGTCATCTCGGCAATTTGCACGGTTACGGAAACATCTGCTACCGAATGAATAGGCACGCTTTGATTTACGGATAAAACGTTTGCCCCTGCTTTGTAAAGCTCATTCATAAGGCTGGAAAGAACGCCTGCATTGTCCATAAGCTTTGCATTGATTGTAGCAGTGTCGCTGCTGTCGTCGCCGTGATATTCAAAAATTGCATCCTTATATTTATAGTATGCGCTTCTTGAAATATCTGCCATTTTAGCTGCCTGCGATGCGCTTTTTGCCTTGCCGCTTGCAAGCAAACTTTTTGCCGTGATTACCTTTTTGTAAATATCCGGCACGATGCTTGCATTTATCAAATAAAAATTTATTTTTTCCATAACCAAAGTGTCCTCCGTACACGGACAATTGTATTACTGTGAAAAACACTTTCTATATATTAGCAAAAAAATGAACAAGTATCAAGTATAAATTTAAAAAAATCTTAATTTCTATTAAAATTACTTGATTAACACTGTGTTTTACATTAAAATAATGTATATATTGAACAAAAGGAAGTATAACTATATGAACTCCAAGGTTGAAAAAAAGAGGGCATTTTTAATTGACCTTTTATATGCCGTGGCAATAATGGCTCTCATTTATGTGTTTTTTAAATACTGTTTTGCCGTTGCCGCCCCTTTTTTGCTCTCATTTTTCTTCGCAGTTATTTTGCAAAGGCCTATCAGATGGCTTGATAAAAAGACTAAAAATAAATATCATACATTTTGGTCAATTTTGCTGGTACTTTTATGCGTTGCAATTATTTTAGGTCCTGTTATCTCTATTATTGCCGCTTTATTTAAGGAAATCGGCAATTTTGCTTCATATTTAGGTAATCAGCTTAACGATTTGCCGACTTTTCTTTTAACGCTTCAAAATGAAATACTTAAGGCTCTTAAATTCTTGCCTGACAGTATTTATACAAGTGTGTCGGAAAATATTACTCAGTTTTTCGGCAATCTTATTAATGATTTTGACGTTTCAAAGCTCGGAATAAATATGAGTTCGATAACCTCGACTCTTACAAGCGGTATCAGCGGAGTATACAGCGTTGTTAAAAATATTCCGTCAATAATCATCGCCGTCGTTATCGGCATTATTGCTTGTATTCTGTTTACAAAGGATTACAAAAGGGTTGTCAGGTTTATTAAACTCCAGCTTCCCGATAAGCATAAAAATCTTTTAAGCGAAACAAAAAAAGTATTTTCTTCAACGATTCTTAAAATGTGCAGGGCTTACGGGCTTATTATGTTTATCACATTTTGCGAGAACTTCATAGGTTTAAGTATTCTTAATTTAATCGGAGTTATGGACAACAATTATGTATTTGTGATTGCAATATGCATTGCCATATTCGATATTCTTCCGGTTGCAGGTTCAGGCGGTATTCTTATTCCGTGGGCACTTGTTGCACTTGTTACCGGCAGCGTCGGTCAGTGCATAGGATTGCTTGTAATCTATGCGATTATTACTGTTGTAAGACAGTATATTGAGCCAAAGATTGTCGGCAATTCTCTCGGAGTTCACCCTCTCGTTACTCTTGCAGGTCTTTATTTCGGCTTAAAACTGTTCGGATTTATGGGTATGTTTATTGTTCCTATTTGCGTTATGACGGTAAAGGCATTTAACGATGCAGGAAGAATACACCTATACACACCTCCCGAAAGAAATTAAGCGCTATAATAATGAGGAAACCGACGGTTGCTCCTAAAACGTAGAAAAAACTCCGTGTTTGAATGAATTTTTACAAAATTCATAATAAACACATTAGTTATCACTTGCTACGAAACAGTACACTGTACTGTTTCTCCCAAATTCACACGTGAATTTGGAGCCACGTGTCTCTTGCGCTTTGCACAATTCACTCCTTTTCCCCACCAAATTTTCAATTTGTCGGGGACCCACGATTTGAAAAATTGTATATTTCTAAAGCAGCTTGAATATCACATTCAGGCTGCTTTTTTATGATTTGTTAATTTTTTTTAATCATTAGTATGATTTTGTGGATTTTGTTTTTTTAATATGGTAATATATTTCTTGTTTTGAAAAGAGGTATATTAAAATATGGCTGTAAAGGCTAAGGCTAAAAGAAAAAATAAAAAATTAAATAAAAAGAATAAATTTATAATTGCGCTTAGCGTCGTTTTGGTTTTTGCGCTTGCAATCGGCGGCAGCGCCCTTGTTTTCAGAGGCAGGGAAAAGGTGTATTATGATTTCGGAAAGGAAACAGCAAGGGGATATGACGTGTCAGAGCATAACGGCAAGATTGATTGGCAGTCGCTCAAAAACGAGGTCGATTTTGTGTTCATCCGAGTAGGCTATCGAGGATACGGAACAGGCATCATTTGCGAGGATAAGTGTGCAAAGGATAATTTAAAAGGTGCTCAAGAGGCGGGTATTCCTTACGGCGTTTATTTCTATTCTCAGGCAACTGACGAAAAGGAG
>OLWT01001341.1_pt1 | contig 12835 bp, 9 predicted proteins | sample 1674001 | NCBI WGS metagenome assembly OLWT01 (sample SAMEA103958137, study PRJEB25191) | human gut metagenome | biome: human-associated habitat [ENVO:00009003]; feature: intestine environment [ENVO:2100002]; material: feces | place: Germany | collected 2013/2015 | reverse complement strand
GACGCAGCGCAGCGTCTCGCCGCTGGCGTCGAATCCCTCCCAAAAGGCCTTAAGAGCAAAAAGCGACGAGGTCGGCTCGTTGATAAACCGGTCGCGCAGGCGACGAGGAGATGAGTTGCGCTGCTGGCAGTTGAGCTCCAGACCCGCACGGGCCATCTTGGGCTCAACGCGGGCGTACAGGTCTTCCATGTCGCGCCGATTGGTGAACAGCGTGAGCACCGATCCGCCCATGGCAAGATGGGCGTCGACCAGCACGCGCTCGAGCGCCGTAAGATAGCTCTCACGATCGCGCGGATCGGGGATATCGCCCGCAACGACTACGGCCATGTTCGAATCGAAGTCGTAGCTCGAATCCAAGTGCAGCGATGAGGATGTCGAAGCACCGATGCGATCGAGGCCGACCGCGTGGTTAAAGTGTTCAAAGCTTTTGGACACCGTCATGGTCGCTGAGGCAAAGATAGCCGTGTGAACCTCGGGCAGCCACTCGGTTGCCAAGGCCTCGCCAATGTCGATACGCTCTGCGGTCATCGACTCTCCGCCGGCACGCAGCCTGCGATTGACCTGCAGCGAATACACGTAGTGTTCATCGGTGCCATCAATGATGAGTTTGAGGTTCTCGGCCAGCTCGTGCAGGCGGCGCGAGATATCACCCAGGTCGACAACGACCTCGGGCTTGTCGGCGGCGACGGCTTGCACCAGCGCGTCGACGCTCTTGTCAGCTTGTTCCAATGCGTCGATGGCAGTGTAGGCCGACTGTAAGAAATCATGCCAGTCGTCAGATTCGCGCAGCTCGGGACCAATCCATAGATTGGCGTTGTCATAACCCCCACGGGCACGACGGCCAAGCTCGCGGACACCATCAAACACGTCGGCGATTGCCATGCTCGCGCGCGCGACGGTAGACGTCGCTTTGGCAGTAAGTCCCAGATAGAGTGTAGAGCCTTCGGATGTCGCCAAATCGCGAGAAACCTGGCTCAACGCGCCAGTGCTCGAGCCGCCCAGACGCTCAAACAGAACGCGCGATTCGTCCGCCGAGACCACGCGCGCCCACTGACGACGATTACCCAATGGCGAATCGGAGGCAAAATCCTCCCCTCGGCCGCAACATTGCGGAACAGCAGAGAATGGTTCGTAACAACCACATCGGCATGCGCCGCACGACGGCGTGCGCCGTGGACGAGGCATTTATCAGGGAAAAACGGGCAGAGGCGACGAGCACACTCACGCGAGGCCGTCGTAAAGTCGGGACGGTTGACGCTGCGCCAGCGGATGCCAAGCGAATCAAGGTCGCCGTCGGCTGACTGGCAGACGTACGCCATGATCACGGCAACCGCCGTAAGCGTGTCGGCGGGATCACGTTTGGTTGTAATTTCGACTTGGCCGCGGCTCATACGCTCAAGTTTGCGCAAACATGGATAGTGGTCATACCCCTTCAATGCGCAAAACGACAAGCCACCCGGCAGTTGCTCGGCAAGTTTTGGCAGCTCATGGTACATGAGCTGGTCGGCGAGGTTATTCGATTTGGTCGCAATGCCAACAGTGATGTTATTACGTCGCGCCGCCTCGGCAAAAGGCACCAGATAGGCCATCGATTTACCGACGCCCGTGCCCGCCTCGATCACGCGATGGGTACCAGTGACCAGCGCATCGCGCACCTCAACCGCCATCGCGATCTGCTCGTCGCGCGGCTCATAGGTGGGGTACATACGATTGACCAGGCCGCCAGGGGCATAGTCCGCCTCAACCTCCTCACGACTCGGCATCTTGAGGACCGGCAGTTCGTCGGCGTCCACTCGATCGTCGGCGCGGTCTGCCTTGAGAACGTCAGTACGAGCGGCGCTGAGAGAGAAGATGGACCCGGGGTTCTGCCCTGCCAAGAACGAGAAGATAGGACGATAGGACCAGGGCACATCGGGGTGCATGTCGGCCAGGCGCGCCATAAGGCCTTGGGGCAAGTCGGTGAGGGCAACGAGCAACACGCGCCACACGCCGCACAGGGCATCGACATCGGCGTTGGCGCGGTGCGACACCGAATCGCAGCCGAACAGGTCAGCCATAAAAGACAGCTTGTGCGAAGCCAAGCGCGGAAGCGCGATGCGCGATAGCGCCAACGAATCAATCCAGATATCGCTCACGTTGACACCGCCCTTAACCGACTCGATAAACGATCGGTCGAAGGTGGCGTTGTGCGCGATCACCGGACATCCGCCGACAAAATCGGCGAGAGCAGACACGGCTTCAACGGCTGACGGAGCATCGGACACGTCAGCGTTCGTGATGCTTGTGAGCTCGGTAATCTCGGCGGGAATCAGCTGCTTGGGATGCACAAAAGTATCAAAACGCTCTACGACCTCGCGGCCCGAAAGACGGGCCGCGGAGATCTCGATCAGTTCGTTGTCTTGCACCGACAAACCCGTGGTCTCGGTATCGAGGACGATGACATCCTCCTCGATAAGACCGAACGACTGCGTCTTGGCGCGCTCGGCGAGCGTGGCATAGGCATCGATGACAAATTTCGGCGTTCCAGGAGATACAGCGTCCTCGATTAGCATGCAACGCCCGCTCGACGAAGGCCCATGCGAATCAGACTGTCACAGACCTGGGGGAACGTCATATCGTCGGTATGGCGGATCTCGTCCGGATACAGCGACGTATCGGTCATGCCGGGAATGGTGTTAATTTCCAGCACGAAGGGGGAGTCGTCTACCTCGCGCAGCAGCACGTCCACGCGGCCGTACACCTCCACGCCGGCGGCGCGGTAGGCCTTCAGGGCGGCCTCCTGCACCTTGGCGGCGGTTTCTTCCGGAAGGTCCGCCGGGCAGATGTAATCCGTGCCTCCGCCCATGTTCATCCACGGGTACTTGTTGCTCAGGTCATAGAAGCCGGAGCGGGGGCAGATGTGGATGACCGGGAGGGCTTCCCCGTCCAGAACGCCCACCGTAAGTTCACGGCCTTGAATGAATTCCTCCACCAGCACGGTGGTGCCGTGGGTAACGGCTTCCTCCATGGCGGGGAGCACGTCTTCCTGCTTGTGGACGATGTGGACGCCCACGCTGGAGCCCTCGCAGGGAGGCTTGATGACGAAGGGAAGGGGAAGGGACGGCATCACGATGCCGCCGGAGCAGTCCAGGATTTCCGCGCGGGGGGTGGGAACCCCGGCTTCCAGAAATACCTTCTTGGATTCGGACTTGTCAAAGCACAGGGCGCTGGAACGGGAACCGGCTCCCGTATACGGAACGCCGCGTTCCTCCAGAATGGCTTGAAGGGCCCCGTCCTCGCCGAAGGTGCCGTGAATGATGTTGTAGGCCAGTTCCGTGCCTTCCGGCAGCCGGAAGTCCGGACCATGTACGTCCACCTCCGTTACGTCGGTAAACCCGGCCTGGCGCAGGGCGCCGTAAACGGACTTTCCGGAGACGAGGGATACTTCCCGTTCCGCTCCGGGGCCGCCAAGGAGAAGGGCAATCTTGAGGTCGCGCTTGAGAGTGCTCATGTTGAAATAAAATAATGAATGGGTTAAAACTGGGGTTCCCGGTCTCCGATGACCTGAGCTTCCGATTTCAGGTCAATGCCGCGGTTTTCCATGGCTTCCTTCCGGATCATGTCAATCAGGATGGTGATGTCCCGCGCCCTGGCATGGCCGCGGTTGATGATGAAATTGGCGTGCACGTCTGACACGCAGGCATCTCCCACGCAGGCGTTTTTCAGGCCCAGCTCGTCAATGAGCCTGCCCGCCGGGATTTCCTCCGGGTTCTTGAAGATGCAGCCTGCGCTGGCTCCTACGGGCTGGGTAAGCTTGCGCTTGGCGCGGGCTTCTTCCAGGCGCTGCTCCATTTCCTGGGGGGAAGCGGGCTGCGTCTCAAACACGGCCTGAAGAACAAAATTATGGGCCAGGTCCGGAATGGAACGGTACTGGGCGTTCAGTTCCTCCTTTGTGTGACTGCGGATTTCCCCGTCTTCATCCAGGCAGACGACGGAGACGAGGTTTTTAATCATGTCCATGCCCATGGCCCCGGCGTTCATGCGGAGGCTTCCTCCCACATTGCCTGGAATGCCGTCCATCCATTCCAAGCCGCCCAGGCCGTTCTGGACGGCGGTGGAAACCAGCTTTTTCAGCCGCACTCCCGCGCCGGCGGAAAGGCGGTTCCCCTGAATTTCCAGGACGTCGAATTCGCCTCCGGAGGGGTGGATGACGGCGCCGCGCAGGCCGCCGTCCCTGACGATGATGTTGGAGCCGCGGCCAATGACGTGCACGGGAATGTTCCTGTCCCTGCAATAATTGACGGCCGTCTGCATGCCGGAGAAGGTGGAGGGCTCCAGCCAGTACTGGGCGCAGCCTCCCACCCTCATGGTGGTGTGGCGTGACATGGGTTCGTACAGCTTGCCTTCCAGGGATTCGCCCGCGGTGCGTTCCAGATCCTCCAGCAGAGCCAGGTCGCGCGCGATGCGCATGCCGCATTCGTGGACGTTTCCGGCCCCCAGCGTCAGGAACAGGTCTCCGGGTTTCAGCGCGTTGCCGATGGCGTGGTGGGCCGTGCCCAGGTCGGGAAGGTAATGGGTTTCCACCGGGCCGTGCCTGTGCATGGCGTCGATGATGGTCTGGCCGCTCACTCCTTCAATGGGCAGTTCGCTGGCGGGGTAAACGTCCGCCACAAAGACGAGGTCCGCCGCCTGGAGCACCTTGCCGAAGTCGTCCGCCAGCATCTGGGTGCGCGTGTAGCGGTGCGGCTGGAAGTAAACCACCAGGCGGTTCGGCTGGAGGGAGCGGGCGGTCTGGAGCGTGGCGGCTATCTCCGTGGGATGGTGGCCGTAATCGTCCACAATCCGGATGGTGGGGGAAAGGTATTTGGTCTCAAAGCGGCGCTTGGCCCCGGCAAAGGAAGCCAGGCCGCGCGTTATCGCCGGGAAGTCCACGCCCAGTTCCGTTGCCAGCGCAATGGCCGCCAGGGAATTCAGCACGTTGTGGCGTCCGGGAATGCCCAGCTCCACGCGGCCCAGTTCCTCTTCCCCTTTCAGGACGGTGAACAGAGTGCGGCCGCGGCGTTCCAGGATGTCCGTGGCGGTGTAATCCGCACCAGACCAGCCGTAGGAAACGGAATTGGGATAGCCGGCGCATACGTCCGCTGCGCCGGCATGGGCGCGGCAGTAAATGATCATGCCCCGCGTCTGGGAGCAAAGCTGGTCAAACACGGCCTTGATTTCATCCAGGTCCTTGTAATGGTCCAGGTGTTCCGGCTCAATGTTGAGGACGATGCTATGCTCCGGGATGTAGTTCACCAGCGTGCCGTCGCTCTCGTCCCCTTCCGCCACCAGGTATTCGCTGTCCTCGTTCCAGTGGGCGTTGGTGCCCAGCACGGGGATTTCCGCCCCTACATAGTGGCACGGGCGCATGCGGCCTTCCCGCATCAGGTGAGCGCAGAGGGCCGAGGTGGTGGTTTTGCCATGCGTGCCGGAGACCACGACGCCCTTCTTCCCGTTCAGGATGGCCGCCAGGCATTCCGCGCGGCGCATGCAGGGAATGTTCAGTTTGCGCGCGGCGGAAAGGGCCGGATTGTCCTCCCGGATGGCGCTGGAATAAATGACGATTTCCGCGTCGGAGACGGCGTCCGCTGAATGCGGGCAGGAAAAAGAAAGTCCCAGGCTCTGTAGCCGTTCGGTTTCCGTGCTGGTCACCCGGTCGCAGCCGCTCACCCGGTGCCCCATTTCCATCAGCATGAGCGCCAGGCCGGACATGCCGGACCCGGCCACCCCGATGAGGTGGAGACGTGCCGGATGTTCCCTGTCCATCAGGCGTTTGCGTAAAGTCTCAATCATGGATGGCTGCATGGTCCGTGTTTTCAATGACATTGGCGATGCGGGATACTGCATCAGGCGTATCCAGACGTAAAGCACATTCATTCATGGAGGCCAGCAGGGAGGAATCCTTGAAGACTTCATTCAGAAAAGCCGCAATATCGTCCGGCGTAAGGGTGTTTTCACGCATCATGCGCGCCGCGCCATGGGCCGCGAAGACGCGCGCGTTGTGCGCCTGGTGGTCGTCCGCGGCGAAGGGGTAGGGAACCAGCAGGGCGGCCTTCCCCATGTGGGCCAGCTCCGTCAGGCTGGACGCCCCGGAGCGGGAAATGACCACGTCCGCCGCGGCGTACGCAGTCGCCATGGCGGAACAGAATTCAATGACGTGCACATGGGGCATGTCCGCCGTCAGCTGGCTGACGCGCGCGAAGTCAGCAGAGCCCGTGATGATGAGAAAATCGCACAAGTCCGCGCATTGCCGTGCTGCTTCAATGACCAGTGAATTCAGGTTCCTGGCGCCCTGGGAGCCGCCCATCACCAGGGCCACGCGGCGGTCCCGGGGCAGGTGGAGCTCCGCCCTGGATTCATTCCTGTCCTTCCTGGCCACCATTTCCTGGCGCACCGGGGTGCCGGTGACAATGCATTTGGCGGGGTTGAAGTAATGCCTGGCTTCCTCAATGCCCAGCAGCACGTTCGTGCAGCATTTGGCGGTCATGCGGTTGGCCTTTCCGGGCAGGGCGTTGGAATCGTGCACGTAGGTGCGGATGCCCTTGCGGTGGGCGGCGTAAACGGGGGGGAAGGAAGTAAAGCCGCCCATGCCGATGACGACGTCCGCATTCACCTCGTCCAGAAGGCTGCGGCTGAAACGGATGGCTTTGTACAGCCTGAGCCCGAAGCCCAGCAGGGACATGGACGGGATTTTGGGCATCGCGATGGCCTCAATGGTGCGGAAATTGAGATCGCCGTAATTCTTGCTGGCCTGCGCATCCACCTTCTTCTGGGAAATGAGGAGGGTGACGTTGTGGCCGCGCTTTTTAAGTTCCTGGGCTACGGCTATGCCGGGGAAAAGGTGCCCCCCCGTGCCGCCGCAGGCAATCACGATGTTCAGGGTGGGACGCGAGGGAGAGGGTTCAGTCATAATCTTACGTCAATGGAGCGTTCGTCTTTGCGGGTGATTTCACAGTTGGGCTGTGCACCGGTGGAAAATCTCTGAATGCTGGTGAGCATGCCCAGGGCGGCCAGCGTGAAGACCAGGTTGGTGCCCCCGAAGCTGATGAAGGGCAGCGGCAGCCCGGAGTTGGGCACGGCGTTGGTCACCACGGCAATGTTCAGGATGGCGGGGCAGAAGATGATGGCGACGATCCCCACGGCCAGGAACCGGCCGTAGGCGTCCCGGCACTGCATGGCTACGCCGATGCCCGCATAGGTCATCAGGAAATAGCAGAGCAGGACGAACATGGTTCCGTAAAAGCCGAACTCCTCCCCAAGCGGGGCGAAGATGAAGTCCGTATGGGCGAAGGGAAGCGTGCCGTGCTTTTCCGCGCTGTTGCCCAGGCCCACCCCGTCCAGGCCGCCGCGGGACAGGGCGATGGAGGCGCGGTACTGTTGGAGCCCCGCGCCCAGGCGGTGGGCGTCCAGGTCCTTCCAGGCCAGGAAGCGTTCCAGGCGGTTGGCGTTGCTCTGCACCAGAACGTACAGGGCCGCTCCGGCGAGCGCTAGGGCGCCGCCCAGGTAAATCTTGCGCGTGCCGGCCACGAACATCACGCAGAACGCGGCCAGGGCCAGCGCTACGGAGGTGCCCATGTCCTTTTCAAAAAGAATCAGCGCCAGCGGAATGCCGAAGATGACGCCGGGCATCACGAACCCCCACCAGAAGGAGGTAGTGCGGTCCCGGTACAGGGCCAGCCAGTTGGCCAGCGCCATCATCATGCAGAGCTTGGCGCATTCACTGGGCTGGAACTGCATGCCGATGGTGATCCAGCGGCGTTCCCCGTTGATCTCCTTCCCGATGCCCGGCACGTAGCACAGCACCAGCAGGAAGCAGGCGAACCCCAGAATCCACCAGATATACTTCCTCCATATCCGGTAATCTATCCGGGAGAGGATCATGGCCCCCACCAGCCCCGCGCAGGCAAAGGCGGTCTGCTTGAACAGGGGCTCGTACGGGTGCTTGGTTTCTTCCGCCCAGGCCGCCGTGCTGGATACCATCACCAGGCCCACGACCAGAAGGCAGATGACGAAAAACCAGACCAGAATCATGCAGACTTTGGAAGACATGGCGGCAGGGGCGGGAAGAGAAAGAACTTACTTCTTGGGAATCATGATCTTTTGACCGATCTTGAGGCGTGCTACGTCCCGGTCGTTCATCTTGTTGAATTTCTGGAGGGAGCGCCAGTTCATCTTGTACTTGCGGGCGATTACGGAGAGGGTTTCACCCTTCTTCACGATATGCGCCACGCCGTCCGGTTCCGTTTCCGCGGCGGCGGTTTTTTCCGGCGCCATCTTGTCGCCGGGGCGTGCCGGAATGACGAGCGTGCTTCCGCTGACAAGGCGCTGCACCCTGGGATTGACGGCTTTCAGGTCATTGACGGCCACCTGGTTGTCACGGGCGACCCGTTCCCACGTATCCCCCGTGCGCACGATGTGGCGCGCAGGACCTGCCACCGGAGCGGCGTCCGGAATGTGTTCCTGCACGGCGGGAGCCGGCCGCCTGTTCGGGCGCGCGTCCACCACCTGTTCCGGCTGCGTGATGGTGACCGGAGCTGCGGGAGCGGCCTGGGGAGCCTGGGGCAGAACCGCCGGGGGAGCCGCAGGAACGGGCGTCTGGGAAACGGTGGGCGGCGCGGGAAGGGCGGTTGCCATTTCCACGGTCTCCGTCGTATTCCTGAACCAGGTGCTGCGGACATAGACGCCGCCGATAACAAGAAGATGGAGAAGAAGGAGGACGACGAGCCAGCGCACGACGGTGCTGCTGGGAGCGTCATCTTCAAATTCGGAGACGCGTGCGCGGTATCTGCTGAGCTTGGCACGGAGCACGGTGCCCATTTTGCGTTTCGGACGGGTGCGTCCGGTCGGATTGTGATCGGGGGTCTTGGTCGTTTTCATGATGGTGGGTTTCTGGTGGGTTGTCAGGAAAGGGGGGAGAGGGCGTTCACCGCGTCCCGGAAGGCCTGGCCGCGCTGGACGTAGCCGGTGAACATGTCAAAGGAGGAGGTGCCGGGGGAGAACAGGACGGTGTCTCCCGTCCTGGCGCGGGCGCGGGCCTTGGCCACGCAGTCCGCCACGTCCGCTGCTTTTTCCGTGGGAACCACGGGGGAAAAGGCGTCCTGGAGCTGGTCCGCAATCTGGCCGAATACCACGCAGGAGCGCACCTTTTCCTTTAGCATGTGCCGCAGGGGCAGGTAATCCAGTCCCTTGTCCTTGCCTCCGGCAATCAGGATGACCGGGGAATTCTGGGATTTCAGCGCTGCTTCCAGCGCGTGCAGGTTCGTGGCCTTGGAATCGTTCAGCCACAGCACGCCGTCCAGCGTGCGGACGGTCTCGCAGCGGTGGCCGGGGGGAGTGAACTCCTTCAATACTTCCGCAGCCGTTTCCGCGGGAATGCCCAGGTGGCGGCAGGCTAGCACGGCGGCCATGGCGTTTTCCGCGTTGTGGCGCTGGTTTAGGGTGGTATCCGCCAGGTTCAGCAGGGGCTTGTCTCCCTCCATGACCTGCGGTTCCCGGTAATAAAGGTCCGCCGCCGGATCTTCCGAACTGAAGGTGCGGACGGGGGCTTTCAGGTGCGGGAGCCTTTCCCCGGCGCGCACGACGGCCAGGTCTTCTTCCGTCTGGTTGTCGAAAATGTGCAGCTTGGCGTGGTAGTAATCCTCCACGGACTTGTAGCGGTCCATGTGGTCCGGCGCAAAGTTGAGCCATACGGCCACGTCCGGGTGGAAGTCACGGATGGTTTCCAGCTGGAAGGAACTGACCTCCAGCGCCAGCACGTCCGGCACGGAATCCCGGAGCAGGATTTCCGCCATCGGGACGCCGTAATTGCCGCAGGCGACGGCCGCCTTTCCGGCGCGAAGCAGGATTTTTTCCACCAGGGACGTGGTGGTGGTTTTTCCGTTGGTGCCGGTGATGGCGATGATGCGGCCATGGTAGAAGCGGCAGGCCAGCTCCATTTCACCGATGGTTTCCACGCCTTCCCTCCCGAAGGCCCTGACAAAGGGGCTGTCCGTCTCAATGCCGGGGGAGATGACCACCAGGTCCGCACGGAAGGCCCGCCCGTCTTCCTCCGTGGCGGCGGCGTGCAGCGGAATGTCTTCCGGCCAGCCGCCGACGGAGGCGGAGGCGTCAAACACGCGCACCCGGGCGCCATGCTTCATGGCGAGGCGCGCCGCGGCGCGTCCGCTTCTTCCCGCTCCCAGGACGGCGATGTTGAGGTTGTTGAGCTGCATGTTCGTGGTTGTCAGGCGGTGGTGATCAGGAAAAGGCCCAGGAACGCCAGCAGGAGGCTGATCATCCAGAAGCGGGCAATCACCTGGGTTTCCTTCCATCCCTTGAGTTCAAAATGGTGGTGGATGGGAGCCATGGCGAAGATGCGTTTGCCGTGGCGCAGCTTGAAGCTGCCTACCTGGAGAACGACGGATGTGGCCTCCATGACGAAAACGCCCCCGATGACGATGAAAAGAAGCTCCTGCGCCGTGCAGACGGCGGCCATGCCGAATGCTCCGCCCAGGGCCAGGGAGCCGGTATCCCCCATGAAGACCCTGGCCGGGTAGCAGTTGTGCCACAGGAAACCCAGGCAGGCGCCCACCAGGGCCATCATGAAAACGCTGATTTCCCCTGCGCCGGGGTGGAAGGGGATGTCCAGGGAATCCGCCATCAGCCAGTTCCCGCAAATGGCGGCAATGATGGCGTAGGAGATGCCCGTGGTGACGGAGCAGCCGGAGGCGAGGCCGTCCAGTCCGTCCGTCAGGTTCACCGCATTGGAGGCGGACATGACCACCACGACGCCGAAGGGAATGTAAACGTACCACGGCAGGTTCACCTGGCCGTAGAACGGAATGAACAGGGAGGAAACGTAGTCATGCAGTTCCACGCGGGGGCTGCCTTCCGGGTACAGGTACAGGAACGTGACGCCCGCCAGCCCGGCCAGGAACTGGATGAAGAGTTTTTTACGCGCGGAAATGCCGTCCGAGGTTTTCTTGGCCACCTTCAGGTAGTCGTCCCGGAAGCCCAGCAGTCCCAGCGCCAGGGTGACGAACAGGCAGGAGATGATGAAGGGATTGTTCATTCTGGCGCACAGCAGGGTAGCCGCCGTCATGGAGCCTACGATCAGCACGCCGCCCATGGTGGGAGTTCCCGCCTTGGCTCCGTGGAGTTCCGCCAGCTTGTGCACTTCCTCCGCGGTCCTGATGGGCTGGCCGATTTTCAGGGAAATCAGCGCGCGGATTACCCGCGGGGCGAACATCATCGTCAGGACAAAGGAGATGAGGCAGGCCAGCAGGGCTCTCCCTGCCGGTTCTGCAAGCGCCCCCGCGGGGCTGAGCTGTTCAATGAAGGAATGCATAAAATTTACTGGGGCGGAAAGGTGAGGTTCATGACTTGCTCCATCCGGGCAAGGCGGCTGCCCTTGAAAAGGACGATGTCTCCCGGCGCCGTGTGGCTGCGGAGCCATTCGGCGGCTTCCTCTGCGGAGCCGAAGTTCAGTCCTTTGGTGGATGAGTTCGGAGAAATGGCGTCCGTAATCCGGGCGGCGTCCGTTCCCACGCTGACCACGCAGTCAAAGCGGAGCTTTTCCGCCGTGCGTCCCACCAGCGCGTGCCCTTCTTCGGAAAACGTTCCCAGTTCCCCCATTCTGCCCAGCACCGCAAAGCGCCTGCCGGTGCAGGAAAGCTCCGCTGCGGTGTGCAGGGCGGCCTGCATGGAATCCGGATTGGCGTTATACGTATCGTCCACCACCAGAATGCCGTTGGACCGGGTGCAGTGGAGCCTGCCGCCCGTGAGCTGCGCCCGGTTGAGGCCGGAGACGATCTGCTCCTTCGCAAGACCTGCCACCCAGCCGGCGGCGGCGGCCAGAAGCGCATTGGCCACCATGTGGCGGCCGTGGACGGGCAGTTCCACCACCTCCCGGCAGAAATCAGGAATGGAAAGGGTGAAACGCGTCCCATTCTCCGTCGAGACCGGGTTTTCCGCGCGGACGGTTCCGGAGTCAATGCCGCACTCAATGCACGCGGCGCGGGTGGACTGGCGGATCATCTCCGCATAATCGCAGTCCGCCGGGAAAATCATGAAGCCGTCTTCCGGCAGGCAGCGGGCTACCGTGCATTTTTCCCGGGCAATGTTTTCCCGGGAACCCAGGTATTCAATATGGGAGGTGCCGATGCTGGTGATGATGCCGATCTTCGGGCGCGTCATTTCACACAGGGGGGCCAGTTCTCCCGGATGGTTCATGCCCATTTCCCACACGGCGGCCTCGTCCGCCGGGGAAGCCCGGAGGATGCTGAGGGGAACGCCGATGTGGTTGTTCAGGTTTCCCTGCGTGGCGATGGTCCGGAGTCCCTGGGAAAGAACGGAGGCGGTCAGGTCCTTGGTGGAGGTCTTCCCGTTGGAGCCGGTCAGGCCGATGGCGGTGAGGGTCAGCCCGGCACGCCACCAGGAGGCCAGCTGCTGGAGGGCTTTCAGCGTATCCTCCACCAGGATGACGGCGCAGGAGGGGTCCATCCCTTCCTCCACGCGGCTGACGACGACTGCCGCCGCGGTGCGGGAGGCCTCCGGGGCAAACAGGTTGCCGTCAAACTTTTCTCCCCCCAGCGCGAAGAAAACGGCATGGGGCGGCAGGGCGCGGCTGTCTGTGCACACGCCTCCGGAAGCGACCCTGTCAAAGGGGCCGCTGACCAGTTTTCCGCCGATGGCGTTGCAGATGCCGTGTGCCGTGAGGGAGGTCATGAAAGATGAAATGATGTGTTATGCCTGCGGGAACTCTTCCCTCTCCTTGATGAACATGTTGCGCCGCACTTCCTTGGCGTCGCTGAAATCGATGCGTCCGGTGGAAAGCTCC
>OLWT01001335.1_pt1 | contig 12871 bp, 9 predicted proteins | sample 1674001 | NCBI WGS metagenome assembly OLWT01 (sample SAMEA103958137, study PRJEB25191) | human gut metagenome | biome: human-associated habitat [ENVO:00009003]; feature: intestine environment [ENVO:2100002]; material: feces | place: Germany | collected 2013/2015 | reverse complement strand
ATTTCGTCTATCACTTTCAGGAAATCTTCGACCGGCATGTCCGGATGGGCGGACGAGACATGGCAGTCGCTACCGCAATGGAGGCAGGAGGCGTTACAACGGAGCGTGCACTCCCAAAAGAGCGTACGCAATTCATGTATCTTGGCCCGGTTCTTCCGGATGCTTCTGAATAATTCTAATGCAAGGCGTTTGCGTAATCCGGGACGTTTATTCATTCTTTGTCTTTTCTTTTAAGGTTGAACTTTATTTCTTTTTCGACAGAGCCTTTAAACCAACTTCCTGTGTTTCCCTTATAATCATCGCTGGAAAGTGTAAGGTTCGTAGAGTCTTTTTCGTATGAACCGTTTTTGGGACCGTCTATATCCGTCGCTATGATCCGTAATTTGTCGGTTGGAAATTCTTCAAACTGGCAATGAAAGACTCCAGCAGGATCTGTGGAAACAGCTGGTATCGTGTCAAACCAATGTCTGTTATCGCCATGATGTTCTACCAGACATTTTATTTCAATATCCGGAATCGGCATATTTTCTTGGTTTATGACTTTTCCTTTGATTGTAAAGTCGGCATGAGGAGTACCGTACATGGCGGCTCCCGGTTCAGAGTCACATGTGGAGAATCCCAGCAGCATTAGTACGCTGGTTAATAGCCAATTGAAACTTTTCAGGAAGGAGGAAGAGATCTTTTTCATACTTTTATAGCATTTGTTTATACTATATTGATGCAAATATACTTTTTATAGTTGCTTCTTTATCATATTCTTTTGGATATATTATATTCTTCTATGGAATAGATTCGTTTTTCGGATACGATCCATAAGTTGTCTGCTTGGCGGCGGACGACTTATGAGAGTAATCGGAAGCCCTAAAAGAGCAGGGCTGGCGGGCTAAAGAATAAGGATGGACGAAATAAAGTACAGCGGGAATGCCCGGAATCAGCCGGATATTGAGTAACTTGCGCCCCAAATTCAATTGATCGATCAAACATGAAGGATTTTCTGCGTATACTGAGGCGTTTTGTGCCTCCCTATAAGAAATTTATGGTGTGGAATGTGATATTTAACGTCCTGTCTGCCATTTTGAACCTGTTCTCATTTGCATTAATCATCCCGATTCTGAATATCTTGTTTAAAATCAGTGACGAAACCTATACCTATACGGATTGGACGTTCGCCCCTTTCTCGTTCGAAGCCTGGAAAGCGACTCCGGAATTGCTGAAAAACAACTTCTTTTGGTTCGTGTCCGACATGATCGAGACGAAAGGAGGTTCCTTCACGCTGATCATATTGGGTGTTTTCCTGATCGTGTCTACTTTCTTGAAGGTCGGGACGATGTATATGGCTTTTTATACGATGATCCCGATCCGTACGGGTGTCGTCCGCGACATCCGCAACCAGATCAACCGCAAGATAACGGAACTTCCTCTGGGCTTTTTCTCGGAAGAGCGGAAGGGGGATATAATCGCACGCGTTTCGGGAGATGTGAACGAGATCGAGACTTCGATCATGAGTTCGCTTGATATGCTCTTCAAAAACCCGATCCTGATCCTGATCTACCTGATCGGGATGATCGCCATCAGCTGGCAGCTGACGCTTTTTGTCTTCATACTGCTGCCTTTCGCCGGATATGTGATGGGAGCGGTCGGAAAGAAGTTGAAACGGAAATCGTTCGAGGGACAGCAACAATGGGGTTATCTGATGAGCCAGATAGAGGAGACGTTGGGTGGCCTGCGTGTTATCAAGGCTTTCAATGCGGAGGCGAAGATACAGGACCGTTTTGAGAAAAGCAACGAAACGTTTCGGCGGCTGACGAACCGCATTTACCGCCGCCAGCAGATGGCGCATCCTATGAGCGAGTTCTTAGGGACGGCCACGATCGCGATCGTGCTGTGGTATGGCGGTACGCTGATCTTGAGCAGTAACAGTCCGATCGACGCCTCTACTTTCATCTACTATTTGGTGATTTTTTACAGTATAATCAATCCGGCGAAGGATCTGAGCAAGGCCTCTTATGCCATTCAGAAAGGGCTTGCCTCTATGGATCGCGTCGATAAGATCCTGAAGGCGGAAAGCGATATTAACGATCCTGAGGATCCGAAACCGATTGCTCTGACGGAAAGTATTTGCTACCGGGATGTCTGGTTCAAGTACCAGCATGAATGGGTGCTGAAAGGCATTGACCTGACGATTCCGAAAGGACGCACGGTAGCGCTGGTCGGCCAGTCGGGGTCGGGAAAGAGCACGCTGGTGGATTTGCTGCCTCGTTTCTATGATGTGGACAAGGGGAGCATAACGATCGACGGAACGGATGTGCGTGATGCGACCTTGTACGATCTGCGCAGCCTGATGGGGAATGTCAACCAGGAGGCGATTCTTTTTAACGACACATTCTTCAATAATATCTCTTTCGGAGTGGAAGGGGCTACACTCGAACAGGTCCAAGAGGCGGCCCGTATCGCCAATGCGCATGATTTTATCATGGCGAGCGAAGATGGATATGATACCAATATCGGTGACCGTGGCGGCAAGTTGTCGGGTGGACAGCGCCAGCGTATCAGCATTGCACGTGCCATTCTGAAGAACCCACCGATCCTGATCCTCGACGAGGCGACTTCGGCGCTCGACACCGAGTCGGAACGCTTGGTGCAGGAGGCTTTGGAGAACCTGATGCGTAACCGTACGACGATCGTGATTGCACACCGGCTCTCGACGATTCGTAATGCGGACGAGATTTGCGTGATGCATGAAGGGGAGATTGTGGAACGCGGACGGCACGAGGAGCTGATTGGACTGGATGGCTATTATAAGAGGCTTTGCGATATGCAAAGTTTCTGATGTTATTTTTCCCTGGATGGAAAAGTAACCAAAAGATCAAGGCTTACGCTGCTTCGCTACTCCATTCCCCTCGGTTCACTGTCGCGTCTGAAACTCGCTTCGCTCAAACAGCAGACGCTTCGGGCGCTCACTCCGGTTTCTGCGCTAAACGCTCGTCTGCTTAGGCCGGATATAGAGCCTGACAGCTCTTTGGGGATAGCCGATACTGACACTTATATAACACCAAAGCAGACGGTTGAGCCTTGATTTTTGTTACTTTCGGATCAAGCCAAAAGTAACAGAAACAATAGGATAAAACAGAGAAACTAATTATTAAATATTTTAATACTATGAAACTAAAATGTCTATTATTCGTATTGCTGATTCTCGCAGGATGCAATATGCCGGAAGTGAAAACGGGCAAACCGCTGTCTTATCATTTCGATGCCCCAGCCGGAATTTGGGAAGCATCGTTTCCGTTGGGTAACGGACGCCTCGGATTGATGCCGGACGGAGGTGTCGACACGGAAAATATTGTCTTGAACGAGATCTCCATGTGGTCGGGCAGTAAGCAGGATACAGATAACCCGCAGGCATATCACTCGTTGGGCACGATCCGGAAACTTCTGTTCGAAGGACGTAACGACGAAGCACAGGAACTGATGTACAATACTTTCGTCTGCAAAGGCGAAGGGAGCGGACAGGGGCAAGGGGCAAATGTCCCGTATGGCAGTTACCAACTGCTAGGTAACCTCGTGCTGAATTACGATTATCAAGGTACTTCCGATTCGATCTTCGGATATAGACGAGAATTGAATCTTGACAACGCGATTGCAACAGCTTCTTTTAGAAGGGGAAAGGTGACGTATAACCGCGAAGTCTTTACCTCTTTTGCCGATGATTTGGGGGTGATTCATTTGACTGCCGATGCGGATAGGGCGCTGAACTTCTCGTTTGGGATGAACCGTCCCGAACATTATAAGGTGACTGCCGACGGTAATGACCTTCTGATGCAGGGGCAGTTGCCTGACGGTGTCGATACGCTGGAGGTGAAAGGCCTCCGCTATGCATCGCGTGTCCGCGTCATCCTGCCGAAAGGGGGAAATGTGACTCCGGGGGATTCGACTGTTTCCGTGCGGAATGCCTCCGAAGCGATTCTGCTGGTGAGCATGGCAACCGATTATTTCGATAAGGATTTGGCAGGGAAGGTCTCTTCCCTGCTGGCTAATGCCGAAAAGAAAGATTTCGCCTCTTTGAAGAAAGGGCATATTGCTGCTTACCGTTCCCTGTTCGGCCGTGTGGAACTGGATTTGGGACATTCTTCCCGCGAAAACTTGCCTATGGACGAGCGTTTGGCTGCTTTCCACGAAAACCCGGACGATCCTTCGTTGGCTGCGCTTTATTTCCAGTTCGGCCGTTATCTGCTGATCTCGTCCACGCGTGTGGGCTTGCTGCCTCCCAATCTACAGGGGCTTTGGTGTAATACGATCAATACGCCCTGGAACGGCGACTATCATTTGAATATCAATCTTCAGATGAACCATTGGCCTGCGGAGGTGGCGAACCTTTCCGAACTTCATCTTCCGCTTGTGGAGTGGACGAAACAACAGGTTGCCAGTGGCGAACGGACCGCTAAGGCTTATTATAACGCCCGTGGATGGGTGACGCATATCTTGGGAAATGTCTGGGAATTCACTGCACCGGGCGAACATCCGTCATGGGGGGCAACCAATACTTCCGCCGCTTGGCTTTGCGAACATTTGTACATGCATTATCTTTATACGTTGGATAAGGAATATCTGAAAGATGTGTATCCGGTTTTGAAAGGAGCTTCCCTGTTCTTTGTGGATATGTTGGTGGAAGATCCCCGCAACAAATATCTGGTGACAGCCCCGACCACTTCGCCTGAAAACGGTTATAAGTTGCCGAATGGCAAGACGGCGCATATCTGTGCCGGTTCGACGATGGACAACCAGATCGTCCGAGAACTGTTCACCAATACGATCGAGGCTGCCGACATATTAGGACTTGATTCTGCTTTCGCCGGCGAACTGGCTACCAAGCGTGCCCGCCTGATGCCGACGACGATCGGCAAGGACGGGCGTATCATGGAATGGCTCGAACCCTACGAAGAGGTTGAACCTCATCATCGCCATGTGTCTCATCTCTATGGACTGTATCCGGGCAATGAGATATCAATGGAGCGTACACCTGAACTTGCCGAAGCTGCCCGTAAGTCGCTGATTGCTCGTGGCGATAAGAGCACGGGATGGTCGATGGGGTGGAAAATGAATTTCTGGGCACGTCTGCATGACGGCGACCATGCTTATAAGTTGTTTGCCGACCTGCTCCGTCCGTGTGTGGACCGTAAGACAAATATGACGAACGGCGGCGGGACATATCCGAACCTGTTTTGTGCGCATCCTCCTTTCCAGATAGACGGTAACTTTGGCGGTTGTGCCGGTATTGCCGAAATGCTGGTACAGAGCCAGACGGGAGAAATCGAACTGCTTCCCGCCCTGCCTTCCGCCTGGAAAAGTGGCAGTTTCAAAGGACTGAAAGTTCGCGGAGGCGGCGAAGTATCTGCCAAATGGAAAGAAGGTCGCTTGGCGGAAGCCGGTTTGAAAGCCCTGGTTCCCGGTTCGTTCCGTATTAAACTCCCGGCCGATTCGGCGAATATGGGCATTAAGATCAACCAAAAAGCCGTATCTCTCCCGGTTGTCGACGGCATGTTGAAAGTAGAATTGCAGGCTGGAGATCAGTTGGTACTGATGTTTTGATCAATACAGCGGCAACTTGTATATGAACCCTACCGACAAGCGTTGTGTGTTTTCAATGGAAGCACACAGCGCTTTTGCTTTTTCCGTCAGATTGTAAAAGCGGGCTGTTCCGGTGAGGAAGATATGCAGGTTTTCATCCGCCATCGGATAAAATTCGATGCCGGCCTGCAAGCCCCATGCCGTACGGTATTTCCCGTCCGGGAGTTCTCCTTCTTCATCTCCCGCTTTATAGACCGACCCGGTTTCGTACATTCCTTTGGCGAAGGCGTTCCATTTCGGATGAAAGCGGTAATTCATCTCTGCCACGAGTGAAAGATACTGGATGTTACGCAAGCAGATAGAGCTTTCTTCATTCTCACCGGACGGAGGAACCAACTCGGTCAGGATACCTAACGGATCGAGTGAACCGCGTGTGTACATCACATCGAAATAGCCATCGAACGGACCGGTGCAAACGTTGTGTCCGGCCCATGCCATATACATCCATTTCCCTTTGGCCTGTTCTCCGGCTGTGGCGGAGTAGCGGAGATTCAGAACCTCATCCAGATAACTGCTGTTCCAGTTGAACGTGTAGAAAAGCGGAGCACGTGGCTTTTCGATTCCGGCGGGAAGCAGGCCGTAAGCGTCTTCCATGCTCCCGATTCGGTTGTCTGTTACTTGCAAACGTAGTTCTTGAGAAGGAGTTGGCTGATAACCAAACGTGACCCCTGTAAAATAGCAATCCATGTATTCGTTCATATCGCTGTATTCATATATCGCATACGGATCGAGGTCATATTCGAACCCTCCCCAGGCTGCATCCTGTTTCCCTAAGGTAATCGTGAATTTATCGTTGAGGTGATAGCCGATCATCGCATATTCGATCGATTCCGGCAGGTTCTCCAGATCCATGCTTTCATTCCCTTGGTTGAGGTTCTGGCGGTACCAGTAGAAAAGCCGGTCGTTTACTTCACCGGTCGCCTCGATCTTGATATGGTTGAAACGGAAAGCGGCTTCATCCAGCTTGTGCCCGGTGAAGAAAGTATTGAAAGAAGCGTGCATTTCCAGATCCAGGTTGAATACATTATTGCGCTTGGGAATCTTCGTTACATATTCGAACAGGGAAATATCGGAGGAGTCCCGTTCGGGAATAAATGATTGCGCCTGTACGGAAATAGTGCATAAAAAGCAGGCTGACAGCCAGAATGCCGTTAGTCGTTTCATTGTCGATTACGATTATGTTTGATTCTGGCTGCAAAGATATTACTTTTCTTCCGTTTTGCCGATGTGCTTCATCACCTTCGCATCCAGGTAGAAGATCAGTTCTTCTGCAATGTTGGTGCAATGGTCGCCGAAGCGTTCCATCTTGCGGATGACGCCCGCCATGTAAAGGCCGGCAAGTGCGCTGCCCGGATGCGCTTCGATATACTGGGCGATCAGAGGAGTCGAATCGTGATTGATCTCATCGATGATGTTGTCTTTCAGGAAAATGCGTGACGCGATTTCGGAACTTTCCTTTTCAAAAGCCTCCTGAGCCAATGATATCATGTCGAGAAGTTCGTGTAACATTTCTTCTACGCGTGCGATTTTTACCAGTTCCGGATCGATCGGTTCTCCTTCCGGCAGGTTGACGGAGAAGCGTGCGATACTTTCGGCGAAGTCGCCGAGGCGTTCCAGGTTTGTATTGATCTTGTACATGGCAAGTACGAAACGCAGGTCGATAGCCACCGGTGCGTACAGGGCAATGATATCCTCGCAATCACTGTCGATCTTCAGCTCGAATGCATTCACGCGGCGTTCACGGCTGAGCACTTTGTAGGCCAGTTCCTTGTCTCCGGTCAGCATCGCTTCACCGGCATTGTATATCTGCTGGTGGACGAGTGCCCACATCTCGTTGATCGTATTCTTTAACGCCGCTATTTCTTGTTCAATAACCTTCATGTTTTGATTTATAATTTATGATTTATGATTTATAATTTATGATTTATGGATTATGAATTATGATTTATATGTCGATGATAAATCATAATTCATAAATCATAAATCTTCTCACCCGAATCTCCCTGTGATATAATTCTGGGTTGATTCTTTTTCCGGATTGGTGAAGATCTTACGCGTTTCACCATATTCGACCAGTTCACCCAAATAAAAATATCCTGTCTTGTCGCTTACACGCGCAGCTTGCTGCATGTTGTGTGTGACGATCACGATTGTATATTCCTTTTTCAGTTCATGGATCAAATCCTCGATCTTGCTTGTAGAGATCGGGTCGAGGGCAGAAGTGGGCTCGTCCATCAGCAGGATGGAAGGTGAGATGGCCAATGCCCGTGCGATACAAAGGCGTTGCTGCTGGCCGCCGGAAAGAGCGAAAGCTGAATCTTTCAGCTTGTCCTTGACTTCGTCCCAGAGAACGACCTGTTTCAAGCTTTTGACTACGGTTTCTTCGATGTATCCGTTATCCTTAATGCCGTTTACGCGTAGACCGTAAGCCACATTTTCAAAAATTGTCTTCGGGAACGGGTTCGGTTTCTGAAACACCATCCCGACGTTTTTACGGAGCGTATCGACTTTTTCCCCTTTGCTGTATATGTCCCGCCCGTCGATGAATATCTTACCCCCCAGACGTGTGTCGGGGATCAGGTCATTCATGCGGTTGAACAAACGGAGGAAGGTAGATTTGCCACAACCCGACGGGCCGATAAAGGCTACCGAGGTGTTGGCTTCTATCTGCATCGAAATGTTCTTCAGCGCATGAAAGTCTCCGTAATGGAAATCTACGTTTTGAGCATCAATCTTTATCATAAATAATTTTCAATTAATTCATTTTTACTTTCTTAGCGAAATAATTACGCAATAGATTTGCCAGCAGGTTGACAACCAAGACGATGGCAATCAACACCAAAGCCGTTCCGTATGCCATGCCGCGGGAGGCTTCTATATCCGTTCCGCTCGTGGATATTACATACAAGTGGTAAGGCAGTGCCATGCACTGGTCGAAGATGCTTCCCGGCAATTGGGGAAGGAAATAGGCTGCCACGGTGAACAGGATTGGCGCTGTTTCGCCCGATACGCGTCCGACAGACAAGATCAGGCCGGTGATGATATTCGGGAAAGCCATCGGGAGCACGACACGGCGGATGGTCTGTAACTTCGTTGCACCCAAAGCCAGGCTACCGTGCCGGAACGAGTCGTCGATACTTTTCAGAGCCTCTTCCGTCGTGCGGATAATCAGGGGAAGCGACATCAATGCCAGCGTAAACGAACCGGCTATGATCGAATCTCCCCAACCCAGTGCATTGACGAACAGCGACATACCGAACAAACCGAATACGACTGACGGGACTCCGCTCAGGTTATTTGTCATGATACGGATGAAGCGGACCACTTTGCCGTTTGTCGCATATTCATTCATGTAGATGCCGCTCATGATCCCGATCGGGAAACTGATGATACTGCTTCCGACGATCAGGTAAAAGGTTCCGACGATCGCCGGGAAGATTCCTCCTTTCGTCATTCCCTCTTCCGGCGCTTTTGTCAGGAAGTCCCAGCTTATCACGCTGCCTCCTTTGATGATGATGAAGCCTAAGATCACGAATAGGATCGCTACGACCAGATAACTCAACAGGGTGAAGAAACCGAAGGCAAACTTTTGGGAGGTCCGTTTCTTTAAATCTATATTTCCTAACTTTTGTACAGGTGCCATAATGCTAATCAGATTTTTCTTTTAGATGAAATATACTCGACGGAGATACTCAATATCAACGTGATCAAGAAGAGGACGGCGCCGAGCAGGAACAAGGCTTCGTAGTGTGCGCCTCCGGCTGGAGCCTCTCCCAGTTCGGCGGCGATCGTCGCGGGAATAGTCCGCACCGGCTCGAAGAAGGAGGTCGGGATGACGGCCGCATTGCCGGTTACCATCAGGACTGCCATCGTCTCGCCTATCGCACGTCCGATACCCAGCACGACTGCGGATGTAATGCCGGAAATGGAATATGGGATGATTACTTTATATATTGTCTGCCATTGGGTCGCACCCAAGGCGAGGCTTGCCTCCTTCATGGCGCGGGGTGTTGTCCGCATGGCATCTTCCGCAACGGTGATAATCGTTGGGAGCGCCATGATCGCCAGGACCACGCTGCCGGCAAAAGCCGTTTCGCCGACAGGCAGGTCGAATGTCTTCTGTATGAGCGGCACGATGACCACCAAGCCGAAGAAACCATAGACGACAGACGGAATGCCCGCGAGCAGTTCGATGATAGGTTTCAAGAGGTCGCGTGTCCGCTTATTCGCTATTTCCGCCATGTAGATGGCAACCGCAATTCCGAAAGGAAGTGAAAGTACGATTGCGCCGATACTGACCAGTAATGTGCCCAACAACAAAGGAATCAATCCGAATATAGGGGCCGGTGTCGAGGTCGGATACCATTTCGTCCCTCCGAAGAACTCCCCTAATGTGATCTTCTCTTCCGGCAGTACCTTTCCCTGGAAACCGTTTTCCAGTAAATACTGTTTGGGGAAGAAAGCGATGATACCTGGCTCTTTCGCCACCAGTTCGCTGATCTTTTGCGGGACGTATTGAAATTCGTCGCCCAGTTCCTCCTCCGTATAATAGTTGGTCAGATCGGAGAAACGGAATATCAGGATATCCTGATCCATCCCGCTGATATCTTTCCAGTTGGTTATATTACCGTCGAAAATGTCCATGATCTTCTCCGGTGATAATTTTCCGACATCGTTGCTTTTATTTACGGCAAGAACATAGCCTTCTTCTGTGGCCGGAGTATTGAAAAGGCCGCCGGCCTCTTTGAACAGAAAGAACACGATCAGCAAAATCGTAAAGCTGCTGACGCTTCCGCTGATGAGTAACCCCCCTTCTACAATCTTTTCGAAAAACTTTCTCACTTTGTTTACCTTTTTATTCTACCTGCAAAGGAACGAAACAAATATTACGAAGCGGTTACATGGGATTGAATGAGATGTTACGATATTGTTACGTTTGTATTTCAAGAAATAGTCTGTATTTAAGAAAAAACGGAACCGGTTAAATGCAGGTTTGACAGTGAAAGTGGCTTCACTGCTTATGTTTGCCTTCATCAGAGATCAAGTCGGCCCCAGATGGTTCTGTTTAAGCGACAATAGCTATGGTTTCTGTTGTCAAACAGCCCGGTCATAGACCTTTTGCCTTTAGTCGAATACGTTTTCGCCCTTGGTCAAAAGCCCTTTCGACACAGGTCAAAAACCTTTTTGACTAAGGGCAAAAACGTAAGGAGTGGTAGTGATGGCAGTAAATACTTGTGTATTTGTTTATTAGTTATTATTGTAGCCTTCTTATTTTTCACTTGAAAATATATATAGGTGGATGTGAAACCAGGGGGGGAAAGGCCAACCAAGATCAGGATACGACACAAGCCCCGGAGATGAAATGACATTTTCGGGGCTTCGTTATGTATACCAATCGCTTTTCTATCGTAATACGCAGTAATTTGTAAACTTATCCCTATATTTGTCCAAAATCTTTCTAATTATTCGATTATGAACAAACTTTTAAGTTTATCTGTGTTAGCGACCACACTGCTGTTGTCGTCTTGTAGTAATGCCCCGCAGGAGGAACCTCTTGCGAAAGTGATTGACCGCGGTTTGAAAGCCTCGACCGAACAGGCGCTGCTTATGGCCAAAGAGCTGGAACAACAGGATGGCCGGCTGCCTAAGAGCATTAAGGATGGCAAACTGGAAACCAGCGACTGTTATTGGTGGTGCAGCGGTTTCTTCCCCGGTGAACTCTGGTATCTGTATGAAAACAATCCTACTCCCGAATTGAAGAAGTATGCCGGACTTTTTACCGGACGCTTGGAAAAAGTACAGCATGTGACGGATAATCACGATGTAGGCTTCATGCTTTATTGTAGCTATGGCAACGGTTACCGGCTGACACAAAATCCCGCTTACAAGGATGTGCTGGTGACAGGCGCCGGCTCGCTCAGTACCCGGTTCAACCCTATGATCAAGGCGATCCGTTCCTGGGACTTTACCAATAATGGTAAATGGCAGTATCCGGTTATCATCGATAATATGATGAACCTCGAACTGCTGACGTGGGCAAGCAAGACTACCGGCGATAACCGTTTCCATGATATCGCGGTTACGCATGCCAATACGACGATGGAAAATCATTTCCGCGATGACTATAGCTGCTATCATGTCGTTTCATATGACACCATCACCGGAAAACCCCATATCAAAATGACGCATCAAGGCTATGCCGACGAATCGGCTTGGGCACGCGGACAGGCATGGGCTGTATACGGATACACCGCTTGTTTCCGCGAAACAAATGATAGTATCTTCCTGAACTTTGCAAAGGACATAGCCGATATGATTATGGATCGCGTAAAAACAGACGACGCTATTCCTTATTGGGACTATGACGCTCCTGTGACAGAAGAGACTCCGCGTGATGCATCCGCCGCCGCTGTTACTGCTTCTGCATTAATCGAGTTGAGCACTATGGTTCCCGACGGACAGAAATATCTGGATTACGCAGAAAAGATTCTGAAGAGTTTGTCAAGCGATGCATACCTTGCAAAAGTTGGCGACAATCAAGGATTTATCCTATTGCACTCTGTCGGCTCATTGCCTAACGGTTCTGAAATAGACACTCCACTGAACTATGCCGACTACTACTATCTGGAAGCATTGAAGAGATTCATGGAGTTGAAGAAGTTGAGAATTGAGAATGGAGAGTTGAGAGTGATTCAATAATATAAGAGTAAGAATCCAATAGTAAATTTTAAAATCGTAAAGTATATCATGAATAAAACTTTAAAGTACATCATTTTGCTTGCAATCGCATGTTTCGTAAGCAAGGGTTACGCCCAAGAACTGAAAAGTGAAGTCTTTTCTCTCCTTAACCTGGATTATCCGGGACTGGAGAAAGTAAAAGCTTTGCATCAGGAGGGTAAAGATGAGGATGCTGCCAAAGCATTACTGGACTATTACCGTGCACGTACCAACGTAAAAACTCCGGATATTAATCTGAACAAAGTGACCATCAGCAAAGAAGAACAGCAATGGGCAGATGATGGATTGAAACATACATTCTTCGTACATAAAGGTTATCAACCTTCTTACAATTATGGAGAAGATATCAACTGGCAATACTGGCCGGTGAAAGATAATGAGCTGCGCTGGCAGTTGCATCGTCACAAATGGTTCACTCCGATGGGTAAGGCTTACCGTGTATCCGGTGATGAGAAATATGCCAAAGAATGGGCTCATCAGTACATCGACTGGATAAAAAAGAATC
>OLWT01001334.1_pt1 | contig 12876 bp, 10 predicted proteins | sample 1674001 | NCBI WGS metagenome assembly OLWT01 (sample SAMEA103958137, study PRJEB25191) | human gut metagenome | biome: human-associated habitat [ENVO:00009003]; feature: intestine environment [ENVO:2100002]; material: feces | place: Germany | collected 2013/2015 | reverse complement strand
GAGAATAAAAATGAGCACCCGGTGGTGCATCCGATTCCGCCGGTTTACCGCGCCGATTCCCGGATTCTGATTCTCGGCAGTTTTCCGTCCGTAAAATCCAGGGAGACCGGATTTTTTTACGGCCATCCGCAGAACCGTTTCTGGAAAGTGACGGCAGCCGTGTGCGGGGAAGAGGTGCCGCAGACCGTGGAAGAGAAGAAGGCGTTTCTGCTCCGGAATCATATCGCTGTCTGGGATGTGATCGCGTCCTGCGTCATCACAGGCTCGAGCGATGCGAGCATCCGCGATGTTGTGCCGAATCCGCTGCAGGACATTCTGGAATGCGCCGATATCCGGCAGATTTACTGCAACGGGGCGACCGCGTGGAAGTATTACCGGAAGTACCAGGAGAAGCAGCTGGGACGGGAAGCGGTTCGCCTTCCGTCGACGAGTCCCGCGAACGCCGCATGGTCTGTGGAGCGGCTGCTTGGCGAGTGGAGCCAGTGCGGAGAAGTCTTACGAAACGGAGAGTGACAGGATGAAAAAAGAGTACGAGACCGTCTGGGAGATTTTTAATGAGTGTGCCAATAATCAGATGCGGGACGTCTTTTTCGACGAGATCGAGACGGATGACCCGGAGGCGTATATCCGTCAGAAATTTCCGGACAAAAACTTAAAATATGAAAAAACGGTGGAAGCGGACGGATCTCTGGTCTTTGACATTGAGACCTCCGGCATCCGCCAGCGGTTTACGTTTACAGAAATCTGAATCGCGCAGAAAATACCAGAAAAGCGGAGAAAAAAACGATGAGTGAAGAAAAACACACGCATGTGCATGTGCTGGAAGACGGCACCGTGATCGAGCATTCCCACGATCACGCCCACGGGCACCATCATACAAATACAAAAGCAGTCTTAAACCGCCTCTCCCGCGCGATCGGACACATGGAGTCGATCAAGCGGATGGTAGAGGAAGGCCGGGACTGCACTGAGGTTCTGATCCAGCTGTCTGCCGTGAAGGCGGCCATTAACAATACAGGAAAAATTATCCTGGAGGATCACATTGAACATTGCATCGTCGATGCAGTCGAGCATGGGGACATAAAAGCGATTCAGGAGCTGAATAAGGCGATCGACCGCTTTGTCAAATAAGCAAGAAAAACAAGAAAAGAGGAAAGAAACATGGCAAAAGAATGCAGCAATTCGAGCTGTTCCAAAGAAAGCTGCGAAGGATGTCCAAGCAAAGCAGGACAGGGCAAACCGGATTTTCATATTGATCTGAATGCCGATTCTTCGATCAAACATGTCATTGGCGTTGTCAGCGGCAAGGGCGGTGTTGGTAAATCCATGGTAACCGCATCTCTGGCAAACCAGAAAGCAAAAGAGGGCTACAAGGTTGGTATCCTCGATGCCGATATCACAGGACCGTCCATCCCGAAAATGTATGGCCTGAAAGGACCTGCAAACGTAGATGACAAGGGCGTTTACCCGGCAGTTGCAGCAAACGGCGTAAAGGTAATGTCCATCAACCTCCTGCTTCCGGGCGAGGAAGAGCCGGTCATCTGGAGAGGACCTGTCATCGCAGGAACCGTAAAACAGTTCTGGACCGACGTCATCTGGGGCGACCTGGACTATCTCTTCGTCGATATGCCGCCAGGAACCGGTGATGTTCCGCTGACCGTTTTCCAGTCTCTTCCGGTAGACGGCGTAGTGATCGTATCTTCCCCGCAGGATCTGGTGCGCATGATCGTCATGAAAGCCTACAAGATGGCACAGATGATGAGCGTTCCGGTGCTCGGTATCGTAGAGAACTACAGCTACCTCGTATGTCCGGACTGCGGCAAAAAGCTGTCCATTTTCGGCGAAAGCCACATCGACGAGATCGCAGCCGAGATCGGCGTGCCGGTTCTCGGCAAAATGCCGATTCATCCGGAGTTTGCCGAGCTGGTGGACGAAGGAAGATTTGCAGAAGTGGATAACACCGATATTGCAAAGATCAACATCTAATCATTAAATATAGAAGCAAGTAATGGCATGAAAACTCGTTTTTCCTTGATTTTACAAGGAAAAGCGGGTTTTTTTGACAAGATTTTTACGTTTCTTTTGGCAAAAACTATTTTATTTTAAACGGATTTTGTGTAACCGGTTACACACGACTGCGCAAATGAGACAAAAAGCGACAAATATGAAGGGTTAATGAGAAAAACTTGCATAAAAAACATGCATAATATGGCAAAAACAAGGAAATAAATTCAATATTGACATTTAAAGAGAAAAAGTGCATAATCTACCTCAACGATAGGAAAACAAACAGCTATTGATTAAGAAAGAGGTGAATCGTATGTCACACTGCGTAGTAAGACTCAATGGAACTGAGGAAGTAGAGGAGTTTGTAAAAGCAGCTTCCAAATGTGATTTTGATATTGACATTTTTTACAACCGCGTTATTATTGATGCAAAATCCATTCTTGGCATCCTCAGCATGGATCTGAACCGTGATCTCACCGTACACTGCTATGGTGACAGCCCGGCATTCAATAAAACCCTGCAGAAATTTGCTGTAGCATAAATTTTATTAAGGGAAACGAAAAAAAATTCAGCCTGCGCCGCCAGCGAGAGTAGAGACAGAATTTGCGCAGGGGACTTTCTGAAGAAAAACTAATCACACGAGACACATAACTTCAGAGAGAAAAAAGGAGACTGTTGCGGCAGTCTCCTTTTTTCTGTATAATGATAACTATTCAGAGCCATGCGAAATTCCAGAAAAGGACACGAATCATGCTTGCATGAATGAGCGTTCTTTTCTGGAATTTCATATGGCGAGAAGCCACATCGAGATGCAGCGCAGCGGAATCGAGATGGGGCTCTGAATAGTCTGGTTAGAAAAGGAGCGGGCTAGTGGAAGAGAAGAAGAAAGAGATCCGGATTTCCGTGCGGAATCTGGTGGAGTTTATTCTGCGCAGCGGGGATCTGGACAACTCGTCGGGCGGTTTTGGCGAGCGGGATGCCATGCAGGCGGGAACGCGGGTGCATCAGCAGATTCAGAAAAAACGGGGCGCCGATTACCGTGCGGAGGTTCCGCTGGTTCACGAAAAAGAATATGAGCATTTCATTCTGCGCGTCGAGGGAAGAGCAGACGGCATGTACGAGGACGGAACCACGACCGTGATCGAGGAGATCAAGGGAACGTACCGTGACCTCGAAACGATGGAAGAGCCGGTTCTGGTACATCTGGCACAGGCGAAGTGCTACGCTTACATCTACGGCCTTCAGAACCGCAAAGAGGAGATGGGCGTGCTGATGACGTACACCCTGCTCTCCTCCGAGGAGGAAGGCCTTCTGCGCCCGCTCACCAAAGAAGAGGTAAAGCCGGAGCATTCTAACTGGCGCATCCGCCATTTTCTGCAGACGTACAAGCTCCCGGAACTGGAGCAGTGGTTCGATGAGCTACTCGACGCCTGGTTTATCTGGGCGGAATTCCAGTACCAGTGGCAGAAAGCGCGAGATGCCTCAATGCAGCACCTCGAATTCCCCTTCCCGTACCGGAAAGGCCAGCGGGAACTGGTGAGCGGCGTCTACCGTACCATTCTGCGGAAAAAAGAACTCTTCGTTCAGGCGCCGACCGGCATCGGAAAAACAATGTCCACGGTCTTTCCGGCCATCCGCGCGATCGGAGAGGGCTGCGGCGACCGTCTTTTTTATCTGACTGCGAAAACCATCACCCGTACCGTGGCAGAGGAGGCGGTCTCCATTCTAAAAGAGAAGGGACTGCAGTTCAAAGCAATCACGCTGACCGCAAAAGAAAAAATGTGCATCCTCGATGAGCCCGAATGCGATCCGATCCACTGCCCGCGCGCGAAAGGTCATTTTGACCGGATCAACGCGGCGGTGTACGAGATGCTGACGGAATGCGATTCCTACACAAGAGAGGAAGTCCTGCGCCAGGCGGAAAAATGGAACGTCTGCCCGCACGAGCTCCAGTTTGATGTGGCTTCGTGGGTGGACGGTGTGATCTGCGATTACAACTATGCGTTTGATCCGAACTCGAAATTAAAACGCTTTTTCGCAGAAGGAACGAAGGGTGACTACATCTTTCTGATCGACGAGGCGCACAACCTGGTCGAGCGGGGCCGCGATATGTTCAGTGCCACGCTCGTCAAAGAGGAGATTTTAAAGGTCCGCCAGCTCCTCCGCCCGTATGCACCGGGCAAAAAGCTCGAGAAGGCGCTGAACCGCTGCAATCACCAGATGCTCGTCTACAAAAGAGAGTGCGATTCCTGCACGGAGCTGGAAAGCGTATCGACGTTTCTTATGATGGTCAATCAGCTGCTGGAAGAACTGGCGGGCTGGCTGGAAGCGCATAAGACAAGCGAAATCCGGAAGCAGGTTCTGGAATTTTACTTTAACTTGCGAAATTTTTCCGAGATTTACAATTTAGTGGATGAAAATTATCTGATCTACACGAGTTATCTCGATAACGGCGATTTTGCACTGCGCCTGTTCTGCGTCAACCCGGCGGAGAATCTGCAGCAGTGTATCAACCAGGGGCGGTCGGCCGTCTTCTTTTCCGCGACGCTGCTGCCGGTGCAGTATTATAAGAAGATGTTCAGCACGAATACGGACGATTACGCGATTTACGTGGAGTCCCCGTTTGATCCCACGAAGCGGTGTCTGGCGATCGGAAGCGAGGTCAGCACGAAGTATCAGCGGAGAAACCGCGCAGAGTTTGAGAAGATCGCCGCCTATCTGAACGAGATGATCCAGAGCCGGAAGGGCAACTATATGGCGTTCTTCCCGTCATACCGCCTGATGCAGGATGTCTATGCGGTCTATGAGGAACTGTATGCAGAGGAAAACGTGACCTGCCTGATCCAGGAGTCGGCGATGCGGGAGCAGGAGAGAGAAGAGTTTCTGGAAGCGTTTGCGAAAGACAACGAGAAAACGCTGGTGGGATTCTGTATCATGGGAGGCATTTTCTCGGAGGGAATTGATCTGGACGGGGAAAAGCTGATCGGCGCGGCCGTTGTGGGAGCCGGAATCCCGCAGGTGGGGCCGGAGAGAGAACTTTTAAAGCAATATTTCGACCGCAGCGGAGAGAACGGTTTCGACTACGCGTACCGCTATCCCGGCATGAATAAAGTATTGCAGGCGGCAGGGCGCGTGATCCGTACGACGGAGGACACGGGTGTGATTCTGTTGCTCGACGAGCGGTTCCGAAACCGGGAGTACCGCGAGCTGTTCCCAAGAGAGTGGGAGGACTGCCGGATTGTGCAGCGCAGCAGCCTCCCGGAGGTAATCCATTCGTTTTGGGAGAGGGTGGATTGTGAGAGCGGATCAAAAGCCGGGCAGCAGGAAATGAAATCTCGGTGCAGCGCTGAACGTTACGTGTGATCCGCGCGGTTCCGGTATTCGCTCGGTGAGCAGCCCATCTGCTGCCGGAAAATTTTAGAAAAATAGGCAGGGCTGGAAAATCCGGTCTGTTCCGCTACGGAAGTGATACTGGCCTGGCGCTCGAGAAGGAGCGGCAGGCTTTTTTCAATACGGTAATCGAGAAGATAGTCAAACAGGGATTCGTTCATGCATTTCTTGAAAAAACGGCAGCATTCACTGCGGCAGATGTGGATCTGTGCGGCGAGATCCTCGAGCGTCAGATGCTCCATATAATGGCGGTGGATGTAGTCGAGCAGAATGCGGAGCCGCTCAACATCACGCGCTGCCGCCGTGTTCTGGGATTCACCGGAAAACGATGCGTGGCGGTAAATCTCAATCCAGATCGACAGCAGAAGCTCCTGGATTTCCATCTCAAACGCGGACGGCTGCGAAAGCGAGAGGTCGTAGATGCGGTGCATACAGGCAAGTACCTGGTTCTGCCAGTCGATCTCCGGCGAAAAGACGATGGAGGCGAGCTGCATATCCGTCAGCACCGGTTCGACGTAGCGCGTCTGGATCATACTGTTTGAAAAACCATAGAGAAAGCGCGGGGCGAACGTGGTTGAAATATAGACGCAGTCCATCCCGTCGATCATGTGGCCGCTGTGAAGCGCATTCGTGTTGCAGAAAATGCCGTCCCCTTCTTTTAAGACATACGATTTGCCGTTGACCTGATATCCGATCTGCCCCGAGAGGACAAACGTCAGCTCAATTTCCGGGTGCCAGTGCCAGGAAAAGGAGCCGCGCTCGTAGCGGGAGAGCTGTTCGTAACTGATGTTGACAGGAAATTCATAGCTGCCGTGGGCCTTCAGCTCACGGTTTTCTTTATCCATGCGGATCTGCATGAAACGTACCTCCAATCCATAAAATCCGTTAAAAATCATACGATAAGTAAAGTATGCGGCAAAAAGGGAAAAAAAACAAGAAAAAATCGAAGATCACCTCAATATAATTATCGTTTGCCCCAATATTGTTGTTGCAGATGGGCGTACGGCTCACTATAATGATACTTAAGAAGATAAGAAAAAACACACAAACACACAATACACACACAACACACAAAACGAAACCATGAAAACAACACACCAAAAAGAAAAGGAGACAACAAAATGAAACAGCAGGTACTGGATTGTTTTGCAAAACTGTTCGGGGGAGAGGGCGACATCCGCACCTACTTCGCACCTGGACGTGTGAACCTGATCGGTGAGCACACCGATTACAACGGAGGCCACGTGTTTCCATGCGCACTGACCATCGGAACCTACATGGCAGCAAGAAAACGTGACGACAGAAAGCTTCGTTTTTACTCTATGAACTTTGAAAAACTCGGCGTGGTAGAATCTTCTCTCGATGAATTCCTGATGGGAAAAGAAGGCAACTGGACCGCATATCCGAAGGGAATGATGTGGGCATTTTGCCAGAAGGGCTTCCCGGTAGAGCAGGGCTTCGATATCGTGCTCTACGGAAACATTCCGAACGGCTCCGGCCTTTCCTCTTCCGCATCCGTTGAGACCGTAACCGGCGTAATGCTGCGTGACATGTTCGGCTACGACACCATCTCCATGATCGACATCGCTCTGTACGGCCAGTTCTCCGAGAACAACTACAACGGCGTCAACTGCGGTATCATGGATCAGTTCGCCATCGCCATGGGCAAAAAGGACTGTGCGATCTTCCTTGACACCAGCGATCTGAAATATGAGTACGCACCGGTTAAACTGGAAGGCGCAAGAATTGTCATCTCCTGCAGCAACAAGAAACGCGGCCTTGGCGACTCCAAATACAACGAGCGCCGCAGCGAGTGCGAGACTGCTCTGGCTGAGATCCAGAAAGTCAAAGACATCAAGAGCCTTGGTGAGCTGACCGAGGAAGAGTTTGAGGCAGTGAAAGATGCCATCAAAGATCCGGTCCGCCAGAAACGTGCAAAACATGCTGTTTACGAGAACCAGAGAACCGTTCAGGCCGTTGCAGCTTTAAAGGCAGACGACATCGCAAAATTCGGCGAGCTGATGAACGCATCCCACGTTTCCCTGCGTGATGACTATGAGGTAACCGGCATCGAGCTGGATACTCTTGTGGAAGAAGCATGGAACTGCCCGGGTGTCATCGGATCCCGTATGACAGGCGCAGGCTTCGGCGGATGCACCGTCAGCATCGTAAAAACAGAAGATATTGACAACTTCATCGCAAAAGTAGGCGCAGCTTACAAAGAAAAAATCGGCTATGCCGCAGACTTCTATGTCGTAGACATCGGAGACGGCGCAGGCGTATTAAAATAAGAAATAAAAAAGCTGGATCGGCAGCAGGGAGGAAGCTACAGTGATTAACGAGAGTATTGCAAAACTGGTAAAATATGGAGAAAATGCCGGTCTTGTTTCGGGACTGGATAAAATCTATGCGACAAACCGGATTCTGGAAGTCATGCAGATTTCCGATTACGAAGAGCCGGAGCAGATTCCGGAGACCCCGGATCTGGAAGAGACTTTAAATGAACTGCTTGATGATGCAGCTAAGCGCGGTCTTCTCGAACACAACAGCGTCGTTTACCGCGATCTGTTCGATACGAAACTGATGGACTGCCTGATGCCGCGCCCGGGAGAGGTGGTAAAGAAGTTTGAGGAACTCTATGCGAAGAGCCCGCAGGAGGCAACCGATTACTTCTACAAACTGAGCCAGGATTCCAACTACATCCGCAGATACCGCATCGCAAAGGATATCCGCTGGAGCGTACCGAGTGCCTACGGCGATATCGATATCTCGATCAACCTCTCCAAACCGGAGAAGGACCCGAAGGCGATCGCGGCTGCAAAACTGGCAAAACAGAGCGGTTATCCGAAATGCCTGCTCTGCAAGGAGAATGTGGGCTATGCGGGACGCGTCAACCACCCGGCGCGCCAGAACCACCGCATCATTCCGCTGACGATCAATCAGACGGAGTGGGGATTCCAGTACTCGCCATATGTGTATTACAATGAGCACTGCATCGTGTTCAATTTCCAGCATAACCCGATGAAGATCGAGCGCGCGACCTTTGTGAAGCTGTTTGACTTTATCAAGCTGTTTCCGCACTACTTCATCGGTTCCAATGCGGATCTGCCGATCGTGGGAGGCTCCATTTTAAGCCACGATCATTATCAGGGCGGTCACTATACCTTCGCAATGGCGAAAGCGCCGATCGAGCGCCATTTTACCATCAAAGGATACGAGGATGTGGAAACCGGCATCGTCAAATGGCCGCTGTCCGTCATCCGGATCCGCCACAAAGATGAGAAACGGCTGATCGATCTGGCAGAGCATATCCTGAACTGCTGGAGAGGTTACACGGATGAGGATGCGTTTGTATTCGCCGAGACTGACGGAGAGCCGCACAACACGATCACGCCGATCGCAAGAAAAGTGGGCGATACGTTCGAACTCGATCTGGCACTGCGCAACAACATCACGACGGACGAATGCCCGCTCGGTGTTTACCATCCGCATGCACAGTATCATCACATCAAAAAAGAGAACATCGGCCTTATTGAGGTTATGGGACTTGCGATTCTGCCGGCGCGCTTAAAAGATGAGCTGGAAGAGCTTTCCAAATGCCTTGTAGAGGGAAAAGATGTCCGCGCTGTCGCAGAGCTGGAGAAACATGCCGACTGGGTAGACGAATTCCTGCCGCGCCATCCGGAGCTGAACAGCGAAAATGTGATGGATATCCTGAAAGAGGAAGTCGGAAAAGTCTTTGTCGGCGTACTCGAGGATGCCGGCGTTTACAAGTGCACCGAGGAAGGCAGAAGTGCATTTGCAAAATTCATGGAAACGTTGTAGAATAAACTAAATGCTTCAATTAACCCGCTGCGGCAAAAAAGCAGCAGCGAAGGAAAACATGGAGGATACCAAAATGAAAATCTTAGTTACTGGCGGTGCAGGCTATATTGGAAGCCACACCTGTGTGGAACTGCTGAACGCAGGCTATGACGTTGTTGTCATGGACAACCTTTACAATGCAAGCGAGAAAGCCATCGAGCGTGTAGAACAGATTACCGGAAAGAAAGTAACCTTCTACAAAACCGATATGCTGGACCGCGAAGGCGTAAAGAAAATTTTCGACAACGAGAAAATTGACGCTGTCATCCATTTCGCAGGCTTAAAAGCAGTCGGCGAGTCCGTACATAAACCGATTGAATATTATCACAACAACATGACCGGAACCCTGATTCTCTGCGATGAGATGAGAAACCATGGCGTAAAGAACATCATCTTCAGTTCTTCTGCAACCGTATACGGCAATCCGGCACAGATTCCGATCACCGAGGAGTGCCCGAAGGGAACCCCGACCAACCCATACGGCTGGACAAAAAGCATGCTCGAGCAGGTTCTGACCGACATCCACACCGCAGATCCGGAATGGAATGTTATCCTGCTTCGTTACTTCAACCCGATCGGAGCGCATAAGAGCGGCCTTATCGGAGAGGATCCGAAGGGCATCCCGAACAACCTGCTTCCGTATGTCGCACAGGTTGCCATCGGAAAACTCGAGTGCATCGGTGTTTTCGGTGATGACTACGATACTCCGGACGGAACTGGTGTCCGCGATTACATCCATGTTGTTGACCTGGCACGCGGCCATGTAAAAGCCATCCAGAAACTGGCTGACAACGAGGGCGTTTCCATTTACAACCTCGGAACCGGCAAAGGCTACAGCGTACTCGATGTGATCCACGCATTCGAGAAAGCATGCGGCCATCCGCTGAAATACGAAATTAAACCGCGCCGTGACGGTGATATCGCAACCTGCTACTCCAAATGCGACAAAGCAAAAGAGGAGCTTGGCTGGGAGGCTGAGTACGGCATCGAGGAGATGTGTGCCGATTCCTGGAACTGGCAGCAGAAGAATCCGAACGGATATAACGACTAATGTAATGTGAGTGTTATCTGGCGGTCCGCCGATACTTGAAAGAGTGTCGGCGGGCCGTTTTTGTATAGATAAATTCAGTCTTTTTTCACAAAGTCCGGCTTGCTAATTAAGAGGGAATCCGATATAATGTAAGAGTTAAAGTGTCCGTAAAAAAAGAGGGGCGGTTTGACATACAAGGAGGAAAAGCATGGACGATAGAAAAAATCAGAACCGGGAACCAGAAAACGGCTCCGGGGGAGGACCGAAAAACAGACAGACGATACTCATTATCCTGATCTGCCTCCTCGTCAGCCTGATGGTGATGGGACTTCTGAACAATGCCCTTGGGGGAATTACTTCCGAGGATCTTGACTATAGCAAATTCCTGGACATGGTAAACAACGATGAAGTGCAGGAAGTTGTCTTGAAATCGGGAACACTGACCGTAACGCCGAAAGACCAGAAATCGGAGGGAATCACCTATCAGGTAACGATGATGGGAGATGAGCAGGAGCTGGTCGATCTGTTACAGGAGAAAGGCATTACGTACCACAAAGATCCGCCGGATTCTACCGGAACGATCATTTACACATTGCTGACCGTCATTCTGCCAGTTGTGATGCTTGTCGCTGTCATGGTATGGGTGATGCGCAGCATGAACAAAGGCGGCGGAGTCATGGGCGTAGGAAAGAGCAGAGCAAAGGCCTACGTACAGAAAGAAACCGGCGTGACATTCCGCGATGTTGCGGGACAGGACGAGGCAAAAGAATCGCTCCAGGAGGTTGTGGATTTCCTGCATAACCCTGGAAAATACACGACAATCGGTGCAAAACTTCCGAAAGGAGCGCTTCTTGTAGGCCCTCCTGGAACCGGAAAAACACTGCTTGCCAAAGCCGTAGCCGGTGAGGCGCACGTACCGTTTTTCTCGATGTCCGCTTCGGAATTTGTCGAGATGTTTGTCGGTGTCGGTGCATCGCGTGTGCGTGACCTGTTTGAGGAAGCAAAGAAAAACGCACCGTGCATCATCTTTATCGATGAGATCGATGCGATCGGAAAGAGCCGTGACAACAGCTACAACAGCAACGACGAGCGGGAGCAGACGTTAAACCAGCTCCTCGCCGAGATGGACGGATTCGACAGCTCCAAGGGTATTCTGATCCTTGCGGCCACAAACCGCCCGGAGGTTCTTGATCCGGCGCTGCTGCGTCCAGGCCGTTTTGACCGCCGGATTATCGTAGAAAGACCGGACCTGAAAGGCCGTGTGGAAATCCTGAAAGTACACGCCAAGAACGTATCGCTCGATGAGACGGTTGATCTCGACGGCATCGCACTTGCGACATCGGGAGCCGTTGGTTCTGATCTTGCAAATATGATCAACGAAGCAGCGATTCTTGCGGTCAAGAACGGAAGAAAAGCTGTTTCCCAGAAGGATCTTCTCGAGGCAGTCGAGGTTGTCCTCGTCGGAAAAGAGAAGAAGGACCGCATCTTAAGCCAGGAAGAGCGAAAGATCGTTTCCTACCACGAGGTAGGCCACGCACTTGTTACTGCACTGCAGAAGGATTCCGAGCCGGTACAGAAAATCACGATTGTGCCGCGTACGATGGGTGCGCTCGGCTACGTCATGCAGGTGCCGGAGGAGGAGAAATACCTCAACACGAAGAGCGAACTCGAGGCGATGATCGTCGAATGCCTCGGTGGAAGAGCGGCAGAGGAGATCGTATTCGGCAACGTGACAACGGGAGCTTCGAATGATATCGAGAAAGCGACGAAGATTGTCCGCGCGATGATCACGCAGTACGGTATGTCGGAGAAATTCGGTCTGATCGGTCTTGCGACCCAGCAGAATCAGTACCTCGACGGAAGAATGGTCTTAAACTGCGGCGATGCCACAGCAACCGAAATCGACCACGAGGTCATGAAGATCTTGAAAGAGTCGTATGAGCAGGCAAAAGAACTTCTGGCAGCTAACCGCGATGCGATGGATGAAATCGCAGCTTACCTGATCCAGAAAGAGACGATCACCGGAAAAGAATTTATGAAGATTTTCCGTGAATTAAAAGGAATCCCGGAGCCGGAAGAAGAGGAGAAAAAAACATTCTTCGAGCAGGCAGAGGATGCTAAAAATGCGTTAGAGCAGGCGAAAACAGAAGAACATGCAAAAACGGAAGGACAGACAGAAATAAAAAATCAGGCAGAAGCAGAAACTTCACGTGCAGCGGAAGATCAGAATACTGTATCCTTGGAAAAGGGCAGTTTTATTGATCAGGTCGTAGACGATCAGACAGCAGCACATGAGGAACACCAGAAATAACGCAGCAGAGGCTTCGCTGCAGAAGTATCAGAAATAAAAGCTGAAAAATAAGATAAATATCAGCAGGATAAGTATAAACAGAACGATCAGAGCAGGAATGAGGTTTCATGTTTAACATCGCAGAAGAATTAAAAAAACTCCCGGATCAGCCGGGAGTTTATATTATGCATGACAGCCACGATGCGATCATCTATATCGGTAAGGCTGTCAGTTTACGAAAGAGAGTACACCAGTATTTCCAGCCGAGTCATGATGAAGGCATCAAAAAGGCACA
>OLWT01001332.1_pt1 | contig 12883 bp, 10 predicted proteins | sample 1674001 | NCBI WGS metagenome assembly OLWT01 (sample SAMEA103958137, study PRJEB25191) | human gut metagenome | biome: human-associated habitat [ENVO:00009003]; feature: intestine environment [ENVO:2100002]; material: feces | place: Germany | collected 2013/2015 | reverse complement strand
CCAACGCCGATTTCACCGAGCAACAGACCTTGAAATTCTACAATGACCGCGAAAAAGCCAAAGTCGGCGTTTACAAGGTTGACCGCGAAACCGGCAAATACCTTGCCGGTGCGGTATTCAACCTGTACACGGCTGATGATATTTACAGCGTGGACGGCAAACTGCTGTTTGCAGCGGGCGAACTGGTCGCCACCAGCCCCGAAACCGGCGCAGACGGCTACACCTATTTTGACTGCGATATTCCCATTCGCGGCGAGTATTACGGCAGCAGCATCCGCAAGGACGCCACCACCAACAGCGGTAATTACATCGTCAAGGAACTCCGCGCCCCTCTCGGCTATTACGTCAACGAGGAGCCGATGGAGGTTACTTTCACCTATGACGGACAAGCTGTCATGGTGTTGGATAACACTTGTTCCAATAAGCCTACGGAAATGTGGGTAAGCAAGCGCGATCTTACCAACGACGAGGAACTGCCCGGTGCGACCCTTGCTATCAAGGATATGGACGGCAATACCGTAACCACATGGGTGTCCACCGATGAGCCGCATCGCGTGACCGGGCTGCATTTCGGTGAATCTTACACACTGACGGAGATCCGCGCCGCTGATGGGTACGCACTGGCCGATAATATTACGTTCCGCCTGATTCAGAAAACTGACGAGGGCGGCAATCCGCTGGAGGAGTGTGAGGTCTACTATCTGACCACCAAGAACATTTTGTTCTGGAAGTGGGATGATTGGAAACTGCTGGACGATGCCACCGTTATTATGCAGGATGATATTACCAAGGTGCAGATTTCCAAGAAAGACCTTACCACCAACGAAGAACTTCCCGGTGCAGAACTTACGCTTACCGATGAAAAAGGCAACGAAATTGACCGCTGGGTTTCTACCGATGCACCGCACTACATGGAAAGGCTGCCTGCTGGCAAGTACACCTTGACCGAGGTGACTGCCCCGGACGGCTATGCCGTTGCCGAGCGCGTGGAGTTTGAGGTGCTGCCCACAGGTGAGGTGCAGACCTTTGAAATGTTTGATGATACCATCAAGGTGAAAATTTCCAAGGTAGACATCACCACCAACGAAGAACTTCCCGGTGCAGAACTGGTTATCAAGGACAAGGACGGCACCGAGATTGACCGTTGGATTTCCACAAACGGACCACATTATGTGGAAAAGATGCCAGCAGGAGATTATACACTGACGGAAATCACCGCACCCAACGGCTACAAGGTTGCAGAAAGTATCGACTTTACCGTTCTGCCCACCGGCGAGATTCAGACCGTGGTAATGAAAGATGCTCGCGAGGACACCCCGACACCTACCCCCGACAACACGCCGACCCCGAACCATACCCCGCAGCCAACGCCGAACACGACCCCAGCGCCCGCTGCACCCACTGCACCCCCCACGCCGCTGCTGACGATTCCTAAGACCGGCGATAATTCTCCGCTGGGGTTGCTGCTGGCGATTGCGGGAATCTCTCTTGTAGGGTTGGCAATTTTGATCTATAAGAGTGCCCGCAGCAAGGAATTGGCTCCCCGCACCGATGAGGATAATGACACCGAGGAATAAGCAAAAATGAAGTACACTTATCAGACGGACGGTCCACGCGGACCGCCCGCTTTTTATTGGAGAAAAAACATGAAACATATTTTAAGTTGCAGTTTCGGAAAAGACAGTATCGCCACCGCGCTGCTGGCCTTGCAGCATGGTGAACCGCTGGACGAACTTGTGTATTGCGAGGTCATGTTCAGCGAGGAAATATCCGGCGAGCTGCCCGAACACAACCGATTTATCCACGAAACGGCAATCCCGTATTTTGAACAGCGCGGCATCCCAACACGGGTTTTGCGCTCCGAAAAGACCTATCTATCCTGCTTTTACCATGTTGTCACACGAGGAAAAACCAAGGGGATGCTTTCGGGATTCCCTCTGAGTGGGCGCTGTACAATTCAGCGGGATTGCAAGCTGCCGCCGATCAAGGCATATCAGAAGGCATTGCCCCCGGACACGGTGCAGTACATCGGCATCGCCGCAGATGAACCCAAGCGACTGGCACGATTAAAGCCCGGTCAGATTTCTTTGCTGGACAAGTACCATGTGGCCGAACCCGAAGCGAGGTCTATGTGCGCAGCTGAGGAGCTGCTGTCCCCACTGTATGACTTCACTAAACGCGGGGGTTGTTGGTTTTGCCCGAACGCGTCAATCAGCGAACTGCGGCATCTCTACAGATACCACCCCGAACTCTGGCAGCTTTTGCTTGAATTACAGGACGTGCCGAATAAACCCACCGAACGTTTTAGTTGGCGGCGAACTTTTCGTGAGATAGACGAACGCTTTCGGCAGGAGGGCGAACAACTAAGTTTTTATGAGGAACGGTGAACAATGGACGAACAGAAAAGACCCCGCGCGTGGGTGTACGCGAGAATTCCTGGCGACTACGATGGCACAATGAACAGCTATAAAGTTTGCTCAATGCAGGCTCTGCATGACGGCTGTGATATTGTCGGTGGGAGCATCGACGAACGCGGCGGCTGGCTGCTGCGTCCCGGCTACCGCGATATGATGCAGCAGATTAAGGGTGGAAAAGTTGACCGCGTTTACATCTGCCGTATGCGGCAGATCAGCGGCAAGGAGCGCCACTTGTACTCCTTTTTCAAGCGGCTCATGCAGCACGGTGTACAGGTCACGGCGATGGAATACAGCCTGCGTGACCGGGTTAATATGTTTCGGCTGGCTCGTCGTGTCGAACGTTATGCGACCCGAAAGAGGCGGCAACTGCCGTGGTGATTTTCAGCAGGCGGCGTACTGTGCCTATGGCACAGTACGAGCAAGCATGTCATTTTGCTGTCATGACAGCAAAACGACCACTTGTTAGGGGCCCCCCCTAAGACCCCGTGGACTTTGCCGCCGTATTTTACAAAAAAAGGAGGTGCGCGATTATCACAAAACGAAAAAAGCAGTTGACTGTCCGTTTCACGGAGGAAGAATATGCAGCCTTAAAAGGAAAGTGCGAAATTGCGGGCATGAAAATGGAGCCGTTTGTTCGTGCGCTGGTGGAGGGGTGCAGAATCAAACCCGCACCACCCAACAGCTACAACAAGCTGCGCCAGCAGTTGGCGGCCATCGGCAACAATTTGAATCAGTTGACCCACATTGCAAATGCGACAGGCCGAGTAAGTGCTTCACAGTTGGACAGAGCGCAAAGCCTACTGGAAGATATGTGGCGCTGTGTGAGGGATAGTCTTTGATATGGCATATACCAAAATTATCAAGGTGAAGTCGAACTTGAATCTGTGTTTAGACTACACAAGCAATCCAAAGAAAACAGAGCGCCGAAGTGCAGAGGACTTGAACAGGCTGCTTAGTTACACCCAAAGCAATGATAAAACCGAACACCAATTATATGTAAGCGGATTTAACTGCATACCGCAAAACGCCTATGAAATTATGATGGAAACCAAACAGCGCTGGCGCAAGCCTGTAAAAGACGGCAACATTTTGGCCTATCATATTATTCAAAGTTTTTCTCCCGGTGAAGCCACGCCCGACCAAGTGCACCAAATCGGCTGCGAGTTTGCGCAACGCTTTCTCGCAGATCGGTTTGAATGTACTGTGTCAACTCACCTTGACCGAGGGCATCTGCATAATCATATAGTTGTTAATTCTGTGTCCTATGCTGACGGCAAAATGTTCCGAAGCGATTTCAATACCTATTATAAAGGTATCCGCGAAACTTCCGATGAACTTTGCAGAGAGAATCGGCTGTCCGTAATCGAAACGGACGGCAAGGGAAAATCTTATGACGAGTGGCTAAGCGGTCAGACCGGCAAGCCTACCATTCGTGGTATGGTACGCAAAGATGTGGAACAGGCTATTGCTGCCGCCGACAGCTTTGATGGCTTTATCACGGAATTGCAGAACATGGGCTACACGGTCAAATATGGCCCGCGTGTGGAACACATGGCTGTGCGCCATAAAGACGCCCAGCGAAATATCCGCGTTGACCGGCTCGACCCGCGCTTTTCTGAAACAGCGCTGCGGGAGTACTACCATAAACTGCACCGTATGCCCACCGAAATGCAGCAAGAATACCGGCAGGAAAACGCCCCGGCAAAACCGAAATGGCAACCCACAGAATTACAGCCCACTGTGCGGCGAGCGCGGTATCTCGGCAAGCTGCCGCGCCGGTATCCCAAAGTGTCCGGCTTTATGGCTTGCTACTATCACTACTGCGCCCTGCTGCGGAAAGCCTACCACGGCAAGGCAACAAAGCGCTGCTACTTTTTGCTGCGTGAGGATTTTCTGCTGTTCAGCCGATACCAGCAGCAAACGAAATTCCTATGGGAAAACCATATTGAAACTATGGATGAACTGCTGGCCTACAAGGAAAATGCAGAAGTCCAAATCCAACAGCTTGCCCGCCAGCGCAAAGTTCTGTATCGCCAAAAACGTGAGCCGGAACGTGCCGCGCGGGAAGAAAAAATCAAATCACTGACCCAGCAAATGAAAGCCCTGCGCCATGAGGTTTACATCTGTTCCGACATCGAAACAGATGCTGCCGAGGTGCAGGAAAAACTACGGCAAGCAGAACTTGCCGCACAGGAAGAACGAAATGAGGTGAAACAGGATGAACAACGGAGGCGAAGCAGCCGATCAGATGGTGCGGGAAGCCTTACAGGTTACCGAAGTAGCCATTAAGCTGTCTGCGCTGGGTATTAAAAATGCACTGGCCTTATCGCTGGCCTATGCCAAGGAAAATCCTAAAGTGAAAGGCAAAACCAGCCTTGACCGTCTGTTGCGGGAGGGCAAGGAACTAAAAATTATTGCCCTGCAAAGCAAAGACGTGGGACAGTTTAAGGAATTGGCCAAGCAGTACGGCGTTTTATTCGCGGTCATCAAGGATAAGGCACAGAACGAAAAAGTTGACGTCATGTTCAAAGCCGAAGATGTCGCCAAACTGAACCGTATCTATGAGCAGCTTGGGTATGCCATTCCCAAGGTCACTACGGCAGACCGAAAAAAAGACCCAACCCGCCGTCAATCCGGCGACAGCTTGTTGACGCGCGGGAAGAATCCTTTGGATATTGACCCACGCCCATCTGTGCGAGCCACAATTATGGCACTGAAAAATGCAGCGCAGAAGGCAGAACAGGCGCAGGAAAAAGTGCAGGATATTACTGCGAAGGAGGAGCGATAAATGTACGAACAGCAATTGCCCATCGAGGAGTGGAAAGCCAAAAAGCAAGCCGAACTTAAAGAAACCATTGCGGCGCAAAAATCCGTATTGCAGGAAGTTGTGCAGGATGGCCAGCGCCTTGCCGACTATCTGTACGGCAGGGGGCGGCTTGGTAGTCATATCACATCCGGCAATGCAGCACTTGTGCTGCAAACCCTGCCGCAAGCGCGGGCCGTATTGACCGCCAAAGACTGGGATAAATTCGGGCGGCGCGTAAACAAAGGGGCAAAAGGCATCCCGCAGCTTGTGCGCGTCAATGGTTATTATAATGTCGGCTCAATTTTCGATGTGTCCATGACCTACGGCAATAAGCCGTATCCGATTCCTGAAATTAAGCCAGAGCAGATGGACAAGGCCATCAAGGAACTGGAGCGCCTTTCCCCGGTCAACATCATATTTCAAAATGAGGGCGTTGTCGGGTACGATGCCGAGCAACACGCGATTGTGTTCCCAACGGCCATGCCGCAGCGTGAAGTGCTGGCACGACTGCCCGCCGAAATCGTCATTGCAACCGCAGAGCAGCACACGCCGGGTATCTCCCAAGCGCCTTATCTGCGAAAAACAGCAATGGCCGTTTCGGTGGAGTTTTGCGGGCGGTTTTCCCTGCCGATGCCCGATACCGCTGCCGCTACACTGGACGGGATGGACACCCACATTCCACCCGGTGAGGAACGCAAAACACTGGAAGAAATTCGGGAACTGTCTGTGACTATTGGAGACACTGTGGAAAAGGCACTCGGTTTGCAGCGCGGCCAAAGCTCACCGCAGCGGGACGAGGCCCGCTAAACATCATGCGCCCGAATAAAGACCGCCGCACAGAAATTATTCTGTACGGGCTGTTGCTGATACCGCTGCTGTTTGCTGCCGCAGCGCTGGCACAGGCAACTGAACAGGCGCAGGGGCTGGCAGAAATCACCGTTGTACTAAGCTCTATTCTCAACAATCCTATGGCATTGAAATGGTGCGCCAGCACTCCAAAATTTCTGCTGGCGGTGCTGGTGCTTTATCCGTTGGCCGTCTACTGCTATATGCTCGACCAAGCAGACCGCCACCCCGGCGCGGAACATGGTACGGCCAAGTGGGGCAGCGCCCACAGACTAAACATCAAGTACCGCAACACCAAAGACTCCAAAGAAAATTACATCTTGACCGAGAATGTACGCTTCAGCACCGACAGCCACGCGCATAAACATAATCTCAACATTATCGTAATCGGCGGATCTGGCAGCGGCAAGACACGCTTTTATGTGAAGCCCAACGCGCTGCAATTGATTGGCTCTTATCTTTTTCTGGACCCCAAAGGGGAGTTGACACGCACCCTCGGCAGAATCATGGAAACGAAAGGTATCAGCGTGACAGTGCTTGACCTTGTGCATTTTCAAGGCCATTACAATCCGATGGCCTATCTCGAAACCGATGAGGACGCCATCAAGCTGGCGTTCGCCATTGTCAACAACACCAAACCCAAGGATGCCCCCAGCAGCGGTGATAAGTTTTGGGATGATTCTTCTGTGCTGCTGATCTCCGCACTGATTCTCTATCTCATGTACGAAGCCCCTGCCAGTGAGCAGAATTTTTCCACATTGATGTATATGATTCTGAATTGCCAAGTCAGCGAAAATGAAATGGTCGAGAACCCCTTGATGATGCTGTTTGGAGAACTGGAGCGCCGCGACCCGCAGCACCCCGCTGTCCTGCAATTCAAGTCTTTTATGTTGGGTGCGAAAAAGACGCTGCAATCCATTTTGATTTCGGCAGCGGCAAACTTGTACATGTTCAACTCCCGCAAGTTTGCAGAAATGACTTCGCGCGATGAAATGTTCCTGCCGCGTATGGGGCTGGAGCAGCGGGCATTATTTATTGTTTTGCCCGACAATGACACAACTTTTAATTTCATTGCGACGATGCTCTACACGCAGCTTTTCGACCAGCTTTTTCGTTTGGCAGATTCCACGCCGGAATACAACGGTGCGCTGCCGGTTCATGTGCGGCTGATGATGGATGAGTTTGCAAATGTTGCCCTGCCCAAAAACTTCAAAAACATTTTGGCCGTATGCCGCAGCCGCAATATCAGCTGTGACATTATTTTGCAGAACATTGCCCAACTAAAAAGCCTGTTCAAAGACGATTGGGAAGGCATAATCGGAAACTGTGACACCCTGATTTACCTCGGCGGCAACGAATACGGTACCTACGAATATCTTTCCAAAATTCTCGGCAAGGAAACCGAACGCACCAAAAGCCAAAGCATTGGCAAAGGCAGCCGGGGCAGCAGCAGCGACAGCCTGCAAACCGCTGGTCGTGAACTGTGTATGCCAGATGAAATTCGCCGTATGCGTGACGATGAGTGCCTGCTGCTGATGCGAAGCGAGGACCCTGTCATCGACAAAAAGTATAATCTGCTCCACCACCCGAATGTAAAATATACACCCGATGCAGGAGGTGAGCCTTATGTAATGCCGCCCGACTATATGGGTGACGCCGTCACTATCACAATGGACGCTGTTGCCGCAGCGACAGCACCCGAAATCACCGAAGAAATGTACGAACAGCTCGACTACTTAGAAAAACACCCGGAGGAAAATTATTATGAAAATGAAGAAAACTTCTCTCAATACGACCAAGGTGACTGACCGCAAAATCAAGCGCCTTTATCTTGTGGCGGCGACGGTGGTTGCCGCTGCTTTTGTTATGGCCATGCCTGCGTTTGCAGATGACCCGCTGGCGACCATCAACAATCTGAGCGACTTTGTGTTCAGCGCTATCAAAGCCATTGGTGCGATCCTGCTGGGGTTCGGCATCGTGCAAATCGGCCTTGCCCTCAAAGGCCACGAATGCCAGCCAGCGGGCACAAGGCTTTATGACGTTCTTCGGCGGCGTGGTCATTTACTTTGCAAAGGACATTTTGGATATGATTCTGTAAGCGATGCCGTCTCGTTGACTTTTATGCTAAATAAGCGTATAATGTTTAGCGTAAAAGTCAATTCGAGAGAAGGTGTGTGCTATGGATTCTACAACGAAGATTATAGAGTTGGCTTCCCAAAATAATGGCATCGTAACTGCTGCTATGATTTCTTCTGCCGGAATATCACGCGGAAGTTTGAAATATTTGGCCGATACAGGCCGATTAGATCAGGTCTCCCGTGGGGTATATACCCTGCCGGAAGTTTGGGAGGATGAATTTGTATCCATTCAAGAGCGATATAAGCGTGGTGTATTTGCATTGGATACCGCACTGTTTCTGCATGATTTGACTGACAGGACACCACACAAGTTTCACATGGCATTTCCCTATGGATATAATACATCCAGTCCAAAAGCAGCGGGAATTTTATGCTCTTGCAAGAAAGAGCCTTATTACAGTCTTGGAATCGCGCTGGTTGACACCCCTGCCGGAAATACAGTCCGGGCCTACAATGCAGAAAAAACCCTATGTGAAATTCTAAAGCCCATCAGCCACACGGATATTCAGATCATTACAGATGCATTCAAACGGTACGCTGGCCGTAAAGACAAGAACATTCCTTTGCTTTCGGAATATGCTCATCAACTACGCGTAGAAAAACGGCTGCGTCCTTATTTGGAGGTACTATTATGAAAAACGCTATGCAGCTGAAAGCGATTATGAAAAAGCTGGCGAAAGAAAACCAGATTTCCGCACAGCTTGTTCTGCAAAATTATATGCTGGAACGATTCTTGGAGCGGGTATCATTATCCCCGTATCGGGATAATTACATCATCAAAGGTGGCTTTTTAATTTCCTCTATGGTGGGGCTGAACTCCAGAGCGACAATGGATATGGATGCAACCATAAAGGGTTATCCAGTTACGCAGGATGCCGTCCAAAAAATGATAGAGAAGATTCTCACCGTTTCGGTTGACGATGACATCACATTTACATTCAAAAGCATTGGTGAAATCCGGGAGGGTGATGAATATACTGGATACCGCGTAGCTTTGACAGCCGATTTTCCGCCTATGGCAGTCCCCTTAAAGCTGGACATCACTACTGGCGATAAAATCACACCACGCGAAATTCAATATGACTACAAGTTGATGCTGGAAGATCGTCATATTCAAGTTATGGCATACAATTTGGCCACCATTCTGGCGGAAAAGCTGGAGACTGTAATATCTCGCAGTGACCAGAATACCCGGCCAAGAGATTATTATGATGTCTATATCCTTACCAAACTGCAAGCAGAAAATATAGACTTTCCCGCTTTAGGGGCGGCACTGATGGCTACAGCCAGTAAGCGAGGCTCTGATTCGATTTTGCAAGATTATAGAGCAATTGTGGAAGCGGTGCGAAACAGCGAGATTATGCGTAGGCAATGGGATAATTACCGAAAAGATTTCGACTACGCTTCCACCATCAGCTTTGATGAAGTGTGTGATGCAGTTGCTTCTACAATGGACACCCTAATAACAAACAATTTTTTTAATTAAGCTATGCAGTCGGCAGAATTTCTGTCGGCTGTTTTCTTTTATCTGAAAGTGGGTGAAAACTTGAATCAAAACTGGATCGTTGAGAATCTGAACAATGCTTTTTCCACATGGAATGGAAAGCTGGGCGAGTTATGGGGGCTGGTGACAACCGGCCCCCAAACTTTTAAGGGCGGCGCAGTGTGGAGCGTGATGCAGACCTTGCACAATGGTATGGTTGGCATTGGCTATGCACTGGTCGTGCTGTTCTTTGCTATATCGCTATGCAAAAACACAATGAATTTTCACGAGTTAAAACGCCCCGAAGCTGCGATCCATTACTTTCTCCGCTTTGTGGCGGCAAAAGCACTTGTAGGCTATGGCATGGACATTATGCTGAATGTGTTTTCCATCTGTAACGGCATCGTCACAGATATGGCCGACAGCATGGGCGGTATCTCAGAAGCTATGGTGTCGCTGCCCGCAGAAATGCAGACCGCTATCGAAAATGTGGGATTTCTCGCCAGCATACCGCTATGGCTCGTAACGATTCTCGGCAGCTTGTTTATTACGGTGCTTTCCTTTGTAATGATCCTTACCGTGTATGGCCGCTTTTTCCGCTTGTATATGTACACAGCGCTGGCCCCGCTGCCGCTGGCGGCTTTTGCCGGGGAAAGCACACAATCCGTGGGCATATCGTTTTTGAAAAGCTATGTCGGCGTGTGCCTAGAGGGTGCGGTCATTGTGCTGGCCTGCGTGATTTACTCGGCATTTGTCAGTACGCCGACAGTAGCCAGCGGTGAGGCCACTACCATCGTGTGGAGCTACCTTGCCGAAACCGTGTTCAATATGCTCGTATTGGTTGGCCTTATCAAAGGCTCTGACCGAATTATCCATGAAATGATGGGGTTGTAATATGCAAATTTCGATAAATAAAGAAATCCGCCATTACCAAGAGGAAATCTTTTTGGGGCTGAATCTGCGGCAGATGATTTGCTCTGGCGCGGCCATTGCCGTGGCAGTTGCGGTCTATTTGGGGCTGACCCCGCTGTTGGGTCATGAAACGGCGGGCTGGGTCTGCATTGTGGCCGCTGCGCCGATTGCAGCAACAGGATTTTTTACTTATGACTGTCTGACCTTTGAAAAATTCCTGCTTGTTGTAATAGACAGCACAGTTATCAGAAACGATTGGCGGTTATGGAAAACCGAAAACAAATATTGCAAAAAGAAAAAAGGTGATAAGCATTGAGACTAAGTGAGTACGCATCTACGCGAAAAACGCGCGGCAGCTATAAAATGCCCCGTTCCGTACAGCAGAGCATCCCCATCGACAGAATCTATGCAGACGGTGTTTGGCAATCGGAAAATGTGTTCAGTTTGATGTGGCAAATCAGCGACATCAACTACGCCATGCAGAGTGACGCGGCCAAGCAGAATATTCTAACGCAGCTTGGCACGGTCTACGCGGGCATCCCTGCCGACTGCTGGATGCAAGTCTGCATCGTCAGCCAGCGCATGGATGAAAAAGCCTTTGCCCGTGATGTGCTGTACCACCGCGAGAACGACGGCTTTGATGCCCTCCGCGCCGAACGCAACCGCCAAATCAAGGCCAACGCCCGCGAAAATGGAAATGTGGTGCAGCATAAGTACATCATCGTGTCCACGAACAAACCCGGCGTAAAAGAGGCCCGCGAACGCTTTGTACAGGTGCAGGGGCATCTTTTGTCCACGTTTTCCGCCTTGGAATGTGCCGTCACGCCGCTGGACAACCGCGCACGGCTGGAGGTACTGCACAAGTTTTTCCGCATTTTCGAGGAGGGTCGTTTTAACTTCGACTTTGATAATTGCGCCAAACTGGGGCAGGACTTCCGCGATTCTATCGCCCCGGACTGCATCCGCTTTTGCAAAAAGCATATTGAAATCGAGGATTTTTATGCCAAGTGCATGACGATCAGCGAGTACCCGCAGCAGCTTGATGATAAGTTTATCTCCGCACTGCTTCAGCAAGTGCCATACATTGTGTTATCAATCGACATTGAGCCGGTGGAGACGGAAGATGCCTTTAAGGAAATTGACAATGCCCAGATGAAAACCGATGCCGAGAAAGTCCGTTTCAATAAGAAATCCGTGGAAAATCTGGACTTCACTTCCTCCGTGCCGCAGCGGACGCAGGAGCAGGACCGCATCATTGCCAACATCCGCAAAGAAATGACGGAGAACGACCAGCAGATGTTTTTGAGCCTACTCACCGTCACTTACTTTGCTGACACACTGGAAGATCTCGCGTTGGAAACCGATGCACTGAAAACCACGGCGGCAAACTATAACTGCCGATTCACCGAGTTGTATTTTCAGCAGGAACGCGCCTTTGACACGGCCATGCCTTACGGCTTGCGCCGCATCGAGAGTGTGCGCACGATGCTGACGAAATCGCTGACAGCACTTGTACCGTTCAATACCCAAGAAATTCTCATACCGGGCGGCATTTGTTACGGCAGAAACGCCGTGACCGGCAACCTCATCATCGGGCTTCGCACTAGCCTTGTCAACGGCAATGCGATGGTTGTCGCCACCTCCGGCGGCGGTAAATCCATGTTTGTTAAGTTGGAAATCCTTATGCTGTACCTGCGCTTCACAAAAGCCCGTTTCTATGTCGTAGATCCCGAAAATGAGTACGCGCCCCTCGTGCAGGAATTGGGCGGCGAGGTTGTGAATATCTCGGTGGACAGCGCTACGCACTTTAATCCGCTGGACTTCAAATACGATAAGGCAACGAAAATTCCTCCCCATGTTGCCAAGGCAGAATTTGTGTTGAGCCTGTGTGAGCAGATAATGGGCAAGGAGCATATTCTGGCCGGTGATAAAAGTCTGATTGACGATGCTCTTGAAAACATCTATAAACCTTTGATGGAATCCCACTATACCGCGCCATGCCCGACCATCAAGGACTTGTGGATGGCACTGAACAATCAGCGCGATAAACGGTCAAAGGAAATCGCGCTTGCATTGCGGATTTTCGCCACCGGCAGTATGCAAGCGTTCGCCCAGCCCACCAACGTGGACATGAGCAACCGCCTTATCTGCTTCAATATCCAAAGTTTGGGAGAGCAGTTAAAACCTGTTGCCATGCTCTCTATGCTAGAGTACATCAACACCGCCGTTATGAGCAACGAACGCAACGACCCCAAGGCCGCCACATGGGTATACTTTGATG
>OLWT01001318.1_pt1 | contig 13001 bp, 9 predicted proteins | sample 1674001 | NCBI WGS metagenome assembly OLWT01 (sample SAMEA103958137, study PRJEB25191) | human gut metagenome | biome: human-associated habitat [ENVO:00009003]; feature: intestine environment [ENVO:2100002]; material: feces | place: Germany | collected 2013/2015 | reverse complement strand
CCGGCTGAACCGTATTGTAAGCACGAGCCAGACGTGTGATAGAGTCTAACAGGATCACGACATCATGTCCACATTCCACCATACGTTTAGCCTTATTCAATACGATTTCGGCAATTTTCACATGGCGTTCAGCCGGTTCGTCGAAAGTAGAAGCAATCACTTCGGCATCTACGCTACGGGCCATATCGGTCACCTCCTCAGGACGTTCGTCGATCAGCAGGATAATCATATACACTTCAGGATGGTTGGCTGCGATCGCATTGGCGATATCCTTCAACAGCATCGTCTTACCGGTCTTCGGCTGTGCCACGATCAGACCACGCTGCCCCTTGCCGATCGGCGAGAACAGATCTACTACACGTACGGCGATATTATCATATACTTTCGAAGACTTGCGGGCCGTCAACATGAATTTTTCGTCCGGGAAAAGCGGAGTCAGATGATCGAAAGGAACACGGTCACGGACTTCTTCAGGCGTACGGCCGTTGATCTTGTCCACTTTGACAAGCGGGAAATATTTTTCACCTTCCTTCGGAGGACGGATAGCCCCCTCCACCACGTCGCCGGTCTTCAGGCCGAACAGCTTGATCTGCGACTGCGATACGTAAATATCATCCGGGGAAGTCAGGTAGTTATAATCGGAAGAACGCAAGAAACCATATCCGTCAGGCATCATTTCCAGCACACCGACACCTGTCAGTATACCGTCAAACTCATACTGTTTTTCCTGCACAGCATTGTTATTATTGTTGTTGCGCTGGTTGTTATGATTATTCTGGTTGTTCTGTCTGTTGTTATTCTGGCGAGGATTGTTCTGCTGCTGGGCGGCTGCAGGTTGTTCTTCCCGCGCTTTCGGTTCCGGTTTTGCAGGTGTGGAAGAGAATGGGAAAAGTTGATCGAGAACTGATTTGGTGTCCGGATGGCGGAATACCACACGTTTAGGTTCGTCTGCCGGAGTCGAAGCGGCAGGAGTTTCCACGACAGCCGGTTCTTCCGTTACTTCGGGAGCGATTTCGGCCGGAAGCTCTCCGTTATCCGATTCCACGACAACAGGAGGAAGCAACGGTTTCTCTACAGGCTTGTCAGTCTTCTTAACCACTTTCTTTGCTGCCGGTTTTACCGTTTCGGCAGGGACGTCGGCCGTAGCATCAGCTACCTGGACAAGAGTTTCGGATACAGGGGCATTGGCTGAAACCGGACTTTTGGAAACGGCTGCTTCTTCGTTTTTCTGGACAGGAACAACAGCCGCGGCCACTTTTTCTTTCTTGTCAATACGAGTCCGTCTTTTACGTTCGGGCTGTTCCGGAGCTTCCGGAGCGACCTCTTCTACCGAAGCTTCAACGGGTGTGGCGGGAGCAGCGACTTTCGTTTTGGCATCAGTTTTTGCGCCTTTCGGAGCCGCAGCTTTTGTTTTCTTAGCCTTAGTCTGCCTTTCTGCTTTCTTTGCTTCCTTTTCTTTCTCCTTTTCAGCCTGGATGCCGGCGTATGAAATGGCCTGTTCGTCAAGAATTCTGTATACAAGTTCCTCTTTCTTAAGGGAACTTACTTTTTTAATACCTAACTCTTCCGCTATACTTTGCAACTCAGGAAGGAGTTTTTCATTTAGTTCTAGAATGTTATATTTTTGCATAATGCGAAGTGAATAATAAAAACGACGTACTTACACGACCGGACACGGCACGCGTACAACGCAATCATTGTATCTTTTATAATTTGATAATTAATAATTTCATGTGAAAACCGGATTGTTGAGCTAATTTGAATCATTAGTAACACATCTGCGGAGTAAATCTTTGCAAATGTAATAATATTTTCAGTTACTCTCGCTTTTTGTCGGAAAAAAATTCACAACTAACACACTTTTAGTTGTTTTGTCCAGGCAAAAACGATTATCGGAACGTTCTCCTACAATCCAGATAACAGCGCCTCCGCTGCATAAAAGCCACGTCCGCTCCTTATCTAAACGGCTGAATTTATGATCCGAGAAATAATCGCTTAATTTCTTCCGCCCTTTCATGCCAAAAGGAATAAACCAATCTCCTTCTTTCCATGTACGCAGGGTAAGCGGAAAAGCCAGTTTGTCGTAATCGAAATAAGCGATATTTTTATCTTTCCGGATATGGAAATCTTCCTTAATAACAATCTTCTCGAAAGAAAGTTCGACAGGACCGGACCAAACTTTCTCGCCACCGGTCAGTGTATATTCACGGACCTCTTCTTTTACAAGGGGAGATAACAATAAATAGTCCCGATCTTTTATCAACCGGTGCGTAGAAGAGAAAAAGGTTTTGCCCGATTCTTTCGTCAGGGACAAATAAACATCCTCCGCCACCGGACGAGTAAAGCCATAGGTTTTGAGTAACTCGTATAAAATAGCATCGGGCGACGGGTAACGCATCAAGGCGGCAATCGAAAGGCGGTCCCCTTGCTCGACCACGGCATTCCTCGCCTCTTCCACCACATGCAGATAAACGGCTTCGGCTGCCGACAGATGTTCGGACGTACGGGCGATCGCATCCTTCACGGAAGGATTGATTTCCTCCAGAAGCGGAAGGACACGCAGGCGGATAAAATTGCGCGTATAAGCATCGGAAAGGTTGGTGCTGTCGGTCACATACGTCAAACCGCGTCCGGCAAGCCACTCCAAGATATCCTCACGGCTCACGGCAAGCAAAGGGCGCACCACGAAACCGTTCCTCGGACGAATCCCGCTCATTCCCCTGATGCCGGTCCCACGTACCAGATTCATCAAAAGCGTTTCCACACTGTCGTCACGATGATGAGCCACAGCGACAGCCTGCGCCCCGGTTGCAGCCCGTTGCTCTTCGAACCAGCCATAGCGCAACTCGCGGGCAGCCATTTCAATGGAGAGATGCCGGTCGGCTGCATATTTCCGGGTATCGAAGTCCGTCATCAGAAAAGGGACATCCAGTTTTCGGGCATACTCCCTTACAAACTGTTCGTCACGCAGGGATTCGTCTCCCCGCAAATGAAAATTACAATGCGCCGCAATACAGGAATAGCCCGACTCCACCAAAATGGTGAGTAGGGCTATTGAATCTGCTCCGCCACTTACACCGACCAGAACCGGACGGTTTTCCGTAAGCAACCGATATTTCTCTATATATGCACGGACAACGTCGCGCATCCGATTATTCTTCTATGCCTGCCAATTCAGGGTCGATCATGATACGACCACAGTATTCGCAAACGATCACTTTCTTACGCAACTTGATATCCAACTGTTTCTGGGGCGGAATCTTGTTGAAACAACCACCGCAGGCACCACGCTGTACATATACGACAGCCAAGCCGTTACGTGCCCCCTTGCGGATACGTTTGAAAGCAGTCAAGAGGCGCGGTTCGATATTCGCTTCCAGTTTCTTTGCTTTTTCGCGCAGTTTCTCTTCGTCCTGCTTGGTTTCGGAAATGATCTGTTCCAGTTCACCCTGCTTTTGAACCAAATCAGCCTTACGGCCTTCCAGTCTTTCGGACAGTTCGGCGATCTCTTCCTTCTTACGGTTGATCGCTTCACCGAATTCACGAATCTTCTTTTCAGAGAACTCGATTTCAAGTCCCTGGAATTCTATTTCTTTTGACAAGTTGTCGAACTCACGGTTGTTACGCACGTTATCCAACTGCGCTTTATATTTTTCAATCAGACCGGTTGACTCCGTAATCTTATGTTTCTGTTCTACAACAGCATTCTCAAAGTCTTTAATTTCTGACTGATAGTTCTGAAGACGTGTTTCCAGACCAGCGATCTCATCTTCCAAGTCCTGTACTTCCAAGGGAAGTTCGCCGCGAAGTGTCTTGATCTTATCAATTTCAGTCATCATCGTCTGAAGCTGATACAGCGTAGAAAGCTTTTCTTCAACCGTATATTCCTTTTCAGCTGATTGTTTATCTGTAGCCATTCTATAAATATTTTACTGGGTTTGAATTAACATTCGAAAAATGTACCGCAAAGGTAGGGAATTTTTTCGATATTATGTTATAAAAGATATCTTTTGTACAGACTTCACTTTCATAATGACCAATAACCGCCAGCAGAATCCGGTCTTCCACATCGTAAAAGTCATTATATTTAGCCTCCCCCGTAATGAAAACGTCCGCACCGTAACTGATTGCGTCTTTGATCAGGAAAGCGCCGCTCCCCCCGCATAAAGCGACTTCGCGTATCGGCTTGCCGGTCAGGGCAGAATGCTTCACGCACCCCACTTGGAACAGTTCCTTGATCCGTTGCAGGAAGCCCAATTCACTCTCTTCTTCGGGCAACTCTCCGACTACCCCCGAACCGACCTGGTTCCAGGCATTATCCAAAGGATAGAAATCGAATACCGGTTCTTCATAAGGATGGACGGAAAGCAACGCACGCGTCACCGTCGACTTACGGAAAGCGGGCAATATCGTTTCGATACGGATTTCCGACTCCACATGCAACTCGCCTATTTCGCCACAGAACGGGTTCGTCCCTTCACCGGCACGGAAAGTCCCGCTCCCCGGCAGGCTGAAGCTACAGGAATCATAGTCGCCTATCGCTCCGGCTCCCGCATTGAACAAGGTCGTCCTCACCAAATCGGCATAGGCCTCCGGCACGAAAGTGACCAGCTTCAGCAAAGCTCCTTTCTGGGGGCTCAGGACACGGACATTTTCCAGCCCGATCAGTTCCGCCAGACGGAAGTTCACGCCTCCCGCCGCATTATCGAGATTGGTATGGGCGGCATAGATCACCAAGTCATACTTGCAGGCCTTCATCATGCACCGCTCGATATAGGTCGAACCGGTCAGGGATTTGAAGGCTTTAAAGGCCAAAGGATGATGAGAGACAATCAGATTACACCCCATCTCTATCGCCTCGTCCACCACCTCTTCGGTGACGTCGAGGCAAAGAAGCGCACCGGTAGCCGGCTGATTCACATCGCCTACCTGCACCCCTGCATTGTCAAAGCTCTCCTGCAATGGCAACGGAGCGTATTGTTCGATTTCTTTCAGTATATCCTTAACCCTTAACATAATCAATAATTTATAAATAAATCAATTTGCCAATAGGCCAGTGAACCATTCACCAGCATACCGGCAAATCGACCTATCGGTATATTACTCCTTAATATCTACTTTCAGGCATAATTCTTCCAACTGCGAATCATCCAGTTGTCCGGGCGCATCCAGCATGACATCGCGGCCGGAGTTGTTTTTCGGGAACGCGATACAGTCACGGATAGAATCGAGGCCGGCAAACAAAGAGACCCAACGGTCCAGACCGTAAGCCAGACCACCGTGAGGAGGCGCACCATATTTGAAGGCATTCATCAGGAAGCCGAAACGCTCCTGTGCCTTTTCTTCGGTGAAGCCCAGCAACTGGAACATCTTATCCTGCAACTTGCTGTCGTGGATACGGATGGAACCGCCACCCACTTCGACACCATTGATCACCATGTCGTATGCATTCGCACGGACGGCTCCCGTATCGCTGTCCAGCAAAGGAATATCTTCGGGTTTGGGAGAAGTAAACGGATGGTGCATTGCATAGAAGCGCTGGTCTTCTTCGCTCCACTCGAACAGCGGGAAGTCGATCACCCACAGGCAGGCGAACTTGTTCTTGTCACGCAAGCCCAACTGGCCGGCCACTTCCAGACGCAATTCGCAAAGTTGTTTGCGCGTCTTCATCGCATCGTCGCCGGAAAGGATCAGAATCAAGTCGCCCGGTTTTGCACCAAAGGCCTCTTTCATCTGCTGCAATACTTCTTGGGTATAGAATTTATCCACGCTCGACTTCACATTGCCGTCTGCCTCCACACGGGCATATACCATGCCCTTTGCACCGATCTGCGGACGTTTCACAAACTCGGTCAGCGCATCCAGCTGCTTGCGCGTATAAGAAGCCGCCCCTTCCGCACAGATACCGCCGACATAAGCAGCATTATCGAATACGGAGAAACCGTGTCCCTTCATGATGTCCATCAGTTCGACGAACTTCATATCGAAACGCAGGTCCGGCTTGTCGCTTCCGTAATATTTCATGGCATCGTGCCAACTGATACGCGGGAAAGCTTCTTTTATATCGATGCCCCGGATCACCTTGAACAGATGCTTGGCCATTCCTTCGAAAATGTTCAGCACGTCTTCCTGCTCCACAAAGCTCATTTCGCAGTCGATCTGTGTAAATTCGGGCTGGCGGTCCGCACGCAGGTCTTCGTCACGGAAACATTTCACGATCTGGAAATAACGGTCGAAACCGGAAACCATCAACAACTGCTTCAACGTCTGCGGAGACTGAGGCAAAGCGTAGAACTGTCCGGGATTCATACGGGAAGGCACGACAAAGTCACGCGCCCCTTCAGGCGTCGAGTTTACCAGCACCGGAGTTTCGACTTCCAGGAATCCCTGCTTGTCCAGATAGTTACGCACCTCGAAAGCCATACGATGACGCAGTTCCAGGTTCTTGCGGACGGCGTTGCGGCGCAAATCCAGATAACGGTATTTCATACGCAGGTCGTCCCCCCCGTCCGTATCGTCTTCAATCGTGAAAGGAGGAGTCACGGCTGCATTCAGGACATTCAGTTCCGAAACGATGATTTCGATCTCACCGGTAGGGATATTCGGGTTTTTGCTGGAACGTTCGCGAACGGTTCCCGTCACCTGAATAACATATTCGCGTCCCAGCTTATTTGCTTTCTCACAAAGAGCGGCATCCACTTCCTGGTTAAACACCAATTGCGTAATACCGTAACGGTCGCGGATATCCACGAACGTCATGCCACCCATCTTACGGGTTTTCTGTACCCAGCCGGCCAGCGTAATCACCAAGCCTTCATCGGCGAGGCGCAGGTCGCCACATGTTCTTGTTCTATACATTATATAATATGGATTAAACTGTTTTTCTTTTTTACGTGTGCAAAGATAATAATTTATAGGTCTCAAGAATATTTGAAATGGCATTTAAACGTTGAAAAGTCGTTTCTAATTTTCTTGAAGCCATTTTTCAATGGTGAAACCCATCTCCATTTTTCTTGAAACGGTTTTTCACCATTAAAAAGGCACTTCAAGAAATATTGAAACGGGGATTCAATAGTGAAAAACGGCTTCAAGAAAATTTGAAACCGTTTTTCAACGTTTAAATGCCATTTCAAATAAAATTGAGAGGGGAAATCAATGCTTGTTTTCCAGCGTGAAGCGCAATGTCCCGGCATTCACCAGTTCGTCTTGCGAAATCGTATACCCTTTCAGCTTCTTTCCGCCGGCTGTCACCTCTTTGATATAAATATTTTCCGGGGTTTTGTGGGCGGACTCGATCACCAATTCGCCTTTCGGGTAGAACTTCTCGTCCAGCCGGATCGTCACCTTGTTGAAGGTCGGAGAAGTCACAACATAATCCAGGTCACCGGGACAGGCCGGATAGAATCCCATCATCGAGAAGATCGCCCAGGTAGACATCGTACCCGTATCGTCGTTACCCGGAAGTCCGTTCGGAGCATTATGATAATATTTGCCCAACAGTTCGCGGACCAGCTTCTGCGTACGCCAGGCTTCTCCCTTGAAATAGCTGAAGAGGTACGGATAGGCGATATCCGGCTCGTTTGCCATATCGTAGTACCCTTTGTCGAAGACCATCTGCAACTTATCGACAAACCTCTTCTGACCGCCCATCAGTTTGGCAAGGCCTTTGATGTCATGGGGGACATAGAACGTGTAGTTCCAGGCGTTTCCTTCATGGAAACCGGGGCTCGGCTCGAAGTTCTCCCCCTGTTTCGGATCGAAAGGGGAATAGAACGTGCCGTCGGGCAGGATGGGACGAAGCGTACCGAACTCCTTGCAATAGTAATGCTTATACCCCATAGCCCGCTCACGGAACAACTTGGCGTCTTCCTTCTTTCCCAACGCATCTGCCAACAACGAGAGATTCCAGTCGGCAATATAATATTCCAAGGCATGCGAAACCGAATTATCATACTGTTCGCGCAAAGGGACGTAGCCTTTGCTCATATAGTCGTTATTGTCCGGGCGGAGCAGGTTGAACTCTCCGGGAGTAGTAGCACCCTTGCGCATTCCTTCGTAGGCAGTCTCGATATCGTAATCGCGCAAACCGCGCATATAAGCATCCACGATATAAGGGATAGACGGATCGCCTTCCATCGTCAGCGTCTCGCGTCCGTACAGTTCCCACTTCGGGAGCCATCCGCTTTCCTTGTACATGTCGATCATGGTGCGGATGATGTCGAGCTGTTTTTCGGGATAGAGCAATGTCATCAATGTGCTGACATTGCGGTAGGTGTCCCAGAGCGAAAAGACCGTATAGCGGTTTCCGTCCGTATGGCCGACTTTCAGGCTTTCCATCATCGGATATTCGCCATTCACGTCCTGGATGATGTTCGGATGGATCAGCAGGTGGTACATGGCGGTATAGAAAATCGTCTTATCGTCGTTCGTCCCGCCTTCCACCATCACACGCGACAGATCGTCGTTCCACATCTTGCCGGCAGCCGCACGCACTTTGTCGAAATTGAAATCCGGCTGTTCGGTGTTCATATTCAGGCGGGCATTCTCGATGCTGACAAACGAGACGCCCATCTTTACTTCGATCACTTCGTCTTCTTCGGTATCATACTTGAACCAGACACCGATGTCGTCACCGCTCATCTCACGGTCGTACTTCGTGTACAATTTATATTTGCCGGAATAGGCATCCCATTCGGCCTCCACTCCCTTCATCTCGCGTTGTTTCTTCCAGTAACCGGCCTGCTTGGGGGCTTTGCTGAGCTTCATCACGAAATAGATCGGGAAAACAGCCTGCGGGTTATAGCAGAACGTACCGAGCAACTTGCTTCCCTCTATCTCCGTATCGCTCACCATACGAACGGTCGCACCGGTTTCATTCGTCAGCCCCTCACCCAAATTCAAGAGGATATTCCCCTGCCCTTTCGGGAAAGTAAAACGTGTCAGGCCGGTACGCATGGAGGCGGTAGCTTCCGTCTTGATGTTATATTTCGTCAGGATATTACTGTAATAGCCTGGATGGGCCACCTCGTTCTTGTATTCGCTGCCGTATGCGTGATAATCCACATTCAGCTCCCCGGAGGTAGGCATCAACAACAGGCTTCCCATCTCCGGACAACCGACACCGCTCAGATTGACGTGCGCATAACCGGTGAAGAAATTATTGTCCGCCGAATAAGGCGTGGACCACCACTGGCTGTCCTTATCAAACTTATTACTTTTCGACCCCATCACATTGAAGGGGGTAACACTCATCATTCCCTGGGGGCAAATCGCACCGGGATTGGTCGTCCCGTAGTTGCTTGTCCCGATAAACGGATTCACATAATCTACCGGCTGTTGCGCGTAAACCAACGCAGAACAGCAACTCAATAGAAAAGAAAACAACAATACCTTCATATTTTTTAATTCTTAATTCCTAATTTTTAATTTACCAAACAACGATCTCATCCGCAAAAATAAAACCGGGATTCGCCCTCGGCGCTTTCAAACGGATATAACGGGTTTTCCAGTTACCGTCGAACGTATATTCTTGGAACAGGAGGTCCGGATCATCAGCCGGAACCGTTGTCGGAACAATCCCGCGGGAAATAAAGTTTTCACCATCTTCCGAAGTCAACAACTCCACTTGTCCGGGCTGGAACACCCCCGGACCGATCAATTGCATGAAACGAATGGACACTTTATGGATATCCGTTTCCTCTTCCATATCGATCACACAGTCCAGATCATCCAAATAACCTTGCCAACGTCCGTCCAGATAAGTCAGGCCGCCCCGATAGCCGTCCAACAAGGCGTTTGTTCCTCCGGCCATATAGCCTTCGTAGAGCTTACTATTATAATGTATAGGCTTATTGATGGCCCGATGATAATCCACTTTCTTTTCCGTCGGTGTCCCCTGAAGCACACCGTCTCGGAAAATAGCGGCTTTGATATGGGCGGAATCTTGCACGGTTATCGGCCCGGCATAAAGGGCGGAAGATGCCACCGGAACGGAACCGTCCGTCGTGTAGCGGATTTCCGCCGGGTATTTCTCGGCATCCAATATGACTTCTATCTCTCTGCCTGCCGTATCGACCTGCATGGTCACTTCCAATTCGTCCGAAAGGGTAAAAGTACGGATCCCCATTCCCTGCAATTTGGAAATATGCGCATTCATGCGAGGTTTGAAATCCTCCCATGTCCGTAATTCCTGCGGCGTCCATCCGATCTCGGCCACGGCAAGGGCACGCGGGAACATCATATATTCCAGATGTTCGGGTGTCTGGATATATTCGGTCCAGGTATTGGCCTGCACCCCCAAAATATGCCGGCATTCCTCTGCCGTCAACGAATCCGCCGGGACGGGATCATAGCTATACACTTTCTTTATCGGCGTATAGCCGCCGATGGCATACGGCTGTGTCTTCGGATCGGCCTGATAGAAATCCAAATACATATAATTGCCCGGCGTCATCACCACATCATGCCCCATCCGTGCCGATTTGATTCCACCGTCTTCTCCCCGCCATGACATGACAGTTGCTTCGGGAGCCAGACCGCCTTCCAGGATCTCGTCCCAGCCGATCAGCTTGCGCTCCTTCGAAATCAGAAACTCCTCAGCCCTGTGAATCATGTAACTCTGAAGCTCGTCCACACTCTTCATTCCTTTTTCCTTCATCAAAGCCTGGCATTTCGGACATTTCTTCCAGGCGGACTTCCCGGCTTCATCGCCACCGACATGGATATATTCGGACGGGAAAAGATCGATCACCTCCGCCAGTACGTCTTCCATAAATGTAAACGACTTCTCATTGCCGATACAAAAATCACCATTCTGATAAGGTTTACCGGAACAACTCAGTTCAGGATAGGCCATCAGGACCTCTTCCGAATGCCCCGGAAATTCGATCTCCGGTATTATGTTTATATGTTTGGAAGCCGCATGTTTCACGATCTCCCGGATGTCCTCCTTCGTATAGTAACCGCCGTAAGCACCCGGCGTCCCTTCCGGCAGATACTTACGGTCGCGACCATCCCACCACTTCCGCCAATCAGATTCGGTGCGGAAGGCCGTTTCAGAAGTAAGTTTCGGATATTTGTCTATCTCGATACGCCATCCTCCGGCATCCGTCAGATGCATATGCAAGGTGTTCAACTTGTAAAAAGACATCACATCCAACAATTTCATCACTTCCTCTTTGGAGAAGAAATGACGGGATACATCCAGATGCAATCCCCGATACCCCAAACGAGGATTATCCCGGATCGAAACACATGGGACCTCTCCTCCGGCATAGAGTTGGCGTAACGTCTGCATCCCATAGAACAGACCGTCCGGCGAACCGGCACGCAGGTCGATTCCTCCCGGCGTCACATCCAACTGATAACCTTCCGGGTTACCGGACCAGGCTTCATCGATCACTGTTTTGATATTCCGGGAAGATTGCCCGCCAAATAACGCGAGACTATCGACCGTGAAAGTTCCTCCGGTCATTGTCATCTGTTCCGGTTTGGGAATAAGATTGACCTGCCGGACTTCCTCCGAAGAGCAGGCAATCAATAGCAACGAGCAAGCGGCAGCCAGCCCGGTTACATAATTGCGAGACTGTTTTGGCAGTAACATAAATATTTAGTTTAGTGTGTTTAATTCTTGGAGGGTAAATATACGAAGAAAAAACGGACAAGCTCCTATTTCAAACAAAAAGCTATGCTTTAGCTCCCCTAACCCATAGCGTTACACCGTCTAAAACTATGCTTGACGGGGCACAAAAAAAGAGGATATGCCTGTTCTGACATATCCTCCTATGTAAAGAAAGCCGCACCGTAGATATGAACAAACTCCGTATGACAGGATTTGAGTGCTTTGCCATCTTTGTAATCCGCCGTGCTAAGCATGCCCCGAAGGGTGCGGCCCGCCATTGACGACAAGAGCTGTGTCTCGGAATTAAAATAAACTGATGAGTTTCCCAATCGAACATGTGCGGCTAACTCATTTTTCTTATCACAAAGATATGCAATAGGAATGAAACCACCAAACTTTTGACATAAAAAAAAGAGCTCCATTCAGGAACTCTTTTTCCAATTGCTCTATAATGTCAATTACTTCACTTTAGCAACGATTGCTTTGAAAGCTTCCGGATGGTTCATAGCCAAGTCGGCAAGAACTTTACGGTTGATTTCGATACCTGCTGCATGCAAAGCTCCCATCAGACGAGAGTAAGACATTCCTTCCAGACGTGCGGCAGCATTGATACGCTGAATCCACAATGCGCGGAAGTTACGTTTCTTGTTACGACGGTCACGGAATGCATAAGTCAAACCTTTTTCCCAGGTATTTTTAGCAACGGTCCACACGTTCTTACGTGCACCATAATAACCACGGGTAAGTTTTAAAATCCGTTTTCTTTTTGCTCTTGAAGCAACATGATTTACTGATCTAGGCATAATACTAATCTGTTTTGAATGTTAGCGTCATCACTATCGGATGATCTTATTTGCTAAATACATTCGGTTAATAAAAATCTTGTAAAACTCGCTTAATTAAAAAAGATTACTTCAAACCAAGCAACTGCTTAACGTTGCTTACGTCCACACTGGCAACCAAACCTGTGTGAGTAAGATTTCTCTTCTGCTTTGTAGTCTTCTTTGTCAGAATGTGACTTTTAAAAGCGTGTTTTCTTTTGATTTTACCTGTTCCGGTAAGAGCGAATCTTTTTTTGGCACCGGAATTAGTCTTCATCTTAGGCATTTTCCAATATATTTTAATTATTAAACTTTACACCCTTTAGCGGGTGATTTCTTCACTACCGGTTTTGAAACGGCAGGTTTGGGAGCGGCGGCAGCTCCGGCTTTCTTCGGTGTCAGCATGATGATCATACGTTTACCTTCCAGTACCGGCAATTGTTCTACCTTTCCGTATTCCTCCAAGTCATTGGCAAAACGAAGCAACAATACCTCTCCTTGCTCTTTGAAAAGAATGGAACGTCCTTTAAAGAACACATATGCTTTTACTTTTGCTCCTT
>OLWT01001292.1_pt1 | contig 13152 bp, 10 predicted proteins | sample 1674001 | NCBI WGS metagenome assembly OLWT01 (sample SAMEA103958137, study PRJEB25191) | human gut metagenome | biome: human-associated habitat [ENVO:00009003]; feature: intestine environment [ENVO:2100002]; material: feces | place: Germany | collected 2013/2015 | reverse complement strand
GATCGCAATCAAGGCAGGCGCAAAAAATGCAGCCGAAGCCGCAGAGTACATCGGAAAGGGTCTTCAGGCGTTCTGTATCCCCGGTTCGGTTGCGGACCAGCGCAAAGTCGGCCTCGGCCACGGCAATCTCGGTGCAATGCTGCTGAACGAAAACACAAAGTGCTTTGCATTTCTCGCAGGCCACGAGAGCTTTGCCGCTGCCGAAGGTGCAATCGGAATTGCAAAAACCGCAAACAAGGTTCGCAAGACTCCGCTTAAGGTCATCCTTAACGGACTCGGCAAAGATGCCGCTTACATTATCTCCCGCATCAACGGCTTCACCTTTGTTGAAACAAACTATGATTACTACACCGGCGAGCTTCATATCGTCAGCGAAAAAGCATTCAGCAGCGGTGAACGCAGCGCAGTTCGCTGTTACGGTGCGGACGATGTAAACGAAGGCGTTGCAATAATGAAGTTTGAGGATGTTGATGTTTCCATCACCGGCAATTCAACCAACCCCACCCGCTTCCAGCACCCCGTTGCAGGCACTTACAAAAAACTCTGCGTTGAAAACGGCAAAAAGTACTTTTCCGTTGCTTCCGGCGGCGGCACGGGCAGAACACTTCACCCCGACAACATGGCGGCAGGTCCTGCCAGCTACGGTCTGACCGATACTATGGGACGTATGCACTCCGATGCTCAGTTTGCGGGCAGCAGCTCCGTTCCCGCGCATGTTGAAATGATGGGGCTTATCGGCATGGGCAACAACCCCATGGTTGGCGCAACCGTTGCAGTTGCGGTTGCAGTCGAGGAAGCAGCAAAATAATACCGCCTTTCGACATATGGTTTTTCCCGAATTCATTTTCGGACAGCGCACCGATTCCCGGCAAACGCCTTAGGAATCGGTGCTTTTGTTCTTTACGGCTGCATGTGCCGCTTGTTTGGATGCCGATAATAAAAAACTTTCCCGCCTAATGCAGAATGAATAACCGTGAAGGTGTTCCATTATTTGATTCAATGTGGTATAATATGCCTGTATTGAAGCGGCATCATAATATCGAGAGTATTATTTGCCTTAAAAAGTTGAGAAATGGCTGAATAATCTGTTTTGGATAAAATCGTTTCCGTATTTATTTGAAAACAGTCTCAGCCGTCACTTGCTTAACAGCACATATTCAGGAGGAAATTATATGGAAAATGTAAAAGTGGCTCTTTGGGGCTTCGGCGCAATGGGTTCCGGCATTGCAAAGGTTCTTTTAAGAAAAAAAGGTGTTGACATCGTCGGTGTATGCGACATCCATCCCGCACGTGCCGGCAGGAGCATCTATGAACTGCTCGAAATCGACCGCGGTTCCCGCGATGATGTTCTTGTTAACCCCAAAATTGAAGAAGTTGTCCACGACGGCAACTGTGATATCTGCGTTATTGCAACCGATTCCTTTACCCGCAAGGCATTCAACAAAATTAAGTTTGTTGTTGAGCAGAACGTAAATGTTGTTTCCACTGCGGAAGAAATGAGCTTCCCCATGGCACAGGAACCCGAGCTTTCCGCCGAAATGGACAAGCTTGCAAAGGAACACGGCGTTTCCATCCTCGGCACCGGCATTAACCCCGGCCTTATGATGGATCTTCTTGCAATTTGCCTCAGCGGCTGCATGACAGATGTTGAAAAGGTCACCTGCCGCAGGGTCAACAGCCTGTCTCCCTTCGGTCCCGCCGTTATGGAAGAGCAGGGTGTCGGTCTCAGCGTTAACGACTTCAACACAGGTGTTGAAAACGGAACTCTTGCGGGTCACGTCGGCTTTGCGGAATCCGTCGGCATGATCGCAAGAGCTCTCGGTTGGAAGATCGACAAATTCGAACAGCAGATGTCTGCAATCGTAACCAGCGTTGACAGAAAATCCCCTTACGGCTATGCAAAAGCAGGCGATGTTGCGGGCGTTAATATGACCGGCCAGGGTTATGTTGACGGTGAAGTCAAAATCGATATGGTTCATCCGCAGCAAATCGAGCCCGAAATGGAAGGCACCCATACCGGTGACTACATCGTGCTTGAAGGCTCTCCCGAGGTTAACATGAGCGTCCGTCCCGAAGTTGACGGCGGCATCGGCACCATTGCCATGGTCGTAAACATGATTCCTCACGTTATCAATGCACGCCCCGGCCTCAAGACCATGCTTGATCTCCCCGTTCCCCACGCGATCATGGGCGATTTCAGGGATTATATCGAAAAATAATAATTTATAGGCTTTACTCGGTTTTATGCGTCTCCCCCGCCGCACTCCCGTTAAGGCAGGAAGATTCAAAAACCACTTAAAATGATTCGGAGGTTTTTATGGCAAAGAAAGGCGATTGGGTTCAGATTCACAACATCGTTCTGACCCCGGAAGAACGTTCGAGCGCATTGCCCGAGAATACGAAATCTCATCCCCTTGAAATGTGGGTAAAAGGCTATTTGCAGCAGGACGAAGCGCAAGTCGGCGATGAAGTCGAAGTCATTACCCGCACCGGCCGTCATGCGATGGGCAAACTCGTGAACGAAGCACCTTATTTTGAGCATAATTTCGGCTTTCTGATTCCCGAAGTTCTCAAAATCGGCGATATGGTTCGCGAAATCACTTTCGGAGGTAACGAATGATGAAAGACAACAGCTATGCGGCAATTATGGCGCGAAAGAACGAAATCATTCGCAACTCCGTCGGCATGGATTACGAAAGTTTTGAAAAACCCGGCATCGGCTTTGACTACGAAGCAATGATGGCCGCAACCGGTTATACCCTGCCCGAGCTGCAGCGCGTTCAGGCTCTGTTTAGCGTCGGCAACACGCCGCTCATCGAGCTGCGCAATCTCACCGCACTCGCAAGGAAGTGCGCTCCCGCCGGCAAGGGCGCAAGGATTTTCATCAAGGACGAAGCAACCAACCCCAGCGGCAGCTTTAAAGCAAGGCGTTCCTGCACAAGCGTTTATCAGGCAAAAAAACTTGGTTACAAGGGCGTTGTCACCGCAACCAGCGGCAATTACGGCGCAGCGGTTGCATGCCATGCCGCAATGGCGGGACTTAAATGCATCGTTGTTCAGGAGTGCTACGACAGCCGCGGAGTAGGTCAGCCGGAAATCATTGAAAAAGCACGCAAATGCGAAGCTCTCGGTGCAGAAGTTGTCCAGCTCACCGTCGGTCCCGAGCTTTTCAGCACGGTTCTCCGCCTGCTTGAAGAAACAGGCTATTTCAACGCTTCCCTCTACACCCCGTTCGGCATTGCCGGTGTTGAAACTCTGGGTTATGAAATTGCTCAGCAGTTCCGTGCAAAGTTTGATCGTGATCCCGATGTTGTTGTCTGCACCAATGCGGGCGGCGGCAATCTCACCGGCACTGCACGCGGTCTGCGCAAAGCCGACTGTCATGCAAAAGTTATCGGTGCAAGCGTCAACCTCACCGGCCTGCACATGGCAAGCGATGCTCAGTTCAACAAAAAGAGTTTCACAACCGGGCACACAGGCTTCGGCGTTCCGTTCTGCGTAAACCCTGACCGTTCCGATGTTCCGCGCAGTGCGGCACGTCCCCTCCGCTACATGGACAGGTATGTTACCGTTTCTCAGGGCAGCGTATTCTTCATCACCGAAACTCTCGCTTCCCTCGAAGGTCTTGAAAAGGGACCCGCAGGCAACACCGCTCTTGCAGCAGCATTCCGTCTTGCACAGGAAATGGACGAAGATCAGTGCATCGTTGTGCAGGAGACCGAATACACCGGCGCAGGCAAGCACATCAATCCCCAGCTTTCGTTTGCAAGGCAGAACGGCATCGACATCCACTTCGGCGACCCCAAGGATGAGGTGCCCGGCAAAAACATCATTCTGCCCGCACATCCGAGCCTTATCAGGGTTGATGACGTTGACCTTGACCGCGTTCGCAGGTCCAATATCAAGAATGCCGTCGGAACGCACAAGGATGAGCTTACCGATGACGACATTCGCTACCTTGTTGAAGAAACCAACAGCAGCGAAGAATTTGTCCGCAGCGTTATAGCCGGACTGTAATTCGCGTCACAGCGGCATTAACATTTTTAATGCCGCATAGACCGAACCCCCGTGCGGTGCGTCGGATTTCCGTTTTTCGGCTCATTCACGCATCGCATATCCCCCATGGTTGAAACATTATCTGCAAAAGGGAGAATATATGAAAAGAACCGATGATTTCCAGGAACGCAGAGCTCATCTTGCAAATCTGACCGATGATCAGCTTGAAGCAAGATTTTGGGAGCTTGCAAACAAGCTCGTTGACCCCCTTCTTAAAATGGGTTACGAGTACACCTCACCCGCCGTTGAACGTTCCGTTCTGCTGCGCATGGGGTTTTCTTCCATCGAAGCAAAAGCCATTGTTGACGGCTGCATTGAACATAACCTCATTGCGCACGGCGCAGGCAACGTGATTTACCGCCTTGCAAAAGCGCAGAACTCCGAAATCCGCCCGGCAGGGCTCGCACTTGCCGACGGCAAGCTTTGGGATGAAGCTGAAAAACTTTTTGACGGAGGCAACAACTGATGAGCGACTATAAACTTTCCCCCGATAAACCCATTGACGTTGCCGAGATCCTCAAAGATCTTGAAAACTACCGTCCCCGCCGCAGGGGCTGGACGTGGCGCAAACCCGTTGAAAACCTGCATATGGGACCCTTTGTTTACCACGACTGCACCGAACCGCTCAAGTCGAGCGTTCCCCTGCCCCCCGCACACTATTTCGAGAACATCGACCCGCAGCCCGCGCCTGTTATCACGACAGAAATCGCATCCGGCCGCTTTGAGGATGATATTCGCAGAATGCGTATGGCAGCGCACCACGGCGCAGATCACATAATGGTTATCCGCACGGCCGGACAGAGCCACTTCGACGGACTTATCGAAGGCACACCTCAAGGCATGGGCGGTGTTCCCATTACGCGCAAGCAGGTTCGTGCACAGCGCAAGGCACTCGACATGATCGAGGATGAAGTCGGAAGGCCCATCAACTACCACAGCTATGTTTCCGGCGTTGCAGGCCCCGATATTGCTGTTATGTTTGCGGAAGAAGGCGTAAACGGCGTTCACCAGGACCCGCAGTACAACGTCATCTACCGCAACATCAATATGATTCGTTCGTTTGTTGATGCGTGCGAAAGCAAGAAGCTTATCGCATGGGCCGGCATGGCGCAGATTGACGGCGCACACAATGCAAACGCAACCGCACGTGAAGCATGGAAAGTCATGCCCGAGCTTATGGTTCAGCACGGTATCAATGCAATTTTCTCTGCGCGCGTCGGCATTAACAAAAAGAACATCTGCCTGTCCACCGTTCCCCCGACGGCAACCCCCGCGCCCTGCGTATACATGGATCTTCCTTATGCGGTTGCTCTCCGCGATCTGTTCCATGAATACCGTATGCGCGCTCAGATGAACACAAAATATATTGAGTCCAGTACCCGTGAAGCAACCGTCACCCACGTTCTGAACATGTTCATCTCCAAGCTCACCAGTGCGGATATCCAGAGCACGATCACGCCCGATGAGGGCCGCAACGTGCCGTGGCATATTTACAATATCGAAGCATGCGACACCGCGAAGCAGACTCTCGTCGGTCTCGACGGCCTTATGGAAATGGTCGAGCTGAAAGACAGCGGCTATCTGCGCGAAAAGGCACGCGAGCTGAAGGAAAGAGCGATCCTCTTCATGGAAGAAATGCTTGAACTCGGCGGCTATTTCAACGCCGTTGAAGAAGGCTTCTTCGTTGACAGCGGCATTTACCCCGAGCGCAACGGCGACGGCATTGCAAGAAAAATCGACGGCGGCATCGGTGCCGGAACGATTTTCAAGCGCGAAGCTGACTACATGGCTCCCGTCACCGCACACTACGGCTACAACAACGTTGAGCAGTACAATCCCGATTTTGTAGACAATCCCTCCGCACTCATCGGCGGCTGCACGCTTGAATGCCCCGAAAAGATCATCTATATTGATGAATTGGACGAAACCGACAACTGCCATGTCCGTATGGAAGAAGTCAAAGATTTCGTTGCAGGCGGCAAGCAGATTCGTCCTGAAATGGAATGGCTTGCAGACGGCACTGTCATGCTCACCATGTTCTTCCCCGCACCCAAGCCCATTGCGGAAGCGGCTGCACTTGAATGTGCAAAGCGCATGAATCTTGTCGAATGCGAAGTTATCAGCCGTGAAATCATGCATTCGCAGGAAGGCACCCGCATCGAGGTCAAGGGCAAAGTTCCGTTCGCAATCGATGTTGATTCCCTTGTCATTCCCAAGGAACCCGATGTTCTGAGCGATGACGTTATCCGCGCCGATATCGAACGTCGTCCGATGAAGGTCGTTGCCGCAACCGTCGGTGAAGACGAGCATTCTGTCGGTCTTCGTGAGATCATCGACATTAAGCACGGCGGCATTGAAAAATACGGCATCGAAGTGCATTACCTCGGTACGTCCTGCCCGCCCGAAAAACTCGTTAACGCAGCAGTCGAGCTGAATGCAGATGCCATCATGGCATCCACCATCATCAGCCATGACGACATTCACTACAAGAATATCGCCAAAATCGATGCTATTGCGCGTGAAATGGGTATCCGCGATAAGATTATCTTCATCGCAGGCGGCACTCAGGTCACTCCCGAACTTGCGCGCAAGGCGGGAGCGGATGAAGGCTTCGGCAGGGGCAGCCGCGGTGTCCATAATGCAACCTTCCTTGTTAAACGCAGGTGGGAAATGGAAAAAGCGGCAGCCGAAAAGGCCGACAGCGAAAATAAATAATATTACGCGGGAACTCTCCTGACGTTCTCGGTATATGCTGACACAAAGGGGGACGGTCAATCAAGTTGCCATCCCCCGAAGTTTTGTTTTTGCGGTTTCTCCGCAGAAACGTGCAAATTTCAGATACTCTATGTTTATTGATATTCTTGTTGCCGAAATCGGCTCAACAACAACGCTTGTAAACGCCTTTAACGGCATTGAAACCGATACGCCGCGTTTTATCGGGCAGGGACAGGCTCCGACAAGCGTCCTTGCAGGTGATGTTCGCATCGGTCTGACCGAAGCAGTAAATGACCTTGCAAAGAATCTCGGAGCACAAAATATTGAATACGGAAAAATGTTCGCAACGTCCAGTGCTGCGGGCGGATTGCGCATGTGCGTACACGGACTTGTTTATGATATGACCGTGAAGGCCGCTCAGGCGGCGGCTCTCGGTGCAGGTGCAATCATCAAACTTGCAACAGCCGGCAAACTGAGTGAATTCGACATTGACGATATTAAAGCAATCGACCCAAACCTTATCCTGCTTGCCGGCGGAACGGATTACGGCGAACGCGAAACGGCTGTTTATAACGCAAAGCTCATTGCCGCTTCCAGTTTGAAGGCCCCCGTTATTTACGGCGGAAATATTCAGAATCGCCGCATTATTGAGGATGTTTTTTCAAGAGAAGGCATTCCGGTTTATATAACAGAAAACGTCTATCCGAAACTCGACCTTTTGAACATCGAGCCCGCACGCAAAATTATTCACGCCGTGTTTGAGGAACACATCATTAAGGCTTCCGGCATGGAGCATATCCGCGATATGGTTACGGGCAACATAATCCCCACTCCCGGCGCTGTTATGGAGGCGGCACAGCTTCTATACAACGATATCGGCGACCTTGCCGTTATTGATATCGGCGGTGCAACCACGGATGTTCATTCCGTCACAAAAGGTTCCGATGAAATTGCAGTCATGCAGACAACACCCGAGCCTTTTGCAAAGCGTACCGTTGAGGGTGATCTCGGCCTTTTCGTGAATGCAAAAAACCTTGTTGATATGTTGGGCAGTGATAAGCTTTCCGCCGAACTCGGCATAGATACTGCCGAAGTGATGAGCAGATATTGCCCGATTCCAAACACTCCGGAGCAATTCAAGCTTACCGAAAGGCTTTGTCTGGCAGCGGGTCTTACGGCGATTGAACGCCATGCCGGCGCACTCCGATATATTTACACTCCGCGCGGAAGGCAAACAATTGCGGAAGGCAAGGATCTTTCAACGCTCAAATATCTTGTCGGCACAGGCGGTGCATTGACAAGGCTTCCGAATCGTGAACAAATAATGCGCAAGCTTGCGGACTGCAATTCCGGCGGGATGATGCTCTATCCAAAACCCGGCAGGCTGAAGCTGCTGTACGATAATCATTATATAATGGCTTCCCTCGGAGTGCTTTCGAAGGAGTATCCCGACGCTGCGCTTAATTTGCTCAAGCAGAGCATCGATGAAAGCAACCTTTAACCTTTTTTGCTGCGGGTTAAAACTCAAACATCAAAAACGGCTGCAAAACCTGAGGTAATAATATGAATCCGAAACTGATAATAAACCTGTTCAAACTGCGTACGAACCTTGACAGACTGGTTGACCGCTGTCACGCTGTCGGCATTAAAACCGCGATTGTCACGAAAGTCTTCTGCGCCGATGAACGTATCTGCAGAATGATTTCAGAAAGCGAAGCGGATGCTTTTGCTGATTCGCGCGTGCAGAACCTTGCCGCAATTGCGGAGCTTCATTCCGATAAACCGACTCAGCTGCTTCGCATTTCAATGCAGAGCGAGGTCGAAGATGTCGTCCGCTATGCCGACATTTCAATGCAGAGTGAAAAAGAAACCATTCGACTTATCGGCGGTGCTGCAAAAAAGCTCGGCAAAGTGCATAAGATTATTCTTATGGTCGATATGGGCGACTTGCGGGAGGGCATTTTCAACACGGATGAAGCGCAGATTTTCTCCGCAGCGGAAGCAATTCTTGCCGAACCTGCACTTGAATTCCACGGAATCGGTGTTAACCTTACCTGCTACGGCGGCATCATTCCCGATGAAACGAATCTCGGCGGACTGCTTGCAATTGCAGACAAGCTGCGCAAAAGGTATTCTGTCCCCCTTCCCATCGTCTCGGGCGGTAATTCCTCAATGCTCACAATGCTGGAGGAAAATCGTATCCCCGAAGGCATTACCCAACTTCGTCTCGGCGAAAGTTTCGTCCTCGGCAATAATACCGAAAGCGGTAAGCCCGTCGAATGGCTGAATACAGATTGCTTTACCCTTGAAGCAGAGCTTGTCGAAGTTCAACGCAAACCCAGCAAACCTATCGGAACAAGCGGTCTTAATGCATTCGGTGAACGTGTCACTTTTGAAGATCGCGGTGAAATGATTCGAGGCATTCTTGCAATCGGAAGGCAGGATGTGAACCCCGACGGACTCACCCCGCTTGACCCCGATGTTGAGATTATCGGCGCAAGCAGTGACCACTTAATCGTCAACCTCACCAACTGCAAAAAATACAAAGTCGGCGACACACTGAGGTTCATCCCCGATTACGGTGCATTGCTGAAACTGACAACGAGTAAATATGTCCACAGAGAGTATGCGGAGCAATAAGCGCTCTGCCCTTTGCTGCGAATGTGCGATATTCAATCGTGATACATAAGGTTAAAAGGCGGTGAATTATTATGGCATTCATTAAGATTAACAGTATTCTCAAAAAAGGAGGACAAAACGAGGTTCGCATTATCCCCGCAGCTGTTAACGGTGCAAGGATCAAGGTGCTTGTCGGCAGCTGTGCACATTGCGCAAAGCTTCGCAACAACGTTGTTGCCGCAATGAAGCAGGCGAATATCCCGGAAACCGAGCTTGAAACCATAAGTGATCTTGTGAAAATCACCCGAATGGGCATTATCACAACGCCCGCACTCATCGTTGACGGCAAACTGCTTTGCTGCGGAAAAGTTCTGAGTGTTGAGGAACTGCTGCCGCTGCTGAAACAGAACAGCGAGCCGAAAGCGGAATAGTTTCATTTCGATAACATTTGGAAACAGCCGCCGACTTCCATGCCGGCGGCTGAAAATTTTGTTTCCACATTTAGTTATTTAAGCATTTAAATTTACGCTGCCGATCGGACATTTGCAGGCGCGTTAAGTCTGAACGGGCATTCAAATTTATTCTGTTGCCTTTTTTAAACGTGCAAGCAACTCGTCATCGTTCATCAAATGAACATTTTCTATTAGCTCAATGCCCATCTCTTCCGCACGTCTGCGGAACGGATCCATTTCCCTTCCTGAACCCATCTTGCCAAGATAGGTTGCTGCAATGATTTTTTTTGCATATATGCTTCCAAACCTGTCTGCAACCGTGTTAAGTTTGTATAATTCATTTGAATCCACTGCGCCGTTTTTACATGAAACAAACACCGGGATCACGCCGCGCATAAGCATAACATCAATCTCATTTTCGGTGTTTATGTCACAATAATCCGTTGATTCATCATAAAAATTCCATCGGCGGACAGAAGAACCGTGATTGCTCCAAACGATTGTTACACCGCTTGCCGCATCGTTATAGTATTGGTTCCCGTCATCGTCAAGTGCGGAATTCGCAAGCAACAGCATCTTGATTTCAAGCACACTTCCCGCTTTTGCAAGGCAGCGTTTAATCTGCGCGTTTTTATAGCGAAACGCAAGCAGTCCCGAGTCAACGCGGAGTTTTTCAATGATACCGCGCCTTCCGAGTTCTTCCGCCAATCGGCATACGCGGTTGAGCTTTTCCGTACAATTAGGGATGTGCTCCTCAGCATAGCGGAACGTCAGAAAAAAGTCCAACGGATCATCATCCTGCATTTTATAATGCGACAGCAGTTCGAGTGCATTCAGATTCATGTTCCACTGTGCAGGATCTGTTCTGCATAAATCCCACATTGAATTAACATCTTCGGCAAAATCATCGGAAAGAGACATTCGGTATGTTCCGTCACCCAGCACACTGTTGCTGTAGCGCAGTTTTCCTCCGTGCAGGACAATATCATCCACTATTGAAAGCTTTGGGTTTGTGTTGTTGAATACCTTATTATTGTTATCGCAGTCCTGAACCGCTCCTGTCCGAACATTATAGTGATGCAGCTCAATATGGCGTCCGCCGTTCTTTGCATATCTTTCTGCAACGATTCCGGCAGCAACAAGCAGAAGATCCTCTCCTCCGGTGAGGTCAATAGAAAAATCCCCCGGTTCGGACTCAATGATGCCGCATAAATCCGAAACGGCCTTTGTCAGGTTATTTCTGTCAACGGACACACAGCTTATCTCGATATCAAGATCATGTGCCGCTGCAACCCGTTTCAAGATGCGTCCGTGTTCGCTCATATCACTGCTGCCGCCCGCAAGAATAACCTTATTCGGGCGCATCGACAGACAGCTTATTATATTTTCTACCGGGGTTCTGTCAAAAAATTCAATAACGGTCATTCCGAATACTTTGTCCTCCGTGAATTGCTTATACGGGTGTAAGCATTTATACATTTCATCAAGAAATTATGCCGCGCAGCCCTTCCGCGCAGAAACCTTTCTTCAGATACTGCAAATCATGCCCAAAGTGTTTTGCGAAAAAGTTCAATTCCGTATCCCCTTTTCGCAAAACTATCTCAAACCCGAATTATCCTTAGTATGACCGATTCAGCCTTAAAACTCACAGTGCGGCATCCTTAATCGGTGTCGCTTCGTTCCCGTTTTCTGATGATAATGCGAATCGGGGTTGCCTTGATTTCAAATGATTTGCGAATGTAGTTTTCAAGATAGCGCCTGTATGAAAAATGCATGAGCTCCGGTTCATTCACAAAAATAATAAATGTCGGCGGCTTGATGCCGGCTTGGGTGGAATAATACACACGCAGACGTCTTCCCGCATTCACGGGCGGCTCATTCATCGTGACTGCCTCGCTGATTATGTCGTTCAGCTTGCCCGTTGATATGCGAGTGCAGTTCTGCTCATATGCAAACTCCGCAAGCTCCATAACTTTGTTGACGCGCTGTCCCGTTTTTGCAGATATGAACAACATCGGAACATAGCTCATGAACGCAAGATCAACAAGCATTTTCTTCTTGAATTTCTCGGCTGTATAGGTATCTTTTTCGATAAGATCCCACTTGTTGACAATGAGTACGGAAGCCTTTCCTTCCTCGTGTACATAGCCGGCAATGCGCACGTCCTGTTCGCTCAGTCCGCGTTCCGCATCAACAACAATGAGCGCAATATCACAGCGGCGAATGGCTGCAAGCGAGCGGATAACACTGTAACGCTCAACGGTTTCATCTTCAACAGAACGCTTGCGGCGTATGCCCGCAGTGTCTATCAAAGTGTACTCCTTATCGTTCCATGTAAATGGTGAATCGATTGCATCCCGCGTTGTGCCCGGAACGTTGCTGACGATCGTCCTTTCGTGTCCGAGAAGTGCATTTACAAGGCTGGATTTACCAACGTTCGGCCTGCCCACAATCGCAATGCTCGTGTTATCGTTTTCGCTTTCCTCTTCAATCTGCGGGAAATACGAAACAATTTCGTCAAGCATATCACCGAGACCCAATCCCTGTTCGGCGGAAATTGTTATCGGACTGCCTATGCCGAGAGTATAGAAGTCATAAACGGCATCTTCATATTTCGGATGATCAATTTTGTTTACGACCGTCACGATCGGTTTTTTGCTGCGGCGGAGCATATCCGCAACATCCTCATCCGCTGCTGTAAGCCCCGATTTGCCGTCAAGAAGGAAAACTATAACCTGCGCCGTTTCAATTGCAAGCTCTGCCTGCCGACGCATTTGTTTTGCAATTATATCCTCGCTTTCCGGCTCAATGCCGCCGGTATCAATAAGCGTGAACCTGTAATTCAGCCACTCCGCATCCGCGTAAATGCGGTCACGTGTCACGCCCGGAGTATCCTCAACTATCGCTATGCGTTTCCCCGCTATTTTGTTAAAAAGTGTGGATTTGCCGACATTCGGCCTTCCCACTATTGCCACCAAGGGTTTCATTATTTATGCGTTCCTTTCAATCAGGTTAATTATATCGTCAATAAAATCATAGCCGTCGTCCGCGCTGACGCGCCAAATCGGTTTTTGGAGGGCAGCCGCAAGTTCGTCAGTGCACATTCCGTCAAGAAAAACAACGTCATTCTCTCTCAGCATCGTGTGCGGTATCAGCAAAGCCTCTCCGTTCAAACAGTCTTTGCATTGCTTAATTATATCTCCCGCCGTAACCAATCCCGTGACCGTGACGGTGTTGCCGAAAAAATCGTTAACAACGGGGTGCACATTGATTTTTATATTGTATGGCAGAAGTTTTTTGAAAAGCCTGC
>OLWT01001275.1_pt1 | contig 13307 bp, 16 predicted proteins | sample 1674001 | NCBI WGS metagenome assembly OLWT01 (sample SAMEA103958137, study PRJEB25191) | human gut metagenome | biome: human-associated habitat [ENVO:00009003]; feature: intestine environment [ENVO:2100002]; material: feces | place: Germany | collected 2013/2015 | reverse complement strand
ATCATGTTCATACGTTCAGTTAGCCACATCTTCCATATACCAACCGTTTCAGATGCAATCTCACGGAGGTAAAAGTGTTTCAGAATCTTGCAACACAGGACTTTTCGATACGTTTCATCATAGATAGGAAAATCACCGAAAATTTTGTTCCAGCTTTTTTCAATGACCGCATTAATGTTAGATGCTCCTTGATTCTCTGAATATCCTGCTTCTGTTTCGCAGATGAATCTTACTTCGGTTGTGTATTTACTCACCAGTCTCACCATCCTCTCCGGTGTTATTCACATAGTTATTCACATCTTCCACTTCTGGAATCTGATAGTCCTGTCGATATTCAACCGTTATGTTTGTGCCAAACATCTGATTAATTTTATTTGCGGCAGTACGGCGGCTTTCCAGTCTGGAATATCGAGACGCTACAACACCACCTTGATTTCGAGTTACTTCATCCGTAATCATACGTTCTTTTTTCTGCGTGTTGATATTGCTGATACCTAGTCTTGTCAACGCTTCGTTCCAATACTGTGTTTTCAGATCATAGATTTTATCAGCAACGAATGGCGCATTGGTAGTAACCGCTCTAAGCGCAGTTGGGTCAAGATCATTGTCTCCAAAAATTACAGGTGAATTACCGTCATACTCTTTGTACACGTTAAGCAAAGAAAGACGCTGTTTTTCTGTAGCGCGCACCAGAATTGGTGTTTTCTGTGCGTTTGCATTTACGTCAATGATTCGATCAAGATTGTACAGACGTTTGGCATAAATCATGGAGTCGACTACAGATGGTGTACGTAAAAAGTTATTGTAGATAATAACGCTGTCAGAGTTTGATAAAGTTTTGTTATAGCCATTGTAACGTGAGTAAGCTGTTCTTCTAGTCGGGTATCCATACACATCAAAGTTACCCGCTGGCAGACAAGATAAACATAACTGTGGTTGATTTTCCAGTTCTTCATCTTTGAACCAAACAGCCACCCCGGTTAAAAACAACTGCATTTCAAGATAACGTACATCTATACTGTCTGGTACGTTTCGCCACTCAAACATAGATACAGCCAGTTCAGACAGTACGCGTAGGTACTGCCCATATGTAGCTGTATTTCCTAAGAGTGACTCGTCAAAATTTGTTTTTCTTTTTCCCATAGTCAAGTCTCCTAGTTTATTGGTCTGTTATCAAGTGAATAGTTGCCGATCTCATCACCATTCACCCACCATGTAATACCATTATTAAAGATGCTTACAATCTCTCTTGCATCATCGGATGGCAATGAACCAGTGAGAACACAAGAAACTGTTTTGATGAAAGTCCAATGAGTTCTAGCGTGTAAGTTAGGTGTCATCAGAGCATTCTGTGCATATCCAAACATGGTAAAGAAGTCATCAATCAGTTTAGCAAACGGTGCGCGAACTGTCTGGTGTTCAAAAGTAAATTGAACTTTACCCATCTGAGCGTTAAGGGAATCACATTCGATCTGTCCATGCGTCTGAGGTGGCGTATTTTCTAAATCCTGTTTCTTGCCCATAATAGCATAAGCTTGATTGAACAGATTTTGCTCACCCATAATTGCAGTTGTTGCGGCACTGTTTGCATTTCCGTTCATAGCAGAAGTTCCTACAGAAGCAACGGATGTCATTGCACTAGCAATCATGGCAGAGGTAACACTACCTTTGTTCTGCGCCCACCACGCTTTCCATGCATCACCAGACCATGCTATGGTTGGAAAGTTTGAGAGTACAAGTCCACGGTCATAGTTTTTATCCATACCCATATAATTGATTGGATATAGTGTTACAGTTGGAGTTGTCACGATTGCGCCAGCCAGTTTAAAATTGACAAGCGAATGAGATTCCTCAGAGTATTTGAACTGCTCCCATCTGTACTCGGCACGACTGCCAGCATTGTTTGATAGTACAAGTTTGCAGAATGGATAAGAAAATAGTTTGCGATTCTTTACGTCATAGCCATCTATTTGAGTTATATTGTTGTAAACAGGAACGGTTTTTTCGTGCAACCCGCCTGCTGGGTTTTTAGAAGAACCATCTTCGTCAAGAAATGATGGGTATTGAAACGCTGATATGAGAGCATCTTCTTTTCCCTTGTCAATCCAATTCTTAATTTCCGTTGTTATTGATGCAGAATCTAAAGCGCGAATGCCAGACTCAAGACCGAGTCCACAAAAGATTTTGCCACGTGTTTTCGGGTCTGCCGCAGTTCCATCAGCTCTCTGTGTGTAATAAAGACCGATTGACATTGAGTTTAAGTCAACCACAGTCTTTTTCTCTACTGTGTAATCACCTAAATCGAGATTTTCTGGAACGAGATTTTCAAAATATCCATCACTCTCACTATGCTGTCTCTCAACAAAGCACTGTCCGAGTGTAAAGTCAAACAGCCACGACTGCAATACATCCATCTGATATGTTACAATAGATGTAATATTGTTCACATACTCGATGGAAGTAATAAATGCATAGAACCATTTGTTTCCATAAGCTGTGTTTTGGAACATCATGTAGTTACAATCGTAGATTTCATCAGCCAACACACCTACTTTCATGGTATTACGTGTGTGACGCTGATAGGTGTTCTTTGTGAAAGCACGTTTCTGTTTACCGATAAAGTAGTTGGACTGCTTTGCTTCGGAGTCAAAGTAGATCGTGTGATCGTAGGACGGCTCAAGCGGAACGTTGTGTAATAAACGTATAGTTGTGTTTGGAGAAATATACATAAACTACTCCTTTTTCAAGACGCTACTCACCTATTACAGATGAGTAGCGTATAATTAAAATTATGCAGTCTTACTCAGTACAACTGTTGAACCAACCTCTGATTCAGAATTAACTACCGTTGCAGCTGTATATTCTACGCCATTAATAACCATCGTTAGTGTAACTGGCTTAGATGACGATGACGCTGGAATCATGATTGCACCATACGGAAGAATGGCGATGCCATCTGTTGTAGCCTGTTCGGTCTGCTTAAACTGATAAGTACCCTGTACGAGAGTAGCTGTATCATCCTGTACACCGAGTGTAAATACCGTTGCAACGTCACTGGTATCTTTTCCAGTAAGTTCAACTGTGTAAGAATCTTTCGGATTGATTTCAGCCGTATCTGTAACAAACACGATTGCATTGGAAAATGGCGAACTGGAAATCGTTTTCCAAACATGGTAAAAATAATTCCAGTACATTCCCGCCGCGGAATACTGTTCAGTGAATTTTGCATTGTTATCATAAACCTGGAACCAGTCAGTATCAATCAGAACTGCTTTTACGTTTTTCATGAGAACCAGTTCATCTGCTGTTACTTCTTCCAGTCCGTCAGAGTTTTCACGGATAACATCGAAACGTTCATTGTCAAATGAAGTCCAGTCGTCAATCAGATGAAGCGCACCTGTATAGGTTGCTTTGTCCATATTGAACGCGGCGGCAAGAACATCAATGTCATATTTTGCATTAAACCAGCTATCCATAAAGATTGCCTGGTTTTCACGAGGCGTGTTTGTACGCACACCAGATGCATTGTACTTTGTCTGCATGAAAGTTAGATCATTTGAAGCACCACGGAAAGTTGCACCAGCTTCTTTCAGATCAGTGCCAGTTCCGATAGACATCGGAAACATTTTTCCATGTGATACAGCCTTAATGAGCATATATTTGAAGAGCAGGAACTCATCATACTCAGCCGCTTTGTAAACAGATTCTACGATTTTAGCAACTAAATCCTGTACACCGGATTCAGCTAAGAAAGCAAGACGTAAATCTTCGTCCTGTATTGTTACCGGGTACATCACGCGCCAGTTCATTGTGTGGAATGCGGATTTTACATCGGGGAGTGTACGCTTAAATTCGCGTGCCGTGGCTTTTTCCGGTGTGTAATCAACAACCTTTGCAATCTGCACAAAGATTTCTTCTACGGTTTCACCGAACTCAAGATAACCTTTTTTGAGTGATGCATACGGGTTGTTGAATGTGGCACTTTTTGCCATGACAAGTGCGATGCGGTTGACCAGGGCATTAACGTACTGGTTTGCGAAAGCCGGCGTTCCACAAATTACTTCTCCTACTTTTGGAATGTCGCTTGCTTTTGTGACAACTGGCACAGATTGCTGATAATCATAAGATGCATTCTGACGAATAGCATTCAAGATGTCAAGCGTTGATGCCTGCAAAGTTGATTTTGCAATTCTTCTAGGCATTTCTAAAAACCTCCTATTCTGTTTTGAAAAGACTTTCATATGTTAATTTCGTTGGCTCGGGGTCATCTCCGGTTGGTTCGGATTCCGGGTCAGCCTTACCGCTAAAGCGGTCAGTGTAACGTTTCCGCCATGCTTTGTCGTTTTCCTCATACTTTGTTTTCCAATCTTCACCAGACCTTTCATTCAGATCGGTAAACGTGTCAGAAACATCTTCCAGCATAGCAAGCTGTGTATCGTCTGGTGACTCACCAAAAGAAGATTTCAGTGCGTCAATAATTTCCTGTGTTGTTCTTACTGCCATAATTGTTCTCCTTAAATGAAATATCTGCACATCATCCAAACAGGCATCTTCTTTTTCTTTTTTATCGGCGGCAACGGTGGAACGTCACCGCCAGACAAGAAAAAGGAAATCAACAAAGCGTTGTTTAAATTGGCTTCACTCCCGAAAGAGAGAAGTGTGGAACTAGGGTTGTCGTAGGATTCTTCGTTGTACCATGCACCTGGTTTATCCGAAGCGTGGGTATTGAAATACTCAAGATAAGTGTTTGCACATGAAATACGATAGGAAAGGGAGGAATCGCTGATACCCTCCCACCCACGCATGAACGCTTCTGTAAGCATGGAAAGATCTGTACTGGTGCTTGACAAGAATGCCGACAAGTTGTCGAAGTTTGCGGCAACACCGGACTGATACCAGATATTTTCGTGGATGAAATACGCAAGCTGACCGTTTCCGTCGTTTGAAGCGTATCCATTTTCCTGTAACCAGTTAAGCAACTGTGTGCGTCTGTTCGTCTCGGAGTTGTCTGTCCATTGTCCTAATCCAAAACCTTGCTTATATCCTAGTTCCCACTGTCCGGGGTTCAGTGTACTTTCCTGCATCCAGTTACCGCAGATTGCCGCAGCAACATAAGCAGATGCACCAACGCCGGAACCACCAGACCCATACCGAAAGCAACGCGACCAGTTGCTCGGTGATGATTCCGAGGTGTTGATACTAACTTGCTGTTCGAGTGGCGCATCATCTGTGTGTGCACCCATAGTTCTTCGTCCTTGATATACCATCTCGGAATGACCAGACCGCCAGAGAATATCACCCGGTTTCCATACATTCGAAACGGGAACTTCTGTAAATCCCATTGATAGCAGAACGGAAATCATGTCGGAAGTAGTGAACGGGTGTTGGGAACCGTAAGTCTTAATGACGGGGAAAGCACCAGCTAAAAGCGCGTACCAGACAAACGAGGAACAGTCATAGTAGGTGATTCCATTTACTGTTTGCTGTTCGCGGTAAGTCTGTGAATAACCGACGTTTGATCGGTTACAGGTAGCAACTGCCCAAGACCATGAAGTGTTGATGTCAGCCACGAGTTAATCCCTCTTTAGCGACATATCCTGTATACGTGCAGCCGTCTACAACTGCTTTAACAAGATACCATTCACCAGTGTAATATCCATAGTTTCTAACGCCTGTTCCCATTGGTAATGTTAAAATAACATGTTTGTTCATGCCAGCACCAACACGCAAATTATAACGATCATTGGTGTGATACGCTCCGGCAATCTTCCGGTTAAAACTACGTGCTGATTCTGGTTTGATTGGCGATGATATAATATTCTGAGGTTCATCATTTCCTTTGTAACGATAGTGAACAAGATTACTGTACGGAAGACAGTAATAAGATCGAACGCATATTTCTCTTCCGGTCTGATCACCTGTCTCGCCATCAATTCCACCGTTCTCCGACTGGCTGGCGTGAACAATATGCGAAGCGTCAGTTGACATCGTAACGTGATGCCCAGCGGCAAGATGAATGTCTCCACGTTTCCATGGAACATTGCACTTTTTAAACCCACACTTGATAAGCTGTGATTCTAAGTTGCGCGTTGTACTGTATTTACTGACGGCAAAGCCTGCCTTGCTTAACGCTGTTCCAATAAATGAACTACAGTCATAGTCCGGCCCGTTTCTGTTTACTTGTGAATAGCCATGGCTATTATCGGCGGCAATATGTTCCGCCCAGGATACTGTTGTTTCAATCTTTGGCATTGTTTATACCCCCTAAATGCGCACACAGGTTATTAATTGCCTGCGTATTTGCTTCGACGCTTTTACGAAGTTCTTCCATCTCTGCTTTGTGGGCTTCTTTTTCTTTAATCATATACCAGAAAAGAGCACCACAACACACGATTGGAAAACCGAGCGACCCGATAAGCTGTGTGATGGTTGTTACATCCATTTTCTTCACCTCTCTTTCGTAATTTCATCATAACACTTAGGCTTGATTTTGTCAAGCTTTTATGTTATAATATTTTAGAATCAAAAAGTTCATGATTCAAATAATTGGAAAGGAAGAATGTTTGAATGTCAAAGTATTACGACGGAACGAAGCTTCTTTCGCTCAAAGACCTTGACGGACAACGACCGGAGATTTATATGGTCACAACAAACCGAACAGGCGGTAAGACTACTTATTTTGGACGATATTCTGTTCGACGTTTTATAAACTTCAATGAAAAGTTCGCACTACTCTATAGGTATAACTACGAACTGGACAACGTGTCTGACAAATTCTTTAAAGACTTGAAAACTCTGTTCTTTCCTAGTATGGAAATGACAAGTAAGAGACTTGCTCACGGAATATTTCATGAGTTATATCTGAATGACCGTTCCTGTGGATACGCTATTACATTAAATAGTGCCGATCAGCTTAAAAGATATTCGCATTTATTTTCTGACGTTGACCGCATTTTATTCGATGAGTTTCAGTCGGAGACAAACCATTATTGTGATAAAGAAGTAAAAAAGTTCCAGAGCATTCACACTTCTATTGCTCGTGGACAGGGAAAACAGACTCGTTATGTTCCTGTATACATGATGTCAAATCCCGTAACTCTATTAAATCCATACTACAGTGCTATGAAAATCGGAAGTAGATTACAGTCTAATACTAAATTCCTACGCGGAACTGGATGGGTATTGGAACAAGGTTATGTTGACAGTGCGGCGAAAGCAATGAAGCAATCTGGTTTTGCTAAAGCTTTTGCTGATGATGATTACATGAAGTATTCTACCGAAGCTGTATATCTGAATGACAATTACTCTTTTGTTGAAACCATGCAAGGAAAATGTAAGTATGTTTGCACACTTCGGTATATGGGTAAAGAGTATGGCATTAAGGAATACGTAGAAAAAGGTGTGGTGTATGTCGATGACAAACCTGACTTAACTTATCCATACAAAATCACAGTTACAACCGACGATCATCAGATCAACTACTTGATGTTACAGAAACATGATATGTTCATCATGAATATGCGTTTTCTGTTCAGCAAGGGTGCGTTTCGGTTCAAGAATCTGGAATGCAAAGAAGCAACGCTGGCGGCATTGTCGTACAGATAATTATGGTATCTACCATTGTTTCATATCATGATAGGTATGGACGCCCAGTTGAAACTATACTGCCTTACTTATTTACTGCTAGGCAAGCAGGCTTGATGTGTTCATTGGTTAAAGATATATGTAAGAAGCGGGGATAACTTACCTAGTAAGTTCCCCGCTTCTTTTTAATTACTCTTGAACAGACCTTTCTGGTATACATGGATGACAAGCCACCCTCTTAATTTGTCTACCGTCATACTCCAGATCAGATATTTTTCTGGTTTCAGTTCGTCGTAGTATCGTATCATTTTTTCACATCTTCCTTTGAAGATTTCTTTTCCGTTATCGCGGCCTGAAACATCAATAACCATGCAGTATACAGTAGGTGAGATATATAATCTAAGTTCTTCTAAAGTCATCACTTTGTACCTCCATCACATTCAATATTTCTGTAAATTCCTCTCTTTGCCACTAATCTTAGAATATTATCCATATTAACAATCTTAATAACAGCGCAGTCTTTGTGATCTTTCATTGCTTCATTTACTTTCATATACATCCATTCTTTGTCAAACTTGATAGCCACTGATAGCGACAATAACTCATTCTGTAATCTCTTACAGATACAAGATTGCCTTTAAATGTTTTTCAAAAATTCACTAAATTTCATTTTTCTCACCTCATTTTATAGGTTGTTTCACAGAGCAACACGCCGCCGGGAATACGCTTTGGCATCAGCTTTCCCGGAACAGTCAATCCATAAGTAAAATCAGTTAAGTCTCTGTGAATAGGCTTGTTAGTTTCATCGAATAAGAAATCTTTCTCTTCCTCTTTCCAGTCATCTGGTTTTCCTTGCTTATCTTCCATACTTCTGATGAACAGGTCTTTACACTTTCTAGGCATGCCAGCACATTTTACATTATAATAAGGTTCAACTTTCTCACCAACCCATTCGTTGTCTTTCAACTCAAGATCTTCTTCGACTACGTGTTCAATGTATGTTTTCTGCCGTGTGAAAATAGCACTATCCCATTTACTTTCCAGTTTCCAGCAACAAAATGCCGTGTTGTGTACTTTAATTCCCTGTACTTCTTCTGGTTTCAAATTGCAATGAATGCTATCTGTATCGGCATAGATAAAACCTGCCTTGCCTACACCATGATAGTTCGCTTGTGCCGCTCTGATCGTAAAGTTACGCGCATAACTTGTGATTGCAGAACCGATCGGTATGTAGCCGGGTTGTTTGTCATTCGCTTCTACGCTACGAAATCCTATTGAGTTGTCATCTTTCAGATATGCTACTTTGAATGAACTGTCCGTGCTACTTGCGAACTTACCGTACAGATTGTTCAAGAAAAGCTTTGCTAACTGACGCCTTGCTCCCTTACTGTTCATTTTAATCTCCTTGTACTTGTCAATATAGCCGTCAAACAAACCGATCTTTTTCTCAAAATAACAACCGTCTAATATTTGAAAATCCTCGACGTCATAGTTTTCTAAGAAAAGATTGTAATCTGTCATTGTTAAGGTCAACTCTACAGTTGTTGGAACTTTCTTCATGTTACCATCATAGATGTATCTATGGTATTGTCCATTGAGGTATACATCTGAGGTTTCCAGCGCTTCTGTTCCCCTGTACAGAGATGAACCTTTGATCTGGATGAAAGGTAACTTATCTTTCTTGAGATAGAAACGTGTTCGAATACGAACGAAGAAATACTTTTCCTGCACATCGTCTGGAATGCTGTTTTGAAAGAATACAGGTAGTCCTACAGGGTAATAGTTACCAGACTCAGAGTGCATCATGGAGGGGTACAATGAATTTACGTCAGCAGTTACGCCATTACCATACGGAATACCCGTCTTGCCTTTTACAGCATAACACCAGCCGCCTTTGTATGACTTTTTAACATACTCGCCAGCATTAGAAACGCCATATATACTCTTGTCGATCTTGAATTCGTAGAGGTTTGGAAACATCTGTTCCCACTCATATACCGTTTCATGCTCAAATATGTTTTTATATTCTTCCATGCAACACGAGCCGATCGTAAGCTTGTTATGTCCCTCTGCGAACATGAACTCTATTGCTTCTTTTATGACAAGAACGTCGTTCTTAATATACTCGATCTCTTCCGCTGTGATTTCACAACCAGCATATCGCAAGCCTTTGTATTCCATTTCAAGCTTACGGTGCTTTAACTTAAACGATTCACCTATTGTCTTGACAGAAAATGGTAACAGCTTTAGTGAGTCACGTAACTCAATGAACTTTCCATTGCCCAATCGTATGGTGATTGAATACCACTGACCTTTGTCACTGATAGAATACTTGAAAGATCGAAAGTTCATATCTTTCTCTTTTAACCAACTTACGCTGTACTGTTCTGACGTATTGACGATGAAAGCTTGTTGATAACCTTGTTTGATTAAGTAATCTATCCAGAAAGAACCATCAAATTTTAAGTTATGAAAATAGCAGATTATGTTACACTTGTAGGATGCAAGATGTTTAAGACAATCTCCGATGCTATGCGACACGGTGACTGTCTCTGTGTTTAACTCTACTGTAGCCGCTGCCCACACTTCGGTATCAGTTTGACCAGCATATACGGTCGTTTCAAAATCTCCTACAAAGTAGCGATATTTCCGTTTTCTCAAAGTTAATAGTCACTGTCCATCATATCGTCTAAATCTTCGAAAGAACGCATAGCAGATTCAGACAATGTAACACCGGAAATATTACTTAAAAGAGCGATTATATGCTGAGCAGATGCCCACACTAAATTAGCGTCGGAATCGTAGTGAATGACGCCTAGCCATTTCTGAATATCATCCCATTGTTTTGACAACTCTTGACCGACTTTGTTCTTTCCAACTTCTGTAACGTTAAAAGACTGCTGTAGTTCTTTCGGTAACGTTTTTATTATCCCATACCCTATATCTGCCACAACTTCATCTAACGTCGCTAAAATTTCATTCAGAGCATTGTTAGCTATTTCAGCTACATTCGGACTTCTTCGTACTCTTTTACCAGTAACAGACGTGTAATAATATACATCCATGGTAGAAATTATTTCTTTTAACTTGTCAACTAAATCGTTGAAAGCTTCTGCATAAGCCAGCACTGGCTCGTCTGTTACAGGTGTTTTAGTTCCGTCTGTGCTAGTCCAGAACCGCTGTTCTGCTTCTTTCTTTTCTTTTCTTGTTTCAGATGCTCTCTTTGCTCTTAACTGACGCTCAAGTTTTAAACCCTCTTTACCAGAAACGATTTCACCAAATGTAGCTACACCACCATAAGAAGCTTTTGAATACAACACATCTTTCGTGAGTTTTTTCAACTTTCGAATACTGGCTTCGGTTTTACGCTTCGGAATAGATGGTACAATAGATTCTGGAAAGCTATATCCACGCTTTTCCGCTCTTCTAACGAATGACTTAACACGATTTCGCTCTTTTGCGTATGCCTTGTTAATAGCTTGCTGTTTTGCTGTTTGTCCCTTTTTTGTTTTCTTTGCCACTGTTTTACCTCTCTTTATTATTGATACAAGAAAAGGAGGTATCAAACCTCCCTTTCTTCTTTTTTGTGCTTAGTGCTGTACACTGTTATAGTCTAAGCGACAGTCGATAAAGTCTCGTCCTGCTTTCGTCTTGCCAGACTCTTTAATAATTGCATACTCTTCATCGCCAAACACATCATGAATACGTTCCAGTGATTTACGAAATGTTGCCGACTGGAATGCATATACCTTTCCGCTTGTATCCATGATCGCCGTAATATCGGCAAGTGTACCATCTTCTTTTTCGTCCTCGTAGGTACACCAAACTGATACGGGAATTGATGTTCCGTCCGGAACGTCTTTCATTGATTCTGCACCTTTATCTACCGTAAGCATATACTGTTCAATTTTTGTAAGTTCTTTGCTTGCTTTTAATACTTTCATTTTTGTTTTCTCCTTTTTCTTGTTTTTTATGGTGACAGGTGTGGAAGGTCATGTCACCTGTTTAAAGACTCTGCTTTCTTGCACGTATGGTTGAATTTACTTTTTATAACCTGCTGTTAGTTACGTTTCGGAAGTGGCTCTAACTCTGCCGCATGAGCGATAAAGTCAGACTCTTTCATACCGTATCTTTTCTCGAACGGCTCTACAGCCAGGATTTTAACGATTTTGAAATCTTCTGTATCATGCTCTTTACGAACCTTTTTCAGAAGTTTTTCATCGTTGGTATGCTGACCTCCGATCTCGTAAGTTACATTGCACGGTTCACAACTTACAGTGTCCATAGCAAGGACTGTTACTTTTGTGCCAAGGACGGTACGAGTTACCATTGATTCTCTCATTTCTGCTTTCCTCCTTTTCTTGTATTTTTGATGTTTCGGAAATTATTTTACCAGACGTCAGAACTCGTCTGGAAGAGCGACCGCGGTGATGAACCGCGTTAAGTCGGCTTGCCGCTCAAGAGGTGGGCGGTTGACACGCCGCCCTAACAGTGTTGTAAGAAGTATCTCTCTTACTGTATTTATTATACCTCTTAACACTGTTTTTGTCAAGTGATTATTCACAATTAATTGAAATATCTTGTTATGAAGTTAGTTTAGACTAACTCGAGCCGCATTAACCAAAAATATATACTGTGTAGATGAATACAACAATATCGTAAATCAATGCCACGATTATTAAGACCTGTAAAAGTCGTAAAAGTTTGATCTTCAAAGTTTTTCTCCTTTCTAAAGAACTATGCTCCGGTGTAGTAGGTTTTTCGTTCCTTATTTACATGGTCGATAGCCGTATATACTGGTTTAGGTTTGTTTCCAGTAATGTATGACATAATACCCTTTCCGTCATTGTCAAGAATGCAAATTTTTACTCTCTCGTCGCACTCTGAAAACAGTGTGATTGACTTTCTGGCGCACGATAATACGTTTTGCAAAGTGTCCGTGCGATAGGTAACCATTGACATGTGTCCGCTGATGTAAAGCTTAATCTTGTATTTCATTCTTTTTCCTTTCCGCCCGTTTATGCTGATAGCACAGCTATGTAAGTTATAATACGATCATGCCGCCCTGCAATTCTGTGATATGTTCTGAGCACATAACTTCAATGATCGTATTCATATCTTTTTCTGAGTATTTGAGTAACTCTCTTGCATACTCGCAAGTAATTGCACACTGACCAGTGCTATCACAAGTACCATTGATAGTATAGCACAGATACTTGTAGTCACTTTTTGCAATGTCGATGTATGCTTGTTTCATTTTCAAGTATACATCGTACTTTCTGGACTCTGGAATGGCGTCATTTTCTCTAACGTATTTACTAAGTTCGTCATAAATCATAGTAGTTTCCTCCGTTATTCTGTTTTCATAGTTCACAAGCGTTAATCGCTTGAATGCATAGGGCGGAATTGCACCGCCCGTGCCGCTGATCGACTATGCAGGTTATAACTCTTTAACATATACTTCTACACGTTCCATACATTTTCTTGAATATCTACAATTTACGCTATACATGTTATGATCAGAGTCCATTACGCTTCCCTCCATGTGAGACAATATGCACACCCCCATGTTCCTGCACCGTAATCGTGCTGGAATTTTGAAATATGCTGCGCTGATGTTGCTGTATAGCCGTAGACTTTTCTAAGAAAATCGTAGCAAATGTCATCCTCTGTATCAATGACAGCTACAATAGTTCTATAACTATTTCCTCCTATTCTGTTTT
>OLWT01001272.1_pt1 | contig 13345 bp, 10 predicted proteins | sample 1674001 | NCBI WGS metagenome assembly OLWT01 (sample SAMEA103958137, study PRJEB25191) | human gut metagenome | biome: human-associated habitat [ENVO:00009003]; feature: intestine environment [ENVO:2100002]; material: feces | place: Germany | collected 2013/2015 | reverse complement strand
TGCTCATGCTGTACTTCATAAATGTTGTAGTGAATGGCCCAGAGCTTTTTAACATCGGCATAAAGCGGCGAAAGCTCTGTCTGAATGTCCTTGTACTCCTGCTCCAACCGATCACGCTCGCTGCGCCATGCGGTGATGGGTATCTTGCCACCCTTGAAATACGGTTTCAGCTTACGCTCTGCCATGTAGAATGTCCGCATCGTATCGTCATGCTCCGACTTGTATTTCTGTCTGGATTTTTCAAAACGGATGCTTCCCAGCTTATTCGCAACCGGTTTTCCATCGACATAATACTGTGCCATGCGCAGCAGCTCATCCAGTTCCTTGATGCGGGATTGCTTTTCCCCGGCAGATGCTTTCATTGTGTTGATGCTGTTCTGCATGGAATGGAGCGCGGTATCCAGATCATCGGTGGTAAAAAGCTGCTTCGCCTGCAAAAAGCGGAACGCATCCGCATACCGCTGTAAGTTGGCTGTCTTGGCCTTTGTGCTGTATGCGCCCTTATTGCGGTTATTGTAATAGGTCATCAGCAGATCGTTCAGCATAGGCGACTGCGGCTTAGAGAGTTCTTCCTTAACCGCTTTCAGCCATTCCAGCAAAGAAGCGATTTTATTCTTTGCTTCCCGCAGCATGGCGTTGGTTTTGCGAACCCAGCGGTTGAAGTCGCCCTTATCGGTGCGGACGCCCTTCGCTTCCATCGCGCGGACAGACGGTCCCTCGTGGACGGTAGGAATCTGTTCAATGCCTTGACGGGCATAGCTGCGGTGGTCGATCCGGCAATCCAAACCTTTCTCCGCAAACTTCTGATTGCACAGATCAGCCCACGCTTGCCGCCAATGCTCCAAGGTTTCAGGACTGCCCCAATCGGTGGTCGGCACAGCGTTGAACACATAGTTTCCTGCTTCGTCCCGGATGCGATCCCCATGCTCGTCCAGCAGATATTCCCGCCTCTGCTTGTTGCCCCATCTGCCGTGTTCGTCCAAAGGGCGAATGGGACACATGACATGAAAGTGCGGATTGGAAATGCCGCCATCCTCTTTGTCTGGCGAGTGAACGGCAAAATCCACTACCATGCCCCGGCTCACAAACTGCTCTAACAAAAATTGCCTTGCAAGGTCGATGTTCTCCTGCATGGAAAACTCGTTCTGCAAGGCAATGTCAAAGCTGTATGCAAGCTGGGCTTTCTTGCCGCGCTCGGCTTTCTCTACGGCGTTCCAGAGCGTTTCACGATCTGTGTATTCTGGTGGCGCGTGGGACGGGAGCAGGATTTCAGAGCAGATCACGCCGCCCTTGCGGGTGTAGTCGCTGTCCTCGCCGTAATACTCACTGTGCAGCTTTTCCCCGGCGCGGTACGCGGCAGCAGCCACAGCAGATTGCCCCACGCTGCGCTTGATCTGCGTCACATGAAAATGAAATAACGCGATACTCAGTCACCTCCCGCATGGCGGCTGACAGCTTCCATGAGAAGCCTTTGCGCATCTGGCAGAGCAAAGATCTGTTCGGCAAGGGCGTAAAACCCGGTTTCGCCCAACTCTTTCGTCTGCGGTGCAACGCTCTCGATGGCTGCGCCACGGGTGATGAGCCGGTGCGCCCGCTTGCGCCGTTCTCCCTTTTCATAGTAGGTGGCGCGGTTTTCAAGGCGCTGGATTTTGTGTTGCTCCTGCGCAAGCTGACGCTCGACCTTTTCTTTCTCGACTTGCAGCTTCTCAATTTCTTTTTCGTGCATGATTTTAACCTCCTGACTGATAAATGATGGGATGGATAGATACAAAAAGACCGCCTACGTTTTCGGTAGACGGTCTTGATAACGATATGGATTTTCAGGCTTTGCGGCGGGAATGGTCTGTGCCAGCAGACGGTTTCCGCTGCAAGGTGCGCTGGGATAGCTGCTATGGCAGCGCAAGGGAGGCACTCCCTTGTTCGGAGCAACGCGACGCAAAGCAGCCCGGACATTCAAACGTCCGGGCTGTCTGCCTCGCAGAGCGCACGCGTACAGGATTTACCCTGTATAGAAGTGCGCCCTTTGGGAATGCAGAAAGTGTGTTTTTAACACAAACTATCCGAAGTACGGAGAAAAATTCGACAGGATATCAAAAACTAACCAGCATAACCTATAAGCATAATACAAAACTATAGCAAAAACATAATTTGTAGGCAAGCATAAAATTGTGAGTATTTTATTTTTTGCAGTTTTGCATAACCGTAAAGGGAGGATAATCCCAACAAGGAGAGATAGTATTAATCCCGCTACCCAGATCAATGTCGGCAGAACAGAACTTCGTCCAGACGCCTCAATCATCCTTCCTGCGAAGAAACTGAGCGCCACAAAAAGCAAAATAATTGAAGTTGAAATAGAAAGGATCTTAAGATAAGTTCTCAATTAAATACCTCCCTTCCAAGCAATTGAGGATGACCCCGCGAAGAGGAAATCCCTGCTCCGCGGGGTCATTTGATATGCAATATGATTACGGTATCAGCACGTAGTAAGTAGCAGGTGCATGACCATCTCCGACAAGATCCATGGGATCCGAGGGCAAGTTACTGATTAAGTCCTTCAAGTCGCCAAACGCGTCGCCTACGAAAGCGAGAATAACGACTGAATACTTGCTGTTCCAAAGTTCCTTGATTAACGTCATTGCGTTTTCCTGCTCTGCCTTACTTCCAGCTAACATTTCTGCCGCGAGTTGGAATACGAACGCGGTTGAAGGATACAACTCATAATTGTCATCGCTAAACCAATAATCGTGAGGTACTATGTTACAATACCTGCGCGCTCGTTCAGAAATACAGGAATATTGCGCGTCGGTGATTCTCTGCTTGCCAGCAAGGTCAAAGACTTCAGACCAAGATCCGCTACAGGACTTGTTGATTCTGTTCATGGCAGTCGTAATCAGGCTGCGGTTGAGCGCATTGTATTTGTCCTGGCCAGTAGTAGCGCACCATACACCCTCAAGGCCGGAATCCTCAACACTCACTTTCATGGTCACGCCGTAGCACCCAAAGCCCCATTGGCTAAGCGGTACATAGGCAATCACGTCACTCGTATTGGCGAAATTGAAAATGGATTTGTATCTCGAATTACTCCTGCTACTATCAATTGTGGTAGATGGTGTCGCAAACGTATATGCAACGACCTTTTTCCCAGAATCTATCAGCCGGGCAGCCAGTAAATTGGAAATAGCCGCTCCTCTGGAGTGTCCTGTCACCCAATACACCACCTCGTCTACGCCATACGACAGACCGTAAGCTTCTTCGTATTCCTCAACAAACTCCTTGATTCTCTCTTCTGTAATGTAAAATCCTTTATGATGGTCGGAATCCCAATTATCAGGATCTCCCATGTCGAAATTACTGCTCCACTCCTCAATAGTGCCATTAGTTCCACGAACAATTACGGCAACAACCCGAGTAGTCTTCCCGCCATACGTAACATCATGATATCCTATACCGATTTCAGAAATATCATCATCTGTATAGCGATTTACTGATATAACACCGTTGTTGAATCCTTCATCCAGAGAGTAATCAATAACCTGATCGAAACCATGATATTTTAAGAGCGATGCGATACTTGATGTATTTTGGTCAGTTCCTTCAAAACCTTCGCCATATACGGCATTTGCAAACACGAGGGATGTTACTGAAAGTTCATGATTATAGGAGCCTAAGTTTTTGGTGAAATTTCGGAAATCCATCACATAGGTTGCATTGTTATCATAGTATCCATGCATTTTCCCAGTTCTCATGTTATTGCGCGGCGCAGAATCAACATCGTCCGGGATACCATCATAATCCGTATCCTCAAGAACTGGGTTCGACTTATACGGATAGACTGTAACATAGACTCCATCTTCAGACGCGAAATATTCCTCTATTAATTCTTCGGGGACACCCCTGACTTGGATCCATGCTTTGACAAGCAAAGTGAGTTCCTTCTGAACAGGAGCCTCAAGTTCTTCCCAGTCTGATAGGCCATCATCATCGGTACTTCCACTGTCCACCGCAAGGGGATTTTTGAGAGCAACGTATTGATAATCGCTAAGAAGAATCCAGTTCCCCTCGTTTACCTCTCCGCCGATCATATCAGCAAGAGCGAGCAACTCGTTCCCAAAGTTCCCATAGATGTTTGCAAAGATACCGCCTGTACCGCCAATCAAATCCTGATATGTCGATTTAAGGCTCGAAGAAGTTACTACAGACGTAATGATCCCATCTCTGGACAGCAACTGGATTTCTTCAGACATGGAAGAAATACCGTAATTGTTATCAACCTTGTAACCTGCGTCAGTAACAAGGACGATGAATTTCCTGGCGGAGCTACGATAATCGAGCCGCCTTGCAACTTCCAGTGCATCGATTGCTGTTTCTTCGGTATCACCGCCGCCATCGACTGTCATGGATGCAACTGCGTCTCTGAATCCACTCGTCGTTGTAAACCAGTTTGATCTGCCGTTCTTGATAACTTTCGTGCTGTCTGGGGAATCCTCGACTATATCTTTGTAGTCTACCAGTGCGAAGTTTACGTTCACATTATACACTGTGGAAAGTGTGTTTGCAAAAGCAATTATATTGTTTGCGACATTTGAAATTTCATCAGACATTGAGCCTGTCGTATCAATCGCAAATACTATGTCCGCTTGCCCCATGGGTTCATCAGACATAGTAGCCACACCGTTATCAATGAGAGCGATAAGGTCATTATTTAAGGTGACTATGCCGGACGAGCTGTTATCATTATTGATTCCGCTTCTCTCGTCATCTGGTTCAACAAATAGACTCGTAGCATCATTTGGATTTGATACCGGTGCGATTGATTCGGGTGATGTCGTAATAGAATCATAGAACGAATCAATATCAATACCCAGTTGGGTTAGAAGCACTTCAATGTCTACCACGCAGTATGTGCCGCTATGATTAATCTCGGCTGAGATAGATGACCCCGAGGACTGAGATTCCACAAGCTCCCATCCTGTCTCATCATCCAGTTCCATAACGACGTAGTATTCCGCAGGATCGCTGATTGAGAAAGACAACGCGAGTTCGGCACCATCGGGGATAATTGTTTCGACACCTTTCCCGACAACCGCTCTGTTAGACGATATGGCCTCATCCCTCGAAGCTTGAAGGGCGGAAGAATGATCTATAACTGTGTCGGCCCTACCACTGAGAGAGGGAATCGCATCATTGTCTAATATGAGCTCCTCATCAATTTTCTCGGCACTTAATGTCTGATTGACCGACAAGATGTCTGTCTCGCCGTGGGGATCAGTGCCCAGTTTTATTTCATCTCCATCACTTATTCCGTCACCATCTGTATCGGCAATGAGCGGATCTGTGCTGTAAATGAACAGTTCATCGTAATCGCTGAGTCCGTCTATATCGGTATCGACCCGCCCAGCATGGGTTCCATATTTCACGACCTCATCATAGTTTGATATGCCGTCGCCATCGGTATCCTGATCTGAATCTGCAATCGTAGGGTCGGATCCAATTTCATATATCTCAATATAGTCGCTGATTCCGTCGCCGTCGGTATCATCCAGATAATCTGAAGTCCCCAGGATTTCTTCTATTATTGCAGGAACAGAATCTTCATCGACATCTGTATCGTCAAAGCCGCCTTCGAGATCCATATTATCCCAACTTGCATACAGGCTTAAATTCTGACTAACAACGGATTCAAAATGAAAATCTTCGCTCAGCTCTGAATTTGCATACCAACCATCAAATATATACCCATCTCTCGCTGGCGGAGCAGGCTCTGTGACGCGACCTCCAGCTACAACAGAAACAGTAGTATATACAGCGTCTGTTCCATCGTTCATATAGAAAGTTACGGTGTACGAACGCCCCTCGTTCCCCGTGCCGGGTGTATATCCGCTGCCGGAACCACCGGGGTTAGGACTCGGGCTGGGGCTGGGATTAGACTCCTCCGGAGTGTTGTCAGGGGTGACATCTTCACAGAATCTCATCAGGATGGCCGCAACCTGTGCGCGGGTCGCGCTGCCCTGCGGATCGAGCTTGCTGCCGCTGCCGTTGATGAGTCCCTCTGCACTGGCCCACTTCATAGCAGTAAGCGCATAGCTGCTGACTGTGCCGGCATCGGAGAACATATCAATTTCCGCAGAAGCTGTCACGTCATAGCCGCAGAATTTGGCATAGCGGTACAGGATCGCCGCCAACTGCTCACGAGTGATCGCACCATCCGGATCAAACGTGCTGGCAGAGTAACCACCGACGACCTCGTTTTCCACAGCCCAGATGACAGGCTTCTCATAATACGATCCCGCTGTAACATCCTTGAACGAACACGCACCAGTGACAGCAGGCTCTCCTGCCATCCGGTACAGGATCGTCACGATCATGCCGCGACTCGTTGTGGCTTTCGGGCTGAACGTATTGCTGCTGGTTCCCTTCATCAGCCCTTTTTCGCACACATATTTGACGTCATTGTAAAACCAGTCAAACGTCTTCACATCGGAAAACGTGCTGTCTGCCGCCAATACAAACATTGGCAGCATCCCCAGTATCAAAACGATACTCAGGAGCAGAGATAGGATACGCTTTGATCTTTTCATACCAGATCCTCCTCATTTTCCGTACGCGCTACGGTTTGTTTAAGTGTAACTTTTACGAATTTTGCAGCACATACTCTCTCGGATAAATTATACAGTAATTATCCAGCCGTTTCAAGAAGTTTTTTCCTATTTCCGCTATGATTTTGGATAATTTGTAAAAGTACACATTTCCAAATTATCGCCATGATTTGGTTAAGTGGTGTTTTCAAACTTCCGCGCCTTGCCATAGAATGTGCCGACTGGCATATTGCAGGCTGCCGCTACCTGTTTCAGCGTCAGCTTTTTTGAGCGCCACGCTCGGTGTACTTCGTAGAAATTTTCAGGCAAAGGGAGCGGTTTTCTTCCCAATTTAACGCCCTTTGCTTTCGCCGCCGCGATGCCCTCTGCCTGACGCTGACGGATATTGGTACGTTCATTCTCAGCAACAAACGAAAGCACCTGCAGCACAATGTCGCTGAGGAAGGTTCCCATTAAATCCTTGCCGCGCCGGGTATCCAGCAGCGGCATATCCAGCACCACAATGTCGATGCCTTTATCCTTTGTGAGCATCCTCCATTGCTCCAAAATTTCCGCATAGTTGCGCCCCAGACGGTCGATGCTCTTGATATAGAGCAGATCGTCTTTTTTCATCTTTCGTAACAGCTTCTTATATTGCGGGCGGTTGAAATTTTTGCCGGACTGCTTGTCGATATAAACATTTCTCTCAGGTACGCCCACTTCCCGGAGGGCAATGACCTGTCGATCTTCATTTTGCTCTCTGGTGGAAACACGGATGTACCCATAAATTTTCTGCTCGATCTTATTTCCTCCGTTTCTGCCACACAATGTCATACCCCAGCACATCCGCCAGCTCTACCGCCTCGCCATAGCGGAGCGAGCCGCGCTTGAGTTTGCCGGAGAGATTGGGAACGCTGCGGCTCCAGCCGTATTCATCGGAGAGGTAGTCCACCACCTCGGTCATGGTCATGCCGGTGCGGACGATGTAGGACTTGATCTCGTTGCGATAGGTTTCGGATTTTCTCATATTCAAATGTTCCTCCTGTTTTTTCGATACGCTCTATGGTAAAATGGGTTTGTCAAATCGTGACACCCGTTCGCCATAGGGCGCTGGTTTTTGATGCACGACTTTTCGCTGGAAATGCCGCCGATGATACGTTGGTCACGGGCGGCACCTTTCGCTTTTGCCGTTTGATATGTCTTTGCGTGAAACGGCGAAATATCATGTTGAACGACAAACGTCGTTCACTGCTGAATAGCGCTCTATTCCGTGCAGATAACCGCACAGAGCAGAAAACTATTTCGCCGTTTTCACTTGCTTTGATTTCTACATTTGATTTTGCCGCTCTTTCCGAACGTCGTTCCTGCCCGGAGGATCGCTCCCGGCGTTTCGTTCTCCTTGGTGCGCTGGATGCGGCACTTCGCCAGAGGATATATCCCGTTCGGACGGTCATGCAATTTTCAAGGTTCAGGTGCGATTGCAAGACCATTTTAGCGAAAAATATAGCCCTCTCCCGTATATCCAAGAGGTCGGAAAACGCGCCGAAAAACGCAAATTTCCACGCTTATGGACAAGACCGGAAAGGGCGGAAATTTGAAGGGAGGACACCGCTATGCAGCCAAAGCTCACCATTCAGGAACGGCTTAAAGACCTGCGCGTAGAGCGCAGTCTGACGCTGGAGCAGCTCTCTGCGGAAACAGGCATTTCAAAGTCCGCGCTGGGAAAATACGAAGCCGACGATTTCAAGGACATCAGCCCGTTCAGCATGGTGGAGCTGGCAAAGTTCTACGGCGTGTCCACCGATTACCTGCTGGGGCTGACAGAACAAAAAAATCACCCAAACACAGAGCTGGACGCTCTGCATTTGGGTGATGATGCAATCGAAGTATTGAGAACGGGCAAGTTCAACCACCGGCTGCTGTCGGAGCTGATCTGCCACAAGGATTTCCAGCGTTTCATGCTGGATGCCGAGATTTACGTTGACCGGATCGCGGATATGCGGATCAACGACATGAACGCCGTACTGGAAGCGGTTCGACAGATGGCATTGATGAAAAACGGCGGCGATGCAAACGACCTGTACCTGCGGACGCTGGAAGTCGCGCAGATCAGAGAGGATGAATATTTCGGAAGCCTGATTGTGGATGACCTAAAAGTCATTCTCCGTGACATTCGAGAGCAGCATCGCCCCGACACTATGACTGCGGATGAAAGCGCCCTCGTAGCAACCGTACAGGGTCAGTTGCAGGATGCGATGAATTTTGAGGGCAGTTCTGAGGAAAAGAAAGCCCGTTCGTTCCTTGTCACTTTGGGCATTGATTATGACAAGCTCTCGAAAGAGCAGTTTGTCACGCTAATTGAAATACTTAAACTATCCAAGCACATGAAAAGCCCCATGAGTCAGCGCGGGAAAGCAAGACCGCAATTGCAGCACGGAAAAGGCAAGCGAAAGCACAAATAAAATGTGTAGCACTATTATTTATTACATGTTTTCATATCATAAAAAAGGTGCCGCTATCTCTGGAACAGGACAGTGGCACCTTAAAATTACTCCCAAGGCTGTTGATTTGTTGAAGTTGAATTGCTATATTCCAAGTTTGTATCTTCAAGAATGGAACACTTCACAATACTCTTGCCCTGCTCTTCGGGACCAGCGTATACTCTCGGAATATTGCCACAAGTAATTTGAATATATTCTTTAATGATTAAATCGTTATCCATGCATAGCCCTCCTCATGCTTGTTGAGATGCATTGATTATCATAGCCTGACCTGCGTGATTCTCAACAATTTTCAGTGCATTAGTACTAGATAGCGTTTGCATAAAAGAATGGTGAATTGTTAAAACGCAATCTTGTAAGTCTTTACAATCGTCAATCTGACGATCATCAAGTCGCTCTAGAGGAACAATTTTCAGCCCCAAATTGTTTAACTCATCAATGTGTATATGCCGCGAATGTGAGTAAGTCGCATTATGACTAGACAAAGCATCAACAACTTTTCTCGCCCTTGCCTCTGCATCAGTATATGCACTAAACATGTTTTCAGTCAGCCATTTATTTACTATTGTATCCGCCCATGTCATTGCTTTTTTACAGTCACCAATGAATGTAGGATGATATTTTGAAATAATTGGTCCCCAAACACGCGCCATTTCTGGATTTGCTTTCACATCACTACAGGCCTCGTTAAATTCTTCAATTATGCCCGCACAAGACATGCCACCAAACTGTGGATCAATGGGGCCTAGATTAGATTGCTTGCCCATAATGATCTCTTTAGAAGACAATGCAATCATCGTGCCAGCCGACATGGCAATCTGAGGTACAAAAACACGAATGTCTTTTCCAAATAATGCTTTAAGATAAGAAACTAAAGATTCCGCGGCTGCAATTTGCCCGCCAGGAGTGTGCAAAATAAGATCCAGCCCTTTACTTCTGTCTAAGCCACAAACCGCTTGCATAAATGCGTTTTTGTCGTTATCGTCAATTCCTGTCCCGTCAATCCGTGGTTTTTGCACAAAAGCAGAGTAATAGGCTATAATATTCCGACCAGTATACTTGTGCATGGTACCAAGATACTTTCGCCGCATTGCATCCATGGGATTGGGGGTGTTCTTCAAATTATCTAGAACTGTTCCCCAACTCGGCATATGTATCACTCCTTCTCTACTGCTATTGGGGAGAATATAAATATTATAGACGACGAATATGAAGAATTCAAGATTTTTCAAAACGATTTCTTGAATGAATCAAAATATCGCTTTTCTTGTTTGAATTTTGCATAAGCCTTAACACAAATATACTTCCTGCTTTTTCTGGAATCACTTCGTCACGATATTATATCATGCGCCTCTATTTTACCGCAGATATGAGAAAGCTACATCCGTAGATGACTTTTTCGATGAACAAAAATCGGCACCTGCTTTTTAAGGCAGGTGCCGATTTCTGTTACCCTATAATGCGCTTGAATTTTTGGCGTAAGTGGCGTAAGTTTGGCGTAAATCCGCTTTTGCGCATCCAAAAAATCAAGCAATTTCAAGGCTTTGCGGCGTCTCTTAGTACATGCCGCCCATGTCGCCCATGCCGGCGCCGGGCGCGGCCGGTGCGGGGGGCTCGGGCTTGTCGGCGACGAGCGCCTCGGTGGTCAGCACCATGGAGCTGACGGACGCAGCGTTCTCCAGCGCGGAGCGCGTGACCTTTGCGGGGTCGACGATACCGGCGGAGATCATGTCGCAGTAGACTTCCTTGTAAGCGTCGAAGCCGTAGCCGACCTTGCCGCTGGTCTTGATCTTCTCAAGAACGACGCTGCCGTCGATACCGGCGTTGGCCGCGATCTGACGGATGGGCTCCTGCAGGGCCTTGACGATGATCTGGACACCGGTCTTCTCATCGCCCTCGACCTCGCTGATGAGCTTTTCCACAGCGGGAACGGCATTGACATAGGCAGTGCCGCCGCCGGCGACGATGCCCTCTTCCACAGCCGCGCGGGTCGCGTTCAGCGCGTCCTCGATGCGCAGCTTCTTTTCCTTCATCTCGGTCTCGGTGGCAGCACCGACCTTGATGACGGCCACGCCGCCGGCGAGCTTGGCAAGGCGCTCCTGCAGCTTCTCCTTGTCGTATTCGCTGGTGGTCACGCCGATCTGGGCGCGGATCTGCGCCACGCGGTCAGCGATGGCCTGCTTGTCGCCGGCACCGTCGACGATGGTGGTGTTCTCCTTGGTGACCTTGATCTGGCGGGCACGGCCGAGCATGTCGATCGTGGTGTTCTTGAGCTCGTAGCCAAGCTCTTCGGAGATGACCTGGCCGCCGGTCAGGATGGCGATATCCTGCAGCATTTCCTTACGGCGATCGCCGAAGCCGGGCGCCTTGACGCACACAACGTTCAGCGTGCCGCGCAGGCGGTTGACGATCAGGGTGGAGAGAGCCTCACCCTCGACGTCCTCGGCGATGATGACGAGCTTCTTGCCGGTCTTGACGATCTGCTCGAGCAGGGGCAGGATCTCCTGGATGGAGGAGATCTTCTTGTCGGTGATGAGGATATACGGATCATCGATGACGGCTTCCATCTTGTCGGTGTCGGTGACCATGTAGGGGGAGATATAGCCGCGGTCGAACTGCATACCTTCGACGACCTCAAGGCCCGTCTCGGCAGTCTTGGATTCCTCGATGGTGATCACGCCGGACGCGCCGACCTTATCCATGGCCTCGGCGATCAGCTTGCCGACGGACTCGTCGCCGGAGGAGACGGCGCCGACTCTTGCGATGTCGTCGGAGCCCTTGATCGTCTCGGAGTTTGCCTTGATGGTGTCGATGGCGGTCTCAACGGCCTTTTCCATGCCCTTGCGCATGACCATCGGGTTCGCGCCTGCGGAGACGTTCTTCAGACCCTCGTGGACGATGGCCTGCGCCAGCAGGGTCGCGGTGGTGGTGCCGTCGCCTGCGATATCGTTCGTCTTGGTCGCGACCTCGCGGACGAGCTGCGCGCCCATGTTCTCAAATGCGTCCTCGAGCTCCACGTCCTTTGCGATGGTCACGCCGTCGTTGGTGATCAGCGGAGAGCCGAACTTCTTGCCGAGCACGACGTTGCGGCCCTTCGGGCCAAGGGTAACTTTTACAGTATTGGCGAGCTGGTCAATGCCGGACAGCAGGGCCTTGCGGGCCTCTTCGCCATAAACAATCTGCTTTGCCATAAGAATTGCTTCCTTTCAATCAAACACGAATTATTCTACAACTGCCAGAATGTCGGCCATCTTGACGATGACGTAATCTTCGCCGTCGAGCTTCAGCTCCTGACCCGCGTACTTGCCGGTCACGACCTTGTCGCCGGGCTTGACCGTAACCTTGACGTCGTCGGTGCCCGGGCCTGCCGCAATGACTTCCGCGATCACGGATTTTTCTTTATTGGCGGTGGAGAGGATGATGCCGGACGCGGTCTTTTCCTCAGCTTCCATGTGCTTGAGCAGAACGTTGTCTGCCAACGGGGTCAGCTTCATAACAATTACCTCCAGTATCCAGTCGCTGTTTCATACAGCGCGTTTTACAAGATTTTTTAGCACTCAGTCTCTCTGACTGCTAACATCTATATCATAATCAGATGCGCCAAAAAGTCAAGGGGTAATTTCGGCAAATTTATGACCAGACTGTGAATTTTTCGTGTGATAGGTCAGCCCCTTCGGGTAGAAAAAGCGGATGGCCTGCGGAATGAGTTCGATTTTTGCGTCCGTTGTGTAGGCAGCCTCGCCATCGATATTGACAACAGATTCTTTTACACATTCAATGCGCAGAGAGCGGCAGCGGGCGTGATAGATCAGCGACGGATAATCGGCGTAGCGGCCCTTCTGGTAGTGACCGACGACGGTTGCAACCTGCAGCAGATTGACCTTTTCAACCACAAGCACATCCAGCAGCCCATCGTCCGGCTCGGCCTCCGGCACGGGGTTGAAACCGCCGCCGTACCACCGGCCATTGCAGACGCAGATCATGGTCTTCCGGCCCGAGAACACCTCGCCGCTGTCCAGCGTAACGGTGTAATCCGCCGTCAGGCCGTGCAGCATATTGGAGAAAATGGACAGGATGTACGCGCCCTTCCCGCTCACGAGCGGCAGGCGCTTGAAGCGGGCGATATCCGTGCCGACCCGCGCGTCAAACCCGATGGAAAGAACGTTCAGCGCATAAGAATCGTTGCAGCGGATGAGATCAAAGCGCGCCTCCTCCGCGTCCAGCAGACGCTCGATGGAGGTGAAAGCGGCGGGATCGTCAAAAATTTTG